>ERZ761603.204-NODE-204-length-52086-cov-43.021968_pt1 | contig 52086 bp, 37 predicted proteins | sample MGYA00511879_ERZ761603 | MGnify/ENA primary metagenome ERZ761603 (study PRJEB28899, sample SAMN02850040) | bioreactor sludge metagenome | biome: EBPR Sludge; feature: EBPR Bioreactor; material: flocular biomat | place: Australia: Thorneside Wastwater Treatment...
GTCGCAATCCTCGCTATAATGGAATTGGGTGATTTACCCGTGCAAATTTACATGTGTTTATTGTTGCATATTGCCTGTTTAGTAAGGTTTCACGTTTGGTTTGTTTATTTTGCATGGCAACAGTGCTTTGTTGTTGTGCAAATGTACGGCTTTAAAGCATGTTGTGGAGCGGAGGGTCTTTAATTTTTTTCCAAACCTCCCTGTTCCCTGCCCAGTAAGCAGAGTCCATATCAGTATCGGATACCGGCAGGCAAATTATAGAATCTGTATCCTTATCCGTTTTGAGTATTAAGTGGTGAAGGTTTTTTTTGAGCTGTTCTATTTCTTTGTATTCGTATTTAGGCGCTAAATGTACCGATTTTTGTAAACGCACACAGCCTTGGGCAGTTAAGTATTTGGCTATTTTTTGCCTGAGTGCGTCATTACTGATGTCATAACTAATAAGGTAGTTGTTCATGGGTGGTTATCTTCGTTTTTGAAGTATTTGCCGCACTATTGTTATAACCGTAGTACATAATATAATTACCGTAAGCAATTGCAGCACCCCGCCCATGGGTATTATGGGCATTAGTGCGTTGGAGTCGGCATCGGGTTTTGGTTTTCGGTAGGGGTTGTGGGCATCTAACCTTTGCAGTTCGGTGGGGGTTAGGTCTTGGGGGTGGTTGTGGTGTCTATCGGTGGCAAAGTAAACAGGCTCTGTTTTGTCGGGCAGCTTGTAGAGCCAGTACCGCACCCCTCCCCTGCCGCCACAAGCGCCGCGTCCTACATCGTCTTGGGCGGTATTATCCATACATATACAGCCAATTCTTATGCCGTCTTTGGGCGGGTAGCGGGGTCTGGTAGTATCGGGGTTTTGTGAGGTACGGTAAACCTCGTCTGCCGGGTTGCCATCGGGCTGGGTAACTTCGGTTGAAGTATCGGTTTCGGCTTCGTCTGAGTCAAAAATCGAATCAAAAAATATACCCAACCACCCTTTGGGTTTTTGCTGGGTGGTATCGGGTTTTACCTCTTCAGCTTTTTTTGCCACGCCGGGCGCATGTTCGTTTGGCAGCGCTGTGTTTGAAATTAATGCAAACAGCAACATAAAATACATAACTTTTCCCATAACCAAGTTTGTGGTTGTTATTACTTTTTTTTCGGGTTATGGTTTTCATAGGTTGGCTGGCTCATTGCGCAGCGCTGTTTTTGTTTAACCCTGTTTTTTTGCCATTAGTTCCCAAATTAGGCAAAACCTGCAATTTTTCAAAAATCTGTGCAAATCAGCCGCATCTGCATTATCCGTATGCTAATTGCTGCCGGATTTGGGTATTCAGTAGTCGGTAGTGAGTACAAAGAAATAACAACTAATTTGCGCCTTTGCGTGAAATGAAATCGGGATAGTATTTGAATCTCGTAATTCTTAATTTTTCACTTTTCACTCTTCACTTTTTGCGCCTTTGCGTCTTTGCGTGAAATAAAGCATTGCACAAAATCTTACCCATTTAGCCCGCAAATACACCATAAATTTGAATGGCAGAGAGTACCAAAGTAGTTACGTTTTGTCATCGGGCTCATCGGGATTAAATTGTTTGAGCATGGTGGCAAATCGGTAAGCATCAAGCTGTATATGGGTTATGCGTTTTCGGTTTTGTTTTTTGTAGGCAATCAGTTCTTCGGTAAAGGCAAGATAGGTTTCTATTACAGTGCCTTTTGAGCGGCTGTTTAGGGTTACGCCTTCGGTGTCGGAATAGTCAAAATCAAGTTCGGCATCAAGTTTATTGCTTCGGCACAGGTGCAGGCAGGTTTCGTCTGCCCAGTGTCGGTAAATTTCAATAAAGTCATAAGTCATAGTAGGTTTATTGTACTCATCGGCATGAAGTATGCCGCAGTAGGGGTCTATGCCGGCTTGCAACAGGGCAAGGTAAACCATAGAGTAGGTCATGCCATACAGGTAATTGAGCAGTGCGCTAAACGGGTCGTAGGCAGGGTGGCGGCTTCGGGTTTTGTAGGCAAAAGGGGCAGGAAGCAAGGTGGCAAGGGCTTTAAAGTAAAATTTAGAGGCATTTCCCTCCCAGCCTCTAAACGATGCGGCGGTGGCTGTCCATTTATCCTGACCGGGAATTTGCATGTATCGCCAGTTTTTAAATCGGGCTTCCATGTTTTGCATCACGGCGAGGCTTTTGGGCAGTTGTTTGGTAAAGGCATCGGTACAATCGGGCAGTTTTGCCAATTTATGTAACAGTTGCATTTGGTGTTTAATTTTTTGCATCATCAGGTGTTGCAGCCATGTTAGCGCGTGGTCGTGCGTACAAAACAAAGCCTGATTTTTTCGTATGGTGGCAATAGAGCCATACTGCCCGCTCCACACTTGCCCTTCGGCTTGCCCTATGTGGTTTATGAGCAGCACGGGTATGTTGTTTTTTAGGGCTAACCATAGTGCGCCGGTGCTAACTACCACGCCTTTTGACAGGTAAATGGCTTGCACATTGCGTAGAGCAAAGGTAGTTGGCTGGCTGTTTTGGCGGGTTCGCACTAAAAACATGCCGTCTTTTACCCCCAAATAAGCGCCATAGCTGTCTATATAAAGTTGCATACCAATAATTTAAGTTCAAAAATAGCAATTTCTGGTTTAGCTTTGCACCATGCAATTTAAAATTTTAGCTTCCGATACACAAACACAAGCCCGCGCAGGCAGCATTGTTACCCAACACGGCAAAATACAAACGCCCATTTTTATGCCGGTAGGCACACTGGGCGCGGTAAAAGCAGTACATATACATGAGCTGCATCAGCCGGTTAATGCGCATATTATTTTGGGCAATACCTACCACCTCTACCTGCGCCCGGGTTTAGAAGTTTTGGAGCAAGCCGGCGGGCTGCATAGGTTTAATGGCTGGCAAAAACCCATACTTACCGATAGCGGTGGGTATCAGGTGTACTCCTTAGCGCATAAGCGAAAAATAACCGAAGAAGGGGTCAAGTTCCAATCGCATATAGATGGTTCATACCATTTTTTCAGTCCCGAAAGTGTAATGAACATACAGCGCAGCATTGGGGCAGATATTATAATGGCTTTTGACGAGTGCACGCCTTACCCTTGTGCATACGATTATGCCCAAAAATCGTTAGGCTTAACCCACCGTTGGCTTACCCGATGTATTGCCCAATTTGCCCAAACCCCGCCCCTGTATGGTTACGAGCAAACGCTTTTCCCCATAGTGCAGGGCAGTGTTTACAAAGATTTGCGCACCCAATCTGCCCGGTTTGTAGCCGAGCAAAACTGCTTTGGCAATGCCATAGGCGGCTTGGCAGTGGGCGAACCGGCTGAGGTTATGTACGAAATGACCGATTTGGTATGCAGCATTTTGCCCAAAAACAAACCCCGATACCTTATGGGCGTGGGTACACCTGCCAACATTTTAGAGTGCATAGCGCTGGGCGTTGATATGTTTGACTGTGTAATGCCCACCCGAAATGCCCGGCATGGCTTGCTCTTTACCGCCGAGGGCATCATACACATCAAAAACAGCAAATGGAAAAACGACTTTTCAGCCTTAGACCCCGCCAACCCCTCTCCTACCAGCCAACTGCACTCGCGGGCTTTTTTGCGCCATTTGTTTGTTTCGCAAGAAATTTTAGCCGCCCAAATTGCCTCTCTGCACAATCTTAGTTTTTACCTGTGGCTAACCGCCGAAGCCCGAAAACAAATAACCGCCGGCACTTTTTACCAATGGAAAACCGCCCTGCTGCCCAAACTTTCCCGAAAATTATGAGGTGGCGAAAAAGCATCGGGCAAAAAAAAAAAACCGATGCCAATGGCTGTTCGAAACAAAAATAGGGTAATTTTGTGTTTTAGGTACTACCTCAGCATCATTCTTTACCGCTAATTTGCCGGTGTTAAACCCCACCCACCCATGAATACTGCAAACTTCGCCGTCAATGCAACCATGTTAACTGCCCTAACTGTAAACTATTTTAAACAGTTTACCAACCTCACCCTGCCCAATTTAGGGCAGTTTAACCTCATTGTGGGAGCTAATAATGTTGGTAAAACTTCGCTGTTAGAAGCGCTGTTAGTTACCCAAGACCCACAAACCTGCGTGGTGAACCTCCTGTATGCCCTCTACCTGCGCGAGGGGTTAAGCAATGTAGCTGTACTGCACCCTCACAAATTGGTGAGCTTATACTCATCTGCACCCTTTGGGGACGAGTTTACTATTACTTTTAAAGATAAGAATCAAAGAATTGTTATTAATGTATGGAATACTGCTATCATGATTAAAAAACCCGACATGAAGGTTTCAAACCCCACGGGTTATCTACCTCCCGAGACAATTGAAAAAATGATTAACTCTCAGTTCCCTATAAAAACAGACGAATTTGAAGCCCTCAAAAAAGACTTCATTTTGCGGTTTTCAAACACAGAGAAGGAAGACATTTATTCCCGAAATTACCAAACTGAATTTTTCAGAAAAAATGCCCTACTCAATTTTGTGCCTTTTGGCAGAGGTTTCAATAAAGATTTTATCAGTTTTTACGCGCAGCATTTTACCGACCGCAACAAGCGAAAAGAATTGGTACAGCAAATGAAACTGTTTATTCCCGATATAGAAGAGATAGACTCCGCCACCTTAAACATATACCAAACAGGCAGTAGCGCCCCCACACCACTCTCGCAATTTGGCGAGGGGGCAAATAAATTGTTTAGAGTAATCATGCAATTAGCCGCCGCTCAGGGCAGCCGGTTAATGATAGATGAAATTGATGCCGGAGTTCACCGCTATAAGTTTCATTCATTCTGGCAAACAGTAATAAAAGTTGCCCGACATTACGATGTTCAATTATTTGCCACCACCCACAATATAGAATGTGTGGAGCAATTTTACCTCGCCCTGCAAGACCCCGATATGGAAACATACCAAAATGCAGCCCGAACCCTAACCCTGTATAAAACCACCAAAAACGAAGTGGCTGTGCGCACCCGCAACTACAAAGAATTTGGTGAAGCCATTACCGATGAACGAAACATTATGGGAGGGGATTAAACATGAGCCATACAAAATTATATATTTTAGTAGAAGGTGTAACAGATGCAGCGTTTATTGCCGATTTGCTCAAAAGCGAGCAGTTTGGATTTTCCGATAATATAGCCAAAAGCAAATCTAAATCCGAAACGCATTTGCACCCAAAAACTGCCGATAACGTTCTCAGCGCCGAAATAATTATCCGAAAATTAGGAGGCTGGACACACATCAAAACTGGTGTCATACATACCGATATACAAGAGAAAGTAGAACAGAGTTATACCTGTTTGTTAATTTTTGATGCCGATTACCCCCATGTTGAGGAAAGTGGATTTGAAACAAGAAAAAAGGTTATAGAATCTGCACTGCCCAAAACCCTGCAACCGCATTGCCACCTGTATATTATGCCCGATAACAGCGCCGATGGATCAGTAGAAAATTTGCTTCGGCAAATAGTGCTTGAAAACATTGGTTTTGATTGCATAGAGCAGTTTGTGAACTGCATGGCTCAGTTTAAAACCATTACCAAAAAAGAGCTGATTCATCAACTGATTTATGACCATATCCCCCAACAACACCGCCCCCCTTGGAATTTTACCAGCCCTGCACTCCACCCCCTAACCACCTTTTTCCAAGCGCACCTCCACTAAACCACTTGCCGCCTTTGCCCATGAAAAACAACCTTACCCCACTCCTACTCCTTACCCTTGCCCTTTTTGCCCTGCCCCTTAGCGCTCAAACCTGCCTTTACCTTGCCTACGATGGGTTTGATTACACCGCCAATACGCCCCTCAATGCCCTTTCGGGCAGCACAGGGTGGAGCGCCCCTTGGGATGTGCAGGGTGGTAATACCGCCATACCCGGCTACCAAATTAACAACGGCAGCGGCTCGCTCACTTATGCAGGTTTGCAAACATCGGGCAGATACGCTACCGGCGGCAGAGATTACCTCACATCGGGCAGAAGGCTCAATACTGCCGAAACAGGTCCATTTTCGGCATACATAGCCGCCGGTCAATCCGGCATCGGCTCGGCTACCGGCACGGTGCTTTGGGCAAGCGCCCTGCTCCAAAAATTTAACAACAACAGCCAACCCGTGTGGTTTACCTTGCACAATGACGGTAACATACCTTGGTGTACCTCCTGCGCCTCGCAAAACATAGCCGCCGGTTATTTTGGTTCGGCTTCTGATGTGAGCGGACAGCGCCGTTGGTCGCTGGCGCTCAATGGCACGGTTTACCCCACCACCATACCCGTAACAACAGGGCAAACCGTTTTTGTGGTGATGCGCATAGCTTTTAATGCCGGCAATACGCAGGTGCAGTTGTACGTAAACCCCGCCACACTGGGCAATACCACCCCCGCCACGCCTACCCTTACCCAAACCGCCGGCGCTGCCCATGTGGTCAGAAGCATAGGCGTTTACCTTGGCGATGGCGCAAACAACGGCGCTATTGACGAACTCCGTTTGGCAGGCAGTTATGCCTGTGCCGCACCCGATGCCGAGGTGCCGGTAAACCTGCCCCCGGTAGCGGTTATTACTCCCTCTGCCACATCGGGACAAATTCCGCTAACCATTTCCCTTAGCGCATCGGCATCTTACGACCCCGAAGGGCAGCCTCTCTCCTACCTCTGGAACTTTGGCGATGGTACGCCCGCCGCATCGGGCATACAAGTAGAGCATACCTTTAATGTTTTGGGTTTATTGCCCATAAGCCTCACCGTTACCGATGCCGCGGGGCTTGCCCATACCACCTACCAAACCATTACCGCACTTAACCAAAACGGCAATTTTCCTTGCCAAACTACTTTTACCGTTAATAACCTACCTACTTGCAACCCCGGCAACAATGGCAGCATTACCATCAATGCCGCATCGGGCGTTAGTTTTGAACTGCGCAATCAGGCAAACGCACTTATGCCTGTTAGTGGCAGTAATCAGTACCACAATTTGCCCGCCGGGGTTTACAATTTTACCGCCTCGTCTGCCAATAGCTGTGCCGATGCCTTTCAACTGCATCTGCCTACCGATAGTACCACCTGCACCGGCTGGCAGCCCGATGTGTGCGCAATGGATATAGGAACCAATATGAGCGGCTTTGCCGATTGGGGAGTAGAGCGCCCGATGAAAAACCTGATGAAACACGTGCGCCCCGAACCCATAGCCTACACCACCACTTGTTTTTGCTGGTCGCTGCCGGTGGTGGGCGAAATGAGTTTTGACCCCGATGGCTATCCTACCCACCTGCCCCAAACCACCAGCGCCGGCAGTAATACGGTTATACGTTATGTTATTTCATCAGAAAGCCCCACTGGCACCAACCTGCAAGCCGGGCAAACCTATGTGCTGCTCTATGACGGCGTAGGTACGCTGGAAATAGGCGGCGGAGCAGTTATTAACTCCAATTCACCCGGACGCATACAGTTTACCATAAACAACAACCAAGCTAATTATATGGTAAACATAACAGCCTCTACTATGGGCAACCATGTGCGCAACATTAGGCTGCTGCGCCTTGCCGATGAATTTGCTAACCTCAACGCTAACCCCTTTTACCAAGGGTTTATAGATAAAATTGCCCCTTTTAAGATGCTTCGGTTTATGGACTGGGGGCATACCAACAATAATATCTGCCAGGAATGGACCGACCGCACACCGCTTACCCACTTTACCTACGCCGGACCCCGAGGCGTACCCTACGAGGTAATGATTCAACTTGCCAACCAAACCCGACAAGATGTGTGGATTTGTGTACCCCACCTTGCCGGCAACGATTATATAACCCAAATGGCAACCCTTTTCAGAGATAACCTAAACCCCGACTTGACCATTTACCTTGAATACAGCAACGAAGTGTGGAACTGGATTTTTGACCAAGCGCACTATAACGACCAAAACCGCCCTGCCAACCTTAACTACGGCAGAGCTTATGCCGAAAAAGCTAAAAACGCCTTCCAAATATGGCATGAGGTATTTGGACAGCAAAACAACAGGGTTAAACGCGTATTGGGTATTCAGGTAACGTATAATTACCTAAATGAGCAAATCTTATCACAACTTAGCCAAAACGATTGGGATTACGGCTCGCCCACCCATTACTTTGGTTTAGACCACAGCGCCGGCGCCAATCCGGTACTTACCCCTGCCTCTACTCCCCAAAACATTATAGACAATGCCCGAAACAGTTGGCACGCCTCCTTGCCCCTGTTTAAGCGCGATTACAACCAAATTAAGTTGTTTGGCAAGGGCATCATTACCTATGAAGGCGGTCAGCACTTTGTGGGCAACGTGTTTGGTGTGCCATACAGTTACCAGCAAGCCATGTGGGATTCGCAATACACGCCCGGCATTTACCACCTCTACAACGAAGTGTTAGACACCATAAGAGCATGGGGCTGTGAGTTGGCAGGTAATTTTAGCCTCGCCAGTCCACAGGCAAGCGTTTACGGTTCATGGGGTGCATTAAACGACATAGACATTCAGCCGCCCTATATGACCACTGCCCCCAAATACCAATCGTTGTTAGATAACATACCCAACCGCCCCATGCCGGTTATTACCGGTTTAGCTACCGTTTGCAACAACAATACCTACACCTACTCAACGCCCGATACGCCCGGCGCTACTTATACATGGACTGTTACCGGCGGCATTATCCTATCGGGGCAAGGCACGCACCAAATAACCGTACAGTGGAATTCCGGAACATCGGGCAGCGTATGGGTGCAGCAGCAAAATCCGTAAATTTTGTTCGTTTTTGGTCAATTTTTTATCAAATTTTAGTTGCAGGGTTGCAAAGTGTTAAATTTAGGTTAAGAAAGCCGTATCTTGGAGAGGTAAATGTAAAAAACTTCTCCCATGGCAAGAAATATACACTTTTTCAAGTTGTTTATCAGCAGCTTTTGTTTGTTTGTAACCCTTTCAACTACAATAGAGGCACAAGTAGTTATTAACGAATTTTCGGCGGCAAATGTAAATGGAGCCACCGATAACTATGGTAATCGGGAAGATTGGATTGAGCTGTTCAATACCACCGGCGCATCGGTAAGTATGGCGGGTTGGTATTTGAGCGATGACGTGGGCAACCCTACCAAATGGCAGTTTCCTGCCGGTATCAATATAGCTGCCAACGGTTTTATACGCGTTTGGGCATCGGGCAGAAACATTGTTACCGGCACCAATTACCACACCAATTTCAAAATCAACCAAACCCAAGCATCTGAGGGAGTTGTTTTGGCAAACCCTTCGGGCGTTATAGTTGACCAAAACCCCATTGATGTACCCAATCAGGCAGACCACTCCTGGGGGCGCAGCCCCAATGGCAGCGCCAACTGGCGGGTATTTACCACACCCACACCCAATGCCTCCAATACCGGAGCAAATTATATAGGTTACGCATCCACGCCCAATGTTATCCCGGCATCGGGCGGATATACCGGCGCATCTTTGAGCGTAAGCATCACCTCGCCCGATGCCGGCGTTACCATTCGTTACACCAACAACGGCGATTTTCCCATTGCAGGCTCTACCCTTTATTCGGGTCCGTTCAACATTACCCAAACACGGGTAATTAGGGCTTATGCCATTCCTTCCGACCCCAATTATTTGCCCAGTTTTGTTGAAACCAATACCTATTTTTTAAATGTAGCGCCGCATACGGTCAAAATTTTGTCGCTATCGGGTGCAGGCGTTCAAACCCTGCTTGGAGGCACGCAGTCATCGCCAAGAGGAGGTTACGAGCTGTTTGACGAAGGGTTCAACAAAATAGATGAAGGCTATGCAGAGTTTAACAAACATGGCAACGACTCATGGGCATACCAGCAAAGAGGGTTGGATATGATTGTGCGCGACCAATTTGGATATGACCATGCGGTAAAGGAACAAATTTTTGTTAATACCCCGCGCAACAGGTTTCAACGGCTTATCTTAAAACCCGCCGCAAACGATAATTACCCGTTCCAAAACGGTGGCGCTCACATACGCGATGCCTACGTGCATACCCTATCACAAAGAGCCAATCTGGAATTAGATGAGCGAACCAACGAACCCTGCGTGCTGTATGTAAATGGCAACTACTGGGGGGTGTATGAGTTTAGAGAAAAAGTGGACGATACCGATTTTACCGAATTTTATTACAACAAAGACCGATACCAAATTGACTTCCTCAAAACTTGGGGCGGTACATGGGCAGAATACGGCAATCAAACCCAATGGAACGCACTTCGCACCTATATTTTGGGTAATAATATGGCAGTGCCCGCAAACTATAACTATGTAGCAAGTAAACTCAACCTTATGAGTCTTATTGATTATATCATAATCAATACGCACACCGTTTGTGTGGACTGGCTCAACTGGAACACCGCCTGGTGGCACAGTACCGATGATGTGGTGAAATGGCGCTACGCCCTCTGGGATATGGACGCTACCTTTGCCCATTACATTAACTACACCGGCATACCCAGCAACTCTCCCAATTCAAGCCCCTGCCAACCCTGGACAGGCGCCAGTGTTTCCGACCCGCAACAACATACCGATATTTTGACTGCCCTGTTCCAAAACCCCAATTTTTATACCATGTATGTAAACCGGTATGCCGATTTGAACAATACCTACCTGAGCTGCCCATACATGTTGGCGCTGTTAGATTCTATGATAAACGAAATTAACCCCGAAATGCCCCGACAAATTGCCCGATGGGGTGGTAATATGACCACGTGGCAAAACAACGTGCAAAACATACGCAATTTCATCAACTCCCGATGTGTAGCCATTGACCAGGGTATTGTAAACTGTATGACCGTAACAGGTCCCTATGAAGTTGTTATCATCATTAACAACCCCGCCGGCGGTACAGTTACGCTAAACGGAAACATCGTTATATCGGGCAGTGGCGCTTGGAGTGGCACCTATTTTGGCGGCGCACCCATTACCCTAAGCGCTACCAGCAATCCGGGTTTCATTTTTACCAACTATACCATGACCTCCAACTCGCCGCAGCCCAATGCCAACAACCCCAACATTACCATAAACCTTGCCGCCGGCGATACCATTTACGTCAATTTCAGTACGCCTACTGTGCAGCTAACCACACAAGTTCAAGGAGCAGGCATGGGAACGGTAACGGTAAACGGCGTAACCCCAACAAACTACCCCAACACCACTACCTATAACAACGGCACACCACTCAATATCACCGCTACCCCAAGCTCACCTTGTTACCAGTTTAGTAACTGGACGCTCAACAACCACGCCCTGCCCGATAATACCGACCCTACCACCTTCTTCACCATCAACCAAAACGACATACTTACTGCCGTTTTTGTCCCTATTACACCTCCCGTTTGCAACGATAATAATTGCCAAACAGCAGACACCTACAACCCCGTTACCTGCCAGTGCGTTTATACCCCCATTCCACCCCCGGTTTGCAACGATAACAACTGCAATACCACCGATACCTACGATACCGCCACCTGCCTTTGCGTTTACACACCCATTCCACCGCCGGTTTGCAACGATAATAACTGCAATACCACCGATACTTACGATACCGCTACCTGCCTTTGCGTTTACACACCCATTCCGCCGCCGATATGCAATGACAATGACTGCAATACTGCCGATACTTACGATACAGCTACCTGTACCTGCGTTTTCACCCCCATTCCGCCACCCATGTGCAACGACAACGATTGCACCACTACCGATACTTACGATGCAACTACTTGTTTATGCACTTTCACCCCCATTCCGCCACCCGTTTGCAATGATAATGACTGCAATACTGCCGATACGTTTGATACTACCACTTGCACCTGCGTTTTCACCCCCATTCCGCCCCCAAGCTGCGACGATGCCGATTGTAACACCTCCGATGCCTACAACCCAATAACCTGCCTTTGTGAACACACCCCCATTCCACCACTTGTTTGTGATGATGCCAACTGTACCACCGCCGATGCTTTTAACCCTGCCACCTGCCAGTGCGAGTTCACCCCCATTCCGCCGCCAAGTTGCGATGATGGAGATTGCAACACCGCCGATATTTACAATACCACCACTTGCACCTGCGAAAATACCCCCATACCCCCACCGGTTTGCAACGATAACGATTGCACCACCACCGATGCCTACAATGCCCTAACCTGCCTTTGTGAGTACACCCCAATACCGCCTCCGGTATGTAATGACAATGACTGCAATACCGCCGACACGTTTGATACCACTACTTGCACCTGCGTTTTCACACCCATTCCGCCGCCAAGTTGCAACGACAACGACTGTACCACTGCCGACAGTTATGATGCTGCTACCTGCCAATGTGTGCATACTCCCATTCCGCCGCCGGTTTGTAATGACAACGACTGCAACACCGCCGACACCTTTGATACCACCACTTGCACCTGCGTTTTTACCCCCATTCCGCCGCCGGTTTGCAACGATAATGACTGCAATACTGCCGACAGCTATGATGTTACCACCTGCCAGTGTGTGTTTACTCCCATTCCTCCCCCAACTTGTAACGACAACGATTGTAATACAACAGACGCTTATAACGCCGCCACTTGCCAGTGTGAGTTTACCCCCATTTCACCACCCACGTGCAACGATAACAACTGCACCACTGCCGATACTTACGACTCCGCTACCTGCCAATGCGTGTTTACTCCCATTCCTCCACCCGATTGCAACGACAACGACTGCAATACTGCCGATGTGTATAATGTACTCACTTGCCAGTGCGAAAATAACCCCATAACACCCAATGCCTGCGATGACGGCAACTGTAATACCGCCGACAGCTACAACCTTGCACTTTGCCAATGTGAGCATACGCCCATTCCGCCGCCTAACTGCAATGACAACAACTGTAATACCTTTGACAGTTACAATGCCGCAACCTGCCAGTGTGAGTTTACCCCCATTCCACCCTTAGATTGCGACGACCTCAACTGTGCTACCCTCGATGTGTTTAACCCCACAACCTGCCAGTGTGAGCACACTTCTATACCCCCGCCGGCTTGTGATGACAGCAACTGCAATACGCTTGACAGTTACAACCCCGCTACCTGCCAATGTGAGTTTACCCCTATTCCACCCTTAAACTGCGATGACCTCAACTGTGCTACCTTAGATGTGTTTAACCCAGCCACCTGCCAGTGCGAACATACACCCATACCCCCGCCGGTGTGCAACGACAACGACTGCAACACAGCCGACAGCTACAACCTGCTTACCTGCCTGTGCGAGTTTACCCCCATTCCGCCACCCGTGTGCAACGATAACAACTGCAACACTGCCGATACCTACAATGCCACCACCTGCCAATGTGTGTTTACACCCATTCCGCCACCAACTTGTAACGACAATAACTGCACTACTACCGATACCTACGATGCAACCACCTGCCAATGTGTGTTTACACCCATTCCGCCACCAACTTGCGATGATAACAACTGCACTACTACCGATACCTACGATGCAACCACCTGCCAATGTGTGTTTACACCCATACCTCCACCCGATTGCAACGACAACGACTGCAATACCGCTGATGTTTTCAACGTGCTTACCTGCCAGTGCGAAAACAACCCCATAAGCCCCACTGCCTGCAACGACGGCAACTGCAATACCGCCGATAGTTATAACCTTGCTACTTGCCAATGCGAAAACATACCTATTCCCCCACCCGTGTGCAACGATAACGATTGCAATACGGCCGACTCCTTCAATGCCGCTACTTGTCAGTGCGAGTTTACCCCTATCCCTCCCCCTATCTGCGATGACTTGAACTGCAACACCGCCGATACCTATAACCCCGCCACCTGCCAGTGTGAGTTTACCCCCATTCCGCCGCCGGTGTGCAATGATAACAACTGTAATACTGCCGATACCTACAACCAACTTACCTGTCAGTGTGAGTTTATTCCAATTCCGCCACCAATTTGTGATGATGGCAACTGCACCACTGCCAACACCTACGATGCCACCACCTGCCAATGTGTATTTACCCCCATTCCGCCGCCGGTGTGCAATGATAACAACTGCAATACCGCAGACACTTACAACCCTGCCACTTGCCAATGCGAGTTTACCCCAATTCCGCCACCAAGTTGTGATGATAGCAACTGCACCACTGCCGACACCTACGATGCCGCCACCTGCCAGTGCGTGTTCACCCCCATTCCGCCGCCAACTTGCAACGACAACGACTGCAACACGGCTGATGTATTTAACATACTCACCTGCCAGTGCGAAAACAACCCCGTAACCAACCCTAATGCCTGCGATGACGGTAACTGCAATACCGCCGATAGCTATAACCTTGCTACTTGCCAATGCGAAAACGTACCCATTCCGCCGCCCGTGTGCAACGATAACGATTGCAATACTGCCGACACCTACGATACCAACACCTGCCAGTGCGTGTTTACCCCTATACCACCGCCCGTGTGCAACGACAACGATTGTACTACCGCCGATAGCTACAACACTGCTACGTGCCAGTGCGAGTTTGCCCCCATACCGCCGCCGGTGTGCAACGACAACGATTGTACTACCGCCGATAACTACAACACTGCTACGTGCCAGTGCGAGTTTGCCCCCATACCGCCGCCGGTGTGCAACGACAACGACTGCACCACCGCCGATAGTTATGATACAGGTACCTGCCAATGTGTGTTTACCCCCATTCCGCCGCCCGATTGCAACGACAACGATTGTAACACGGCTGATGTATATAACACACTTACCTGCCAATGCGAAAACAACCCCGTAACCAACCCTAATGCCTGCGATGATGGTAACTGCAATACAGCAGACAGCTATAACTTTGCCACTTGCCAGTGCGAAAACGTACCCATTCCGCCGCCCGTGTGCAACGATAACGACTGTAACACAGCCGATAGCTACGATGCCGCAACTTGCCAGTGTGTATTCACTCCCATTCCGCCGCCCGATTGTAATGACAACGACTGCAATACTGCCGATAGCTACGATGCCGCTACTTGCCAATGCGTGTTCACCCCCATTCCGCCGCCCGATTGTAATGACAACGACTGCAATACAGCCGATAGCTACGATGCCGCTACTTGCCAATGCGTGTTCACCCCCATTCCGCCGCCCGATTGTAATGACAACGACTGCAATACAGCCGATAGCTACGATGCCGCTACTTGCCAATGCGTGTTCACCCCAACTCCTCCCCCGGTGTGCAACGATAACGATTGCACCACTGCCGACAGCTACGATGCCACCACCTGCCAATGCGTGTTCACCCCCATTCCGCCGCCCGATTGTAATGACAACAACTGCAATACAGCCGATAGCTATGATGCCGCTACTTGCCAATGCGTGTTCACCCCCATTCCGCCGCCGGTTTGTAATGACAACAACTGCAATACAGCCGACAGCTACGATGCCGCAACTTGCCAGTGCGTTTTCACGCCTATATTGCAACCCGATTGCAATGACAACGACTGCACCACTGCCGACAGCTACAACCCAAATACCTGCGAGTGTGAGCATATATTTGACCCCGATTGTCCGGTTACTGAAAAAGTATTGATGCCCAACGCTTTTTCTCCCAATGGCGACGGCATGAACGATACCTTTGGCATAATGGGTGCGGGCATAGAAAGCGCCACGCTCATTATATTTGACCGATATGGCAATATGGTTTACAGCGGTGAGTACCCCAATGCCCGCTGGGATGGCACCTATAAAGGCGCTGATTGTGAGTTGGGTGTGTATGTTTACTGGGTAGAAGGTAAATTTACATCGGGTAAAACGTTTATTGAAAAAGGCAACGTTACCCTGATGAAGTAAACCCCATTCCCGATAACACAAAACCCTGCCGCTTTTCCCGATAAGAAAAACGGCAGGGTTTGTTTTTTAATAGAATCCATCGGGTTGATTTTTGCCCAAGTCTTACATTCCATCAACTGTATAACACTTGTTTATGTCATGTATCGTTTTTTCGGGAAATAAACGTCATATTTGCCCTCCCAAAATCAGCTACATTATGAAAGCAGTTATACAACGCGTAAGCAGCGCCTCAGTAATGGTAAACGGCAGCGTAACCGGCGCTATTGATACAGGTTTAATGGTACTTTTAGGCATTGAACATGCCGATACAGAAGAAGACGTTGCTTGGCTTGCCGCCAAAATAGCCGCCATGCGCATTTTTTCGGACGAAAACGGGCTCATGAACCTTTCGGTGCAAGAGGTAAACGGGCAGCTATTGGTAGTGAGTCAGTTTACCCTTCATGCCAGCACCAAAAAAGGCAACCGCCCCTCCTTTATAGCCGCCGCCCGCCCCGAAACAGCCATTCCGTTGTACGAAAAATTTATAGGGCAGCTAAACGGGCTATTGGGCAAACCCACCCAAACCGGCGAGTTTGGCGCAAATATGCAAGTAGCTTTGGTCAATGATGGTCCGGTAACCATTATAGTTGACAGCAAAAACAGGGTGTAAAATTTGCACACTACAATTGGGGGCTTCTTTTTTGATAAATAGCAAAATATCGGGATAATTTACAACAGAAACTGATAAATTATCGGGCAAATTGTTACATCGTTCAATTTTATTACTACATTTGTGCACCTAATCACCAACAACTCCTATTACTATGTATCTGGAAAAAGTACTCATATTGCCCACAGACGATGCAGCCTTAGCCTGTGAAATGTTGCGCAGTTACATCAAACAAAGCAAAAAAATTTTGATGATAGTTTTAGGCGATGATACCAGAGCCCGAAACGCCGTATCAGTTGCCGACCGTGCAGCAGGCATAGTGTCCGACCCGCGCTGGGTAGTTTGGGTGCGCAGCCGAAAAGCCGCCAAAGCCGCGCTTCAGGAGCTTAAAATTTTGGAATCGAGCATGTTAAAAGACTGGCAAAAAGTACTGGTATTATCTGTAAATTTTAAAGCAACCATTTGCGGTGTAGTTACCAATGAAAGCGATTTAAGCAGTGTTAGCGCGTTTGCCGCTTACAACCTTGCCGAAGAAAATGCCAACAAGGAAGGTACGGCAGTGGTTACTCCGCTTCCCGAAACACTTGTATAACCTCATTAAAACAAACTACCATGAAATTGCGCTACCTGCTTCAGATGATACTGCTTATGGTGTTCGGATTACAGGCTGCCGCACAAAAACCGGCTATTCTGCAATTAGAAGAGTACAACCAACGCGGCAAAACCCATAAGTTAACCCAAAAAAATGCCGTTGTTGATATAAACAGCATTGTAAATATAGGGGTAAATAAAGATTCACTGCGCTTGGCGGTGGGGAGACTGACGGGCATTTCCACGCCCGAAACCGAAAAACTGTTTAAAGAACTGGAAGCCCTGAGTAAATTGCTGCAAGGATACACACAACAGTTAAAAACCTTAGAAACTGCCTTAGATGATTATGCAGCTCAGCCTCGCGATAAAAAAGACATTGAAAATATAGCAGCAGCCTTTATGGGCATAGCAGGTAACGCGCGCAAAATACTGGATATGATTAAAGGTACTCCCTTAGAATCGGTTTTGGAGGCAAAACTGAGTGTTCCCGAAAGACTATCTATTGCCGAACAATACCTCAGTGTTTTTGAAGTAGCTGACCTTGCTTTAAAAAATGTCCAAAAACAGGTGGACGAAATCATGAGTCAACAGGCGGTGGTTATTCAGATGGGAGCATGGATAATTACCGATAATGGCACAACGCCCGTAAGATTAGAAGGATTTGGCGATATAGCTCAGGGCGAGCGCTACGAAGTAAGCCGCAGCCAACTAAGTCTTAACGAAAAACAAATAGCAGAGCTGCGGGGCTATCAACAGGTTTTTGCCGATAACGCCAAAACGCTGGACGAGCTGAACAAGAAAGCACAAAAACCAATGGCATCTTTGGTGGTTAAGCTAAATACTAAGGTGGAAGAGTTTAAAAGCAAAATACAATCCTTTTTTGACGACCTTGAAGCCGCAGGCAAATCGGTGGCAGATACTACCCGAAAGAGAATTGAAACGTATATTACCGATTACCAAACCGATTTGGACGGTTTTAACCAAAAATACCTGCTGGGCTCAGAAGGCACTGATGCGGTTGATTTATTAGTAGGATTAGAAGCTGATGTAAAACTGCTCAAATTGCGAACAGAGGAATTTGTGAGAATTGACAAATACTTGCTCAAAAATGTATATCCCGCTGTTTCTACCAATACCCAATTGGAAAAAAGTTTTACCGATGCTTTTGAAGCGCTGGCTTTTATTAAACAAGCAAAAGATGCTGTTGGTAATTATGTAAGTAATTTTAAACTGCTGCTCAAGGGTAGAGAGGTAAACGCAAATGCTCTTGAATTTACCGATGAGGTATTTAAACTATCGTTTGCCGATGTGCCTGCCAACTCACAATTTAACCTATTGTTTACCGGTGTGCGCAAACCGGGCGATTTGGTAGTGCTGAAAATAGCCGCCCGAAAAGGAGCTGCCAATCGCCCTGTTGATTTGGAAGTACATAACCTACGGCTGGGTAATACCTTGCCACATATAGGTATTGCAGTGGCTTATGCCTTTGCACAACCGTTTAAAGAGAACCCCGATAATAGCTGGCTGGGTGGACCTTCGTACAGCATGTTGTTTAAATTTGGGGCGCGCAATATGTTTTACCGCAATTTTATTGATGCCGGTTTGGGGTTAAATTTTTCTGCCTTTGATTTTAACCGTGATGGTAATCCCGAAATTTCTGCCGGCGCTGCCGCCGGTATTTTTAAAGATTATGTGCAGGGCGGTATAGGCTTTAATTTTAGCAGTAACAGCCCCTACTACCACGTGGCGCTGCGCATACCCATACCTACCAACACCATAGGTTTGTTTAAAAACGACCGTGGACAAGAAAATCCGGGACCGGATTTTGCCAACCCTAAATAAGTACCTCGCATCTTTGTTTCTTCAACCAAACCTTGCCCTTCAACCAAACTTTTACTGCCATGTTTCCGTTATAAGTGCAGTTTAGTATAACAGCTATTTTGCTGCTGCCATAAAATTTACAGTTACTATGCGTACAAAAGTCTTTAAAATAGCCCTTGTTGCCGTGCTTTTTACCGCTATTTTATTGTTGCTAAACAACGATTGGGCTATAGCACAATGCCCCATGTGTAAAGCCGCTGCCGAATCTAACCTAAAAGAGGGCGGTAAACATGCTTTAGGATTAAATGCGGGCATATTATATCTTTTTGCAGCTCCTTACTTAATTGTAGCCACATTAGGTTTTATTTGGTGGCGCAACCAAATGAAGGTTAAAAAAGAGGAAGAGGCGCAAGTAAAACAAGCCAATTCTGCTTCTTAAAAGGTTAATTTTGCCCTCTTCGGCATTTTTTTTCCACAATTTTCACTAACGCTTGCAAATGTCCCGCTTTTAGCCGTATCTTTGCAGCGGAGAGATGGCAGAGCGGTTTAATGCGGCGGTCTTGAAAACCGTTGAGGGTGATACCTCCGGGGGTTCGAATCCCTCTCTCTCCGCCCCACAACCTTGCGCGGAATACCTTTATCGGTGTTTCGCGTTTTTCATTTGCATCGGTTTTGTTTTGGGGTGCAAGCAAAGCAGCCGCAAAGTTGTTGTTATGCCACAAGCAAGCAAAAGCTCACCCGTTACCCCCTTCATTAGCAGGTAACAACAAGCGTTTAATACGGGCTACCAAACTGTGCCGGTACTATACAAAAAAATTGTCAAAATTGGTCAGATTGGTTAAGATGCTGTTTCATTTGGCTTAAAACCGAGGTGGAACGAGTTGCCGTTTTCTACCATTTCCAGCAACTGTGCGGGCGGCTCAAACCGATTGCCGTATTGTTTGGCAAGATTTTTTGCCCTAAGTACAAACTTGTGCAAACCGTAGGCATTAATAAACTGCAAAGTGCCCCCCGAAAACGGCGCAAACCCCCAGCCAAAAATGCTGCCAAGATTAGCATCGGCTACACTCATTACCACGTTTTCTTCTATGCAGCGCACCGTTTCTATACACTGAATAAACAGGAGTCGGTCTATCAAATCCTGTTCGGGCAGTTGGTTGGGCACGGTAGGAAAATGTTGGGTAAGTTCTTGCCAAAGGTGTTTTTTTTCATCGGGCGGATACTCGTAAAAACCTTTACCCAATTTTTTACCCACTCTGCCTAATTGGGTTACCATTTTTTCTAAAAGGTAATAAGCCGGCGTTTTTTCGTAGGTTAAACCTGCCGCTTCCATATCTTTTCGGGTTTGCTCTCTAATATCATACACCAACGAAAGCGAAACCTCATCTAACAAGGCAAGCGGCGCAACGGGCATACCGGCTTTGAGCCCTGCCGATTCTATGCGGCGCGGGTGTTGCCCTTCGGCAAGCAAGGTAGCGCCTTCCATAACGTAGGTGGCAAACACGCGCGAGGTGTAAAACCCTCGGCTGTCGTTTACTACTATGGGCGTTTTTTTAATTTGCAGCACATAATCAAATGCCTTTGCTAAGGTTTGGGGCATTGTTTTTTTGCCCATGATGATTTCTACCAACTGCATTTTATCTACCGGCGAAAAGAAATGCAGCCCGATGAATTGCTCCGGCTTGCCCGATTGCTGTGCAAGCCCGGTAATGGGCAGTGTGGAGGTGTTAGAGGCAAAAACCGCATCGGGCAAAATGTATTGCTCTGCCTCTTGGGTAACTTTTGCTTTCAGGTTTCGGTCTTCAAAAACGGCTTCTATCACCAAATCGCAGCCGGTTAAATTGCTTGCATCGGCAGTGGCAGTAATGCGTTGTAAAATGGCGTCGCGTTTATCGGGCGTAATGCGTTTTTGCTGCACCTGTTTTTCCAACAGTTTTTCGGAATAGGCTTTACCTTTTTGCGCTTGTTCAGGGGTTACATCTTTTAACACCACCTCTATGCCCGCCATAGCGCTCACATAGGCAATGCCCGCTCCCATCATGCCGGCACCCAGTATGCCCACTTTTTTGGTTTTGTGCGCCGGAAAACCCTGCGGTCGGCTGCTGCCTTGGTTAATGCTGTTTAGCTGAAACCAAAACGCCTCAATCATGTTTTGGGCAACCTGCCCGCTTAGGAGTTGGGTAAAATAGCGCGACTCTATACGGCAGGCAGTATCAAAATCAACTAAGGTGCCCTCAACGGCGGCGTTCATAATAGCCTGCGGAGCGGGGTAATTGTTGAAAGTTTTTTTGGTAAGCATGGCAGGGGCAACCGCCAGCATTTGGGCAATTTTAGGGTGTTTGGCATCGCCGCCCGGAATGCGGTAATCCTCCCTGTCCCAAGGCTGTCGGGCGCGGGGATTCGCGTTTATCCATGCTTCGGCTTGCTGCATCATATCGGCAATATCAGTGGCAAGGGCATGAACCAAGCCGTTTTGAAGGGCATCTTTGGGGTTTACCTTTTTCCCTTCCATTAAAAAAGGCATAGATGCCTGCAAACCCAACAGCCGCACCATTTTTACCACTCCACCCGCACCGGGCAATAAACCCAGCGAAACTTCGGGCAGCCCTATGCGTATGCGCTCATCGTTTAGCGCTATGCGGTAGTGGCAGGCAAGCGCCAGCTCGTATCCGCCGCCCAGCGCTGCTCCGTTTATGGCTGCCACCACCGGCTTGCCTATGGTTTCTAAAAACCGAAACAGCGCTTTCAGCTCTTCGGCTTCCTTAAAAATGGCTTCGGGCTGACGGCGCAAACCGTATAGGTATTCCAAATCGCCGCCTGCCATAAAGGTAGATTTGGCAGAAGTAATGATAATGCCCTGTACCTGTGTATTTTGCTTTAACTCGGCAAGTACCCGATAAAAAGCCTGTGCAAATTGGGCATTGATGATGTTTGCCGATTTATCGGGATTATCGAGGGTAATAATGGCAATGTTGGAAGGTAAAATGTTGTAGTACAGCATGGTTATGAATACGAGTAAAATTGAAAATAATGAAGCCGTAAATGGGGTAATTACTGACCGTAACCCTGAGTAAAAGAATAAACTGCGGACAATTGTTTACCACCTTGCCCTAAAAAACGCTGCAAAAGTAATAAAAACTGCTTACAGCGAGGCAGCAGCAGGAATTGAAAGTTTGATGCACCAAAATTGGTGGTTTATTCCGATATTTGGGGCGGAATTTGGCATAAATTGACCTTAACCTACAGCGCAGATTTCCGGAAGAGAGGTCAATTTTTATCTTTGCGTCTTTGCGAGAAACCAAAATTGGGCTGCTGCTTCTACTGAATTTATTAAGCTATTGCATCAACATATTCACTCACGCATCTACAAACCACATCAATGCAAACAACATACGACTACATAGTAATAGGTTCGGGTTTTGGCGGTTCGGTATCGGCAATGCGATTAGCCGAAAAAGGATACAGCGTTTTGGTTATAGAAAAAGGACGGCGCTGGAAAGACTCCGATTTTCCAAAAAACAACTGGAACCTGCCCAAATACTTATGGTTTCCGCTGTTTAACTGGTTGGGGTTTCAGAAAATAGATTTTTTTAAGGAGGTAATGATACTAAGCGGCGCCGGGGTGGGCGGCGGCAGTTTAGTGTATGCCAATACCCACATGTTTCCGCCCGATGCATTTTTTGAAAACAAGGCATGGATAGGCGGTAAAGACTGGAAACAAACCCTGCTGCCTTATTACGACCGCGCAAAATTTATGCTCGGCACTTCAAAATACGAAAAAACCGCTTACGAAGACCGAATTTTGGAAGAGATAGCCCGCGAAATGGGTAGAGAAGATACCTATAAACGGGTAGATGGCGTAGGCGTGTATTTGGGCAAGCCCGATGAAGAAACCGACCCCTATTTTAAGGGTTTGGGTCCGGCAAGGCGGGGCTGTATAGAGTGCGCCGGTTGCATGGTAGGTTGCCGGCACAATGCCAAAAATACCTTAGAAAAAAACTACCTGTGGTTTGCCGAAAAATTTGGAGCCGAAATACTTGCCCAAACCGAAGTAACCAAAATTACCTATTCCGACAACACCTACCACTTACATACCCAGCAAACAGGTAAATGGCTCAACCCAAAACGTAGCATACTGAAAGCACGAGGCATAGTGGTAAGCGCCGGTGTGCTGGGCACGCTAAACCTGCTGTTGAAACAAAAATACCAATACAAAACCCTGCCTAACCTTTCCGACAAATTGGGCGAAAACCTGCGCACCAATTCCGAAATGCTTTGCGGTATTACCAACGCCCAACACAAACTGAACAACGGGTTATCTATCAGTTCGGTTTTTAACCCCGATGAACATACACATATAGAACTGTGTAAATACCCCAACCACTCAGGCTTAATGACCCTGCTGGGCGCACCCGCCACCGACAACGCCCCGCCTGCCGTGCGCACCCTTAAAATGCTGTGGAACATGGTTAAAAACCCCCTACAAACCCTAAAAGTGTATGCACAAAAAGACCACGCCAAAAACGCCATCTTTTTGCTGGTTATGCAATCTTATGACAACGCCATGAAAATGGTTTGGAAAAAAGGCATCTGGGGCAGCGCCATGCGTATGGTAAACAGCAGCGCACAGCGCGTGCCGGCATACATAAACATAGGGCAGGAGGTACTAAAACGCTATGCGCAAAAGGTGGGCGGTAAACCCATGAACGCCACCACCGAAATAGTGTTTAACATGTCGTCAACGGCGCATATACTTGGCGGCTGCCCCATGGGTAAAACCGCCAACGAGGGCGTAGTAGATGAAAACTTTGCCGTGCACGGCTACCCCAATATGTACATAGCCGATGGGTCAGTTATTCCGTGCAACTTGGGGGTAAACCCCAGCCTTACCATTACCGCCCTAAGTGAATACGCCATGGCGCAAATTCCCAAAAAACCGGGTAACACACAAAAAACGCTGGAGGAGATGATGGGGGGGTAGAGGAATAACTAAAAATTAAGTTTATGGACAATATTTTTGAACTCATTTTTGAACGGTATCGGGTTGGTTCGCTACAGGCAGCACAAACAGCAGAACTACTAAACAGCGCCATAAGACTTGCTTTCAGCAAAAGGCTCATGTTTTTTTATGAGTTACTACAAAATGCCGCCGACTCTCCACTTGAAGGTAAGACAGATGACCACATAGCCGTTCAGATTTATTTTTTTTCGGATTGGGTACTTATTCAGCACAATGGAATGCCATTTTCCGCCGCAGATGTTTTAGCAATTTCGCGCTTTGGTAATGTTGAATACGAAGAGCAGTTTGAGCATCAAGCATACACTCCTAAAAGTCACAATATAAATAAAATTGGTTACAAAGGAATTGGATTTAAATCAGTTTTTACCGTTACCGATTGTTGTTATGTTATATCTGGCAACTATCAATTTCGTTTCGATAAAAATTATACCGGGTGGGATTGCAAGCCATATCCTTGGCAGATAACACCTATCCCTACAGAGCTTGATGCCATTCCAGAAAGTATTAAAACTTATGTAACTAATTCGCTCAAAACAAGTATTCTATTGCGTGCGAATATGCTTACCGATATAAATAAAATTAAAGACGAAATACTGCGAGACCGTATCTTACTTTTTTTGTGCCACATCAAATCAATTAAAATTTCTAATGGAGACACAAATACGGTAATACGGATTCTTGAACGCATCCAAGAGCAAGAAATGGTTAGCATTACAACTCAAACCGCACGCAACCAACCCACAACCAACCATTTTATTGTTGAAAATTTTTATTTGAACATACCACAAAAAGTAAGAGATAGTGTAGCTACGTTGGATAATGTTGATTGTCCTCCAAAACTCAAAGAAGCAGAAACCATAACAATATCTTTAGCAGCCGAAATGGAGAATGATAAGAAACTAAAAGATTTAGAAGGGAATGCGAGGTTGTTATATACTTACTTGCCTACAAAAGCTACTCTTCCTTTTCCTTTTACTATAAATGCTCAATTTTTATTAAACAAACAAAGAACAGCTTTACTAGATAATCAACTTTGGAATGCACATATATTTTCAAATTTAGCAGAATTTTTGCTCAAGTGGATGCAAAAAATAGCTCTTTCAAACGCTCCCTTTAAGTTTCAGTTTCTCAAATTGCTGCGAAAAGCATTTGAAAACGAAAGAGATATATATGGTTACCGAGTTCCCTATAACCGTGCCTTGTCATCAAAATTGTCGGAAATTAGATTTATCCCCCCTCAAAACGAAGAGCGAGATGACCTATTACTTGTGGAAGAATCCATAATAGACTATACCGGTTTTAATAAGGAGTTTAAAACCTGCAAAGATGCTGCCTCATTACTAAAAAAGGAGAATGCCGATATAGCACATGAAAAAATATACAAGATAGAAAGGCTTTTAGATATTGGCGCTTCTAAATTCGATAACGAAGAACTCTGGGCATTACTAAAAATTGTTCGCTTTAATAATAGTACTGAACTGTGTATAAGGATAGTGGATTATTTACATAAATACCTAACCGACTCAGCTAAACTCGACTCAATTACTCACCTTCACGACATACCTTTTCTTTTAGATAAGAATGATATATGGCAAACGCCGGAAGATGTATTTATGCCAACCAACCATGAACTGCTGCCCGATGGGTTAGAAGTTGAAATCCAATATTTACACAATGATATAGTTAAGCATTTAAACCAAAAACCGGGACTTAAATATTGGCTATCCGAAGTGGGCGTTAAAGAACCTACTATTCAGGGTATGGCAAGAAAGGTAATCAACACCTATTTACACGATACCGATGGTATAAATCACCACACAGCATTCATATTAGGTCGTTACTTTTTTTCAATTTACCGCGCCCTTAGTGAAACTGAATTGCAAACGCTTCGCCAGAAACTGCCCGTAGTTTGTACTAACAACCAATTACATCCCGCACAATCTTGCTATTTAGCTAATGCATATGACCCCGAACTCCAGCTACAAAACTACTTATCTCCCAATGACACATCTATCTCATTTGTTAGCCCACAGTATGCAATCGATGGGCACAACTTAATTGAATGGAAACAATTCTGGAAAAAGATAGGAATTGGCGAAAAAATGACCAAAGTTCAAATCCCGCCCACTCCAACCGGAGAAAAAATATCAAGAGCTGCCCTATTAAACCAATTACCTGAAATAGAGGCATATTTTAGCTTTTTAGATGAAAAACCGGAGTATAACCCGGGGGTAAGGAATTTTAGAAATGAGCCCGACCAGCATCAAATTCGTAATTTGCATGCTGTTACTTTTATTGAAAAAATAGAAAACAATCCACCATTTGCCCAAACGTTTTGGGAGCTACTAATTGATTCAAAAATCATAAACTTAAACAAAGACAAAACAGAATATTTTCACCGATTGAACCAACAAAGTCAGCGAGGCGAGCTTGTTCCAACTTATGTTCAATTTTTTGCCCGAAAAAAACGGTGTCTTCCTGATACTAACAATACTTGTCGGGTATCGGGCGAGTTATTCAGCCCCAACCTAATTGACCTTGTAAAAGATGTATTTCCGGTGGTTAATCTACGTAATTTAAATAGAGAATGGGCTGAATACTTGGGCATAAAAACCCAATTACTATTTAGCGATTGCCTAAGGATATTGCAACACTGCACCACTCTGCCGGTTGATAACAACTTAATAACCCGAATAGAAAGCATTTACCGATACATAGTAGAAACACTAAAAAGCCATACCAGCAATGAAGATCGGACAGAAGCCCAATTATGGCAGGGTAATTTACTGGCTGCTGACAACACCTTTAAAAATCCATCGGAATTATACTTTTTCAACTTAAAAGGTGTGCCATTACCCAATAACAGAGATTCATTTCTTAAAGACAGCAACCTTAGCTATGAAGTAATGCTACAAATTGCTATGCTGTTTAATCTTCAAATTATATCTGCCGATGAGCTTGACCTAAAGAGAACCGATGAACACGAAAGTAAGGAGTTAAAATCCTTGCTTAAAAGCAGAGTTGGGTTTATATCAAAATTTGTCAACTATAAAGCCGGTGAGTTAGCCGAAACTACGCGAGAGCGAATTTTGCAGCGGTTAAACGATATAACCTTTTATACATGTTCTAATTTGGAGATTGTTTACACAAATAATCCTAATCTTTACCAAAGAACCACTGTTGCCCATTTCATGGCAGAATGTGTTGCATTTTACCACATTCAACAATGGAGGCAAGCAGAAAATTTGATGCCACTGGCAAAACAACTAAACAATCTGTTAGAAATTGAAGCCATAGAATTTGAGTTGCAATTATTTCTTACACTTGATGACGGAAGCATAGCAAGATGGCTGCGAACTTTGGGCATTGATGTAAGAGATGAAATAGGAAAAATTGGAGAAGATATTGCCTTTAACTTACTAACAGAAGACCTAAGAAGAAACAACCCAAACACCCTGCTTGAAAAATCCGAAAATACTGTGGTGGTAAAACAGGAACAAAACATCTTGATTACTCTTTCTTGGAACAATCAAGAAGAAGAAACCTATTTGCCATACGATTTTAAAATGGAAAGCAATAACGGCAGCGAAACCACAACCACCTACATAGAAGTTAAAACTACATCAGATGAAACAAACGACATAATTTACCTTACCCCTGCCGAATGGGAGCTTATGATACAAAATCCTAACAACTACATCATTTATCGTATTTACCTCAGCGCACAAAACAATTACCAATTCCTCCGCCACCAAATCCTCCCCCACCCTTTACAATACCTGCAAGAGGGCAAGTTGAAACTTTTAGAAATTACCGGATTTTTAAACCTGCCTCCTAATGACTAACCTGCACATTGGCTGCTACAATAAGGTATTTGGCATTGTTGCGAATGATGTGGTCGTGAAAATGGACTTGCCAGCCGTTGGGCAATCCTAAACGATTGGCAGGTTTGGTAATGGCAGATTTGTAGGAGCCCAATATGGACGAAACGGTGTTTTTCCCCTGATTTTGAAACCGATAATGGGCAGGATGGGTATCTGATGGCGGTGGCATTTGTAGAGTGCCGGTTTTGGGGCGGTTTATTGCCACAGTTTTACATATCAGTACATTGCACTGCCTACCCAAACTATGCACTAAACATAAAAAAAAGGGTGCAAATTTGGTAGAGAAAAACTTAGCCGGTAAATTGTTTACTGTATAGGTTACGGCTATAGTTACCACGCAGATGTAGCTTTATTCGGGCTTATGTTTATGGGGCATTTTACGGATTGGTTTGTTGTATTGATACCACACCGGTTATTCCATTGTTCCAAATAACTTGTATGCTGTTAGTTCCTTGCCCCGATATGATTGTGCCACCTGAAACCGTCCACACATAAGTAGCGCCTGTAACAGGGGGCACGGAGTACATTTGGGCACCGTTTAAACAAACAATGCTGCTGCCGGTAATAACAATGTCGTTGTTGCAATTGCTATTTAATATGGTTGAAAGTAGTTGTGTAGCAACCTGAAATGCCTGAGCGGGAAGCTGATTTATTAGCACACAAATTATTATGCCCGATTCTGTATCATACATCATAGAAGAATTATATCCGCCCCAAATAAGGCCTCCGTGTTGCCAAACTGTTCTGCCCAAAACAGTAGCTTCACTCAGCCCAATTCCATAACTACCCGAACCCACAAAAGTGGTCATTTCATTAAAAGAATTGGAATTTAATACTTGCCCATTCATTAACGCCCGATACCATTGTGCCATTTCGCCCGATGTTGAATACATAGCGCCTGCAGCCCATGCTGCACTGTTGAGCGACTTACGGGGGATTGAGATATTGTTTACTCCGGCTTGCCATGGATGTGCAACGGTATATAAAATAGTGTCATAAACATCAAGAAAGGTGCTGTCGAGTTGCAGGGGTGCAAGAATACTGTCGCGAAGGAGTTTACCAAAACTTTGACCTGTTGCACTTTCTGCAATCATACCGGCAAGCAGGTAGTTTGTATTGCAGTAATTCCAGTCTGTTCCGGCGGCAAATAACGGAGGACCCGCCCAACTTATTAGTTCGATCGGCGTAAAAATGCGGTTAGGATTGGTAAGAATAGAATCGGGATAACCCGGCACGCTGGTTACATCATATAACCCGCTTGTATGATTAAGAAGTTGCCGTATTGTTATGTTAGGGTTTATGTTATTAAAAGGCGGCAGATATGCATGAAGGGAGTCATCAAGGTTTACAATTTGGTTTTCTGACAGCTTTAAAAGCAAAACACCGGTAAACAATTTAGTATTGCTTGCTATGCCAAATTCCATGCTTGCCGTAATTGGATTACCCAGGTGCGATATGCCTGTTACTCCCTTCCATGTGCCTATATCGGGATGAATTATGCAAGCTGAAATACCCTTTACATTGTTTTCATTCCTAATACTATCTATTGTATTTTGCAGTTTGGCGGCTAAAATTGGGTTAAATGGTTGTGCTTTGGTAATATGTATGCTCCCCCAAAGCACACATAAAGTAAAGAGTATTCTTAACATAAAGAGCGTTTGTTTTTTTAGTGGTTAAGTTTATAGCAACCTAAATTGCTATCAATTTTATCCACAAAATTATGGTAAAATACCCAACTTTTTAAACCCAATGCTTATTTCTGTCAGAAAGACAAATGCTGATAACGATGTTGTTTTTGGAGGTAAAAAACGGCAAAGTCTGATAGTAGTTGATTTTTTTACCCCATATCATTTACCCATTGAGCCATAGTTTTCAAAAATCGGCACATTTAGGTGCGGACTACCCCATTCAAGTTTATGGTGTATTTGTAGATTAATTGGTACGATTTTATGCAAAGAACACCAAGTCTTTGCGAGCTTTGCGCTAACCTTTGCGTTCTTTGCGGTTAAAACAAGGAATGGGTGTGACCCGAGTTTGATGTTAAATGACGTGCTGCCGGTATGTGCGCAAAACCGACATCCATTAGCACACGGATAACCCGGATGGAGCTGATTAACGCCGATTTTTAAAAATAAAGGCTCAAGTAGTGGGTAGTGAATAGTGAAAAGTGAAAAAAGTTAGGTGTGTGTTACTACTCACTACCAATTTACCACTAATCACTAATCCCTTACCACTACTAACATCCGCTTAATCTGCGTTATCTGTGTGCCCTTTTGGCTGAAAACAGGGGTGAATAGCTCAATTTACACATCAAACCGAGGCTGCACCCAAAGGAATTTAGTTAAGAACCAAGATACAGGGTAAGTAGTTACGAAAAAACGCAAAACAAAACCGCCCTGCTGTATAAGTGCAACAGGGCGGCTGTATTGTTTTGTTACATTGCGGTTACATTAAAAAGCCGTTTTCGGCAGTAAGTGGCTTGGGAATATCGGTTTCACCCAACATTTCCCTCAAATCAATTTCAATGCTTCGGGCAATAGCGGTAATGGGTACATCATTATAAGTGCCTTCAAATGGATTTTCAGAAAAATCGCCTATCATTTCCATTAAAAAAAACACCCAAATAAGCAAAGCCGAAAAAGGGACAGCGAGCCAAACGGTATGACTTTCTAAATCGTGAAAAACATTTAACAAACCAAAAGGCGTAAGAATGGCAAAAATCATCGTCATCCAAACAGCTACCGATGCGTACTGTCGTGGAAATGGGAAGTTTTTAATGCGCTCACTCCTGCCTTGGTCGGCATAAAATTCGGTGATGAGGTTATGAAAAGCAATATGTCGGAAATCATCAAAATAACCTTGGTCTTTGAGTTCTTGTAGCCTTATAGCTTGTTTATGCATAATTTGTGCTGCCATATTGGTTTTACCTTTGTATAGGTCAAATTCCTCTTCGCACAATACGCCTTTTACCTCCTCCTCCAAATCATGAAAATATAGTTCGCTAATGTTGGGGCTGTATTTACTGTTAATCCTATAGTTGGTATGCTCCCACTCGCGTGCTAATCTCAGTTGAAAGCGCAGCGCAGTAAGCCACGCAATATGTCGGTGTATTAATTCTTTTTTCAGTGCATTACTGTTTTCACCTTGTATAAAACTGCTTACCGCTGCACCAAAACTACGCGAGTTATTAACAATACCGCCCCAAATTTTGCGGGCTTCCCAAGTTCGGTCGTAACTGGCATTGTTTTTAAAACCCAAGTAAAAAGCTACCGCAATACCTAAAACGCTAATTGGCTGCCACCTAAACGAAAAATCGAAATGAAGTTTGTGGTAAACAAATTCAAAAATAATGGTAAGGGCAAAAGCGTAAATAGCTCCCCAAATAAAGGGCTTTTTACTCCAATTAAAGGTCATCCAAAAGCCATAACGATGTCGAGTGTACATGACGATAAAATTTTAAGCCCGATTTTGACAATTTAAATAAATGATGAGAGTTTGCCCATTCGGGATTTTTTGCTTTATCCACTTGTTTTCAGTACAAATTTCCCTCTTCCGGCAGTTTTATGAAAGCTAATTGCTATCATTACTCTTTTTTGTTGCCGTCAATGTAGTGGTATTTCACCTCCCAGTCAAGAATAGTGGAGGTAGAGGAAGGTGGTGGCTTAGGCGCCCAAAAAGGGTCTTCGGGCTGGGAGTCATTAGGTTGTGTTTGCGCTAATTGCTCCTCTTCTATTTCCCAATCGTAACGTTTACGGGGGTTTACATGGCGGTAGTAATGTGCGCAGGCAATACCGGTGAGCGCTCCGGCAAGGTGCCCCTCCCAAGAAACGCCTCGCTCAATGGGTAGTAAGCCCCAAATCATACTGCCATAAAACAACACCACAATAGAGGCAAGGGCAATGGAGCGCACATCTTTGCGGAAAACGCCGCTGAAAAACACAAAGAAAGCCAAACCATAAATAATCATACTTGCCCCAATATGATAGGATGGCCGCCCAAATAGCCAAACCAATATGCCGCTGCCTAACCAAATAATGGTTAGCAAACGTGCTGCAATTTGGCGGTAAGAGAGCAGCACTAAAAACCCCAGCACAATAAGGGGCATGGTATTAGAAAAAAGGTGCGAAAAATTACCTAACCAATCATCGGCGCGGGCTTGCCCATGTATGAGGGGTGCGGTAATTATGCCGGTTAAGCCGTGCAGGGTGCGGGGGTATATACCCCAGCTACTGAGAGAAAAATGTGCAACAACCTCAATGATTTTGATAACCCATAAAACCAACACGGCATAAACAGGCAACCGCAGACTTACTATTATCTGTTGTTTTTCGGTTTGGGGGGTGGGGAGCGTGTTTGTCATGCAGCTAAGGTACAGCCAAATGTGCAAACTGCCAAACTTTTTTTTAATCGGTATCTTTGTCTTCGGTTTGGTCGGCTTGCGTGTAAACGTCTAATAAACCATCGGGCAGGTTTATAAAAATGGTTTGGTGGTCTTCGTTAATATCTTGTATCAAATCATCGTGAAGCGGTATCAACACTTCTTTGTTTTGGTAGGTGAGTTTTAGCAACTCGTGCCCGGGTAGGTAGTAAATTTCTTCTATTTCGCCAACAGGGGTGTTGTCGGCTGCATTAAAGAGAGTATAACCGAGCAAAAAGTCGTAATCTTCTTCTTCGTCTTCTTCCAGTTCATCGGGGTCAAAATAACGAAGCAGGGTATTTTTATCTAAGTACAAATCGGCATTTTGCAAGGTAGCGGCAGCCTCTCGGCTGTTAACGTCCTGAAATTTTACCAAAGCGCTATCGTTGGCATAAAATTTTACTGATTCGGTAAAATAGGGCAGTTTACCTTTTTTGGTGGCTACTATAAAAAAGGGGAACAGGTGGGGGTTTTGCTCGTAAAAGTCAAAGAAAAAAGCCTCAAAAGAGGCTACAATAGCTCCTTTGAGGCTTTTAGGTTGAGTAAGATATCCTATGCGGTGCAAATTTTCGGCTTGCATAAAAACAGGAGATTACTCTGCTGAATTGTTTTGGTCATCGGCGCTTGCATCGGGCTCGGCGGCATCGGTAACTTGGCTTACTACTTCTTCTGCCGTTTCAACCGCCTCGTTTACCACTTCTGCTACTACTTCAGCTACCTGTTCAACCACCTGCTGTACGGGCGCTGCAACCGGCGCTGCTTTGGGGGCATGTTTGCCGGTGCCTGTCCAGTCAAAGTTAAAGCGTTGTTTAGCTTCTTTAGCCTTGGCATCTGCCCATTTTTGGAAAAGGCGGTCGGCTTCTTCTTGAGAAAAAGCTCCTTTTCTAACGCCGCGTTGCAGGTGTTTTTGGTACATTACCCCTGTAGCCGACAAGATGTTTTTAACGGTATCGGTAGGTTGAGCGCCGTTTGAGAGCCATTGGAGGGCTTTTTCGCGGTCAATTTCTACAGTTGCCGGATTGGTTACCGGATTGTAAGAGCCGATGCGTTCAATGAAACGTCCGTCTCGGCGGCTGCGTGAGTCGGTGGCTACAATGTGGTAAAAAGGTCTTCTTTTGCGTCCGTGTCTTTGTAATCTGAGTTTAACTGCCATCGGATAACGATAGTTTTTTAAGTTAAAAAAGCCCACCTGCCTCGGTAAACGAGGAGCGGGAATTGCGGGTGCAAAGGTAGCGTTTTTTTATCGGGTTTTGTTGCTGCTATAGGTTATTTTTTCATTTTTTTGTTTCAAAAAGGGCATGTTTATTGGCAGTAAGGGCAAAAAAGTGGCATTACCCATGTAAAATACAAAAAAAGGCAGCGAACAAAGATTTTTTACTATTTTTGCCGCTTGTTACCCATTCTATTATGCCATTTACCTAAACGCCGGTTGAGGTATGCAGGCAAACTTAATAGCTTTATTACATGAGTTTTGACACATTTAAACACGTAAACAACATTGCCGGTTGGCTGGTGTTTTTGTTTGCCGCATCGGTTTATGCCCTTACTATGGAGGCAACCGCCAGTTTATGGGATTGCGGCGAGTTTATTGCATCGGTATATAAACAGCAAGTGGTACACCCTCCGGGAGCGCAAATGTTTTTAATGATTGCCCGGGTGTTTAACATATTTTCTTTGGGCAATCCTGCTTTGGTATCGCTCAGCCTCAACTTTATGTCGGCGTTATGTTCGGGGTTTGCCATCCTGTTTTTGTTTTGGATAACCACCCACATGGCGCGCAAATTACTGGGCGCTGAGGGCAAAAATGATATACCGTCCGAAAAAGTGTTTGCCATTATTGGCGCCGGGCTTATTGCCGGGTTATCGGGTACTTTTTTAGACAGTATCTGGTTTTCGGCAACCGAAGCAGAGGTATATTCCATGTCGCTTATGTGGACAGCAATGGTGTTTTGGGGCATTATTAAATGGGAAAACCGAGCTGATGAGCCCAGCGGCGACCGGTGGCTGCTGTTTGTAGCTTTTGCCATTGGCACGTCTATTTTTGTACACTGGCTCAACCTGCTTTGTATTCCTGCCATGACCATGATTTACTACTTTAAGCGCTACAAAGCTACCCCAAAAGGCGCCTGGATTGCCTTTGGAGTAGGGCTGCTAATTGTAGGCGTTATACTTAAATTGGTTATTACCGGTTTAATAGATGTTGCCTCCGGCATGGAGCTGTTTTTGGTAAACTCTCTTGGGCTGCCTTTTAACAGTGGGTTAGTATTGTTTTTAGCGCTTTTTTTAGGTGGGTTTGGTTATGGCATTTATTATACCCAACAAAAACGCATGTATGGGTTAAACAGCCTTATGCTGGGTTTAATGTTTATACTTATAGGTTACACCGCTATTGTAGCAACGGTAATACGCTCCAACTCGCACCCAAATATAGATATGAACAGTCCGCGCGATTTGGTAAGTCTTGCCTCTTACTTAAAGCGAGAGCAGTATGGCTCGCGCCCGTTTTTGTATGGTCAGTACTACACCGCCGAGGTAAGCGATATTAAAGAAACCGGCACTAAATACCAGCGCGGAAAAGACCGGTATGATGAAGTTGGGAAAAAAATAGACTACGAATACAAGGGTAAAAAAACCATTTTTCCCCGATTGTACGACATTAGCCCGCAGTTTAAGCCCGATTACGAGCGCTGGCTGGGGCATAAACGAGAGCCCACGTTTGCTGACAATATTGGTTTTTTCTTAAACTACCAGATAGGGCACATGTATATGCGCTACCTTATGTGGAACTTTGCCGGCAGGCAAAACGATAACCAAGGCATGGGCGGACGCAAAGACGGCAACTGGCTCAGCGGCATCGGGTTTATTGATGATATTCGGTTAGGCAATCAGTCAAACCTGCCCGCTCACTGGAAAAACATAGATGCCCGAACCACCTTTTATTTTCTGCCGCTGCTGTTGGGTTTGCTGGGTTTAGTGTTTCAGTTTACCAATAACCGGCGCAGCGCTTTGGTTATTTTAATGCTGTTTTTCTTTACCGGTATGGCTATTATTATACAAGGTAACTCGCCGCCGGTAGAGCCGCGTGAGCGCGATTATATCTTTGCCGGCTCGTTTTGGGCATTTGCTATTTGGGTGGGGTTAGGTTCACTTGCCATTTACGACCTGCTCAAAGAAAAACTAAACGGCAAAACCGCCGCCATAGCCGCCACCGGTTTATGCCTTGTAGTGCCCTTTGTTTTGGGCTTTCAGGGGTGGGATGCCCACAACCGCAACAATCGCTTTGCCGCCCGAGATTTTGCAGCCAATTACCTTAACTCCTGCGCACCCAACGCCATCATTTTTACCCAAGGCGACAACGATACCTACCCGCTTTGGTATGCCCAAGAGGTAGAAAACATTCGCCGCGATGTGCGCGTGGTAAACCTCAGCTTGCTGGGTGTAGATTGGTATATTAACCAACTTAGACGCAAAGTAAACGATGCCGACCCCGTGCCCATGATGTTAGATTCAACCAAAATACGAGGCAGCAGCCGCGATGTGGTTTACTACAACCCCAATTCAAGAGCCGCCGAAGGGCAGCATTACCCGCTCCAAGATGTAATTAAATTTATTGGAGACGATGCCCTCTCTTTAGCCCAAAAGGATATGAATACCTATCCTACCAAAAACTTTGCCCTTAAAGTAGATAAGCAATCCGTGCTTGCCTCTAACGCCATAGCGCCCGAAGACCAAAACAAAATGGCAGATGAATTAAAGTGGACTATAAACAAAAACGGGCTCTACAAAAACGACCTCATGACCCTTGATATTATAGCCGCCAACAACTGGAAACGACCCATTTATTTTGCCATTTCGGTTAGCCCCGAAAGCTATTTAGGTTTGGAAAAATACTTCCAGTTAGAAGGACTTGCCTACCGCCTTGTGCCCATTGAGGTGCAACCAAGCATAGACCCCCTTACCGGAAAACCCGACCGCTCGCAAAGAGGAAGGGTAAACCCCGATATTATGTACGACAACCTGATGAACAAATTTAAATTTGGCAACCTTGCCGATGAAAATGTGCATACCGACTCCGACCTGCGCCGTATGGTTTACAATTTCAGAGGCAACTACTCCCGCTTAGCCATGGCGCTCATTGAACAACGTGGCGATAAAAAACGCGCCATAGAAGTATTAGACAAGTGCCAAGCCGGATATCCCGATAAAGCAGCGCCTTTTGATTTTTACTCCTACACCATTGTAGAAGCCTATTATATGGCAGATGCCTTTGATAAAGCCAATGCCCTTGCCGAAACTATTGCCGACAGAATGGTAGAGGAGTTGAAGTACATAAGCAAACTGCCCAAACGAGACCAAGGCATTTACGAGCAAGAGTTGCAGCTAAACGAATACTTTATTCGCCGCATAGCTGCCGTAGCCAAAATGAAAGGACAAGACGAGTTTTCCCGAAAAATGGAAAGCAAAATAGAAGGCATGTTTTAACAAAAAACAATAGTTGAACACGTTGTTTCACAAAGGGTGGTATATGCACAGGCACATGCCACCCTTTTCATCTTTGGTAAAGTTATGAGTAAGGCTGCATGGCGCACAGAGCATTATAGTACAACAACTTGGTTATTGCTTTTTTTACCGGCGCTGCTACTATTGTGGAATGGCTGTGGCAGCAGCCGCGCTGTGCAAAATCAGGCACACCTGTATTCTCCAAAATCTACGGTGCCCAAGGTACATATTAAACCCCTTTTTACCTCGCACCCCGACTCAGCCATCATTTTTATAGGCATAGAAACCGCAAAACTCCTTTTTGAGGAGGAGCTTCCATTACAACTAAACGGTATGCTCCGAATAGAAGCGGTTAAGAACGGCAAAACATGGGTGCCTTTTGATACGGTTACTTTTGTGACAATGGTAACAAAACCCGATGCACCCCTTACCACCTCCGCCCACACCATTTACCTACCCCCTGATAACGATTACCGCATTAGCGCCTATATAGTGGAGCAAACCACCAACCTTGGCTTTAAAGGGCAAACTTCGGTTTGGCGAAAAATGCCTCAAAATGATTTTGATGAGCAAAACTACCTCATTACCCTTGCAAAAAACGAACAAATACTTTACCAGCCCTACTGCACCACAGGCGAGCAACTGCGCGTACAATTTAAGCAACAACCATACAGCAATTTGTTTGTAGAGTACTATGCCACACCCTCCACCATGGCGCTGCCGCCTTATGTGGTTAAATCAGACCCGTTTTTGCCCGTAAAACCCGATAGCAGCTTTACCACTTCGGCCTACATCAATCTAACCCGCGAAGGCATTTACCACATCAAATCATATCCCGAACAAGCATGGGGCATGACCGTTTTATGTGTAAATACCGGTTTCCCGAAACTCACCTCAGCCCCCGACCTCATAGAATCGCTCCGCTACATTACCCGAAATGAGGAGTACGCCCAAATGTTGCAAGCAAAAGACCCCAAAAAAGCAATTGATGATTTTTGGCTCACCCGTGCAGGCAGTACCAACAGAGGTAAAATACTCATTAAGGAATTTTATGGCAGAGTACAGCGTGCCAATACTTTTTTTACTACCTTTACCGATGGTTGGAAAACCGACAGAGGCATTATTTACATCATTTATGGTTTGCCCGATGTGGTAAATACCTATCCCGATAGCGAAACATGGGTTTATAATACCCGACAAAGCCAACCCAAACTGCAATTTGATTTTATACGACAAAATAACCCCTTTACCAACCACCACTATCGGCTTGTAAGAGATATTATGTTTGAACAAAGCTGGCAGGCAGCCGTTTACGAATGGCGAAACGGAATAATTACTAACCTTACCGAATAACTACTGCATTGAAGGCTATTTTTAACTAAGTTATCAAAAACCACCAACTATGTCAAAAACAAAACTCCAACTTTGGTTAATTTTATCCTTTTTCGGGTTGTTGGGTGTATTATCGCTCTTATTATCTGAACTGCCACTCCAAAATTTACCGCCCGAAGTAATCGAAAACATAAGCCCACAAACCTTAAAATGGTTAGTTTTAATCAATCCTGCTATTTTGGTACTGGTTTTTACCCTTATAGGTACACTGGTTTATGATAGGGTAAAATTAACCGTACCTATTTTGGAAGGACTGTTGCGAAAAGAAACCTTACCTTTAACACAAATAAAACAAATGCTGGTGGGTGGCGCTTTGGCAGGCATTATTGCCGGTATGCTGATAGTGGGTATTGCCGCTTTATTCAAACCCTATTTACCCGCCGAACTGCTGGCACAATCAGAACAATCAAACAACTTACACCTGCTTACCAAAATGCTGTACGGCGGCATTACCGAGGAATTACTCATGCGCTTTTGCCTGATGAGTGTAATTGCATGGATTTTGTTTAAAATATCGGGCAAGCTAAATAGCGCCATTTTTTATGCAGCTATTGTTATAGCTGCGTTTCTTTTTGCAATAGGGCATTTTCCGGCATTGTTTATGCTGGTAGCAGAGCCCACAACAATCATATATGCCTACATCATTACAGGCAATATGGCGGGCGGCTTGTTGTTTGGTTATGCCTATTGGAAATTTGGATTAGAGGCTGCCATGCTGGCTCACGCTTTTGCACATATCGTAATGACAATAGGAGCAATGTTATTGGGTTGAAAAATCCTATCGGGCAAAAGTAACCCCAAACCATTCAGCGCTTACCACTAAAACCGGCTATTGTATTGCAGGGCAACGCATACGGCGTATCTTTGCACCAGGGTTTAACCACCTAACATTTTTATTTAGGTTTAAAAAAACACCAACATGAGCGCTTTACCGCCCGAAAACAGCAAAATCAATCCCCAAATAGAACAGAGCTGGCTGGAAGCATTAAAAGATGAGTTTAGCAAACCTTATTTTGCCCAAATAAAACAACAACTGCTGCAAGACAAGGAGCAAGGCATAACCGTTTATCCGCCCGGTCCGCTAATTTTTAATGCGTTTAATAAAACACCGTTCCGTGAGGTAAAAGTGGTTATACTGGGGCAAGACCCCTACCATGGACCCGGACAAGCGCACGGATTGTGTTTTTCTGTACCCGATGGTATAGACCCGCCTCCCTCCCTCAAAAACATTTTTAAGGAACTTAAATCCGATATTGGTATAGACTTACCAAAATCGGGTAATTTAGAGAAATGGGCAACACAGGGCGTTTTTTTACTCAATGCCATGCTTACTGTGCGCGCAAATGAGGCAGCATCGCACCAGCGAATAGGCTGGCAGCAATTTACCGATGCCATAATAGCCAAACTCTCCGATGAGCGAACCGGTTTGGTTTTTATGCTTTGGGGCGCATTTGCCAAAAGTAAAGCCCGATTAATTGATGCCCAAAAACACCATATCCTCCAAGCCGGGCACCCCTCTCCCCTTTCGGAACGGTATTTTTATGGCTGCCGGCATTTTTCAAAAGCCAATGCCCTGCTCACCCAACAAGGACTTACCCCAATTGATTGGCGTTTGTAACCCATTGTTTTACCGCGATGTTGGAGCGATGAGCATGCTCAAAGGCTTACCGCAAAAGGATTTTAAACAGGTAGTGTGCTATATTTCGGTGCGCAGCGCCTTTCCAAAACTAAACGCTCCATTTTACAGGTGTTGGTGAGTAATACATAAGGGGCAGCGCCCTGTAATCTTGGTAGAACAGCGAAAAACCGTATTATTATCAGGTACAGCGTACCGTAATCTGTTGCCCGGTTTATCATAAACCGCACGCAGATTTTACCCACATCGGGCGATTATTTTAACTTTACTCTCACGTTAGTTTAGCCTCTAAATCTCAAAATCATTTACCCAATTGAGCCTTTACTTTTCAAAAATCTGTGCAAATCAGCCACATCCGCGTTATCTGTGTGCTAATTGCTGCCGGTTTTGCGTACATACCAAAGATATTTGTGTGTCATACGTTTCCATATTGGGTTTCTTTATTGTTTTTCAGATGCCGATTAACTCCAACCTTGCGTTATTTTACCGCTAATAACTACCTTTGCACCTTATTTAGCATGGTTAATCTATGCTTGCCAAACCATATAATTATGAAAAAAACCGCCAAAGACCTAAGCCATTTAAGACAACATTACCAAGCCGGCGAGTTTTCTGAAACCTCAGCCCTCCATAATCCCTATGAGCAGTTTGCACAGTGGTTTGATGATGCCTTAAGCGCACAGTTTTATGAACCCAATGCCATGTTTCTTGCCACCGCTACCGCACAGGGTTTACCCTCGGTGCGCACGGTGCTGCTAAAAGGGTTTTCTGAACAAGGATTCACCTTTTTTACCAACTACCAAAGCCGAAAAGGTAAAGAACTTGAACAAAACCCACATGCCGCACTGCTTTTTTACTGGGATAAATTAGAACGACAAGTAAGACTGGAAGGCGCTATAGCCAAACTTTCTGATGCCGATAACGATGCCTACTACCACTCGCGCCCCCTTGGCAGCCAAATAGGCGCTTGGGCTTCGCCCCAAAGCGATATTTTACCTTCAAGAGAGAGCTTAGAGCAGCACATAGAGCAATTGACCACTAAGTTTGCCCACCAATCGCCCATTCCGCGCCCACCACACTGGGGGGGGTATGCCTTACTACCCACCGTTTTTGAGTTTTGGCAAGGCAGACCCAACCGCCTGCACGACCGCATACAATATACCCTGCAACCAAACGGCATCTGGCAAATAAATAGATTAGCCCCTTAATTGCCCCATTTGTTTGTACTACTCACTAAACCCATCTTACACCAATAAACCACTCACCGATTTTCTGTTTTATGAAAAAAATACTTGTTTTGGGCGCCGGTAAATCGGCTACCGATTTAATTACTTACCTGCTTCATCATGCCCAACAATACAATTGGTTTGTTACCGTAGGCGATTATGACCTTACAACGGCACAGCAAAAAGTAGGCAACCATGAGCGAGGCAGAGCCGTTTTTTTTGACGTACACGATGCCGATTCCAGAGCCAATTATATTTACGATTGCGATATAGTAGCTTCGGTATTGCCGGCTGCTTTTCATATTTTGGTTGCACATGATTGCCTTAGATATGGTAAACACCTCATAACCCCCTCTTATGTTTCGCCACAAGAGCGCGCCTTAGACGCCGATTTTAAAAATGCCGGTTTGCTGCTTATGGGCGAAATAGGACTTGACCCGGGCATAGACCACATGAGTTTAATGAAAATGATTCATGCACTCAGAAATAAAAATGCCCAAATTACCGATGTGCGCTCTTACTGTGGCGCACTAATTGCCCCAGAATCGGACAATAACCCCTGGCATTACAAGTTTACCTGGGCACCCATGAACGTAGTACTTGCCGGACAAGGCGGCACCGCCCAATACCTCCAAAACGGATTGCCCCGATACATTCCTTACAACCGGCTTTTTGCCCAACACGAAACTTACGAAGTGCCGGGTTTTGGCGCTTTTGAAGCCTATGCCAACCGCGACTCTATTCCGTACCGACATGTTTATGAAATTGAAGACGTGCCTACACTACTGCGCGGCACCCTTCGCAAAGGCGGGTTTTGCAAAGCATGGCAAGCCATAGTAACCTTGGGCTTAACAGATAACCACCTGCACTTGCCCAATACCGGCAACCTAACCTATGCCGGTTTAACCGAAGCCTTTTTGCCGCCGGCAACCTCACCCGAAAACCTGCCCCATAGAGCTGCCCACTTTTTACAACTGCACCCGCAATCGGAAGAAATGAAAAAATTAGGTTGGTTAGGCATTTTTGATGAGTTGCCCATTCCTGCCAACAGCCACACCCCGGCTCAGGCATTGCTGGCGCTTTTAGAAAAAAAATGGCTGCTGGAACCCCAAGATAAAGACATGATAGTAATGTTGCACAGGGTTCATTACCAACTCAAGGGCAAAAACTATGCACACACCGCTACTATGGTGGTAACCGGCGAAAGTTCAGATAAAACTGCCATAGCCGCTACGGTAGGGTTGCCTATGGCTATGATGGTGAAACTTGCCTTAACAGGAAAAGTGCAACTTACCGGTGTGCAGCTACCGGTTATGCCGCAAGTATATGAACCCATTTTAACCGAGCTAACGCAATACAACATTGGTTTTACCGATGTGGAGGAGGAACTGTAAAACACTAACCTATCCTAAATAAGATTTGAGCAGTTTACTGCGCGATGTTTTGCGCAAGCGCCTGATGGCTTTTTCTCTGATTTGGCGCACCCTTTCTTTGCTTATGCCAAGCTCCTCTGCAATATCTTCTGATGCCATGGGCGATTTATCGCCCAATCCAAATGATAGTTTTATGATATTTGCCTCGCGAGGGGTTAAATAAGACAAAGCATTTAACACCTCCCCTTTTAGCGATTGCAACCAAAGTTCTGTATCGGGCTCAGGAGTATCGGCATCGGCAATGGTTTCGGAAAGTGTAGAAGAATCACTGCTTTCTTCATCAAGTGGTATATCCATCGAAACATGTCGGGCATTTATTTGTATCACTTCGCTCACCTCCTTTTCGGTTAGTCCGGTCATTTCCGAAAGTTCTTCTACAGTAGGTTCACGCTGAAAATCCTGCAAAAACTGCAGCAACATTTTATTTATTTTCTGATAAGATTCTATTTTATTGCCCGGCAGCCGAATAATTCGGGAATGTTCTACAAGCGCCTGCATAATTGCCTGCCGTATCCACCACACGGCATACGATATAAATTTAAAACCTTTGGTTTCGTCATAACGGCGGGCTGCTTTCATTAACCCTAAGTTGCCTTCGTTTATGAGGTCGGTAAGGGTAATGCCGTTGTGTTGATAGTGTTTGGCAACAGAAACCACAAAACGAAGGTTAGATTTTACCAATTTTTCCAGCGCTTTGTCATCACCTTCTCTTATGCGTTTGGCAAGCTCAACCTCCTCTTCCAAAGACAGCAATTCTACCTTTGAAATTTCCTGAAGGTATTTTTCCAAAGCAGCGCTTTCGCGATTGGTGATATTGGCATATATCTTTAACTGTCGCATAGGGGAAAGGAGATGTTAGCGTGATTAAAAAACAAAGAATCTACCGGTTTAGTTCCTACAAAAGAGGATAGGTTTAATTGACGGATAACATTACCCGTTTTAGATGTAACAAATTGAGCGGGTTAATACCCAAATTTTGCACCCTATTTTGGGTAAACCGCAATACTTCATCATAAAACAGCGGAACAATGGGCGCTTCTTCAATAACAATGCGGTCTAACTTTTGGTATAGCTCATAGCGTTTTTGGGTATTGGTTTCCTGCATAGCTTGTTGGTAAAGTTGGTCAAACTGTTGGTTTTTAAATCGGGTATAATTGGGTGGTGCGGGGTTATCGCCGTATAAAACGGTTAAGTAGCTCTCGGCATCGGGATAATCTGCTATCCAAGAGGCTCTGAAAAACTGTGCTTCGCCCTTAGCAGTTTTTTCGCGCAAAAAAGCAGGCGGGTTTAATTGCAAGTTTATTTTTATGCCAATTTCTGAGAGTTGTTTTTGAATGGCAACGCTTATATCTTGGTAGGCATCGGTCGTTTCGAGGGTGATGGGGGGCAAACCTTTCCCATTTTCATAACCGGCTTCTGTTAACAACCGGCGGGCAATTTGGGGCTGATAGGTATAACCCTTTACCGTTTGGGCATTAAAGGAAGGTAAGCCCTGCGGCACAAACCCCGATGTAGCGGCAATACCTATATTATTGCGCAGGTACTGCACTATTTGGTTGCGGTTAATGCCGTAGTTAATAGCCTGCCGCACTTTTTTATTTGTTAGCGGTGCATTAACCCCGTTGCCCAGCATAAACCCCAAATACTCGGTATTGAGGTAAGGCGAGCGCAATAGCTGCACCTTTTCTGATAAATTGGGGTGAAGTTTACCATCGGGTGTTAAAATATCGTCTTTGTAAGTAGCATCTATGCCCGAAAGAAAATCTAACTCGCCGGCAATAAATTTTAAATAAGCGCTTCGTTTGTTTTCCATAAAAGACACCTTTACCCCGTCAATGTATGGGAGTGGCTTGCCGGCTGCATCGGTTTCAAAATATCGGGGATTAGCGGTTAATATCAGCGCTTCGTTTTCTATCCATGTTTTAAACATAAAAGGACCCGTTCCTATCGGATTATTTCTGAAATTTTTGCCAAAATGCTCCACTGCCTGCTTGGGCACAATGCTGCAATACTGCATGGTTAAAATGCTGAGCATAGGCGGAAAAGGAGCGCTGAGCCTGAGCTCAAAAACCGAGTCGTTGCGTGCATAAAACGGTTGTTGGGGGGCTATGCGGTTATTAAACAGCCATGCGCCGGTAGATGCCACCTGCGGGTCAATTAGCCGGTTAAAGCTATATACCACCTCATTTGCCGTTACTTTGGGTCCTTTTCCACCGTCAAAAACGGGGTGGTCATGAAAAAACACATCGGTACGCAAATAAAAGGTGTAGGTTTTACCATCGGGGCTTACCTCCCAGCTTCGGGCTATACAAGGCTGCACCTGCAAACTGTCGTCCATTTGAACCAAACCATTGAATAATTGGTTTGTTACCCAAATATTTGCCTGATCCTTAGCAAAAGCCGGATCAAGCGAGCTAATGCCCGATGCTTGGTTATACCTAAAAACACCTCTGTTGCCTGTATTATCTGTTTTTGAGTTGTCACAACCCAAAACAAAAAATAAAGCAATTAAACAAGTAAGTTCTACAATTCGTTTTACAGCAAAGTGCATATTCACTATTTCTTTTTTCGGGCTGCCAAGATAGTGAAATAATGGTTTACGGTTAAACCTTTTTTTCAGTTGCTTATCTAAATTCAAAAATTGCCCATTACAGCATTGTAAATTGGTTTAACATTTCAATCAAAGCCATGACCCAAAAACTCTTTTCAATTATTGCAATTTTGTTTTTAGCCCTTACCGGCAACATGTTTACGGCAAATGCCCAATCGGAAGCAAATGACCCCGAAGCTAAAACGGTGCTGGAAAATGTACAGAAAAAGTACAAATCGCTCAAAACTTTTAAAGCCGATTTTACCCTTACTATGGTAAACACCGATACCAAGCTAAACGAAAGCCAAAAGGGTAAAATTTATGTTAAGGGCAACAAATACCGAGTGGAAACTCCCGAATTTGAACGCATTAGCGACAATGTGTTTATATGGACACATTACAAGCAAGAAAAAGAAGTGCAGATTACTGATGTGGATCCTACTGCCGGTGAATTATCGCCTGCACAGCTTTTCAATTTTAAATTGAAAGACTTTAAATATGTAATGCGAAACGGACCCGGTTCCTCGTCATCAACTACAACCGATGTGGACTTATCGCCCCTCAAAAATAATAGCCAATACTATAAAATCAGGCTCACCATTAACACCAAAAACAACACCATTGCCAAGGCTACCATATTTGAACGAAATGGAAACAGGTTTAACTATGAACTAAGCAATTTGCAGGCCGATTTACCCTTAGACGACAAATTTTTTGGCTTTGATAAGTCAAAATATCCGGGCGTTGAAGTAGTAGATTTGCGCTAATTCAAACCTTTGCACAAAAAGCCGGTATTTGTTTAAACCAAATATCGGCTTTTTGTTTTTACTTTTGCTGCCGGTTTAAAACTTGCCCCACATGCTGCTGCTTAAACAAGTACTTGCTCAATACAACCTATTAGACAAACCACTGAAATTTACGGTTAGCCGCAAAGCTAAAAACATGCGCATATCTGTAAATTTGGCGGGTACGATTACCTTTACCATACCCTATGGCACCCCCGAAACAGCCATAGTAAGCATGATAAAAGACAAACACCAATGGATTTATGATGCCTTAGACAAAATGCAAGACCGAAAAGCCAACTCCAATACACACCGGTTTTATACCGAAGATACGCCTTTTTCTACCCGATTTCACCGCCTCCAAATAACCGCTTTGCCCAAGGCTGTTAATACCACCCTCCGCATCAGCAATGGCGTAATACAGGTACAATATCCGGCATCGGAAAACATAACCAATCCTTCTTTGCAAGATTTTATCAAAAAAGGCATCACCGAAGCCCTGCGTATAGAAGCCAAGCATTTTTTGCCCCGAAGATTGGCACAATTAGCCATTCAGCACCGGTTTACCTACTCCGGCGTGGTGGTAAAAGACCTTAAATCACGCTGGGGCAGCTGTTCGCACACCAATAATATCAACCTCAATATACACCTAATGCGGCTCAGCGATGAACTGATAGATTATGTGCTGCTGCACGAATTGGTGCATACGGTGGTAAAAAACCATAGCCCTGATTTTTGGAACTTATTGGTGCAAAAAATGCCCGATGCCCTACAACTCGACCATCAACTTAAAAATTACCACCCCTATTTGTAGTAGCGGGTAGTGGGTACTAAGAAATAACAACCAATTTGCGCCTTTGCGCCTTTGCGTGAAACAAAATCGGGATAGTATTTGAAACTCGTAATTCATAACAGTACAGACGCACGGCCGTGCGTCTCTACATTTTTCACTCTTCACTTTTTGCGCCTTTGCGCCTTTGCGTGAAACAAAATAAGAAACAAAATCGGAATTAAACCTTTTGTTGATTTTAAATTGACCCCCCAAACCATGAGTAAAAGAAAATATGTAAACAGAGAGCTTAGCTGGCTTCGGTTTAATGAACGAGTTTTGCAGGAGGCAGAAAACCAAAACGCACCCCTGCTTACACGGTTAAAATTTTTAGGCATTTTCTCAAATAACCTTGATGAATTTTTCAGGGTTAGAGTGGCAACCCTTAAACGGGTACTAAGCGTAAACAAAGAAGCCAAATCGGCTCTTGGGTTCAGCCCAAAAAAAACACTCCAACAAATTCAAGATATTACCGTAAAACACCAAACCAAGTTTGAACGCATTTACAACGACATAAAACGCAAACTTGCCCGAAACAACATCTACATCATTGACGAAAAAAAACTCACCAAAAAACAAGGACAAGCGGTAAAAGACTATTTCCAAAATAAAGTGCGCCCAGCCTTAGTGCCACTGATGATAAGCCATATACCCGAGTTTCCGCACCTCAAAGACGGCTCTATTTACCTTGCCGTAAACCTTTGCAATACTAACGAACCAACCTTAAAACAGTATGCCCTCATAGAAGTGCCTACCCATAAATTATCGCGCTTTTATGTGCTGGAAAACACCGGAGCCAAAAACTACATTATACTCTTAGACGATGTTATACGCTACTGCCTTGAAGATATTTTTGCCATGTTTGGCTACAACCAATACCATGCCTACACCATAAAAATAACCAAAGACGCCGAAATAGATATAGACAATGATGTATCTAAAAGCTTTTTGGAAGTAATAGACCAAAGCATTAAACAACGGAGCAAAGGGCTGCCCGTAAGGTTTATTTATGACTACAACCTGCAAACCGAACACCCCGATATGCTTCAATTTATTACCGAAAAACTACACATAACCGAAGCCGATAACATTATTGCAGCCGGCAGATACCACAATTTTAAAGATTTTATGCGGTTTCCTAAAGTAGGCACACCCGAAATAAAAGGTTTTGAGCTGCCACCCCTACCCCACCCCGCCATTCGCCCGCACAACCGTTTGTTTGCCCTTTTAGCCAAACAAGACCTTATGCTGCATTTTCCCTATCACGCCTACCACCCCGTTACCGATTTTTTGAGAGAAGCAGCTATTGACCCCAATGTTAAATTTATTAAAATTACCATTTACCGCCTTGCCGGCAACTCCCATATTGTAGAAGCGCTCGTAAATGCACGCCAAAATGGTAAAGATGTTACCGTTTTATTAGAACTCCAAGCCCGTTTTGACGAAGAAGCCAATATACGCTGGGCTAAACTAATGCAGGAAAACGGCATCAGGGTTCTGCATGGTTTGCAAGACCTAAAAATTCATGCCAAACTGTGTTTGGTAGGACGGCTCAACCCCGATAACTCCCTAACACACTACACTTATATATCTACCGGCAATTTTAATGAAAATACTGCCACCGTGTATGCCGATGACAGCCTTTTTACCGCACACCCCGAAATAACCCAAGACGTAAAGCAGTTATTTGACCTAATAGAATTTAAAACGTATGTAAAACCGTTTAAGCATCTGTTGGTTTCGCCCTACTTTATGCAGGAGCAATTATGCCGCCTTATTGATAACGAAATTGCCTTTGCCAAAGAGGGTAAACCGGCTTACATCATTTTAAAACTAAACAGCCTTAATGACCGAGCCATGATTGATAAATTGTATGAGGCTGCCGAAAACGGCGTGTTTATACAACTCATCATCAGAGGCATCTGCTGCCTTACGCCCTACTTGCCCCACCTAAATCATAAAATTGAAGCATACAGCCTTGTTGACCAGTTTTTGGAACATTCCCGTATCCTCATTTTTGCCAACGGTGGCGAAGAAAGATATTACATAGCTTCTGCCGACTGGATGGAGCGCAATCTGCGCCACAGAATTGAGGTAGCCTGCCCAATTTTTGACCCCACCATTCAGCAGGAACTCCGAAAAATGATTGACCTTCAACTTGCCGATAACCAAAAAATGCGACTACTTAACCACCCCGATGGTAATGTTTTTAAAACCGATTTAAACAAACCACTCAATGCCCAACAAGCAATATACCGCTACTTTAAACACCAAGCCGAAAGTATCCAATAACGCCTGCCTGCCATAGGCTATTTATGCTATCCTGCCCACTATTTTTAGGAAAAAAACAGAGATCCAAACCATACAAAATGGATCTGAAAACCCCGAAAAACAGACACATTAAACTCCACCCTCCTTTGAGATAGGGCTGGAGGGAAAACAAATCAACTCTGCACTTCAGGGAGATTTAAGGGCAACCAATCCTTGCCCATTCAAAAACTTTCCCCTAACTTTGAAGCCCCAGTAGGCGTAGAGGCTAATGCGTATCAGTACAATGGCATAGAGCGGGTAGAAGATTTTGGGTTAGAGGTAAGCCATGCACAGTTTCGCACCCTCGATGCCCAAACAGGCAGGTGGTGGCAGATAGACCCCATGGCGGAGAAGTTTTATGCGTGGTCGCCCTACAACAGTAATCTAAACAACCCCATACGGTATAACGACCCGAAGGGGGATTGTCCACCTTGGATATGTGGGGCTGTAGCAGGGGCAGTAGTCGAAATCGGTTTTCAAGTGGCAGAGAATTATTATGATGGAAAACGCGGATTGGATATGATAATGCCCAATAGTTGGACAAAAGTTGGCATTTCAACCGGTGCAGGTTTTACAACCGGTGGTATTAGCACCATAAACAACATTAGCAGCAGGGCAGTTGCTTTTGGCGTAAATCGGCTCGTAGATGGTGGAGTAGGCACTATAGAATCGATAGCCAAACAACATATAGATGTAAAAGAAGGCAAGATTAAAGAAATATCTGTTACAGAGGCAGTTGTAGAGGGGGTAGTGTCAGTTGGAATGGGTGCATGGGGTGATGCTGCACAAGCAACGGCAAAAGAATACCTGAAAGATGAGTTTAATAACGGAGTACAAGCAGTAGTAACAGGGGCTACAGAAATACAAGAAAATAGTTACCAAAAAATTGCCACTGCTACGATGAGTGAAAACAGCAACCCCCGAAACCAACACATGGCATCACCAAAACCGCAAAGTACACAGCCAACTCAAAAACCTACTACAATACCTGCGTCTGGCAATAGAATGGCACATCCTCAGCTTATTAGAGAACCCAATAATTATTAGTATATGCTTAAAACCTTGTGGCGATTAGTTGTAAAATTGGGTTATACTCACTTTATTTTATTTGCATTCATATTATGGTCTATAGGTTGTTGCCAAGAATATCTGATACGTAAATATGGTGATATTGTATATGCCACTATCAAAGAAGATCCATACATATCAAGAAAGGATTGCAAAACACTGTTGCAATATGAAGAATACAAATCAGTACATAGATTAGGACATTGGACATTGTGCGACGAGGGAAAATTTAAAAAAGGGAACACCTATCCTGTCAGGTATTATCAAAAAATACCAAGATTTGTTGAAGTCAGTACTTATGGATATTGGTTTGCCTTACCATTTTTCCTATTGTGTCTGTACTTCATTTACTTCACCATAAAAGAACACATCAAATTTTTTAGAGAAGAAAGAGAGAAAAAACAAAATACTGCCTAAGCATTAATATATTATTGCAATCAAGGTAGCCTTCCCCCCACGAAGCAAGCAATAAAAACCCATTCAGGAAATTTAGGGGCAACCAATCCTTGCCCATTCAAAAACTTAGCCCTAACTTTGAAGCCCCGGTGGGCGTAGAGGCTAATGCGTATCAGTATAACGGAAAAGAACTAAACGAAGATTTTGGATTAAATTACTCGCACCAAGAGTACAGGTGACTCAGTTTACAAACAAACAGTTGGACAAGCATAGACCCCCTAACAGAAAAAACAAGCTACCTGCAACTTGTAAGGTTGAATAAAAATCGGTAACTTTGCAAAAAAAATACCCATGAGTGCCATACTTAAAGAACGGATATTGAAAGAAATACAACTTTTATCCGAATCTGCACAGATAGAAGTTTACAATTATTTACTGCTGATAAAGCACAAATACACAAAAAAAACATGGTTAAACACGGATAGTGTTATACGTCCCACTTTTGGTTGTGGTAGTATAAAAATTAAGATGTTGGAAGATTTTGATGCGCCTTTAGAAGATTTTAAAGAATACATGTAATGCGTTTGCTATTAGACACCCATACGTTTTTATGGTATTATAGCGGCTCTGCCGAGTTGAGCGATGCCGCAAGAGCCTGTATAGATGACATTAACAATGAATTTTGGATAAGTACGGCAAGTTTGTGGGAAATTGCCATAAAGCACAGCATCGGCAAATTAGATTTGGATGGTAGTTTTGAAGAGTTTTGCCAAGATGTGGTTAACAAAGGCTTCATTTTTATGCCTATAGATATAGCGCATCTCATTACCCTTGCCGGTTTACCGTTCCATCATAGAGACCCTTTTGACCGAATTTTAGTAGCACAAGCTATCACAGAAAATTTAAATTTCGTATCAAAAGATAGCATTGTAGATGACTATTTTTTTCGGGAAACTGAAAAGAGGATTTGGTAAATATACTAAAAAACTCCAAAAACGCACCTACCAACTCCGAGATGGTTCAGCACCCATCAACATATCCGATGCAAAACGCCCCGATTACATAGACCAACACCGCCACCAATCCGAGCGCATCAAACACATCAGCACCAACCGCAACCCCGATGAACTAACCCTCTCCTACACAGACTACTACGCCGCCACCCAAACCAAAATACAAACCGCCACCGCCCAGCCCTACACCCCCGCCGGCACACCGCCCCTGCGCACCTACCCTCCCGCCGTAGTACCCATACGCGAAAGCTGCACCCTACGCGATTACATACTGGGCTTAGAGTACCTAAACCAACAACAAGAAGGCTACTACCACGAAGAAGGACGCATCAACCTCTTAGTCGGCAACCGCACCGAGTACACCCTAAAAGACCACCTTGGAAACGGCAGAGTTTACTTCTACCACAATGCCTCCACCCCCGGCAACCCACTAAAAATACAACAAACCGCACATTATTACCCCTTTGGCTTGCCCATTCAAAAACTTAGCCCTAACTTTGAAGCCTCGGTAGGCGTAGAGGCTAATGCGTATCAGTACAATGGCATAGAGCGGGTAGAAGATTTTGGGTTAGAGGTAAGCCATGCACAGTTTCGCACCCTCGATGCCCAAACGGGCAGGTGGTGGCAGATAGACCCAATGGCGGAGAAGTTTTATGCGTGGTCGCCCTACAACAGTAATCTAAACAACCCCA
>ERZ761603.205-NODE-205-length-52077-cov-14.683480_pt1 | contig 52077 bp, 41 predicted proteins | sample MGYA00511879_ERZ761603 | MGnify/ENA primary metagenome ERZ761603 (study PRJEB28899, sample SAMN02850040) | bioreactor sludge metagenome | biome: EBPR Sludge; feature: EBPR Bioreactor; material: flocular biomat | place: Australia: Thorneside Wastwater Treatment...
ACCACCGAGATCTACACTCTTTCCCTACACGACGCTCTTCCGATCTGTCGGCACGATCGTTCGCGCCGATGCCGATGGGGAGATTGACATCACTCTTTCCAACTGCGGCGTTGAACCCGCGGGGCCGACACGCTTGTTCAACCTGCCGGTGCGGGATATCTCGCTTTCGGACAACGCCTTGGTGCATGTTTGGCAGACAACGCCCCTGAGGGATATCGGGGTAACTCGGGGAGCGCAGTTGTCGGTAGCCGGTGCAAGCCAAGCGAGGTCAATCTCGATGCGAGGCCCATCGGGTTTGGTGCTCGAAGGGCCGATGATCCTCGGTCACGTGCAACTCGAGCGAGATCCGATTTCCGGTGGGGGGCCGTCGGTGGATCTGCGAGGGAGGTATCAGGTATCTTCATTTGTAATGGAGTCGGGTCTTGTGTACTCCGGAATCAGGCAAGGGCACGATGGGCTTGACATTCGCAGCGATGGCGACATTGTGATCGAGGCTCCCGCTCGGATACTGCTCGATGGCGCGGGGAACATCAGTGCTCTCGGTGAGGGCGCTCCCCGCGGGGTGGCTCAGTTCGGCGCGGGTGCTGGTCACGGGGGCGGCGGAGGGGCTTCCGAATCGGGCATGGCCGGTGGCGGCGCGTTCGGCGTACCCGAACGTCCGGAGTCACTCGGTTCCGGTGGTGGACCCGGAGCGCACCCGGTTTCTCTTGGTGGACCGGGTGGGGGCTATCTGCGCTTGACCGCCTCGGGCACGATCATGCTTGACGGGACCGTTTCGGTTCGCGGCGGCAACGGCTGGAGCGTCGATGGTCTGTCCTCGGGTGGAGGTGGCGGCTCGGGCGGAAGCGTGTGGCTGTTCGCTCCTGCGGTGATCGGAGACGGATTCATCGATGCGAGCGGAGGTGATGGCGCGAACCTGTACCGGAGCGACTCGGCGCGTTGCGGCGGCGGCTCCGGAGGACGGATCGGTGTCTTTTCCTTCGCACGGGCTTTGCCCGAATCACACCTGATCGTGAATGGAGGCGGTGGATATCTTCCCGGGGAGCCGGGCTCGGTTTTCTTTGGTTCTTCATCGATCGCGCTCCTGGATGAACCCTCGGGAGGCTCGCACAGATCGGGCAGGTTCATCGAGTTGTCGGTCGAGGCGCGGGGTGATGGACCGTTGACGTTACAATGGAGGCGGCAGGGTGTGCCGATCGAAGAAGGCTTTGACGGCCGGTTTTATGGAGTGAGAGGAAACGTGCTGTCGATCGATGATCTTCGATGTGAGGATTCGGGGATGTTCGATTGTGTCATCTCGGATTCACACGGCGGGTTTGCCACGCCCCCGGCACAGATCGTTGTTGTGCCCGCGAGCGACCTGACCGGCGACGGGACCGTGGACGGGCAGGATGTGGAAGAGTTCTTTGTCGCGTGGGAAGCGGGCGGAGCAGTCGCTGATCTCAACGACGACGGCGGCATCGACGGGGCGGACGTCGGGTATTTCTTTGAACTGTGGGAGCGAGGGTGTTGAACTCGGCACGCGACATCCGTTGGTCGGAGAGCATGTGACATACGCCAACAGCGAGTCCGGAGCGGAATGGTTCGCACGGCCGGACAACGACACCGGGAAGCCGGGATTGTCTTTTTCGTGCACGATGTGCGGCAACTGCTGTTCGGGCGATGGCGGCTATGTTCTGTTCACCGATGCGGAGTCGGAAGCCCTTGCCGCGCGCCTGGGAGTAACCGTCAGCGAGTTTCTTGATCGATACACGCACGACACCATCGCGGGCCGATCCCTCCGAGAGAAAAAGTCCGAATCGGGATACGAGTGCATCTTTCTGGACCGCAACTCCATTCCCGGCAAGGGTGTCTGCGGCGTGTACGAGGATCGGCCGATGCAGTGCAGGACCTGGCCCTTTTGGAGGAGCAATCTCGCGGGGCCGTGGTCTTGGGCCAACGCGGCCAAGACGTGCCCGGGTTTGAACAGCGGGCGGAGGTACTCGGTGCAGGAAATCCGCGTTCTGCGCGAGAAAGTGGACATGTGAACCGCGACATCCCGCCCGACCCCGGTTCCGCGGCGGCGTGGCTCATGGCGGCGGACCGCGCAGAGGTGCGTGCCGATCTGGAAGCTGTCTATTCCCTCGCCGCTGACCAGATCACACAACGCGGCCCGGCCTGCTGGGCGAGCGGGCGTTGCTGCAACTTCGTCCGAACCGGCCATCGGTTGTATGTGACCGGGTTGGAGGCCGCGTACGTGGTGCGGGCGCTTGGCGGCAGGCCTGATGAGACTGCGCTGGACGCGGCGGAACAACGAGGCGATTGTCCGTACCTGGCTTCGAACTTGTGCGGGATACACGCGATCAAACCGCTGGGGTGCAGGGTGTATTTCTGCGACCGATCCGCCGAGGAATGGCAGCAAATCCTGAGCGAACGGTGTCTGTCGCTCATCCGGGTGCTTCACGAGAAATACGGTGTGGAGTACCGCTACGGCGAGTGGCGTGCGATGCTCCGGCTGTTTCCTTCTACTGTTCGGGCTGCGGGGGCTGGCGGCGGGTGATGCGAAGACGAACCGTGCGGTTGGCGACTTCGGCCCGCGCGCCCGCCGGCAGATCGGCGAAGACCGCTTCTTTGCTGGAGATCCCGGTCTCGAGTTCCTCGAAGGACAGCGGGAGGGTGGCGATCAGCGGCGTAACACGATCTTCGATCTGCTTGATCGCCGGCCCGGGGCCGGTGATGGTGACATCGGTCAGGAAGCGGTCTTGCTCGGGAATTTCGATGTCCCACTTGCCGAACTCGCCGGGGGCAACGCGCAGGTGGATGGGTACGGATGCAATGCGGATCGAACGAGACTGAGACCGTGGTGTCAGCAGGACTTCGACCCGTACCGGATCAAGACGGGCATGATTGGAATCCGCGATCTCGGCCGGCAGCTGAACCGCCACCCCCGCGAGGCTCTGCCGACGGCCTGGAGTGAGGCTGGCGAGTGATGCGGGTTCGACACGGGCGATCGCCGTGCTTTGCGGGGTGAGCAGGGCCGCTTCGCTCCGCGGCAGCGTCAGGGTTACCACGGCGGGCTTGACCTCGGAGACGCCCTCGGTCAGATCCGTCGGCACACTGACGGAGACTTGAACACTCATGCTGATGAGTTGATCGATGAAGACCTTGACGCTCGACGGTTCCACCCTTTTGATCGTCACGCCGCGGTTGCGCAACTCCGGGTGCTGACGGATGGCCTCAAGAAGATTGATGGTGTGCTCGCCGGGTTCTTTGGGTACCCCGTCCATCCCCGGGGAGAAGGTGAGCGGTTTGCGAAAGATGCGTTCCGCCGCGTCGATGGCGAGTGTTGACCCGACAAGGTCCACGCGGGCACGAACTCTGTTCGCGCCGTTCTCGCCCGCCTCGATGATGTCGATTGTCCGATCGCTCCCGGGTTGGGGTGCGAAATAACACTCGGGCTGCGCCTCGGCGGGGCGGAGGCTCTCGGCCTCCGCGAAGACCCAGATCAACGCGGCGATCAGCGAGACCCCGAGAATGTTTCGTGTGCGGTGGAGCATGACGGTTCAGGTTTCGGTGTGTCGATGGGGTTCATCGGCGAGGGCCATATGACCGGCGATGCTGGCCTCGTTTGGATCGGAAGCGGCCGCGGCGTGTGGTGCAGGGGCGGTACGCGCGGCGCGGCGCATGGCCGAGGTGAGACGCCGCTCGAGTTCCGGTCCGAGTTCGGCCGGGGAGTACCGGTCACTGAGTCGGCCGCGCTCGGCGATGCGAACGGAGCCGGTCTCTTCGCTGACGACGATGACAATAGCGTCGCATTCTTTGCTCAGGCCCACAGAGGCGCGGTGACGGGAGCCTAACCCTTCCTCCGGCATGTCTTCCGGCTCGGCGAGGGGGAGTTGGACGCCCGCGGAGTGGATGGTCCTGCCGCGGATAATCACGGCGAGGTCGTGCAGGGCCGAACCTGGAAAGAAGATTGTCTGGAGCAGCCGCGAGGACAACTCCGCGTTCAGCACCGTGCCTCCCTCGACCAGCCCGGAGAGACCGATGGAGCGTTCCACGGCGATAATGGCGCCGAACTTGGCTCGAGATAAATAAGTTGCCGCGGCGGAAATTTCCGCCACCACGTGCTTGATGTCCTTGGGCGTGCCGCGGAGAAACGGAGTCTCGCCGAGGCGGACCAGGGCCCGCCGGAGTTCGGGCTGAAAAATCACGATCAGGGCGATGGCGACAAGGGCCAAAAACCTGTCGTACAAAAGCCCCAGCCGCTGAAATGAACCGGTCCCGCCGAGCACACGGCTGGCCAGCGTGACAAGCACGAGCACGAGCAGAAAGCCCTTGAGCGCTCCCGCGGCACGGGTGCCCTGCACGAATCGCATCACGGCGAAGACCACCAGCCAGATGAGCGCAAACTCGAGTGCCACCTCCCACACCGGGTAGGCGGCCAACCGATCCACCATGCTCGCGAGGCGGTCAAGAAACTGCATCCGGTCCAAGTCTATCGGCGCGCCGGGGCCGAGGCGCTCTACGCTTGGATCCTGTGCCCTACCAAATCGTCGAGTTTCAGGCAACCCCGAACCCCAACGCCGTCAAGTGCGTGTTGGACAGTTCGCCCACCGCGGGCTCCATGCGGAGTTATTCTTCGGCGGCACAGGCCGGCGACGATCCTCTCGGCTCGGCCCTTTTCGCCATCCCCGGCGTCACGAATCTACTCATCCATGACGGGTGGATCGCCGTAGGCAAAGACCCCGGGGTCGATTGGAAATCCGTCAAGGCCGGAATCAAGAAAGTGCTTGGTGAAGCGACCTAAGTCGGATACTAAGCCGGCCGCGCGACGCGACGCCCGTATTGTCGCCGCACTCTCCGCATGGTTCAGCGTCAACGCTCGCGACCTGCCGTGGCGCCGGGTCGATCCTGCCACCGGAAAGCGAAACCCGTACTGGTGTCTCGTCAGCGAGTTCATGCTGCAACAAACGCAGGTGGCTCGTGCCGTCGAGAAGTTTGTTCCGTTCATCACGAGGTTTCCAACTGTCCGGGCGCTCGCCCGGGCCGATCTCGACGATGTGCTCGCCGCGTGGTCGGGCCTGGGGTATTACCGGCGAGCCAGGAATCTCCATGCCGCGGCGAACCAGATTGTCACGCTGCACGGAGGCCGGGTCCCTGAATCCGTTGAAGAACTGCGGATGCTGCCGGGTGTGGGCCGGTATACGGCGGGCGCGATCGTGTCGATCGCCATGGGCCGAACGGCACCGATCGTGGACGGGAACGTCCTGCGGGTGCTGATGCGTCTTGATGGTGTTCGTGGGTCCGCGACCGGAAAGGAAACGGAGCAATGGGTCTGGTCGCGTGCCGAATCCTTGACAGCGTTGGCGGGTCCACGCATCGCGAGGTTCAATGAAGGGTTGATGGAACTGGGCGCAATCATCTGCACGCCCGCAGGGCCGCGTTGCTCCGCTTGCCCGCTTCTCCGGGACTGCCAAGCCGCCGCACTGGGGCTGCACAAGTCGATCCCGCCCCCGAAGAAATCCGCCCGGGAGAGGCGGTTGCTCCAGGTCTGCTTGCTGGTGCGCGATCGGTCGGGTCGGATTCTGTTGGAGCAACGTCCTTCGCGGGGCTTATGGGCTGGTCTGTGGCAAACCCCGACCATCGAAGTTGAATGGACTGAACGGAAACAGGCATATTCCTGGCTCGAGGGGGTGACGACGGAGAAGTTGTTCGGGGCCAAACCAAGGCGCACGGATGTCTTTGATCGCATGCTGTCACATCGCAAAGTCAGGTTTGAGGTTTGGGAGGTGCCGGATATCAGCGATGCCGTACTTAGTCGATATCTCACCAGTGCGATCCTCGGTCCGCACGTATCCACACCGACAGCCCGGCGGGTATGGCGCACACCCGTACAGGTGGAAACACTCGCTCTCTCGGTGCCGCAGCGGCGGATCCTGCTGCGGCCGGAGGTGAGAAAGGGCATGGTCCGAAATTCCCGGATGCGTCCACTTCAAGGCTGCTAGGCTGTAGGCAGATGTCCTTCTCGCACGCGGGAGCAACGGCCGACTCTCACGACCTGGCACTTGCCCTCGCGCCTGTCTTGACCCGTGCGTGCGACGGTCGGCTGGGTCCGATCGAGTGGTTCCGTTCTCGATGGCAGCGGGGGGGAGCGGCCACCGGATTTTCGATCTGGAAGCGATCGGACGGCCGCGAGATCCCGGTCTTTGTGAAGTTTCCCATCGGTCCATCGGAGTACCGCTGGACAACCGAGATGGGTCGTGTCCGCGATTCGGATTGGGATGCGCAGTCCTCCTTCGAGCTTCCCACGCCGCGTGTGATCGCCCATGGCACCACCATCGGAGAGTACGACCTTGCCTGGATCATCACCGAGCGGCTCAGCGGGGCGCCTCTCGCCGCGGGCGTGGATGCCGCCGGGATACGCGACCTTCTCCGCGCCGCGGCGGAGTTTCAGGCTCGCGCGATGCGGGTGATGCCCCTGGGCGCTCGCCCCGCCGATCCTGACTGGGAGCGTCTGCTCCAGCGTTCAAAGGAGATCGCGAAGGAGGGCGAGATCGCCCACGCCGCCAAGTGGAAGGACGCGGTCAAGCGGGTTCACAAATCGCTGCCGATCCTCCGAGGTCGTTGGCATTCGCGCCCGATCAACGCCTGGTGTCACGGCGATCTTCACCCGGGGAACGCGATGCGTCGGGGCGAGGGGGGGTGCGTCCTTGCGGACCTGGCGCTGGTTCATCCGGGGCACTGGCTGGAGGATGCTCTCTACCTCGAGCGGCAGCATTGGGGACACGCCGACATGCTTTTCGGTGTGAAGCCGTTGACCGAACTCGCGCGACTCCGGCGGGAGCGTGGGCTTTCCGTCGATGATCATTACCCGGAACTCGCCAACGTGCGCCGGGTTCTCATGGCCGCGTGCGCTCCGGCGGTCATGGAGCGAGAAGGCAACCCCAAGTATCTCGATGCGGCCCTCTCGGTGATCGAGCGGATGCTCCCGCAAGCCGTCAAGTGACGCTCGCTACGATACCGCTCCGTACCGAATGAAATTGCTCGACCGTTACATCACGCGGCAGTACTTGACGAACGTAGCCGTGCTGACGGGTTGTCTTCTGCTGATCACCGTCCTGATCGATTTCGCGCTGAACTTCGACGAGTTCCTCCAGGTCGCGACGACCTCGGCGGGCGCTGAGCGGACACATTCATCGGCCGCCCGTGTGGGTTGGCTCACCGTTGTGCTCGTCTGGGATTTCTGGTGGCCGCAACTCGTGCAACTCTCCAACTACCTGATCGGGCTGACGATGATCGGCGGCATGGGATTCACGTGTGCACAACTCGTCAAGCACCGGGAGTTTGTTGCGGTTCTGGCGGGGGGTATCAGCCTCCACCGCCTCGCGCTGCCGATCGTGGTCTGCGGGGTCGTGTTGTCGTTCGTGTCCCTGGCATGCAGGGAGTGGATCGTTCCGGATCTGGCCCCCCTCCTGACCCGGGACCGAAGACAGATCGGGCGCCAGGGCATGACGGTGACGAGCCAACCCCTCTGCTCCGATTCTCGCGGCAGGGTGTTCTATGCCAAGGCCGTCGATCTCGAGCGGGGTGAGATCACGGGCCTGTGGGTGTGGGAGCGCGATCCGTCCGGGTTGATGACTCGTCGCGTCCGGGCCGAGAGCGCCCGATGGGACGGGGAAGCGTGGGTGCTGACGGGCGGATGGGCCGATGATGCACGGGCTTCGGACAACCGGACAACCGTGCCCGCTTCCACCGCCGTTGAGCGGATCGAGACCGATCTGGACCCGACCGCGCTTCGCCTGCGCAAGTTCGAAGGCTACGCCGGCAACCTGAGCATGGGGCAACTCGGGCGGTTGATCGAACGATTTCGTGCGGAACCCGGTGCCCCTCCGGAGCGTGTGGATCGCCTCGACCGTTTGCGGTGGGGTCGGGTGTCGTTGGCCGCGTCGAACATGCTGTCGCTGCTCATCTGCCTTCCGTTTTTTCTCCGGCGTGAACCATGCAACATGGTGGTGCAGTCGCTGTACGCCGCGCCGGTGGCCATCGGTGCGTTGGGCCTGAGCCTGACGGGCGCGACCGCGCCGATGCCGGGCCTGCCGCCCGCCACGGCGGTGTTTGTGCCCGTTCTTGTGCTGATCCCGCTGGCGATCGCGGCGGTAGGTTCGGTCAAGACGTGAATAGCATTACCGGCAGTCAGTCCCGGCGCACGGAGGCACCCGCATGTTCAACGAATCGTCAAATCCCTCTCAGTCAGGCCCCAACGCTGGTGGTCCGCTGGACACCACCGAACGCCGTATCTTCGCGCTCAAGAGACGGCTGATCCGGGAGGCGACGCTGGCGATCTCGATGCTCGAGGCCGCGCTCGCGGCCCTGTGGACGCTCGACGCCGAGGCCGCGCGGGCTGTTCGCCTGAGCGACGACAACATCGACCTTGAGGAAGTGCAGATCGAGCAGCAGGCGTACGAACTTCTCGCGCTCCACCACCCCTTCGGGCGAGATTTCCGCGTGCTCGTATTCATCCTGAAGGTCAATGCGGAACTCGAGCGCACCGCGGACCATGCCTCCGGCATCGCCAAGCAGGTTGCCAAAATCCGTGATGCACTCCCCGATGGTGCCCCGCCCCAGTGGCCCACCGCCCTGCGTGAGTTGGCCGAACGTGTCCCCGCGCTCTGCCACGAACTTATGCGTGCCGTTCTGGATGAAAACATCGATGCCGCTCGCCGCCTCGTCGCCGCGGACAGCATCATTGATCAACTCGAAAAACGCCTCTTCGAGGAGACCCAGGACTACATCAGGTCACGCGCCGGGTCCGATGCCGCCATCACAGTCGGGATGTTGATCTACCGGATCGGCAGGGAGTTGGAGCGAGTCGGCGACCTGATGGCGGGCGTGGCCGAGGATGTGGTGTATGTCGCCACCGGGGAGATCATCCGGCATGAGAAGCGACGCATCAGAAAAACGGCTTGATTCTCAGCGGTCGGCGAGGTCGGTGATCTGCGCCAGATGTTGTCCAGCGCCCATGTCCACCACCCGGTAGCGCAGCACGGACAAGGGTCTTCTCACAAAGGTGTGATTGATCCCAAGCACAGGCCTCCGGCGGGGCCACGAGGGCGCTGGACCGACGCCCGCGCGGGCGTGCGCATCTCCGAGATCACCGACAAGGCGGCGGATGCTCTCGCTCCCGCGCGGCGTATTGAAATCGCCCAGCACGATATCGGGCGGTGGAAATCCGTCGATCGATTCGCGTTCGCCGTCGGCGCGGTACACCGGGCCGCGATAGGCGCTGAGTGTCGCGGCGGCCTGTCCGAACATCCTCCATCGCGGGATGAGCGGGTCGCTCGGCAGGTCCACGAGCCAGATCACGGTGGGCCGGCCCCAGATGGCGGTGGTGTCGAGTTCGGCAAAGAGTGCCTCACCCCGATCGATGCTCACGAGACTTCCACCTCGCCACGTGCTCAACTGCGGTCGAGAGCCGGTGATGTTGAGAGGCGAGAACCCCCACCTCACGACAGGAAACCGACTCACGAGGGAGAGTCGGCCATCGCGGACCATGCCGCCCGAACCACCGACGGCGGACTTGATGACATCCCACTTCGTGTGGGCGGGCCGATTGGCGATGGCGACGATGGACGGAGCAAGCCCCGAGACCCTCTGAGCGAAGTCGTCCATGAAATCCGTGGCCGGGTTCCAGGCCACGATGCGGACCGCGCTGCCTGTCGGTGCCGCCCGAACGAAGTTCCAGACTCTCCACTCCCACACCGCAAAGACCGCACACGCCGCTGGGACGAGTGCGAACCATCTCCGACGGGTTCCGTGGCGCTGTGCCCCGGCATCGCCCAGACGCCGCAACAGCACCGCCGTCACGCTCAGGCCCACCGCGATCCACCCGGGAATCCAGAACACGAACTGCGACCAGAGAAATCGGTCGTTCACGACGCGCCCGACAAGCCAGAGCACGCACCCCGCCCAGGCGCACCACCCTGCCCAGCCGAAAAAACTGCGTATCGGGCCGCGTTTCAATCGAGCCTCATGAGTTTGAGCAGCGGCCCGCGCACCCTCGCCGGCATGACGCGGAGCATGTCGCGCATGTCATCGGCGAGGAAGAGGCTGGCCAGCACAACGAAGACCGCGGCGCACATCCCCCCCGTGACGATCAGTTGCGCCGCGTTCCCCGCGATCGCAGCCCAGTGGTCGCAGCGTTCCGGTCCGACGAGCGTCGTGAGGTAGTTGATCACGCGTGCGTTGCCCGCGATCGTCGAGCCCAACTGCAGGCGATGGTCCATCCACATGGCGACGCCGAAGGCCGCGAGCGCGACGAGCCAGGCCGGGACCATCGCCGACACCGTGGCCGTCCAGCGCCCACCCAACTTGTGAAACACGTACCACGTGCTGAGCATGCGGCTGAACATGACCCACCCGCCCGTCCACCAGGCGATTCCCTGCACCGAGGGGGACACAAACCCCGCGGCGGCCGAGGCGGCGATCAGCCCGATGCACTCGAAGGCCGAGAGCACGGCGAGCCTGCGGAACGCGCCCTGGGCCATGAGCACGGAGGTGCACAGCCCGAAAGTGATGCGCCAAGGATAGAACGCGCCAAAAATCAGGATCGCGGCGACGCTCTCCGCGAACTTCCCCTGCCACAGGATGCGCTCCAGCGGCCCCATGATGCTCGCCAGGCCCAGGCTGCAGATCGAGCCGGTGAACATCAGGGTCCGCAGCGCGCGGAGCGCCGCCGCGCGCTGCCGCTCCGGTTCACCCTTCATCCGCTGCAGCGCGGGTACAAGAACGATCATCGCGTTGTACGCGAGCATCACCCCGATCTGCCCGGTGATCTGGTAGGCGAAGAAATAGAACCCCACGATGTCGTAGGCCGCCTTCTCGTTCGCCAGGGTCAGCGCCATGATCGGGCCGAGCACGAGAAACGGCCCGTAGTCCATCGCGAAGTTCGCCAGCGAGTTTACCATGAGCCAGACCGCCTGGCGGATCATGCCGACCCACTGATCGAACTGCGGCGGGCGGGTCCACGGCGCCTCGCGCGTGATCAGGTACAGCGACACGGAGTCGAAGATCGAGTTGAGCAGCATCGGCAGCGCGAAACTCATCGGGCCGAAACCCATCCTCGCCAGGACGATCATCGCGACCTGACGGAACAGCCCCGACAACGCCATCTGCCAACTGAAGGCTTTGAATCGAAGGTCGAGCCTCAGCCGCGCGAAGAGGTTGTTCCCCACCGCGCCGATCGGCAAGGCCCAGAGCATCACCACGAGCATCCACGCCAGTTCGGGCTGGTTGTAGACCCGGTTCGCCAGCGGGAAGGCCGCGATGCTCCCCACGCTCGCCACGATGATGTTGTACGTGAACGCCAGCCAGAACGCCGCCCCGTCGTTCGAGCGGTACGCCTCCCGACCGCGCTGCACCAGCAGCGTTCCGGTGGACATGTCACGGCAGATCATCATGAACCCGGCCAGGGCCGTGGCCACGCCGTAAAGGGCGAAGTCACGGGGCAGCAGCCACCAGCCCAGGAGAATTTGGGCCGCGAACGTTGCGGCGCGTGTCCCGATCGTGGCCACCACCATCCACGACATGCCCCCGCCGACCGCGTGACCCAGCGCGCGGGATTCATGAGTTGTCCGAGGCTCCTGCCCATCGGTCGCTGGCTCGGCGGCGGGGCTGGGTGACTGCGTGGCCTGCGACATTGCTGTCCGTACGTTCGGGCGAAAGCGGTGCGTCGCCGTATTTCTCGGCGAAGGGAGACGTGCTTCCGATGGAAGACCGACCGACCGCGCATCCGGAAACGCCCCGGAACGGGTTGCAGATCTCTATCGGCGTTCATGCCCGTTCAGCATCGCGCGGCCTGCGGGGACGCGGGAGTATACCCTGACCCCCCCGCGGTCGATGGAGAAGCGGGCATCATCCGATAGAAGACGTTGACATATGTCCGCCCCCGCGCCTCCCCCCGCCCCGGAGATTCCGTACGCACGTCGCTTTTCGACGCCGGGGTGCTTCGCATGGTGTTTTGCTCCTTCACTCGTTGGGTTGGCGCTCGCCATGATGTTCCAGTTGTGGTTCATGCTCCCCCGATTCGGGACGGGCAGCAGCGACCTGAACCGCATGGTGGCGCTCGGGCAACACGTTCGGTCCACGTTTCCACCGAACTCGGCGATCGCGTTGGGTGATTCGGTGACGGTTGAGGGGATCGACGCTTCCATCGTTCGTTCGGCAGCGCCCTCGGGTTGGCATGTTGAAAACGCGGGGATCAACGGGTGCGACCGGGCCGAGGTCGCGGTGATCCTGCCCGCCGTGCTCGCGGCGAAACCCCGTGCCCTGATCCTTGTCTTGAGGCCGTTAAGCATCGCGCGACCGCCGCCGATCTCGGGGGATGGGGCCTTCGCCTACGCACTGGGGGGGTTCCGTGACCATTGGCCCGATGGGTGGCTCGGCCCGGATTCAGCGGGCTTGACGCAAGACCTCTTCGATCGACTTACCGCACCCCGCCTGCGGGCCGAGATTCACTTCCGAACCGCGGTGAACTACCTCATCAACGACACCCTCCGCGAACGGGTGCGTTCGGGCATCAAGTTCGCTCGGCCCGATGACTGGGTCGCGCCCTTCAACATGACCACGTCGATCTCGGGAAAGACCCTCGATGCCCATTTGAAGAATCTGGAAGAGGAAGTTCGTGAATCTTCGATGAAGATCGGATCGGGAGATGGCCCGCTCGTGATCGATACCACAGCGGACGAGGCGGACATGGAGCGGCTGATCGCCGCGATCCGCGCGGCGGGGGCGACCCCGGTCCTCATCGCCTCTCCCGTGCACCCCCGTCTCCGCGATGCCGAGGCCTTCGCCGCCGTGGGAGCCAGGTTGCGGATGCTCGCGCCGCGATGGGCTCAAACGTACGGTGGTGTGTACGCCGACGCTTCGAGTCTGCTGGACGAAACCGGGTTCGCCGATGGGCAACACCTCAACGCCGCGGGACGGGCCAAACTCTCGGAGTTCGTCGGTCGTTACCTTCCTCCCTTATCCAACGCTCCGGCGGGAACGCCGGGCATGTAACCAGTGCTGTTCCAAACCCCCGAGTTTCTGGTCGTCTTTCTCATCAGCGTGCTGGGCGTGGCGTTCCTGCGCCGCAACACCCATCAGCACTTCCTGATGACGATCCTGAGTTACGCCTTTTACGCCTGGTTTGATGTCCGGTTTCTGATCCTGCTGCTCATCACCTCGCTCGTGGATTACTCCGCGGCGCTGGGCATGGACGGCGTCCAACTCTCGTGGAAGAAACGCTGGAAACTCTCCGGGTTTGTGCTGGGCATGTCGGCGGTCAGCCTGGGTTTGAACTGGCCCCTGATCCAGAGCCACGGCGAGTTTTCATTCGCCGCGTTCTCCATCGGCGAGTTCGTCACGCCGCGGTGGAACGGGTTTCTGCCGTCGGTGGTGGCGTGCATCGTCTTCGCCGCGGCGTGGCCGTTCGTCTATGAACTGCTCTTCCGGTCCTACGACGGCGAGCGGCGGCGCAAGGCCTTCCTGGTGGTGAGCGTGATCTGCAACCTCGCCGTGCTAGGGTTCTTCAAGTATTTCAACTTCTTTGTTGATTCGCTGATGCTGGCATCGTCCGGCCTGGGTCTCTCGCTCAACCGCCCGCACCTCGACGTGCTCTTGCCCCTGGGCATCAGTTTCTACACCTTCGTCTCCATGAGTTACACGATCGACGCCTACCGCAAAGAACTGAAGGCCGAGCAGTCCTTCATGCGGTTCAGTCTGTTCGTGTGCTATTACCCCCACCTGGTCGCGGGGCCGATCATCCGTCCCGACAACTTCCTGCCCACGCTCCACGAACCCTGGCGGTTCGAGTCTAAGCGGATCATCTCCGGCTTCCACCTCTGCCTCAACGGCCTCTTCAAGAAGATGCTGATCGCCGATGCCGTGGCCCCGCTGGCGGATCGAATCTTCACCGATCCGGCGGGTGCGGGGCTGCCCAGCCTCGCCATCATGCTCGGGGCGGCCCTCTTCGCCGTGCAGATCTACTGCGACTTCTCGGGGTATTCAGATATCGCGCGGGGTGTGTCGCGCATGTTCGGGCCAGAACTGCCGATCAACTTCGACTTCCCGTATTTCTCCACGTCCATCATCGATTTCTGGCGGACGTGGCACATCTCCCTCTCCACCTGGCTGCGCGATTATCTGTACATCCCGCTTGGCGGCGGGAGGGGATCCCCGCCGAAAGTCTATTTCAACCTGATGACGACCATGGTACTGGGCGGGCTATGGCACGGGGCCAGCGCCAACTTCGTCATCTGGGGCTTTTATCAGGGTCTGCTCCTCTGCGTCAACAGGTTTATCCGGTGGGTGTGCGATCAGGCACCGCCCCTCAAGCGTGCCCTGGAGTCCGTGCCCGGTACGGTCCTGCGCTGGGCGGTCACGATGTACTTCGTTCTGCTCGGCTGGCTCATCTTCCGCGTCAACAACCCCAAGGACCCCTTCGATTTCAGCCAACTGGCGTACTGCATCAAGAAGTTCATCTTCTTCGACGGATCGCTCAATATCGCCGCGATCGGCCTGGGCCGTGGGCTGCCCTTTGTTGCCGCCCTGTTCGCCGGCCTCTTCTGCGTCCTGCACACGATCAGCCGGTTTAGCGGCGGGATCCACAACCGGCTGGACAAGGCCCCCGCCTGGATCCTGCCCTTCATCTACGCCGGTCTCGCGGCGGCCTTCTACTTCTTCTGGCCCTCATCCAACGCGGCATTTATCTACTTCCAGTTCTGATACCCTTGGGTCCGGGAGCGTGCAGCGCCGCTCGCGGTTGGGAAGTTCGTCTACTCGGAGCGATTCATGCTGGACTGGTCAGGCAAACGGGTCATTCTCACCGGCGGAGCTGGGTTCCTTGGGCGGGTGGTCAAGGACAAGCTCCTCGCCCGCGGCGTCGCGGAGTCCAGTATCTGCATCCCGCGGCGGCGTCTGACCGACCTGACCAGCGAGATGGAGGTCGCCCGCCTTTACCGCGACGCGTTCAAGCCGCACAAGGCCGATGTCGTCATCCACCTCGCCGCGGAAGTAGGGGGGATCGGCGCCAACCGCGCTAACCCAGGCCGCTACTTCTTCGCCAACATGGCCATGGCCCTGCACCTGATCGAGCAGGCCCGGCTTGACAATCTGCACCTCCGCGGCGGGAAGTTCATCCAGGTGGGAACAATCTGCGCGTATCCCAAGTTCACGCCCGTCCCCTTCCGCGAGGAAGAGTTGTGGAACGGCTACCCCGAAGAGACCAACGCCCCCTACGGCGTCGCGAAGAAGGCCGCCTGGCAGATGCTCGACGCTTACCGCCTTCAGTACGGGTTCAAGAGTTCCTACGTCCTGCCCGTGAACCTCTACGGCCCGCACGACAACTTCGACCTCAACTCCAGCCACGTCATCCCCGCCCTCATCCGCAAGTGCGTCGAAGCCCAGCGGGCGGGCGCGAAGGAGATCGTCTGCTGGGGCACCGGCTCGGCCAGCCGCGAGTTCCTCTACGTGGATGATGCCGCTGAAGGCATTGTCCGTGCCGCGGAGGCTATGGACGACCCCGACCCGATCAACCTCGGGGCGGGTTTTGAGATCACCATCAAGAACCTCGTCGAACTCATCGTGAAACTGACCGGGTTCAAGGGCGGCATCGCGTGGGATGCCACCAAGCCCGACGGCCAGCCCCGCCGCTGCCTCTCCACCGAGAAGGCCGCCCGCCTTCTGAACTGGAAGGCCCAGGTCAACTTTGAGGAAGGCCTGAAGCGCACGATCGAGTGGTACCGCGCGAACACATGACGGCCGCTGATTCGCGGTCACTGTGCATCATTTCGTCGGATTGATCTTCTCCTTGATGACGGTAGATACCGCCGCCTTGTTTTCGTTGAGCAGTTCCGCGAAGAATTCGATGATCTTTGCCGCGTTACTCAGGTCTGTTTCGCCCGCCTCAACACTCAGCGTGAACGGATTTCCCAACCCCGCCGCCTCGGTGGGCGTGTACGGCGGTTCGGGGATCGTGAACCAGTCGCTCGCGATGCCCAGCCTGTCCGCCGAAGTCAGCGCCATGCCCGGCGCATCGCCCGCCACGTTGCCCGACCGGTCCTTACGGGGCCGCCCGTTGCCGGGGAGATAGTTGTTGATCACGAACATGAAGTCGAAGATGTCGTGCGTGTCCGAGGCACCCAGATGCTCGTTGCTCGGCAGGTTCAGGCTCATCCTGGCCCCCACCGACACACGGATCGCGCCGCGCTCCGAGGCCTGGGTAGAAGTCCGTGCCCGCGGCGTAGCGATGCGGAAGAAGACCGGCACCACTTGAACGTACCGCGCATCCTCACCGGGCCGCAGCAGGAAAATGATGTGACAGTTGACCTTGCCGACATCCCCGGCAAACTGATTCGTTCCGGGCTCACCGCCGTTGGCATCGTTGGCGATCCACTCGCGCCGGAACTCAAACGCCGGAAAGGCCGCCGTCCACCCGTCTTTGTTCGCCGTGGGAACCCAGAACGCCGGACGCGAAGCCGCCGCGGCCAGGTCGGCGTGATACCGCTTGGCCTGCTCGCGCAGTTTGTCGGCGATCACCTTGAACAACTTTTCAACCAGGTAGCCCGCCAACGCCGCCAGCAGCACCGGCGCGTTCACGCCCGAAGGGGGCGGGAATAAATCAGGCCGTTCGGAGCGAACCCGGGTCGCGAATTCCGCGCACTCCGCGGGGACCGCGGAGACCGCGGGGGGCTTGTCCGGGGCATCCGGCTTGGTGGGCGCGGTGAAGTAATACGCCAGGTCCTTGACCGTCAAGGGCCGCACACGCACATACTCGCGCTCAGAGGCGGGTCCCGGGGCCTGCGCGAACGCGCCTTCGGTTACGACGTGTTCGGGGGTTGTATCAGCGAGAGAGACGGTTTCGTTCATGGTCCACTCCTTGTCCCGTGTCAACACGGCACGGCTTGTTCGTGGGAGATGCTAGCCGCCTCCGTGATACGCCCGGAAGAGGGATCAGCCGGCAATCAGTCTTGTCCTCGCGACGATCACAGGCCCGTGGTTGAACGCCACTATCCTCACGCCCCTCGGTCCCGATTCCGATGAAGTCACCTTCGCAGACTCCGCCCACCGCATGCACATCGTTCTCCTCAATCAGGCCTTTCACCCGGACGTGGTATCGACGGCGCAGATGGCCTCCGACCTCGCCCAGCACCTCGCCCGGCGCGGACACAAGGTCTCGGCCCTTGCCTCCCGTTCCATTTACGGCAAGACCGGCGCGGTCCTCCCCCGGCGGGAGGAGATCCCCGTCGCGGGCGTGCCGGGCGCGACCATCTCCGCCTACCGCGTGGGTTTCAACATCTTTGGGAAACGCGGCACGCTCGCACGCGTCGCCGACTTCGGACTCTTCTACGCTCTCGCCGCGGTCAAACTCCTCACCATGCCCCGTCCCGATGTCGTCATCGGGTTCTCAACACCGCCGTACATCGCGCTGCTGGGGCTGCTTTCCCGCTTCTTCCGCGGCAGCAAGGCCGTCTACTGGGCCATGGACCTCTACCCGGATGTGATGTACACGAGCGGGATGCTCCGCCCTGGGGGAATGGCGTCCCGCTTCCTCGAATGGCTCCACAGGCTGCTCGTGCGCCGGGCCGACGCCACGGTAGTGCTGGGCCGCTGCATGCAGGACCGCGTGCTGAGCAAAGATGTCCCGGCGGAGCGGGTTCATTTCATCCCCGTGTGGTCCGATGAGTCCGGGGTGCGGCCCATCCCGCGCGATTCGAACCCGCTGCGGGAGAAGTGGGGCGTGGGCGGGGCCTTCACGGTGATGTATTCGGGTAACTTCGGCGTCGGGCACGACGCCGAGACGTTGAAGGCCGCGATGCTCGCGCTGCGCGACCGCTCGGACATCCGCTTCGTCTTCGTCGGCGGCGGCAAGCGCCGCCCCGAGATCGAGGCTTTCATCCGCGAACACGGCCTGACCACCGCCGCGTACCACGAGTATGTTCCCCGCGAGATGCTGGCCGAGTCCCTGTGCGTCGGCGATGTTCACTTCATCTCACTGCGCGAAGGCATGGAGGGGCTGATCGTCCCCAGCAAACTCTTCGGAATCATGGCGGCGGGCAGGCCGAGCATCTTTGTCGGAAACCCTTCCTCCGAGATCGCTCGCGTCATCGTCGAGAGCGACTCCGGCGTTCTGATCCGCGAAGGCGACGGTGCCGGTCTCGCCGCGGCGATCACCCGACTTGCCGAGAATCGGAACCAGGCCGCGGCGATGGGGGATCGGGCCCGGGCCGCGCTCTCGGGGCGCTACGACGCAAAGACCGCGTGCGACCAATGGGCCGCGTTGCTCGATCGACTGTTCGCACGCCGGTAAGCACGGGAAGTCGGGGGAATCCTCCGCTACCGCAGTGCCGCGGCAACGCGCCGACCTCGCCTCGGAATGAAAAACCCCGACGCGGGGTCCGCGGCGGGGTGGAGTTCACGAGTGTCCGGAGTGGTATCGCGGGATCAGGCCGGTTGAGGCGCCTTGGTGGCCTTGGCTTCCTCGATCAACACAGCCTTGCGGCTGAGTTTGATGCGGCCCTGGTCGTCCACGTTGATGACCTTGACCTTGACCACATCGCCTATCTTGACCACATCGGCCACGCTCTTGACGTAGCCCTCGGCGAGTTCGGAGATGTGGCACATGCCGTCGGTGCCGGGGGCGAGTTCGATGAACGCGCCGAAGTCCTTGGTGCTGACGACCTTGCCGGTGTAGACGGTGCCGACCTTGATCTCCTCGCAGAGCGCCTCGATCTCGGAGCGGGCACCCTCGATGCTCGCGGCGTCGTGCCCGGCGAGCTGGACGGTGCCGTCGTCCTCCACATCGATGGTGACGCCGTACTTGTCCTGCAGGCCGCGGATCATCTTGCCGCCGGGGCCGATGAGTTTGCCGATCTTCTCCGGGTCGATGTTGATGGTGATGAGGCGCGGGGCCAGCGGGCTGATCTCCGGTCGTGGGGCCGAGATGATCTGCTCCATCACGTCGATGATCTCCAGGCGTCCCTGCTTCGCCTGGGCGAAGATCTTCTCGATCTGCGCGATGGTGAGGCCACGGGTCTTGAGGTCGAGTTGGATGCCGGTGATCCCCTCGCGGGTGCCCGAGACCTTGAAGTCCATGTCGCCGAAGAAGTCCTCCTCGCCGATGATGTCGGTGACAAAGAGTTCGTTCTCGTCGTTGTCGTCGGCGAACCGCCCGACGCTGATGCCGGCGCAGGTGGCCCGGATGGGCACGCCCGCGTCCATGAGCGCCAGGCACCCGCCGCAGACGCTGGCCATCGACGACGAGCCGTTGGACTCGGTGATGTCGCTGACCACGCGGATCGTGTAGGGGAACTCATCGGGGCTGGGGATGATGGCCAGCAGGCTGCGCTCGGCGAGGGCGCCGTGCCCGATCTCACGCCGGCCGGGGGCCGCGATGCGCTTGACCTCGCCGGTGGAGAAGGGCGGGAAGTTGTAGTGAAGCGTGAACTTCTTGCTGTACTCGGGCAACAGGCCGTCGATGATCTGCTCGTCCTTGCCCGTGCCGAGCGTGACGCTGATCAGGCTCTGCGTCTCGCCGCGCTGGAAAAGGGCCGAGCCGTGGGTGCGGGCGAAGATGCCCACCGCGCCGGCGATGGGGCGGATCTCGGTGGGGCCGCGGCCGTCCGCCCGCGTCTTCTGCTCGACGATGAGCCGTCGGGTGACTTTCTCCTCCAGCCGGCGGAATGCTTCCTTCGCCATCGAGCGGTTCTTGGCGCTTTGGAGGAAGTCGCCGTAGTTGCCGCCGGTGTTGAGGGGGAAGTGCCCGTCGAGGACCTTGGTCCGCAGGGCATCGACCGCGAGGCTTCGTTCCTTCTTGCCCTTGATCCGGCGAGCGGCGGTCATCTCCTGCTCAGCCACCTCGCGGACCTTATTCGTGATCTCCGGTGTGGGCAGGTGCAGCGCGCCGGGCACTTTCGGCTTCGCGGCCTTGGCGCAGAGTTCATCAATCAGCCCCAGCACGGCTTTGATGTTGTCGTAGCCGAAGGACAGGGCCGAGAGAACATCGGCATCGGGGATCTCCGCCGCGCCGACCTCGATCATGTTGAGGCCGTCCTTGTGACCCGCCAGCACGATGTCGAGGTCGCTGTACTCGATCTGTGATACCGTGGGATTGACCACCAGTTGGGGGCCGTCGTCGGTGTGGATCCGCCCGACCCGGACGGTCGCGACCGGTCCCTCGAAGGGGATGTCCGACAGGGCGAGGGCCGCCGAGGCCGCGGTGGCGGCCAGCACATCGGTGTCGTTCTGGGCATCGTGGCTGAGCACGAAGACCTGGATCTGCACCTCATCGAGGAACCCATCGGGGAAGAGCGGGCGGATCGGCCGGTCGATCATCCGCATCGTCAGGATCTCTTTCTCGCTCGGCGGGCCTTCACGCTTCTTGAAGCCCCCGGGGAACTTGCCCGCCGCGCTGGTTCGCTCGCGGTAGTCCACCGTCAGCGGGAAGAAGTCGATCCCCTCGCGCGGCTGGGCGCGAACGACGGTGGCGAGCACGCTGCTGCCCGCGTAGTGTGCCATGACGGCCGCGCCGGCCTGCTTGGCGATGACGCCGGTTTCGAGCATCAGCACGCGCCCGCCAAGTTCCGTCTGAACCCGGACCACGCTATCGGCCAGTGAGATGAGTTGAGCCATTTCCGTTCCTTCCGTGATACTTGAATGAGAGAACGCCAACCTACGACACCGCGCCCGATCGATGACGGATCGGCCACGGCGCGGCGTCTGCCGGCCCGGAGGAAAGGAATCTGCATGGAGGCAGAAGGCAAGCCCCGCTCGTACGCGAATATGCTGTAGGTTGTCCGAACCCCGCATCCGCGCCGCGCTCCCGGAGCCGCGGCCTGTTCCTGAACGTTCCTATATCGCGTGACCGAAGGTTGCCCACTGCCCGCTACGTCATCCCGCCGCGGACCGGCAGCGCCGACTAACAAAGCGGCCCGAGGGCGGTTGTGCCCTCGGGCCGTGACATTATTTACGGAGGCCGAGTTTGGCGATCAGGCTCTGGTAGCGAGCCGGTTCATTGGTCGCCAGGTACTTCAGGAGGCTGTTGCGCTGCCCGACCTTCGCCAGAAGGCCGCGGCGGCTGTGGTGATCCTTCGCGTGTCCCTGGAGATGTTCGGAAATGGCGTTGATTTCCGATGTCAGCATCGCCACCTGCACCTCGACGGAACCAGTGTCCTTGTCGTGTTGGCGGTGTGTGGAAACGATCGTGTTGCGCTGTTCTGCGAGCAGTGCCATGCTTTGTTCCTGATCCGTTCGGGTACTGAGGGAAGAAGATTATACACGGGGCGGACGGGGCGGAGGAGTCGAACGTGGAATTTTGAAAGTTGAAAAAAGATTCAGCGAAACTCATGGACCCAGAGGTCGGCGCGGCCGCCATGCCGGGCCATGGGTTGCCGCCAACGGCTGCCGAACCCGCGCGGCAGACTGTCCCGAGTTGTGGCGTGTACGCTTGTGTTGATTCACGATTGACGAGGAGCATTGCATGGCCCTGTGGGGTGGACGATTCGAATCCGGGCCTGACGCCCTCTTCCGCGCGTACAACGACTCGCTCCGGTTTGATTATCGGCTGGCGGTTCATGACATCATCGGGTCGATCGGGTGGGCGAAAGCCATCCATCGCGCAGGCGTGCTGTCCGATGAGGAACTGCGGACGCTCGAAGGCGTGCTTCGAGGACTGGTCTCCGTCGTACTCAAGAATCCCGCCGCACCGCTCTCGGCCGAGAGCGGTGCCCACGCCGAGGATGTCCATTCATGGGTCGAGGCGGAACTCATCCGACGGGTGGGTCCGCTGGGCAAGAAACTTCACACCGGCCGGAGCCGCAACGATCAGGTCGCCACCGACCTGCGTCTCTGGACGCGGGACGCGATCGATGCCCGCCTCGCGGAGTTGAAAGCGGCGGAGCGATCGCTGGTTGAACTGGCGCAGCGTGCGGCGGGAACCGTCATGCCCGGCTACACCCACCTGCAGCGTGCCCAGCCGGTTCTCATGGCGCACTGGGCCCTGGCCTACGCCGACATGCTCTCGCGCGATGCGCAGCGATTCGCCGATGCCCGCCGCCGTGTGAACGTGTGCCCGCTCGGGTCGGGCGCGCTCGCGGGGACCGCTTACCCCATTGATCGAATGGCATTGGCTCAGGACCTGGGCTTTGATAGCCCAAGCACGAACAGCCTCGACGCCGTCAGCGACCGCGACTTCGTCGCTGAGACGCTCGCCGCCGCGGCGATCTGCGCTGCGCACCTCTCGCGCCTGGGCGAGGACCTGGTTCTCTATTCCTCGCAGGAGTTCGGCTTCATTGAGTTTCACGACAGCGTCGCCAGCGGTTCATCCCTCATGCCGCAGAAGAAGAACCCCGACGCGGCGGAGTTGCTCCGAGGCAAGGCGGGGCGGATCTTCGGCGCGCTCACCGCCATGCTGACCACGCTGAAGGGGCTGCCACTCGCGTACAACAAGGACCTGCAGGAGGACAAAGAGCCGCTCTTTGACGCGATGGACAACCTGAGCCTCTCGCTGCGCATGGTGCCCAAAATGCTCGATACCTTGACGGTGCGTCGTGATCGCTGCGAGGCCGCCGCCAAAGGCGGGTACAGCAACGCGACCGATCTCGCGGACTACCTGGTTGGCAAGGGCGTGCCGTTCCGCGAAGCACACGAGCAGGTCGGCATGGCGGTGCGAGCGGCGATCTCGCGCGGTGTGGCCCTCGAAGACATGCCGCTCGACGAACTGCGAAAGTCGTGCCCCGCATGCGCTCAGGATGTCTTTGACAGGATCACGCTGAAGAGGGGCTTCGCCGCGCGCGAGGTGCAGGGAGGAACAGGGCCCAACCATGTCGCCGCCGAAGTGACCCGTCGAGCATCGGAGTTGGGACCATCCGATTCTCATCTGTAGGCGTCGGTGTTCGGGGCGTTCGACCATCCGGGAGTAACGGTCGAAACATTCTCTTGCAAGCCTACGATCGCGTTGGTTGAAGTACCCATCAATCAGGAGTCAAATGCAATGAACGTGTGGAAAATGGCGCTGGTATCGGTGGCGTTGTGCGGCGGAATTGCCTGGGCACAGCCACCCGCCACGCCCGCCCCGGCCGAAACGCCCCCGGCCGCGCCGGCGAAAGTAGAACCTCCCAAATCGGAAACCCCCAAGACCGAACCGGCCAAGCAACCCGAGGCCAAGCCAGAGACGAAGGCCCAACCTGCCAAGGAGACCATGATGTACGCGCTGATGAAGACCTCGATGGGTGACATCGTTCTCGAACTCGACGGCGCCAAGGCCCCCATCAGCACAGAAAACTTCATGAAGTACGTCACCGACGGCTTCTACGACGGCACCATCTTCCACCGCGTCATCAAGAACTTCATGATCCAGGGCGGCGGATTCACCGCAGATATGAAGCAGAAAAAGACCCGCGACCCCATCAAGAACGAGTGGAAGAACGGCCTCAAGAACCTCCGCGGCACCATCGCCATGGCCCGCACCAGCGTGCCCGATTCGGCCACCTGCCAGTTCTACATCAACGTTGTTGACAATCACTCCCTCGACCAGCCCAACGGCGGAGCCGCCTACGCCGTCTTCGGCAAGGTCATCGCCGGCATGGACGTTGTGGACAAGATCCGCAACGTGGCCACGGGCGTCAAGGGCGGCATGCCCGACAACCCGACCACCACCGTCCTGATCGAGAAAGTTACCAAGATCACCGCCGAAGAGGCCAACGCGCTCAAGACCGCCGCGGAGAGCAAGAAATAACATCACCGGAGTTCGTACTTCATGCGGCCCGGGCGGACATTCGCTCGGGCCGTTTTATCGAGCAGGGTCGCATGGATTGCCTCGGTATCGATATCGGCGGAACAACGGTCAAGGCGGCGCTCCTTCGTGATGGGCAACGCATCGCGACGGGGATCAGCGATCCGTATGAACGCCCCGATGCGGTGCAGGTCGCTCGAGCCGTCGCCGACGCCGCTTCGCGTGCCGGGCCTGTCCGTCCCGACCGTCTCGGTCTGTGCCTTCCCGGCGCGTGGGACAACACACGCGGCTGCATCATCGCGAGTGTGAACGTGCCCGGCATCATCGGGTCAACGCCTCCATCCCTTCTCAAGAGCGCGGGGATGGATACGTCATCCATCGCTGTTTTTACCGACGCACACGCGGCGGCGTTCGAGGTCTACTTCACCGAACAACTCGCGGAACGATTGCTGGCCGTCAGCATGGGCACGGGGATCGGTGCCGCGGTGATTGATCCGGGCGGTGCTCAACTGCTGTTGTCGGGGCGTTCATCAGGACATCTGGGGCAGATCGACTGCACGGTTCACGAAGAAGGACGCGATCCCCCGATCGGCCTCGATGGAGGACGCGGAGGCCTTGAAGCCTATTGCGGGCTGCGTGCACTGTTGGATCGTTACGGCGGACCGCCGAGCTCAATCGTCGATCGTTTGCGCGAGACCGATGCTCCGCTGCGCGCCCTGGCCAGATCGCTGCGCATCGCGCACGCTATGTACCGACCCGCGCACATCCGCCTGCTCGGGGGGATCGGTTCGCGGCTGGGTCCGCACCTGCCGGCCCTTCGTCGATTGGTCGAGGCCGAACTCACCAACCTGGCCCGCTCCGACTGGACCCTCGCCTGTGCCGGGGATGAGTTCGGTGCCGCGTGCGGAGCTGCGCGTCTGGCCGCCCGAGCGGCCTGAGCACATAGCACAAAAGTCACAGTCAGCACAAACCGTACTCCCGACCACGCCCGGTCCGCGCAATCGGCGCGATCGCTTCAACCCGACCCGCGTGATTCCGATAGCCGTGTTGAACCGCGGTGTTGCTGTGGATCGGCTCAACCGCCTCTGTCGGCGGGTTCCGACAGGGCCATGCCGCGAAGGAAGTTGACCATGGGCCGCATTAACACCAACATCCAGTCACTCATCACGCAGCGGGTTCTGGGCGCGAACAACGCCACACTGGCCCAGTCGCTCGAGAGGCTCAGCACCGGCTTCCGCGTCAACCGGGGCAAGGACGACCCCGCGGGCCTGATCGCCAGCGAGGCGCTCCGCGTCGAGCAGAAAGGGCTGAACGCGGCCATCTCCAACGCCGAGCGTGCCGACCAGGTCAGCAACATCGCCGAGGGCAGCCTGCAGGAGGTCTCGTCGCTCCTCACCGAGTTGCAGGGGATGTTGACCGAGACCGCCAGCCGCGCCGGGCTTAGCGCTCAGGAACGATCGGCGAACCAACTGCAGATCGACTCGATCCTCCAGACCATCGAGCGCATCTCCAGTTCGGCGAACTTCCAGGGCACCAAACTCCTCAACGGTAACCTGGATTTCAGGGTCAGTTCCATCGCATCGGGGATCTCCGATTACCGCGTCGGCGCGGCCCGTTACAACAGCGCAACACTGGGCGTCGATGTGCTTGTCACGGCCAGCGCCCAGCAGGGTGGCATCTTCCTTTCCTTCGGCGCAACATCGCTCGACCTGACGACCGGGAGTTCTCTCGTTCTCGATATCGGCGGCACGCGGGGGTCGCGGGAGCTCTCCTTTGCTTCCGGCACTTCGCTGGCGAAAATCCGCGACGCCATCAACGCCTTCTCCGACGTCACGGGCCTGACCGCCGCCGTTTCTGGAACGGGCATCAGACTCGCCACCACGGAGTTCGGTTCATCCGAGTATGTCTCGGTTCGAACGGTGAACGCGGCGGGCATCGCCTCGGGCAGCAGCGGCATCCACCGTCTGCGGGCCGGCAACTTTGCCGCCGCCGCCACCAACGGCACAGACGGGGCCGGGAGCGAGACCGAGTTTTCGGGCGCCACCAACGGCGTGCGGGATCAAGGCCAGGACATCGGCGCGATCATCAACGGCGTGGTGGCCACCGGCAAGGGGCGCACCGCGCGGGTCAGTTCCGATGCGCTCGACGCGGAAGTCACGCTCACCAGCGCGAGAGCGCAGCAGCTGGGGTCGGTCGGCGGGTCGTCAAGTTCGTTCACGATCGTCGGCGGCGGGGCGGAGTTCCACCTCGGTCAGCGCGTGGACATCGGGGGCCGACTCACCATCGGAGTACCCGCCGTGAGCACACGAACCCTCGGCAATGCCACGGTCGGATACCTGGACAGGCTTGGATCTGGGAAGGCCAATAACGCCGTGAACGGCGACCTCAACGGCGCGCAGAAGATCGTCGCCGAGGCGATCTCGCAGGTTTCCGCCGTCCGCGGACGGTTGGGCACGTTCCAGAAGAACATCGTGGGCGCCACCATCCGCAGTCTCGGAGTCGCCGTCGAGAACACCGCGGCTGCAAACTCGGTGATCCGTGATGCCGACTTTGCCACAGAAACGGCCCAACTCACCCGATCGCAGATCCTGGTCTCCGCTTCCATCAACGTCATGCAACTGGCCAATAACGCGCCGCAATCAGCGCTCCAACTCCTCGGCTAGTCGCATGACTGACCGGCGATCATGGCCGATAGATAAATCCGGGGGGGCGGAGGAGGGCTACCATCCCACACCCGGAGGCCGCACCCATGCAGCGTCCCGATCGCTTGTTCAACGCCGCGCTCTTCATCCCCCTGTGTGTGTACGCCGTTTCTGTGGCGTCGGAGCCGCCGTCCCTCGACACTTCAAGCCTCGTTCAACCCGCCGTCACCCCCGAAGAGAGATTAGCGGCATTGGTGCAGCGACTCGGAGCCGATGCGCTGTCGGATCGAGAAGCCGCCAGCCAGGCACTCCGAGCGGATTCCGCCATCACGCTTCCCATGATCGAGTCACTGATCGCTGGCAACGGCGAACTGACGCCCGAGCAGGTCGAGCGATTGAGCCAGGTCGGTGAGGTAATGTTCGGTCGGCAACGGCGCGCCGCGATGGGGGTGTCGTTTTCCTGGGGAGAGGATGCGCACGACGGGGTGCAGATCAGCGGCACCATCAACGGGTTTGACTCACAGCGCGTTCTGCAGCCCGGTGATGTCATCCAGTCCATCGACGGCGTACGGCTCTTGAACCAGCCGCAGACCCGTGCCGTGATCGTGTCTCATTCGCCCGGTGATTCGGTGACGCTCCGCGTGATCCGCGGAGGCGAACCAATGACCGTCAATCTCACTCTGGGCGACTATGCCGACCTCGAACAGCGAAGCCGTGGAGGGTTCAATCAAGGATTCGCCGGGCAGGATTCAACATGGCGCGCCACACTGCGGCAGGCGTGGAACGTGCGTCTCGCCCGGACGCTCGGTCGTGCGACGGCCGTGATGGGGGAGGAAGTCAATCCCGGGCTTTCCGATCGCCAATGGAGCCAGTTGGATCTGGCGCGTGGGCGAGGTGAGGACGCTCGCGCCGCGGGGCGCATCGCCGCCGCGAACACCCGCCGCGTGCCTCAGGCGGGGGGCGCAAGGATCATGGTGCAGCAGAACGGCCAGATCCTGCTGCAGCAGGCGCAGCGTGATGATGAGGAACCCTCCGCGGAAGCACCTCCAGCCGGGACCGTGACCGCCTCGGGATCGGATCGTTTGAGTATCGCGTCCTCGGGTGGGGGGTTTTCTCTCGCGGCGACACCGACCGCTCCACGCTCGGAACTCCAGGACCTCCTGGTCCAGCACGATCAGATGATCGCCACACAGCGGGCCATGCTCGATGCGGCGGTCAACCTGCCCCCTCAAACAAGGGCACTCCTCACCGAGCAACTCAAACGGTTGCAGATGGAGCGCAACCAGATCAGGGCCAAACTCATGCAGCAGGGGCCCCGCATGGGCGGCGTGGAACCTTGAGATCGTATTGAAAGATGCGTGTATCAGGCGATAAGCCGGCGGACGATCTCCGCCGCGCGATGCAGCGCATCGTTCGATTCGCCCGTCCGCGTCAGGGCGATGGCCCGCAGGCACCGATCTCGTGTTTCGCGGCGTTTCTGCGCGACCTGATCCTTGGGAGAGACGACGACATCGCAGTAGTTGTCGTACGTATCCGCCAGTTTGACCAGTTTGGCCCGCCATCCCGCCGCGGCGAGACGGGAGTCGTATTCCTTTTCACGGATCGATTCGGGCAGGGCCATGTTCTTGGTCAGGGCAGCGACGCAGGCCGCCACGTCCGGGCCGAACCGCTCTTCGATGTCTTCGTAATCCGTCGTGGTGTCCTCGATCGTGTCGTGCAAGAGCGCGGCGCACAAGGCCACCGGGTCGTCAACGCCGAAGACGTGGGCCACGGTCATGCACACGCGCACCGGGTGCGAGAAGTAGGGCGTTCGTCCGTCCTTGCGTGTCTGGTGATGATGCTTTCGGGCGGCGAACGACGCCGCGGCCTGCCAGAGTTGTGTGTGTGCTGTGTTCCGAGTCAGTGCTGTTCGCCGCGTCGGGGAGCGTCGTGCCATACATGCTGTTCTATGCGAAGGAGATCGGGCAGTCAAGCATCGATTCATCTCGCAGCAGCCCCAAGGCGAGAAGGTCCGTGGGCACGCCCCACTTGAGTTCGTGCTTACGGAGCAACCCTTCTTCTCGAAACCCGCACTTGCGCAGCACCCGCACCGACGCCGCGTTGTGCGGGAACGCGTGCGCCACCAGCCGCCGCAGCCCCACCGGTCCGAACGCGAACGGGATGAGCGTGCGCAGCGCGCTCGTCGCGTATCCGCGTCCCCAATCCTCGATGGCGATGCAATACCCCACCTCGGCCCGCAGATTCGCATGATCGATGCGCAATCCGATGGTGCCGACAAGCAGGCCGGATCCGCTGACAATCCCGAAGCACGCCGTTTCGCCGCGCTCCCAGGCCCCTTGGAGCCGCGAGAGAAACTCCTCGGCATCCGACGCGGCGTACGGGTGCGGTATGGTCGCCGTCATCACCGCCACCTCTCGCGAGGCGCACACACGGACAAGCCCGGCAATGTCATCCCGGTCGAGTGGACGCAGCGTCACACTCGCACCTCTCAAGGTGGGCTGCGAAGTTTGGAACACCCCGCCGTCTCGGACATCGCTCATCCTTTCAATGTATGCCCGCGTGCCGGCGACAACCCCGGCGTCCAACGCCCATCAGGATCCCCGGACCTGTCGGACGACACGCTTTTCGTGATCGATGTATCTCGTCCGGCCGAGGCCCCTGTCAGTTCCTTCATGCACTTGTCGCCGGGTCTACCGTCACATTCTCATGGCCCGACTCCACGAATATCAAGGCAAATCGCTCCTCGCCGATGCCGGCATCGTGGTGCCCGAGGGCGGCGCCGCGACCACCGCCGAGGAAGCCGGCGAGCTGGCCCGGCGGCTTGCCCGGCCCGTTATCGTCAAGATGCAGGCCTGGACCACCGCACGCAAGGCGCTCGGCGGCATCGGGTTCGCAGCGACCCCGCTCGAGGCCGAGGCCCTCGCGAAGCGGATACTCGCCATGCGCGTCGGCAAGTTCCCCGTCACCCACGTGCTGGTCGAGGAGCTACTGCCGATCTCGAAAGAGTTATTCGTATCGCTCTCGATCGACGATCGCGCCCGGTGCCCCGTCATTCTGCTCTCACTGCACGGGGGCAGCGGGATCGAAGAGCGCGCCGGCGAGGTGATGCGGTTTCTCTGCGATCCGATCGGCGGACCCGATCCGCGTGAGCTGCGTGCCGCGCTCGCCGGTTCGGGGCTTTCTCCCGGCGAGCAGGAAAACCTGGTCGCCGCCCTGCTCGCGGTGTTCCGAGTCGCCCGCACGCACGAGGCCCGCAGCGTCGAGATCAACCCTCTGGTATTCACCACAGACCACCGTCTCATGGCCGCGGACTGCCGCATCACGATCGACGATTACGCTGTCTTCCGCCACCCCGACCTGGGCATCGAGATCGCCCGCGAGCTCGACCACCCGCCCACGCCACTCGAACGCATCGCGTACCGCGTCGAGCAGGAGGACCACCGGGGCACCTTCTTTTTTGCGGTGATGAACGCGCAGGCCGCTCCGGGCAGCGCGGGCCTCATCGGGTTTCACGGCGCAGGCGGGGGTGGCAGCATGATGTCGATGGACGCCGTCACCGCCGAGGGCTTCACCATCGCCAACTTCTGCGACACCAGCGGCAATCCCAGCCCGGCCAAGGTGTATCGCGCTGCGCGCATCATCCTGGCGCAGCCCGGCCTGATCGGGTACTTTGGTTCCGGCAGCGGCGTTGCCAACCAGGAGCAGTTCTGGAGCGCGTACGGGCTGGCCAAGGCGTTCTGGGAACTGAACCTCGATATCCCCGCCGTGATCCGGCTCGGAGGGAACACGGAAGATCGGGCAGTTGAGATTCTGCAAACCGCTTGCCGTGGGTTGTCCGCGGCGGTCGAAGGTTATCGCAAGACCGACCCTCCCGCCCGCATCGCCCGCAGGCTGCGCGAACTGATCGAATCGCAGGAGCAGCCGCGAGCGTGGAAGCCGCGCGTGCCGCGCCGCCCGGCGTGGGCCGTCTCGTCACAGGCCATTTCATTCCCCGTCAAGGGCGGGCGAGTTTGGATCAGTACGGTGGCATGGAACACTCATGCCGCGGCGGTCATCGCCCGCTCCAACGGCCTGCTCCAAGATCAGAGCGGCAAGCCCGCCCTGACGCTGTCGCCCGAAGATTGTTTTGCCAAGGACTCGGACATGATCGCCTGTGAGGTTGAATGTCGCGCTTCGGGTATTGGAGGTCCTGACGGAGCCGTGTTCGTCGAACTTGATATCCCCGGCCTTGATGACCTGTTGAAGGAGGGCCGGTAAGTGGCGATCCTGATCGATGAAACCAAGCGGGTCTTGGTGCAGGGCATCACAGGTCGGGAAGGGCAGGCCCGCACACGCCTCATGCTCGACTACGGCACGCGCATCGTCGGCGGTGTGACCCCGGGCAAGGGCGGTACCAGGGTGCTGGGCGTGCCCGTGTTTGACTCGTGCAAGGACGCCGTCGCGTCGCTGGGTCCGCTTGATATCTCCGTCCTCTTCGTGCCCGCATCGGTCATCAAGGCCGCCGCGTTGGACGCGATCGAGGCGGGCGTGAAACTGGTAGTTCTTGTGGCCGATCGTGTGCCCGTCTGGGACGCGATGGAGATCGCCGCCGCGGCGAAGAAGCATGAAGCGCGGTTCGTCGGCCCAAACACGCTCGGCATCGCCAGCCCGGGCAAGGGCCTTGTGGGAATGATCGGGGGACGAGCCGAGTCCGCACGCGAGTGGTTCAAGGCCCCGCTGCCCCCGTCCCGATCGGGCAAGGGCGGCGGCACGGGTGTTGGCATCATCTCCCGTTCCGGGGGCATGAGTTCGAGCACGGCGTATTACTGCGGCCAGGCGGGCGTGAGGATCAGCGGCATCGTCCACATCGGCGGCGATGCGGTGCTCGGCCTGCGCATCCCCGATGTCGCGGCCATGTTCGAGCAGGACCCCGCGACCGATGCCATCGTCGTCTTCGGCGAGATCGGCGGCTCGCAGGAGGAGGACTTCGCCGACATGATCCGCGATGGCCGGGTGAAGAAACCCGTGGTCGCCTACATCGGCGGGAAGGCCGCGACCTCCGGCACACGCTTCAGCCACGCCGGGGCCATCATCGAGGGAAACAAGGGAACACACGCGGGCAAGGTCGGAGCGCTCCGAGAAGCCGGTGCCATCGTCGTCGAGTCTTTCGGCGATCTCCCCGCGGCGGTGGTGGGGGTGCTGCGGAGGATATCGAGCCGTAGCCTCATGACCGAGGCCGAGCGCAAGGCCGTGTGGACCACCGCCATCACTCGAATCGAACCGAACAAGGTCGCCGTGCGCGGACGCGACATCGCCGACCTCATGGGCCGGATCACTTTCGGCGCGGCGGTCTACCTGATCCTGACCGGCGACGAACCGACCGAGTCGGTAGGGAGGTTGATGGACGCGATCCTCGTCTCGAGCATCGACCACGGAGCCACGCCGCCCTCGTGTCTCGCCGCCCGCACCGTCGCCAGCACGGGCGCGAGCCTGTCGCAGAGCGTGGCCGCGGGTATTTCGAGCATCAACCGGCACCACGGGGGGGCGATCGAGGATTGTGCCCGGTACCTCGGGGCCTTGCTCGCGTCCGTGGGTGGTGATCTGGCGAAGCTCGATGACGCGGCCTCAGCCGAGGTGGCACGGATCAAGGGCAGCGGCGACCGCATCAGCGGATTCGGGCACCGCGTCCATACCAAGGACCCGCGCACGATCCGGCTCTTTGAACTGGCCGCCGCGGCGGGGTTGGGCGAGCATTCACCACACATCGCCGCGGCGCGTGCGGTGGAACGGGCCTTCGCCGCCATCGGCAAGCCGCTGCCGATCAATGTTGATGGGGCCATCGGCGCGATCCTCGCCGACCTGGGTATTGATCCACGGGTCTACAACGGCATTTTCATGATCGCGCGCACGCCCGGCCTGGTCTCGCACGTTGTCGAGGAACAGACCCGCGAGAAGCCGATGCGCCGCATCGACCCCGTGAACCACGCCTACGACGGACCTTCGTGATACGGTTCAAATGCCGTAGACCGACTGTGCCTTCGACGTCAGGTGCCTCAGCAGCGGATCCGAGGTAAGTTCCTTGCCGGTGAGGCGCTTGCACAACTCCGCCGCGCGGTAGCGACGGCCGTGCTTGTGGATCTTCTCGTTCAACCACGCTTTGAGCTCGCCGAACCGGCCCTTGCCGATCTGCTTCGAGAGGTCCGGGATGTCGTCGTTGATCTTGTCCCAGAACTGCGCCGCGTACAGGTTGCCAAGCGTGTAGGTGGGGAAGTACCCGATCAACCCCGCCGACCAGTGCACGTCCTGCATGCACCCGCGGCGGTCGTCAGGAACGGTCACACCCAGGTACTCCATATAACGGGCATTCCACTCGCCGGGAAGGTCTTTCACCTTGATCGTTCCCGAGAGCAGCGCACGCTCCAACTCAAAGCGGATCATCACGTGCATGTTGTACGTGGTTTCGTCCGCCTCGACGCGGATCAGGCTGGGTTTCGCGGTGTTCACCGCAGCAAAGTAATCGCCCGCGCCGTACCGACCCGCGGACTTGCCCAGGTGCTTCTTCGCCACGGGGATCACCCACTTCCAGAAGGCCTTGCTGCGGCCCACGAAGTTCTCCCACATGCGGCTCTGGCTCTCGTGAATCCCCAGGGAGATATCGTCGGCGATCGGCTCGCCGAAGTGGTCGTGTTTGGGCAGCCCCTGCTCGTAGAGGCCGTGGCCCATCTCGTGCAGCGTGCTGTAGAGCGCGTCGGTGAACTTTTCGCCCTTGTACCGGGTCGTCAGGCGGGTATCGCCGGGTCCGATGTCGGTGCAGAAAGGATGGGCAGTGGTGTCGAGCCGCCCGGCGGACAGGTCAAAGCCCATCGCCTCAAGCACCGCCAGCCCGAAGGCGTGCTGGCTCGCTGCATCGGCCTTCAGCCGAAGCGGCTTCTCGCTGATCTTTTCGCCCGAGTCCGTGATGCGCTTGAGCAGTTCGTTCAGACGATCACGAAGCGGCGTGAATGTCGCCGCGATCTGCGCCGCCGTGGCTCCCGGCTCATACTCGTCGAGAAGGGCGTCATACAACTCGCCCCCCGCGGGAACGCCGTAACACTCGGCCTTGCGTTGGGAGAGGGCGAAGACCTTTTCCAGCCACGGTGCAAACGCGGCGAAATCATTCTGTGCTCTCGCGTGCTTCCAGGCGTCCTGCGCCTGGCTCGTGACCTTCGCCAGTTCCGCGACCAACTCGCCCGGGAGTCTGGTCGCCAGGTCGTAGTCTCGGCGCATCTCGCGGAGGTTCGCCGCGGTCTCCGAGCCGGGCTTGATCAGAGACTCTTCGCCCTCACACGCCGACAGGAGTTCTCCGATCCGGGGCGAGGTGCGCCGCTCGTGCACGATCGATGCGATCATCGCCGATTGGTCCGAACGACCCTCCGCAGCGGCGGGGGGCATGTACGTTTCCTGATCCCAACCGACGAGGCTGGAGATCGCCGCGAGATGGGCGACCTCGCGGTGAAGGGCGCAGAGTTGGCTGTACGAAGGGGAAGTGGCGGGCATGGTGGCGGCACCTCGATGGTTCGGACGGATTACTCACACCGGGAACGACGGTCGGAGAATAGCACGCGGGAACAGCCCGGCGGGGATTCAGGCACGGACCTCAGCCCCCAGCGCCGCCTTGACGCGGTCCACCAGGGCCGCGACCGGGGCGTCAACTTCCTCGTGCCGGAGCGTCCTGTGAGGGTCGCGGAAGTGCAGGCGTACGGTCACGCTCTTGCGACCCTTCCCGACTTGCGGGCCGCGGAACGTACCGACAAAGGTGGCGCCCTCCAACGGTGGCTGCGTGTGCCGCGCGACTTCGGCGCGGAGCGCATCCCAGCGTACCGTCTCGGGCAGCACGAATGAAACATCACGTTCGATCCCGGGAAAAGCGGGCGGCAGCACCACGGCGGTTCGGGGCGGGTACGCACCCAGCAACACAGGAAGATTCAGTTCCGCGCCGATGACGGGCCAGGAAAGGTCATGCCCCGCGGTCACATCCGCCGCGATCAGCCCGTAATACCCCAACGAGGATGTATTGAACGTCACCGTCGCGTACGCCCTGGGATCCAGGCCTGAGCAATTCGGCGATGCGGGGGCAACCTCGAGTGGCTGGCCCGTGCCGGCAACGGCCCTCACCACCGCCTCGATCACGCCCCGCATGTGATTGACGCCCACCTGGAGTTCCTCGACTCGGGCTAATTTCCCCTTGATCGGCACATCCATGAGGAGCGCGAGTTGGAGGCTCTCGGCGGTGGTGCCCGCCGCGGCCTGGCCGAACACCGCCGCGACCTCGTAGAGCCGAACACCCCCGTCGGGCCTCACCTGGGCGTGCTGGTTGGCGCGTCGGCAGGCGAGCAGCCCGGCGAGCACGCTCGGGCGGCACACGGGTTCGCCTTTGCGACGCTCGTCGTTGATCTCGATCAGCGACATGCCCATCGGCAGCAGTGCCAGCGCCGTGTCCCGCGTGGTGAAACTGAATGTCACAGCCTCGAAGAAGTGCAGCCCGGTCAGCACCGAAGCGATCTCACGGCGCGCTGTTTCCGTGGCCTGCGGCGGACGCACGGCCACGGGAAGGGTCTCGGAAACGGTGATCGTGTCCAGCCCGCGCACGCGGACCACTTCCTCGATGAGGTCCACCTCTCGGGTCAGGTCCGGCCGCCACGCGGGGATCGTGCACTGAAGGGGTTCGCCGGAGCGTCGCTCAATACGGATTCCCAGCGGCGTGAGGTGACGGACGATCTCATCCGCGCCGATGCCGACGCCCAGCAACTCGGCGCAGCGCTCCGGCCGCAGCCGGAGGGTCGTTCCCGGTGTGAGCGGCACTCCCGCCTCGACCGATCCGGCGCACACCCGGCCGCCGGAGACTTCCGCGATCATTGCGGCGGCCCGCTCCGCCGCCGTGTGGATGGTCCGCGCATCCACGATCCGCTCAAAGCGGTGCGATGCATCGGTGCGCACCGCGTGACGGCGGGAGGCCCGCCGAACAGTGACGGGGTCCCACGTCGCCATCTCCAGGACGATGTCTGTGGTCGACGCGCCGACCTCCGAGTCCGCGCCCCCGATCACGCCCGCCAGGCTCGTCGCGACGCGAGCATCGGCAACGACCAACTCATCCGAGGCGAGCGTTCGGGTCTTCCCATCGAGCGTGGTCAACTTCTCCTTGTCACGGGCGTAGCGAATGACGAGCGTGCCGCCTTCGATTTTGTGCAGGTCAAAGACATGGCACGGGTTCCCGAACTCCATCGTGATGAAGTTGGTGACATCAACCACGTTGGAAATCGAACGTTGCCCGACCGATTCCAACGCCACGCGGAGCCACTCGGGGCTGGGGCCGATGCGGACATCGCGGATCACCCTCGCGGTAAAAAGCGGACAGACCTCGGGATTCTGGTTCTCGACACGGATGAGAGAAGTGGCCGGTGTCGAATCGATTTGTGACGAGGTGATCGTGGGGAGGATGAGTGTCCGGCCAGTTCGGGCCGCGATCTCTCGGGCCGCTCCAAGATGCGAGAGTACATCGCCCCGATTGGAGGTCACCTCGAGATCGAGAACGGAATCCCCGTCCGATAGTTGTGTACGGCTTTCACTCGGAAACCCAAGGGACATCAGCGTGAGTTCGGCCTCTTCGGGCGTGCAGGCTGGAGCGCTGAGGTAGTGATTGAGCCATCGGACGCTGATATTCATGGGCCGAGAGGATAGGTGATTGGTCGCCGGAAGTGGGCGCTGGGCGTGGTGTCGAAAGAAGGCACACACGTTTGAATCAACTCGCGGGCCGCCCGCGCAACAATTTTACTTGACAAGACCCGTCTGATCGACCATCATGGGGCATCTGTGACTCGCTCGTTCCTTTGCGGGTCGTTCTGTCATGTCGTAATTGAGCGAAGCGTTCATGGGATCAACGGAGTGATGAATGCTGACCATGAAACAGGCGTGGGCGTTGTGTGGGGCACTGGCCGCCACGGGGGTAGCGTGGGCGCAGCCGGCGCACGATGACTGCGATAACGCGATCAACATCGCGCCCGCTTCGCTCCCGTTCTTGTCCCCTGCCATTGATATCCGGGACGCGAATCCGCTCGGCGAGTTCGGCGGGTGCGCGCCGATCGGATTTTCAGTCTGGTACAAGATCCGACCCACCGCCGGCGGCGTGCTCCGTGCCGCCGTGTGCGAAGATGATGCGCCCGGAGCGACGGTTTTCGATTCCGTGATCCAGGTGTACCAGAGCATGGACGGAACCTGCGAAACGCTGATCCAGCACGCCTGCAACGACGATCTCTGCGATTTCCGATCGGACATCACCTTCGCGGTGGAAGCGAACACCTGGTACTACATTCAGGTCGGGCAATGGGGGTTTGACGAACCGTTCGACGGCGAGGAGCACATTCAAATTCTCATCGCCGCGCCCACTCCTCCCCCCGACGATCGCTGGGTGGAGGAAGGCGATGCGGAGGACACGGTGGCGGGGGCGCAGCGCGTCGAGCGTTCCGGTCAGACTGCACTCAGCGGCATCCAGGGGATGCTCGAACCCGACGGGATCGACATGTTCCTCATCGAGATCTGTGATCCATCGCAGTTCAGCGCCAGCACGCGAGGTTCAACGCCCTTCGACACCCAGTTGTTCCTCTTCAGCGCCGATGGTTTCGGCATCACCTTCAACGATGATGCCGGCGACTCACTCCAGTCCACCATCACCGGCCAGTTCGTCCAATCGCCCGGGCAATACCTGATCGCTGTCGGCCAGTACAACACCGACCCGCAGACCTCGACCAACGCCCTGATCTGGAACAACCAGCCCTTCGATGTGGAGCGAGCGCCCGACGGCCCGGGCGCCGCCGGCATGCTGCACCACTGGTCGGGCCTCGGCGGTTCCGGTGGGCCGTACCTCATCCGGATGACCGGCGCGGCGTTCCTGAACGGATGTGGATCGGGCGGCTCATGCCCGGCCTGCGCGGCTGATTTCAATGAAGACGGCGGTGTGGATGGCGGTGATGTCGAGGCCTTCTACGTCGCGTGGGAGGAAGGCGCCGAGTGCGGAGATGTGAATCTCGACGGCGGCGTTGATGGCGGCGATGTCGAAGCCTTCTTCGTCGTGTGGGAGCAGGGCGGTTGCTGATCCGTTGCGGTTCGGCGACGATGTCCGCGATCTTTCACGCCCCGGGCCGCAACGCCCGGGGCTTTTTTGCGCGGCGGCGGGCCTAACAATCCGGGCGGAGACGACGGCAGTTCGCGGTACAAAGTCGGGAGAAGAGAGTTGAACTACAAGGTCATCACATTCATCGGTGCGGTTGTCGCGGCGGGAGATGTCTTCGCTCAGCCGATCAATGACGCCTGCCCCGGTGCCCTGGATCTGACGGGCCAGACCTTTCCGCTTCGGACTCCGCCGATCTCGCTGCTCGATGCATCGACGGAAGCGGAAGTGCCCGCCGGGTGCGCCCCCTTCGGGCACACTGTCTGGTACAAGTTTGTGCCCGCCGCCGCGGGGGATGTTGTCGTCTCTACGTGCGCGGCGGACGCGCCGGGTACGACGCTGACGGACACCGTGGTTGTGCTGTACCGAAGCAGCGGGGCATCCTGCGGTGTGCTGACGCCGATCGCGTGCAGCGATGATGCCTGCGGCTTGCGTTCCCGTCTCGCGGCCACGGTCGTCGCGGGGACGACGTATTTCATCCAGGTCGGGGCTTATGTCGATTCGCCGCCGGCGCCGGGGCGCGATCTGGTCTCTCTCGAACTGACCGCACCCTTCCCGTTGCCTTCCGATCGTTGGGTCGAGCAGGGTGATGCCGGCGAACTGATCGATACCGCGCAGAATCCCGAAGGTGATGGCGCTCTCGGCAGCATCGGCGGTCATCTCGAAGCGGGGGGGGCAGACCTGTACAGCATCGACATCTGCGATGCTTCGATCTTCTCGGCGGCGGTTGCGGGAGGGCCTTTCTTCGACTCACAACTCTTCCTCTTCGATGCTGAGGGGCACGGTGTCGTGATGAACGATGACCATGACGGATCGCTCCTGTCGCGGTTGACGGGCGCGTTGCTGCCTGGGCCGGGTGTGTATTACCTGGGCATCTCGGAGTTCGACCGTGACCCGGTCAACGAGGACGGCTTGGAGATCTGGGCCGATGGTCCCAGCGCCGAGGAGCGTTCCCCCGATGGGCCGGGCGGCGACGGAATGCTCGCGGGTTGGACCATCGGCGGGTTCACCGGACATGCGTATGTCATCGAACTGACCGGCGCCTGCTTCCCGGTCATCGGCACATGCTGGGGACGCTGCCCGGCGGATTACGACCGCAACGGCGGCATCGACGGAGCGGATGTCGAGGCGTTTTTCACCGACTGGGAGGTCGGAGAGTCGTGCGCTGATGCGAATCGTGATGGAAGTGTTGATGGGGCGGACCTGGAGTCGTTCTTCATCTCCTGGGAACGCGGCGGCTGCTGAACATGATCCGAACCGTGCTCGATCGACACAGTGACCGTGTTCTCATGTACTGCAAGAACGTCGAGCGTTACACGCACGCAGATCGATGGAATTGCACCAAGTTCGATTGACGTCCCCCCCCTCTTTCGAGTATTCTGGTGCGTGACAGCTGTTGTCAACGCGCCGATTACAAGGATGGCGGCTGTTATCGTAATGGCGTGTGAGCGACGGGCGTGATGCGGAAAGTGAGGACGAATGGGCTTTGTGAACGGACTCCGACCGGTCTTGGCGATCTGCGCGATGCTCTGTCTTCGCGCACTGGCCGTCGACACGCCCGAGGTCGAACCCAACGACGGCAAGGCCGGCGCAACGACCGTGAATAACGGCGGATTAGGGTTAGTTTCCGGGGACACCATCAGCGGATCAACCACCGGCGCGAGCGGTGGCGGGGGTGGATCTTCCGATTACTTCATTATCACGACGGCACCGACGGCCTACGGCTTTTATCGCCATGAACTGGCGCTCACCTCGCCCACCCCCGGCCATACCGTGACGATCCGTGGACTCTCGCAGACCAACGGCGTCATCAACGCGGGGACGGATGTCACGCTCCAGACCGGGGTGTTGGGGTACCCGGCGCAATCGCCCGATGCCAGAACCGTGGTGTGGTTCGGCTTCGGGAAAGGCGAGCGTGTGTATGTGCGCGTGACGGGAACAAAGTCCACCACCGCACCTTATTCGTTGACGCTGACCACAAGCCCCGTGCCGCCCCTGCCGTTGCCGGGCGTGATGATCGAAGGCAGCCTGACGGTCGAGCGTGACCCGGTGAACATGACCGACACCGATTTCTGGATGTACAACGGGTTCTTCGCGGCCATCCCCGGGTACGGTAACGACAATCCCAATCGTCTGACGCGTCCGTACACGCCGGGAACCTACTACATCGGCCTCTCGAACAACAACACCGCCAACAACCTCGCCAGCCCCGGCGACGATTTGAACCGATCCGGGAACGTGACCGACTTCGCCGATGTCCTGGTCAACAGCAGCGCCACGACAGGCCTGGACCTGGGGATGACGGTCAACGGCGGTGCTGGCCTGGTGAACGCGGCATCCACCAAGACCCGGCCGTTCGACGTGACCCTGTATTGTTTCACCGTCTTCCCCAACACCATCTCCACACCACCCGTGGGTCAGGCCGAGGTTGAACCGGGTGAGACCGACAACTGTGCCCGCGGCGTCGTCTGCCTGCGCGTCACCGCCACGCCCGGCGCCAACCCGCCCAGTTCCGGTGTGAGTGTGCAGGTCAACCTCTCCGCGATCGGATTGGGCGTGCAGACCATGCTGGATAACGGGCTGGGGTGCGATGCCTTTGGAGGCGATCTGGTCTTTTCACTTCAAGTGCCCATCCCGCCCGGCACATTCCCGGGGACGTACACCTTCCCGTTCATTGTGCGCGATGCACAAGAGCGCGTCAGCCAGGGTTTCATGCAACTCCGGATCAATGGATGCGGCGCGGCACCCCCCATTGATTCTTGCGAGCAGGCGTGGACCATCGTGCCCGGGGAAGTTTTCGCCGGAACCACTATCAACGCGACCCTCGACCCGAACCTGCGGAACTGCCGCGGCGGCGACATCACCGCCCCGGGAGTGTGGTTCCGCACCGTTGGCAACGGGCGGCGCATGACTGTCCAGTTGTGCGCCAGCGCCAACCCGTTCAATGCGCAGGTGTCGGTCTTCTGCGGCACGGGCGGCTGTGACGAACTCGACTGCATCGGCGGCGATGACGATTCCTGCGGGGTGTTGCCGCGTTTTTCGTGGTGCACGGAAGAAGGCGGGGTGTACTACATCCTGGTTCATGGCACGGGGTCGGCGGTCGGGGAGTTTCTCCTCGAACTCGATGACAACGGGGTGCCCTGCACCTCGGCGCTCCCGTGCGCTCCCCGCGGGGCGTGCTGTCTCGTTGATGGGTGCAGGACTGTCACCCGCGAGGAGTGCGCGCTCGCCGGAGGGGACTACCTCGGAGACTTCTCCTCCTGCATCGCCGCGGATACCCGCACAAGGTTTATTTCGTCCAACGCCTTCCCGATGACCGTTCCAGACAACTCGCCCACCGGGATCACGGCCACGATCTTTGTACCCTTCGGCAGCGGACTTGTGAGCAACCTGGTGCCGGTCATCGGGCTTCGTCACGGCACGGTCTCGGACCTGACCGTGACTCTCACCCACAACACCACGACCGTGACGCTGATGTCGGCCGAAGACGGCACCGCTGATGTGGACGGCGCGTACGAGTTCGCCGATTACGCATCCCGGTTTCTGGGCCAAGGCCGCGGCACGCCGATCCAACCGGGGGTCTACCGGCCCCGCAACCCACTGGGAGCATTCGACGGCCAACTGTTCCAGGGTCTTTGGACGCTGCGCGTGACAGATACCTCTCCATCAACGGTCGGACAGGTCCTGGGCTTTGCCCTCAGGACCGCGACAATTACCGAGAACTGCCCGTCGGAATGTCCTTTGTGCGCGGCGGACTACAACGGCGACGGTGGAATCGACGGGGCCGATGTGCAGGCATTCTACGGAGCATGGGAGTCGGGCGATGCCTGCTCGGATGTCAACGGCGATGGTGGCATCGATGGGTCTGACGTGCAGTTCTTCTTCGAGGCATGGGAAAACGGGGATTGTTCGTAACAAACCCGCCATCAGGAGGCAAGTACTGCACCTTCGGCCCGAATGAACGCTTGTGCAATTCATTTGGAACGCATCGGATTGGCGTAAATTCTCTTGACGTCAACCCAAGGTTGTGTGTACATTGTAACTAAGTATCGACATGTGCCGCGGTCAGTTGTTTCAGTGTGTCCTTTTACCGACGGTGCTTTGACTTCGCGTGTGTTGTGTGGCTTCTCTATGGCACAAGCCCTGGAAGCCCTTTTTCGTGGTTGGTTTGATTCATCAGGAGAGCGAAATGAAACTCATGAGTGCCCTGTGGGGCGTTTGTACGGCTATGCTTTTGGCAGCGGGCGCTGCCAAGGCAGTGGATTTTCCTGAAATAGAGCCGAACGACACCAAGGCGACCGCGCAGCCGGTGACATTGAGCGCCGGAGACACCATCTCGGGCACGACGACCGGCTCGGTGACTACGGCGGGACTCACATCCGCCGACAACTTCCTCATCACGACCGCTCCGCAGCCGGAGCGGGGAAAGTACCGCTGGCGGCTGGTGCTGACCACTGCTCCAGTGGGGCACACCTTGACCATCCGCGGGCTGACTCAGACCGCGGGAGTGCCGAATGCCGGTTCAGACGCGACTGTACAGACCGGTGCCATCGCATCTGCCACTCTCTTCCCCGAGTATGCCGCCGGCACCCGTGTGATCCAGTGGTACAGCAACGGCGGGTCGGATCAGATTTACGTGCGGGTGACAGGCACGGCGTCGACGACAGCGCCCTATACCGCCACCCTTGAATGCCTCCGGATCGATACCCTTCCGCCCTCGGACGGTGGACCCGTCCAGATCGGCACGTTCACCACAGGCAACATCACCATCGGCCGCGGCACAGGCTCGACGACCGATACCGATTGGTGGGTCTACGACCAGAACGTGGAGCCCGTGCCGACATTTGGGCTGGATGACCCCAGCGCCAACTTTGTGACCCGACCGCTTCCCCCAGGCCGCTACTACATTGCATTCACCAACTTCAACTTCGCCAGCAACCAGCCCAGCAATCAACCGGAAGAGACCTTCCGCAGCGGCGCGATGCTGGATTTCCCCAACGTCTGGGCCAACAGCAGCACCACGACGTTCCTGACGGCCACAGGCCTGCCCGTGCGCGTGACCGATGAAGCCGGCGCGGTCTTTAACGGCAACGGTGGTGACGGCCTCAAGCGCACCCCCTTCAGCATCATCTACTACTGCTTCACCGTCCAGCCTGCGCTGAATCCTCGTTGCCAGATATTGCTCTCGCCGACCTCGGTCATCAACGATGGAACCGGTGATGTGACCATCACCGTGACGGTCACTCCCGGCGACCCGCCCACCGGACCACACGGCGTGACCATGCCTCAGGGTATTTTCACCGCGGCCCCCGTCTTTGTGGAAGGTCCTCCGGATACGTTCGTCGCGGTGGCCACGGTCGCCGAAGGGACACCCACCGGCGCTTCACCACTCAGCGCCACGGTCTTCTCCATCGCCGATCCAACCCTGACCTCGACCTGCAACGCATCAGTCAATATCGTGGCTCCCCCGCCCGGCGCGTGCTGCCTGCCCGACAGCGAGACCTGCATCGTGACTTCGCGTTTCGAGTGCAACAACATGGGCGGCACCTACAACGGACACGGCACGGTCTGCCAGGATCCCAGCGTGTCGGTGGATAGCTTCCCGATCCCGATCCCCGATTTCTCCGGAACAACTCCGGGCACAGCGTCCACATCCATCACGATCGCTTCAGGAGAGACGGCCGGCGAGCTCACCGTCTGTGTCGGCCTCACACACACCTTCTGCGCTGACCTCATCATCACGCTCTCCAACGGCACGGATTCCGCCATCCTGAGCAATCGCCAGGGAGGGGGCAACGATCTTGGGGGCACCTACTGCTTCGCCGACAGCGCGGCAACCGCATGGCCCCCTGCAGGAAACCCGATCCCGCCGGGCACCTACCGCCCCAATCAACCCTTCTCCATCTTTACCGGCGGGTCCATGGACGGGACGTGGACGTTGACGATCACCGACAATGCAGGTGCCGATATTGGAACCATCACGTCCTTCAGCATCACCAACAGCGAATCGCCGCTCAACTGCTCCTTCTGCCCGGCGTGCGCTGCCGACTACAACCAGGACGGCGGCGTTGATGGCGCCGATGTTGAGGCATTCTACAACGATTGGGAGAACGCAGTGGGCTGCGCCGATGTGAACGAAGACGGTGGCATCGACGGCGGTGATGTCGAGGCCTTCTTCAATCGCTGGGAAGCGGGCGGCTGCGACTGAACCTTACTCGCACTGAATCCTAAAATTGTAAGTGACCCCGCGGGCCGACCCGCGGGGTTTTTGCATCCGATAACCAACGCGACTTCGTGATGAGTCACACACATTTTCTTCGCCAGAAGACACTTTTTGCGCGAAACCGCATTGACGAAGAGGGGCTTCCTCTGGTATTCTGTACTGTACTGGAGGCATGGGCGCGTTTTCGCTCCGCGGTTCTGTCGGGGCGGTGTCCAATGACAAGGCTCGTTCGTAGCGGCCCGGGATCTTTCCGTGCTGTGGCGAGGGTATAACGTGGATGTGTGTGTCGGTGATTCTCAGAAAGAGAGGAAGTATGAAGCGTTTGACTTCTTGGATGGGCCTCTTGGGCACGGTCGTGGCGGCGGGCAGCGCGTTGGCGCAGCCGGCCAACGATCCCTGCACCGGGGCGATTGAACTCACGGGGACGTTCCCCCAGTTGACCACGCCGGTGGATATCAGTCAGTGCGTAGCGCCCGCGGAAGCGCCGATCTGTGCGAGCAGCACGTACACGCTCTGGTACAAGGTCGTGGCTCAGAACAACGGCACGCTGACGGCGACCACCTGCGCCGCCGATACCCCAGGCACGACATGGAGCGATACCGTGACCGCTCTTTATTCGAGCGGAGATGGAACATGCGACACGCTCACACAACTCGTCTGCGTGGACGATAACTGCGGCCTTCGTCAGACGGTTTCCGCGCCCGTCACCGCCGGTCAGACGTACTACATTCAGGTCGGCAAGTTCTCGACCGCCACGCCCGGTGCCGGCGCTTTTGTTCAACTCAAGGTGACGGCTCCGAACCTGGTCGAACCCCCGACGGGTGTGGGCAGTGCCAGCCCCGCAACCTTTGACAACTGCAGCAACACCGAGGTGTACCTCGAGGTCGCCACGACCCCGGGCAATCTTCCCGCCAGCACAGTCACGATCGATCTTTCCTCGATCGGCGGCAGCAGCAACCAGGTGATGAGCGATCCCGATGGGGATTCGATCTTTGCCTTTGCGTACCAGGTGCCCAACGGGATCGGGTCTGGTGCACGCACCCTGCCTTTCGTGGTCGCGGACTCGAACAACCTCGGCTCGCCCGGCAACATCGCGTTGACCATCAACCCCTGCCCGCCCCAGAACCCTTGGGAAGAGCAGGATGATGCCGGCGATGTGCCCTCGATCGCCCAGATGCCCATCGGTGAAGGCTCGCTCAGCGGGATCGTGGGATGGATCGACGGCTCCGATGCCGATATGTACGCCATCGACATCTGCGATGTCGGTACGTTCTCGGCGACGGCGCGGGTCTTCACCGCGTTCGATACCCAACTCTTCCTCTTCAACAGCGATGGCATCGGCGTCGCGGCCAACGATGACAGCGGCGGTACCCTCCAGTCCACCGTCACCAACCGCTGGGTCACAATGCCCGGTCTGCACTACCTGGCCATCACCCGCTACAACCGCGACCCGGTGGACGAAGCCGGCCAACTCATCTTCCCCAGCACCCCGTTCGCCGATGAACACACCAACACCGGACCCGGCGGCGCGAACCCGGTCTTCGGCTGGTTGGGAACAACATCGGGCGTCAGCCAGTACACGATCTCGCTGGGCGGGGCGTGCTACCCCGGCGGCGGCGGCGGATGCCCGGCCTGCGCGGCCGACTTCAACGAGGACGGCGGCGTCGACGGCGGCGATGTCGAGGCCTTCTACGTCGCCTGGGAAGGCGGCGGGGAGTGCGGTGATGTGAACCAGGACGGCGGCGTCGACGGCGGCGATGTCGAAGCCTTCTTCATCGTCTGGGAGCAGGGCGGCTGCTGATTCTGATCATCCGAACGGATGATACCTGATTGCAGAAAGGCCCCGGGTGTTCACACCCGGGGCCTTTTCACTTGCACGAACGGGTTGTCGTTTCAGAGCGCCGGGGGCCGTTGGTGCCTCACCGGATGCCCCGCCCCGATCAATCGTGATCGTCCTCGCCGCCCGCGTCCTTGTTCTGGGCTTCGAGTTCGGCCTCGAGTTGCTCGATGGATTTCTCTTCCTCGACCTTCTGACCCTGCGCGAGTTTCTCGGCCTTCTCCTTTTCAAGTTTGCGCTTGAAAGCCTCGACCTTGGTCTTGTCGGGCGCGAGGATGATGCTCGCCTGCTTGCCCATCCAGCGTGGCGTCTGCTCCACGCGGGCGATCTCGGCGAGGGCGTTGGCTACATCGCGCAGGTTCTCGAGGCCGAGTTCGCGGTGCGCGATCTCACGACCCTTGAACCGCTGTGTCACCATCACCTTGTGCCCGTGGATCAGGAATCGGCGTGATTGATCGATCCGTACCTGCACATCGTGCGGGTCGATCTTGACCGACCGCCCGAGGCGGATTTCCTTCATCTCCGTCGCCTTGGACGCGGCCCGGTCCCGGCGCTGCTTCTGGGAAAGTTCATACTTGTACTTCCCGTAGTCCATGATCTTGCAGACCGGGGGGCGCGTGTCGGGCACGATCTCGACAAGATCGAGGCCCTTCTCCACGGCCATCCGCATTGCGTCGCTGGTGTCCACGACGCCGATCTGCTCCCCATCGGCCCCGATGAGGCGGATGGGTGAGATGCGGATCAGATGGTTGACCCGGGTGCGCTGCTGGGCGGGCGGGCCTCCGTCACGGCTGAATCGTCCGAATGCGATGGCTGAAACTCCTCAAATGGCCGGAATCGGCGCGATGCTCCCGTCCGCGGTGTGCGGTGGTCGCGTGCCGGCTTGAACATGGAACAACACCCCGATCATGAGCGTGCGCGCGTGCATCCGCCGCGGATCGGGAAACAGGAAACCGAACTGGAAGGTACCTTGTCGGTCATGCAGAGATCGAGGCCCCCGGGCGAGCCTCGCGGCGGAAGTGTACACCTCCCGAACCGGTCGGGCGGATCATGGAGTTCGGGGAATCTCAATCCATCGGCAAGCCCTTGGACTTCCACAGCCGAGCGAGTTCTTTGAGGTCCGTCGGCTCCCAAAAACTGCCGTCGGGCATTTCGGTGCGGAGGTGACGACCGGCGGAATCGAAGAACGAGAGAATGGGTCTGCTGTCCTCCGTCGGGCGTGACGTTACCCTCCACTGTTCGGGCCGCTCCGGAGGGTGGTCGAGCGTGTCGCGGCGGAGGCGGATGGTATTGGCGGAGGATTGATAGGCATAGAAGCCGAACTCAGCCGTCACACCGTGCCGGATCAGCAGCCGGGGGAGTATCACGGTCTCGACCTGATTCAGGTATCCTTCATCACGCACCGATGGCTTGGTCGTGGTGGCGGGGGTGCCCGTTCCATCAACCCGGACGGTCATGCTTTTGCCGATCCGCCCGCCGGTTTCACGGAACACCGGCGGTTTGGAGGCGCTCCCGGCGGTTCGCAGCGCGTTGGTCAGCACCCACGCCTCTTCCTCGCGGTCGAAGGACATGAAATACACGCTGCGGCTGTCGATGATGTTGGAGCCGTCGAGGAGGCGGGCATCGATCTCCACCACGAACCCTTCCTGACGATCACTTCCCGATGTACCGCCCGAACCGAGAGCCGTTCGGTTGCCGATCGAAAGGCGGGTTCGCCGGTACGCGACCTCGACTTCGTCCTGGGCCGAGCCTGTTGGTGAGGGGCGGTACAGACGCTCCCACCGTTCGGGGTTGGCCGCGACGATCTCTTTGACAGCGTCCGTCCCCAGATTCTCGAAGAGCCGCAGGCCCGCTGTAATGGCGCCGACCCGGGACTCCGCGAGCACGCGCGGATCAGCAATGGTCGCCGCGGCGATGGTGGTCTGATAGATTCCGCGCGAGCGCTCGAACTCGGGTTCCGTGGTGAGCAACTCAAAGGTCAGAAACTGCCCCGGCGCGGCCTGAATCACGGTAAACCCGCGCATCAGGTCGTTGCGACCTTCGAGAGGTGGGAGTTTCACGTACCACCGGTCGGCGGGCTTTCCGCTGATCAGAATGGGCGGGCTGCCCTCCGGAGGCTCACGGCTGATGAGACGGCCCCGCGTGCCAAGCACGTTCGCGTCCTTGTCGGTGATGCCGTAGGACTCCAGCAGAAGTTCAAGGGCGGAATCCCCGATCTGGGCCGGCGTCATGCTCTCGGTGCCCTTCGGAGAGGCGATGCGGATGATCCAGCGCTGGTCCTTGGCGGCGATCTTGCCGCCCACGATGTTCCCGGCCGAATCGATCTGCGATACCGAACCCACGGGCAGGGGCATCGTCAGCCCGATGCTCTCGATACGCAACGGCTCATCCCCGAACTCAACCGCGCCGGGGTTGCTCGGGAGCGGTGGCGGCGGCGGGGTTGGTGCCTGGTCTTTGGGCACGGTTTGCTTGCTGGGTTGGTTCAGAGAGGGCGCGGTGGGTTTGCGCGGCTTGGCGGTTTGGCCCAAAGCCATGCAGGTGAGCATGCAGACGCTCATGAACGACAGAAGTCGGTGGGTGTGGCGGGGGAGCATGGATAAGACCCCAATCATAGGGACCACGCCGGAGCGGCCCCGCGTACAGCGGGCGATGCATGGTCTGATGGTGTATCGTCGAAACCCGAGCCGGTTGCTGAGTCCTGCGTTATGAGACCGGCGGGTACCATCGGGCATGAGTGAACCCGCGAGCCAACAACCGTCCGTGCCGGAGTGGTATTACGTCTTCCGTGGGCAACGTCAGGGGCCGTTGGGTGAGGAACAGTTCGAGGCATTGATCGCGGGTGGGCAGATCAGGTCGGACACCCTGGTGTGGGTGGAGGGCATGACGGAGTGGCTCGCGGCGGGGTCGGTGGCCAGGTGGGCCCAGCAGATCGAGAACGCCGCGAGGGCCGGCGTCACAGAGGCCCCGCCGGTTGCTCCGGGGCCAATCATGCTTCCCGGCGCGGAGTTCGTGCCCACCGGGTACGGCGGGTTCTGGATTCGAGTCGTGGCCTACATCATCGATGTGATCGTGCTCAGCGTGGGGGAGGTGGTGATTTCCTCGATCATGGGGATCACGATGGGGGTGTTCGGTGCGGGGTTTCGAGGTTCCGCCGCATCGGGACTCGGAGAACTATCGCTGCTGATGATCTCGTGTGTGATGTACATTCTTCCACTCATGGGCGCATGGGCGTACTTCGCGCTCATGGAAAGTTCACGGCATCAAGGCACGCTGGGCAAAATGGCGATGGGGATGCGTGTGACGACGCTGCGGGGCGAGCGGATCAGCCTCGGACGGGCGACAGGACGCTTCGCGGGTCGGATCATCTCCGGACTGATCCTGGGGATCGGGTACATCATGGTGGCCTTCACCGAGAAGAAGCAGGGCCTGCACGACCTGATCGCCGGGACGCTGGTCATCAAGGGCAATCGGTAACTTCCCATGCAGCCCGGCACGGACATCGCCATCATCGGGGCCGGTGCCGCGGGGCTGATGGCTTCGGTCTGGGCGGCGCGAACATTGCGGGCGTCCGGACTGCCCGTTCACGTCGCGGCGTACGACGGGGCCGCACGGATCGGGGCGAAGATTCTGGTGGCGGGCGGGGGGCGTTGCAACGTAACGCACGATATCGTCACCGAGGCCGCCTACGCAGGATCTTCGCGCCACGCGGTTCGCAACGTGCTCGGGCGCTTCGGCGTGGCCGATACCGTGAGGTTCTTTGCTGAACTCGGCGTCGAACTCAAACGCGAGGAGACGGGGAAACTCTTCCCGGTGACCGATGATGCCCGAAGCGTGCTGAGCGCCCTGCGATCGGCGGTGGACGATTCCGGGGCTTCGGTTGTGCATCCGTGGCGTGTGCGAACCCTCCGGCGAACCGATACCGGGTTCGAGATCGAGGGCGAGGCGGGCCGCATCGCCGCGAAGCGGGTGATCGTGGCAACCGGCGGGAAATCTCTGCCCCGATCAGGGTCGGACGGTGCGGGGTACGACTTTGTCAAGGGCCTCGGACATCGCGTCACCGAAACCTTCCCCGCGTTGGTGCCGCTGGTCTTGAAGACCGGTCATTGGTCATTGACCCTTCCGGGGCTGACACTGCCGGCAACGATGGAAGTGCGCTCGGGCACGGGCAAGCGACTGGTTTCGTTCACCGATTCAACACTCTTCACCCATTTCGGTCTTTCCGGCCCGGCTGTGCTCGACGTCAGCCGGTATTACTCGGCGGCCAGACGCGCCGATGAAGGGGCGGGGCTGTTCGCATCATGGCTTCCCGGCACGACGCGTGAGGAACTGGACCTGACCCTGCAGTCATTGGGGAAGACGTCACCGCCGCGGGCGTTGCAGGAACTCGGTATCCCCGAGCGGATGGCCCGGGCGCTGTGCACCGCGGTTGGAATCGTCAATACCGAATCCGGCGCGGCCCTGACCAGGGAAGCAAGGCGGTCTTTGGTCGATGCGCTGCTCGCTTCGCCGTTACCGGTGGTGGGTGATCGTGGGTACACCTACGCGGAGGTGACCGCGGGAGGCGTTCCCCTCGACGAGGTGCGTCTGGACACCATGGAGAGTCGTCTCTGCCCGGGGCTGCACTTGTGCGGCGAAATCCTCGACGTGGACGGCCGCATCGGTGGGTACAACTTTCAATGGGCCTGGGCCAGCGGGTTTGTCGCGGGTCGGGGCGCGGCGACGGCCGGCAACTGATCTACCACGGCGTCCATGTCCCCGAGCAGATCAGGATGATCAGGATGCTCACCGCGACGAGCACAACGATAAACAAGATGAAATGCGCGGGCCTGGCCTTGACACCGGCCGTGCCGACCGCGCGCTTCTTCGTTGGGTGTTTGTGATGTTTCGCGTGCTTCGACATCGGTGAAGTTCGCCCCGAACTGTTTGAGTGTTGTGCTTCTACGCCCGTTCTTGCGGCAAATCGTCCGGGGATGATGAACGCCTGAATCGTACCCGTCCCCCGGCATCGAACCGCTCGTAACATCACGCCAACCGTTCCGAACCGTGCGAAGCGGTTGTGTCCGGATGCCTCTCTGGCTCAGCGGCGAAAGAGGTACGTGACCAGGTTCACGCACAATCGGTCGCTCAATCGTCCGTATGTCTCGTAGTCTCGATCGAACTGTCCCGCGAGATCGCCGGTGGTGATGCAGGCCTTGTCCCCGGCGCTGCCGCAGGTCTCTTTGCCGAGTTGGTCGAGCATGGGGCGGTCGCACTCAAAGTGGTACTGAAACGCGGCGGTGCGGAGGCCGACGCGAAAAGCCGCGTTCGGTGTGCCCGGGGCCGACGCCAGAAGCGTTGATCCGGGCGGGGGTTGCTTGACTTCCTGGCTGCACGAAAAGAACTGTGGGTGATCCCACGCGATCCCGGCGAAGAGCGTATCGACCTGCCCCGTGGTGTTCACCGAGACCCGGCTCATCCCAATCATGGGCTTCTCTTTCCAATCGACCTTTCCGCCGAGGGTCTGCGCGATGAGTTGAGCGCCGAGGCAGATGCCGACCATGGGGACCCGTGTTTCGTGGGCTTGCTTGATCATCGCCGCCTCGGCCTGCATCCACGGCGTCTTGTCGAGTTCCGTTACCATCATGGGACCACCCAGAATGACCAGCCCCTGCACACCGTCGAGGTCGGGAGGAACGCTCTTTCGCGGGTCGGCGGCGTGCTGGTCCGGACGGCGGAAGTCGAGGCGGAACCCGTGATCGCGGAGGCAGGCCCCCAGACGGCCCGGCCCGCCGTGATCGCTGTGCTGAAGAATGAGAATGGGCATGGACCGAGTGTAGGTTTTCATTCCCCCGAGCGCCCTGGTCGGATCCCACGGTGCGGGGCGTGTTCGATCGCTCTCCAGAGACGGGATGCGTCTCCCGGCATCACGGCGACAGCGAAACAACACGGTGGTTCGGGGGTCTAACCTTCCAAGGTGGACCAGGCAGTGCTTGGTCCAAACTGCTGCCAGTCCGATTATCCCGGAGAACTTCGTGCCGATGATCCGTTGTCATTATTTCGCCCTGGCGCTCGCCGCATTCGTCGCGGCCCAGGAAGCACCACGCCAGGACGCATCTCCGACCCTTCAAGGTGCCGTCGTGCGTCCTGTCCAGATATACAAGAACGCAGATGAACTCCTCACCGCGCTGGAAACTGCCGATGCGGACCTGAAGTCGCTGACCGCGGACATCAAGTACGACAAGACAGACGGCATCGCGGGCGATCGGCAGGAGCGTCGCGGGAAACTCTACTTCGAGGACAAAGGCGATGCGGACGAGACAGGCGGGAAGCGAGACCGCACATTTTCCATACGCTTTGATGAACTCCGGCAGGGCGACCGCGTCGAGAAGGAGTCCAAACTCTACATCTTCGATGGTGAGTGAGATCGGAAGAGCGTCGTGTAGGGAAAGAGTGTAGATCTCGGTGGTC
>ERZ761603.208-NODE-208-length-51271-cov-75.223543_pt1 | contig 51271 bp, 51 predicted proteins | sample MGYA00511879_ERZ761603 | MGnify/ENA primary metagenome ERZ761603 (study PRJEB28899, sample SAMN02850040) | bioreactor sludge metagenome | biome: EBPR Sludge; feature: EBPR Bioreactor; material: flocular biomat | place: Australia: Thorneside Wastwater Treatment...
CGGAAGTCGCTGTTGGTCTCCGCCTCCGAGATCGTGAGCGAACGCTTGACCTGCAGCGACAGCCGCATGACCGTTCCGTCCGCCAGGGAGGCGGCATCGACGATCACGTCGTCAAGCGGTTCGCCGAAGTCGGCCTGTTGCTGGGCGACCCGCTGCACGACCCTCGCGTCGAGGGCCGCCGCCGTCGTGCCTCCGACCATGGCCGCGAGGTACTGCGCCGGGACGGCGTCTTCGTAGGTAAATCCGGCACCGCCAGTGAGTTCAGGCGAAGTCATGCTTTGTCCGTGAGCCTCGTCTCATCGTGATCACCTCGCCAGTAATGCTTCCTCGATTCGCACCGCGCCAGTTGGCCAACTCCCGCCGCGTCTCAATCGCTCCGAATGCTGTTTTCCGGAGTGTGCCCATGGCTGGCGGCCTCCTTCGATACGTTCGCGACCTGGCATCCGCGCGCACCGACGACGCCGAACTCGACTGACTTGGTAAACACGTGGCAATGCGGCGCATGCAGGAGAGATTTCGTTGCGGCGCTGGCTCTCTACACCGTCGTCGTAACCAGTCAAATCGGCGCCGCCGTCGTCACCACCTTCATGCTCGGCGGCATCAGCATCGGCGTCTGGAACTTTCCCACCACCCAGGTATCGATCATCTTCGCCCATTCCTGCAGCATGTGGCGGCTCTGCGTACTCTGCCTTGTTGTAGACGCCGCGCGATGAGCGTCCGTCTTCGTGGGGAAGGCACTTCTCGAACCAATCGCTGTTGAATCCAAGCTCGTTCAGGATGGCCGATCCGGTGTGGCGCAGGTCGTGCACGGTGAAGGGCTTAAGCGGGAGTTTCGTTTCCTCCGCCCGCCCTGCGACGGTCTGGGTGACCCTGTTCAACGTGGCCTTCGACATGCAGCGTTCGGCGTCGCAGCGCGAGGGCAGCAGGAACTTCGAGTCGCTAGCACAGATGTGCAACGCCACCATGATGTCGAGCAGCCTTCTGCGACAGGTGGACTTTGTGGGGCTTGCTGGCCCTAATGCGAATCTTCGGAATCGTCCAGACCGCGTTAGCGAAATCCACTTCGTCACGTGTAGCCTCGATCAGCTCGCTCTTGCGCACGAGCGTCAGCAGGATCAGGCGCAGGGCCAAGCGGACGGTCGGCAGGGTCGCGGTGGCGTCCAGCACCCGATGCAGGGCGCGGATTTCGGCTGGCGGCAGTGCAACGGCCCTTAGCCACGAAGGTGGCGATCGATGACGGGCCGATTTCGTGCGTGGGGTTCCGTGCCTTCTCGCCGTGCACTGCCGCGAAACCGAACACCCGCCTCACGATGCCGCGTACATGCACGGCGGTGGCCGGTGCGCGGCGCGCCTTGACCTTGGCGCACACGATGCTGAGGTGTTCCGCGCCGATCGCGGCCATCCTGGCTTCTTCCAACCAGCGTTTGGTGAACGCGTCGAAGCTCTTGGCATCGGCCGTCCAGAGGTTCTCGCGCTGCTTTCTCTGGGAGGAGACCAGCCTTCATCGATCGCCTTGCGCGCTACCGTGCAGCGCTCGCTCGCTGTCAGAAGCGAGATCCCGCCCTTGGCCCCTTGCGGCCGATCGTAAGCGTCTGCCGTCGGCCGTTCAGCCGGTAGTCGAAACGAAAAGTAATCGTGACACGGCCGGAGACGGTCACGCACATCCCGTCCGGGTCGGCCGTTTTGTAGGTGGTGGCCCGGGGCTTGATGCCCCTGAGCGTACCATGCGACAGCATCGGCGGTCGCTCCTCTCGATGGAACTTTACCCGTCACTATGATCTGGCCACCAAAAACTGCGCCAAGTTGTTGCTCCCTCTCGTTTTTCTACCATTGCTTCTGCCGAAACTGACCCTAAAGCGGTGACGGTAAGAAGCCCGGAGGGCGCTCATGCGAGATCTTTGGCGTCAGACCTACGGTCAAACTGGAGGGCATCACCTCGATGGATGTCGATAGATGTCGACAGACGTTCTCTATACGGAACTATTATTTAGCATCGATTTTCGATAGACCACAATGGGCGCATAATCATTCCCACTCGATTGTCAATAGGGAAGTGAAAAGCGTTGCCACGTAAGGCTTTCGATGGTGTTTGTACGACACGCTTAACCCCTCTTATACCGTCAATTTTCGGGGCAAAAAAGGCGGCCTGTGTCCTGCCCCACCGAGGGGTGTATTGTACTTTGCATTATTCCGCGTGCTCAAGGCAGCCTAGGACGTGCGCTGACGGTAAAACCCACACGACTCCACCGACCTGCTGACGGTATCGAGCACCAGCCTGTCGGTATTGGACTTGCAGCGGCTACGACGCTATGATGGATTGAGCGGTGGCCGGGCGAGTTTGCCATCCCGGCCAGCAAGGCGGTTTCAATGTCTGTCCTCGTGGCCGCGCCGCTCATCTTCGGTTTATGGGCTTCCCCTTGTCGGTTCCGGCTCCCGCTTTGTGTGGTGTCCCCGAGTCCGGCGAGTGGGGAGCCTTTCCTACATGACGAGAAACCCAAATTTCGGAATCGCGGAACTCGCCTCGGCATTCCGGGCTGCATTGGAAACCGCCGACCGCTCGCGCCTTCCGATCACGCTCCAAGCCTTTCCGCACGGCGCGTGCGGTGACGCAGCGCTGCTACTCGCCAAATTCTTGGAAGAGCATGGTCACGGCCAATTCGATTACATGCTCGGCCGGCGCGGCGACGGCTCACACGCCTGGCTGCAACGTGGCTCACTCGTTGTGGACATCACAGCGGATCAGTTCGACGAGGTAGAAGCGCCGGTAATTGTCTGCGATGGCTCGCCGTGGCATTCAGCCCTCACAGGCGAAGCCGAGCACGTGGCCGACTTCACCCTCTACGATCCAAACACGCGGGCCACGCTGGCACGGGCCTACTCGCTTGCCTGCAACCAGCTTCCAGGCCATCTAAAGCCAGCCCACCAATCGAGCAGCGCCTAGATTCGCTGGGACAAGGAAACGGGGTCGTGTCCCAGGTTCAATGCGGCATAGGGGTCGTATTCTGCCTGTTGGCGTCGATTGACCCTTTGCATGCTGTCGCGCACTCCCACCGGCACAGGCACGGCAAAGGTAATTGCCAAGGCATCAGCAGAGTCCGGCGAAGCCAGGCCGCGAGCCTTCATGCTCTCTTTCTTTTCCAGAAGGATTGCGTCGGCGTTGTTGTAGCCGTATTCCACACAGGTGAGGTCGGTCGCCAGGATCTCGTCCTTCGGAATGGCGCCGCCCGTTAGCCAATCCCGCATGGCGCCCCAAATCTCGGCACGGCGATTCGCCCATTTGCGCGGGTCAATGGCACGGCCGCCGAACTGCACCTCATTCACGTCAAAGCCCACAGAGCGCAGCCGGTCGATGACTCCACCCCCTACCCCACCACCGTCCACATTGATGATGACCGGGCGCCCTGAAAGACGCAGGGTATTGACGTGCTCGGCAACTCTGGCCGCCAACGTCATGGTGTCGGCGCCTCTCAACCGGATAGGGGCGAAGCTGCGGGCATCGCGTCCGATGCGCGTCCAAATCACGCTGCTGTCGTCACCAAAGCGTGCCGGATCAACTCCCAACACGGCCACCTCAAGTTCTTGGTCGGCCACTTCGCGCGCCTGGGCATCATTGACCAGTTCACGGCTGATGAACTGCAAGCTGGAAGCACTCGGGAACTCACCTAGGACGCGAACCTTCACAAAGTCCGAGTCGACGCCGTAATCCTGCACCCATTCATCGATCTGTTTTTTGTTCGTGATTTGACAGGTGCGGCTGTCGATTTGTCGGGTATTCCAGCGGTGGCGCAGACCGTTGAAGCACTCGAAGAATTTGGTGCCTGTTCTAGTCGGGTTGCCGAAAGCAAACCACATGGGCTCGCCGTCAGTCATGCCACCCTCAGCCACCTCCCAAATCTTCGCGGGGATCGCGCTCGCCTCGTCGAAGATATAGAACGGCGTGGAGTCGGCAGCGTGCAGGCCGGCGAACGATTCGCTGTTTTCCTCGCGGCAGGTTTGCGCGTCGCAGCGCCACGACTCGGGGTGCTCGTTCATCGTCATGCGCATGGAGGCCTTGCCGGTCGTAACCTGGAACCAATCGCCGAAAATGCAGCGCTTCGTCCACTTTCCTATTTCGGCCCAGGTTTTCGATTCCAACTGCGGCGCGGTGTTGGCTGTCACGACACCGCGCGCATTTGGGCGAGTGCTCATGATCCAATTCACCAGCCACGCGGTAATTGCACTCTTGCCGATACCGTGGCCGGAACTCACCGCCGAGCGAATCGAATCAACGGCATTGCGCCGGTCAAACCGGCGCTCCCTCACCTGCAGCGCCACCTCGTCGAGTAGATCGCAGGCCCAAGCATCAGGGCCGAACTCGCTATCGTAGGTCAGGCGGTAGGCATCCGCCAGCTTGACCACTTGCAGCGAGCGGTCTTGATCCCACTCATAGGCAAACAAGACAAACGCCAGCGGCTTGTCGTAGAGGTAGCCAGCCATTGCCGGTAGCGTAGCGGCCGGGTCAATCATCGGGTTTCCACGCGATTGCGCGGCGACGAATCCGATGCGCAGCCAGCCACGTGCAATTCTGCCGACAGAGCCCCCGGCGCCAGCCAAGGTCAGCAGTTCGGCGCGGGTGTGCGTCGGCGCTGGTGCCTGGCGCCGGGCGCTGATGATTTCAGTGCGCAGGTCTTGGGTGGCTAACTCGGCGGCCTCGATCTTATCCAAGCGACGTGCCATTGCTGATAGTGTCATACCAACCCCTCGGTGTCATATCTCAACAGCCCCACTTGCTTGGGGCGCTTACCCTCTATGGCTTGGAGCCTGCGTTCGTGTTCGTCGAGCACCACGGCTTTGCTGTACGTGTCCAGCATGCGCAGCAGCTTGTCACCTGCCGTTGCGCTGATCTGCCCAGCAGCCACAGCCGCGAGAATTGCGGTGGCCTTGGCTTGCAGTGTGGGCGCGTCGGCAAGGCCCGGCACAACGACTTTCTCATCCTCGGGCCTGGGAATTGGTGCCAGGCGCTCAAGGCACAGCTTGATGCTGGCCGGGTCGCCCATCTTCGCCAGTTCCACCGCTTTGGCGATGATGGCCGCTTTGTGTGGCTCTATGAGGGCGCGCACTTGTTCGGCCGCGCTCGGGCCTTTGGGCCGCCCGGTCGATTTGACGGCATGCCCGGTCACGAAACGGCCGTCCTGGTTGCGGTTAATTTCTGTGCTCTCTGTCATGTTTTCTTGCGCCTTACGATGACACGCACTGCCTTGACGGCGCGGCGTGAATTTCCACTCTTGCCGATCCACGACTGCACCGTGGATCGGGCAACACCGAGCACCCGCCCGATGGCTCGGTAGCCCATTCCTGTTGCATGCAAACCCCGAGCACGGGCCACCACATCGTCACTGTGCCTGGCTCCGGGATTCGACATTCCGACTGGACGTCCCCGAGCATTGCAATAGATTGTTTTCAGTTCGTTGCTCATGTTCTTGTTGCTCCGGTTGGGGATTCATTTGCTTGATGAGCGATTCCAGTACCGACTCGGCCACGCCCAACTCTTCGCAAATCTCGTATTTCCGATAGCCCTGCTCTTGCAGTTCTTGGACGCGGGGGTAGTCGCTGGCATCGAGCACCCTCTTGTGGCTGCTCGGGGTCTGTGCGCGCCGCTCGTAGCGGCAAATTCGGCCAATCGCCCATTTGCTGACCTCGAACTTCTCGGCCAGGGTTTCGTAGGTGAGGCCGTCCTCTTCGTGCAGGTCGCGGATCAAATCGACGTCAGCATCGGACAGCTTGGCGTTGGGGTGATCCTCGCCAATGCGCAGCCCTTCCTCGTTCACCGCTACCTTGCGCATCGGTGGCCTATTTCCCTTCGGTGGCTTTCCGCCAGGAGTACCAGGACTGCGCCACACCGCCAGCGTTGCCCAGCAACGAAGAAGCCATCGAGCCGAAGGGGCTGATTGCCCCGGCCGTTGCCCGCTTCGCCATGGCCTCGTTCTCGAAGTTCATGGCCTGGGTGCGGTATCCGAAGGCGTTGCGCACGGCATTCGACTCAACGGTCGCCATGTCGATTTCCTTCATGATGTCGGTCGAGGCTTGGATCTCGGCGGCGCCCCCACGCCCAGGTCGATGCCATTGGCGGCCATCGCTGCGCGTTGCGAAGATTTCAGGCGGCCGGCGTTCAGTGTCAGGGCGCCGACCTGCTGCTGGCCCTGATAAAGGGCCGACTGTGCGCCGAGTTCGGAAATACGCGCGTTGATGTCGGCGACGGCGGCCTGCCCTTTGAGCGTGGCTTTTTGCGTGGCCGCGCTGTAGTAGCTGCCGACTGCTGACGTAGCCATGCCACCGACCTGGCCGATTAGCGACGCGGTGGCAAGCTGGGTGGAAGTAAAGCCCATGGGGTGCTCCTTAATTCAATCGGTGGCCGCCATGCAGGATGCTGGGGCCATGCGTTCGATTTCCTCGGCGACGACAGGCCAGCGGGCGCGCAGCACGTCGAGCGCGAACACCACATCGGCTAGGGTGTAGCCTTCCGCGAGTACCGCGTCAGCTTCGGAAAACTCGAATTCACCGGCCTGCAAGCGGTCGAACAGGTCGTCGGCTTCAACGTCGTGCGGCGATCCGCCCAGGTAGGCGAGCGTGGAAACGAGGCCGGCAATGCCCAGCGGGCGCTGCAATTCCTTGGGCAGTTCGCCACCGGGATGGCGAGCCCAGCAATTGCCCTCGAAGCACTTGCCGCTCGGGTGCTTCTCCACTGCAAGGTGGATTTCGCACCCGATAGCCAAGGCGACCACGGCCTGCCCAATGACGTGCGCCAGGGTCACGTCGAGGTCGCGGCGCAGTTCGGCGGATGCCACGCTATGCCCCTCGCAAGGCCATGCCGAACAGCACAGCCAGGTGGTCGGGGCGGTAGATCAGTTGCAGCGCGAACACGGCCTGTCGGAACTGCACGTCCGGGTGGCCGGCGAGGTAGCGCCGCACCACGTTGCGCTTGGTTTCTTCACTCATGGCGAGCTCCCTTGAACTTGCCGGCCACGCGCTGTTGCCGGGCCGCGCGGGCGATCATCAGCACGACTTGCGGGTCGTCCCCGACGCCCATGGCCTCGATGATCTTGGCGGTACGCGGGTCACGTTGGAGCAGCGCGCGGGCATCGCGTAGGGCCTGTTTCGCCCCGTTTCCGAACTCACGGTTCAGTGCCTCGACCGCTGCCTCACGTTGGACTGCCGGGTCGGGCTTGTGCTCATGCACGAATGCGGCGCGGCTGCGCAAGGTTTGCACCTCTCCCCGGCCCAGGGTTAGGTCGGCCGCCATTTCCCGCAACTCGCGCGCCACCTTGCGGCCGGCTTGTGCATCAACCCCTTCCGCGCTGGTGAATAGCTGGTCGGGGATGGCTTCTTGCAAACTGACCTGAGCCGGATACATGCGGCGAAGGGGATCATCCCGCAACGCGGCCACCTCTTCCGGCACCGGGTCGAGGGCTTCGCCGTCGTCCTTCGGCCCGTAGATGGCGTCCGCAAGTTCTTCCTGGGTGCGGGGCTTGGTCTGTTCTTCCGTGTTCGAGGCGGGTTGCTCAGAGGTAGCAGGCTGCCCGGAAGTGGCCGGGGTGCCGTACAAAGCAGCGGCCAGTTCGGCACTTGTGCGCTGCGTTACGGGTGTTTCGGTTCCCCCCTGGGCGCTTGCCTGCGCGGGTTGGATAGTAGCTGGCGCCGGGGTGCCATACATGGCGGCCGCCAGTTCCTCATTGGTTCGTTGCATGGCTATCCTCCTCGTGCCCAACATACTGGCCGACGTGGAAGTCCATATGCCCCGTAAGGCGCTCGGCACAAAGGGTCGCGGCCTCTTCGATGATGTGCGGGTTGCACGGGCCTTCATTGACGTGCAGCCAATCACGCAGCAGTACGTTGTTGGGCAGTTCCAGGCCGTCCATGGCATAGCCAAGGGCGCGGCCCAGGGCGGGCGCGATGTACCCGGCGCCATTCACGTGGTCACGAAGAACCAGACGCCAATCCGCATGCTTCCGATGGTCGCCACGGTGGGCGCGTTGTAGGTAATCGGAAAGGATGCTGGTCGCATCGGCATTGGCAGCGACCAAGTCGCACAGCGCCGTGCGCAGTTGAATGACGGCCTTATCGACGGCAGCGGCCTTCTTGGCCCGCGCTTTCGAGGTGGCAACCAAGGCGGCGGCCGAGTCACGCGCGGCCTGGCGCTTCTGCTTGGCCGACTCGCTGTTGTCCTCGGCCTTCGCAGCCGTCATGGCGAATTCGAGGGCTTCCTTCTCATCGCGCATGTCGCGGATATAGGCGCTCGCTTCGCGCACCACGTTGCGGGCTTCCGTGTCGGCGGGGTTATTGACCAAGCGAGTAGTTGCGGCGCCACGGCGGGCCTCGGCACTGTTGATAGAGGCGATTACGTCGTCGAGTTGCTGCTGGATGGCATGGGATTTCATCGGGGTATCCTGTTCTGTTGGTGATACCCCCAATGATCGGGCGCTATGCGCGAAGGCCGAAAACCATCCACGCACTGTCCACGTCAGTGTGAGAAAAGGCGAATTGGTCGGCGCATAGCCGGGTTGTAGTGGATAGAGCCGTCGCGGCTCACTTCGATGGATGGCGAGCGCATGGCACAGGCTAACTCTATGCACCGGGCTTCCTTTTCAACCCAGGTGGCGGCAGTCTTCAAACGATTGCCCAGGGCGGTGCCGCTCGGGCTACCGTCCAACTTCGAGGCGTGCAGGATGTCGCCGGCCGTGGCGCCGTACATGAAGATTCGCCAGGCATCCTGCAAGCCGGCCAGACCAGGGTGCTGGAAAAGCGCCTCCTGGCCTTCTACTCCGATCAGCATGTAGCCCGGTGCTGGCTCGGCAAAGACGATGGGGGTATCCGCCACCAGGCGGTTATGCGTTTCAGCGGCCAGCGCGCCCAACTCAAGGTTTAAAGGTTGCCTGTCCTGGGCCTCCCGAAGCAACTTGTGCAGGCGGTTCAGATATTCGTAGTAGTCCATTTCGATGCCTCCATTACGCAGAAAATTGCGCGTACAAAAAGGGTGTGACGGTATTTGCAGCGGTAGTGGGCTACGCCAAAACCTAGAACCCCACCGTGTGCAAAGGTTTGAGGGGTGCCGTTGATGATTGGTTATGAATCGTGCAGAAAACCGCACGCTCGATAGTTTCTGCTGATGTGATTTGCCATTGGCATACTTTTACCGACATGCGCTAACGCGCGCCTTCGCTTTAACTTGCATCGTTCTGCGTCCTGGCCCCCATTCATGCAGTTCGTTACGTGTTCGCCGCATCCGCATAGCCTTGCGTGGTGGATTTGGTGGATTATTTGGGGCATTTTTCATACGACGACAGATCAAGGTATTGAATTTCAATTTCATGGTTTCAACCAAGTAGCGAGTAGAAAAAAGCCTTTGAAATCCACCAAACCCACCACCGCCCGCTCACCGCATCGAGCGAACGGCGGCGGGCATCATTCCTCGGCGTCCTCGACCGAGTAGAAGGATTCGCCGCGTGAAGTGCTCTTGCGCAGGCGAACCGCGCGCCGCGCATCGTCCGTGTCGATGAATCCGACGCGCCCTTCGAGGCCGGCCAGCGCCCGCCCCACTGACCGGGTGCTGCGCACGTCCTTGACTCGAAGATTCTCAAGGGCGGCCGCTAACCGGGCGGCGACGGCCACCGCCTCGCCCACCGCGAACTCGTAGTCGCTGCGAATCACGGCGACAACCTCGGCGGCGAGGAACTTCTTGCCGCCGAAGGCCAAGTCCAACCCCGTGAGCAGGCTTTCGAGCGCAAGCACGTGCTCGGCAGATTCGGTATTGCGGCTGAATACGTCGGCCACGTCCGAAGCCCCGGCCCAAAGCATCGGCTGCCGCACCATGCGATCCCACCGCGCGAACCGGCTGCGGGTATCCAAGGCCGTGCCACTGGTCAGGTAGCCTGCGACGATTCCCACCACGTCGCGCAGGACGGAGGCGCGCATGCGCACGGCGTGTCCCACAACATCGGGGTGCTTGAATGTTCGCTCTTCCGGCCGGGCGGTGCCAGGCGCGAGGCGCGCCACCATCCAGCGTGTTACCTCGTCAGGCCCAAGGCCCAGGTTGTTGCCGGTGATGACGAACAGCACGTTGGTGAGGCAGTTCGCATCCCGCGACAGGCCAAGCACACGCTGCTCAATGGACGGCCCGGTCATTGCGGCCGCAATCGAGCCCGACCGGAACGTCGTGCCGTCCGTGATGTTGTCGAAGCAAACCATGGCAGGTGAGCGCAGCAGCAGGGACAGCAGACGTTTTTGCACCTCGGCCTCGTCGCCCTGGGGAAATGTGCTCACCGGCATGTCGCGGCCGGTCAGCAACACGTGAATGCGCCGGGCAAGTGTCGTTTTGCCGCTGGCCTGGGTGCTCGCCAGAATGCCAAGGCCGGGTGCCATGTCCAGCACGCGACGCTGCACGCCGGTAACGAGGCCGGCGATGGCCACGTCGGTATCCAGGTCGGTGTAGAACTCGAAGCCTTCCAGGAAGTCAGCGCGCAGACGCAACAGTGCGGCCCGTGCCTCGTCCTGGCTGTACGGCTTCACGTCCGCCACGGCTGCACCGGACAGGAACAGCCCGGTACCAGCGTGCAAACCGTCGTCGGCCAGAATCTCACCAGTGCGCAGGACAATCGGGTGGGTGACGAGGCCGGCCACCTGGGGCGCTTGGTGCTCTGGCTTGTCGATGAGAATGTCGACGATCTTGTCCGGCACTGCGATGATGGCCGGCGCGCCATCGCGCACGTCGCAGAAGGCTGCAACCTTTTCGACCATGCCCAGCACTGCAACCTTGCCCAAGGGCTCGATTTGCGGCACTGGCGGCGCCACGCCTTCGGCGTCGTCAATCAGGTGCGTGTAGGGCAGCGGCTTGAGGGCAACGTGCGACAGTAGGCCACCGAAGGCGATGTACTCTCCAGGCTTCGCCGTCTTGATGATGGCGGCCTCGACTTCCTGGGCCTGCTTCGTGCGATCTTCCGGCCGGTAATAGAGGATCTGGCGCTTCCCTGCCCTCTCGCGCATCTGCTCGCGCTTGCGCTCCTGGGCGGCTTCGGCTTTGGCTTCGGCCAGTTCAGCGCTGAGGATGCGTTTGCCCCTTCCAGTCAGCCGGGCGACTTCCTCGACGACCTCATGCGCCGCGCCCTTGCCAAGCTGCGCAGCATCCGCCAGCCAAGTGGCGAGCACGTCGTCGGCATCCAACTTGCGCAGTTTCTCGATGACTTCGGCAGCGTTCGGCGCCTTCGGCTTCTTCCAGGGGTTTGACCACCCATCCTGCTCGGCCAGGTCGAAGATCGTGCGGAAGGTGATGCGGTTCGGATTCATCCCCTCCCACTTCTCGTCAAGGTAGCCCGCGTCGTACTTCTCGGGGCAGCGTGCGCTGAACTCGTGCGCCAGGCTGTGCGCCTCGTCGGCCCAGGCAGTCTCCTTGAGGCTCGCCAAGGCTTCGAGCACTTGAATCCAGGCAACGCGGTCGTCAGCGCGGTGCTGGCGCAGTGCAAGCAGAGCCGAGCGCAGATGCTCGATGGTTTCGTCGGTTACGCCTTGCAGCGCTGCCAATCGGTCAAGGTCGCTTTCTTCTTCATCGACGGCGAGCTTTGCGGCTGGCTGTTTTTCCTTGGGAGGATATGTTTCGCGCAGCACCAGACTAAGGTCGACCGGTTCGCCCTGAATGTGCAGCGCCTTGTATTCGACGCCCCGCACCTTGCCAAAGTAGAACGATTGGCTTGCCGTGAAACTCTCGCCGCTGAGGATGCCGCCGAGGGCATCGTTGAGCATGGCTACGAAGCGGCGGCGATCCGTTGCGGGGTATGCCTGGGAGAGCGGCGCAAGCACGCGCCAGCGCGGGCCGCCGTGCGACTTTGGAGGATTCACGACACCGTGGCTCGCGCTCGTGTAAAGCACGGCCTCAATACCGAACACGCGCAGCAAATCGGCAGCGCGTTCGATGTTCACCTTCTCGCCATCGTAGTCACCCTCGACGCCGAGCACTTCGAGCATATTTTCGTCATGGCGTATCGATCCCTTCTTGGTGCGAACGTCGCCGAACTTGGCGAGCTTCACGAGAGGACAGTCACTCTTGCTCGTGTGCTCGGCCGAGTTCAGGATCATCGCAACCAGATCGGCCCAGGTGGCCTGGTTGCGCTGGATCACTTTGCCGAGTACGTCGGGAAAGATGCTGAATTCGATGGGCAGCGATGCACATCCCGCGCCTTCGAGTTTGGTAGTCTCGCAATTCGTCATGCGCTTTCCTTCCCGCGCCTCGCTCGCTACAACGACCGGGGCGCCTTCTTTTGTATTCATGCTGCAGCCCCCGCTTCACGCTTGGCCCATCCATTCATCAAGCTGGAAAGCGGCGAGGCCGCCATGGCTTTGGCTCGGCGATCTTCCAGCCAAGCGTCGATTTCGTCCTCAAACCACACCGCGCAGCGCGGCGTCAGCAGGAAATGGCGGGGAAAGTCGCCGGCCTTTTCAAGGTTGTGTTGGGTTGTCCGCTTGAGGCCAGTTTTTTGCAGGACTTGGTCACGGCGCAGGGTGCGGCGGCCTTGGATAATTTGCATGGCGCAACTCCTTGGAAGTTGCCACGCATACCCGACCCGGAGTGCCCGTAACGTGTTTGCCGATAGCTTCCAAGGCGTGACTTCTGACTGGCGGACTATCGCACGCCGGCAGTCATAGGTACGCTGCCGGACGACCACGCGTATCAACGAGCCGCGCAACTCGGTGCCGTGTTAGGGCATTTGAACTATTTTGAACACAAACGAATGCGGTACGTGCACCGCTGAAAAATTATGTTCTGGCGCATGGAAAAGCCGCCCGAAGGCGGCCGGTATCACGCTGCTTTCGGTAGCCCCCATGGCACCGCGTCGACGGCGTCCTTCGCCCGTTGAATGGCGCTCGGCACTGCTTCAAGCGCCCACGATGACGACGAACCTTGGTCGTAGGCGCTTTCCTGTGAATCCACCATGACCAGACAGCAAACCGCCAGCGTGGCGTCGATTTCCAGATCGACAGCCCGGACGCCCGCCAGATTCTTCGCCTGGCCGACCAGCGAGTGAATCACGCGCATGACGCCCTCGACGTCGAAATCGTCGGGACGTTCGCCCGTCTGACAACATAGGGTTTCAGCAAGCCCCCACGCCCGGCCAAGTGCCATGCTTGCTTCACTGAGCGCGTCGCGCTCTGCGGGTTCGGTCGCGGGTTTGATATACTCTTGGTCAGCCATTTTGTAACTCCTTGCAGTTGCGTTTTGGTCAGGGCCAACCGGTGTTTGCCCACCGCGCTGGCCCGCTTTGCCTGAAACCGTCAGGCGACGGACTTGCTTCTCAAAGATCCATATCTGCGTCGTCGTGCGCGGCCTCGTCGATCCGCACCTTCGTGGCCGCGATGACTTCCTTGGCGCTTTCCCCGCGCAACCAGCAGTCGACCATATCGGCCCACCCCTGCATGAGCGCCCGGCGAGGCCCCGGCAGCTTGGCATGGTTGTACGCGGCCGCCACCTGATCCTTCTTTTGGTGAGCAAGGCAAGCCTCGACCAGTGCCTCGGGAAACAGGGCCTCGTTTAGCCTGGTTGAAGCAGTGCGGCGCAGGTCATGCACGCTGAAAGTCTCGAACGGCTCGGCGCCTTCCGGCAGGCCGTCGTTGATGCGGGCCACCGTCGCGTCGATTACACGGTTCAGCGTCGCGTTGCTGATCGTCTCGTCGGATTCGTACCGGCTTGGGTGCAGGTATTGGCTTGACGGAAAACACGCCTTGAACGTGGTCAGGATGTCGAGCGCCTGCTCGCTGAGATATACCGTGTGTGCCCTGTCCGCTTTCATCCGTGCGGCCGGAATCGTCCAGGTTCCGCGATCCCAATCAATTTCTTTCCAGGTTGCGCCGATGAACTCGCCCTTGCGAACCATGGTCAGCAGCATGAAACGGACGGCCAGGCGCAGCGTGGGTAGCGTGGCGGTGTGCTGCAAGGCATCGAAAAACGTTTTGATTTCCCTGCGGTCGAGGTTGCGCTCACGAGGCTGGAAGGTGGCGATGGTCTTGCGCTGAATCGAATCCACCGGGTTGGTGACTTCCACCCCCTTGCCGATAGCGAAGCGATAGACCAGCAACACCAATTCCCGCGCATGCACGGCGGGCCCAGGCCCACGTTCCGCCTTGGCTTTGTCGAATAGCTCGGTGAGCACCTTCGGCTTGATGTCGTCGAGATTCTTTTTGCCGAGCGGCTTTTCCAGCAGGCGTCGATAAATCGACTTCCGCAGTGCCAGAGTGGAGTCCGCAAGTTGCTCGCCCCCGCTCTTGGGGTCGGCCTTGAACTCGAAGTATTTGTCGGCCCAGGCGCCGAAGGTTTGCGCATCGGCGGCCACGGTGCGCTTCTCGACCTTGGTCTTTGAAGGGGAGACACCGGCTTTGACCATGCGCCGGGCGCGATCATGCAGCGCCCGTGCATCGGCGAGGGACAGCACGTTGCCAAAGTCCAGGCCGTTGAGTTCATCGGCCGCCCGGCTAGGCGTGCCTTCCTCGTAACGGCCAATGGTGAGAGTTTCCCGTTTACCGTCGAGGCGGTAGTCGTACCGGAAAGACCTAGTGCCGGAAGCGGCGACGGTAACGTAGAGGCCGAGGGCGTCGGCGATCTTGTACGCCTTGTCCTGGGCTTTGAGGCTTCTTAGTTGAGAGTCGGTCAGCATATCGGTTCCTTTTGCTGCCTCTCGATACCGTCAGAACAGCCTGACGGTATCGACTCGGGCAGATTCGAGACACCGAAAATTTACCGAGCTAAATACCGTAATCCAAATAAATCACTTGTTGAACGACGCTGAACGATGTTGAACGACGCGCCTTTGATTTAATTGGGTTTTATCGGATTTTTTGGCCGTTGTTGAACGGTGCTGACCGATATTGCTTTATTCCCACTCGATCGTTGCTGGCGGCTTTCCTGAAATGTCGTAGACCACTCGGTTGATCCCGCGCACCTCGTTGATGATCCGGTTGGAAACCTTGCCGAGCAGGCTGTGTGGCAGTTCGGCCCAGTCGGCGGTCATGAAGTCCTGCGTGTCGACCGCACGTAGCGCGATGACGTACTCGTAGCTTCGTCCATCGCCCATCACGCCGACCGACTTTACCGGCAGGAATACCGCGAAGGCTTGGCTCGTCTTCTCGTACCAGCCGGCCGCCCGCAGTTCGTCGATGAAGATGGCGTCGGCACGTCGCAGCAGGTCGGCAAAGTCCGGCTTGACTTCGCCCAGAATTCGTACGCCGAGACCCGGGCCCGGAAAGGGATGGCGGTAGACGAGGTCGTGCGGCAGGCCCAGCGCGATGCCGAGTTCGCGTACTTCGTCCTTGAACAGCTCGCGCAGGGGTTCGAGCAGAAAGAGATCAAGCGTTTCCGGGAGGCCGCCGACATTGTGATGGCTCTTGATCGTATGCGCCTTCTTGGTCTTTGCTCCGGCCGACTCGATCACGTCGGGATAGATCGTTCCCTGCGCCAGCCATCTGGCGTTCTTGAGCTTGTCGGCCTGGCTGCGGAAGACCTCGACAAACTCGTGACCGATCGCCCGCCGCTTGTCCTCGGGGTCGCTGATTCCCTGCAGACGGCGCATGAAGCGATCGGTCGCATCGACATGGATCAGCTTGACGCCCAGGTCGCGGGCAAAGGTTGCCATTACCTGCTCGGCCTCATTGAGTCGCAACAGGCCATTGTCGACGAAGACGCAAGTAAGCTGCTCGCCGATTGCCCGATGGATCAGCGCCGCAGCCACCGCCGAGTCGACGCCGCCCGACAGGCCCAGGATCACCTCGTCGTCGCCGACTTGGTGCCGTACTGCGGCGATTGCTTCCGGAATGTAATCCGGCATGTTCCAGTCGTGTCCACAGCCGCAGATCTCGTGCACGAAGCGTCCGATGATTTCCTTTCCCTTGATCGTATGCGTGACTTCGGGATGGAACTGCACGCCGTAGAATCTGCGGGTCTCGTCGGCCATCGCGGCAATTGGCGACGACTCATTGCTGCCGATGATCGTGAAGCCCGGCGGCAAGCGGCTGACTTTGTCTCCGTGGCTCATCCAGACTTCGAGCAGGCCATGCCCATTCTTTGTCCGCTGATCTTCGATGCCGTCGAACAGGCGTGAGTGTCCGTGCGCCCGCATCACCGCATAGCCGAACTCACGTTGTGCCGAGCTGTCGACCTGTCCGCCGAGCTGCATCGCCATCGTCTGCATGCCGTAGCAGATGCCGAGGACGGGTACGCCAAGTTCGAAAACGGCTTGCGGTGCGCGAAAGTCGTCGGCCTCGTACACCGAGTTCGGTCCGCCGGAGAGGATGATGCCGCGCGGTTGGAAGTCCCGAATGAACTCATCGGGCACGTCGTAGGGGTGCAACTCGCAGTAAACCTGCTGTTCGCGGACGCGTCGGGCGATCAGTTGCGCGACCTGTGAGCCAAAGTCCAGGATCAGAATCTTCTTGTGCGACATGGCGAGACCTCAACAACGCTGGCAAGCATTGGCCGGCAGCCGATCCGTCGGTCAAGGGCCTATTCTATGTGGTAATTGGGTGCTTCCTTGGTGATCTGTACGTCGTGCACGTGCGATTCGCGGACACCGGCTGCAGTGATTTCGACGAAGGTTGCTCGTGCATGCATTTCTTCGATCGTGCGGCAACCCAGATAGCCCATGGAAGAGCGCAGGCCACCCATCAACTGGTGAATGACGGCGAGGACCGACCCCTTGTACGGGACGCGTCCTTCGATTCCTTCCGGTACCAGCTTGTCAAGGTTGGCGGTGCCGTCCTGAAAGTAGCGGTCGGCCGCTCCCGCTGCCATGGCGCCGATCGAACCCATGCCGCGATACGACTTGTACGAGCGGCCCTGGAAGAGTTCAACCTCGCCGGGCGCCTCTTCGGTGCCGGCGAGCAGGCCGCCCAGCATCACCGTGTCGCCGCCGGCCGCGATCGCCTTGGATATGTCGCCCGAATAGCGTATGCCGCCATCGGCGACCACCGGTACGCCACTGTCCGCAAGGGCTTCGCGCACCATCTGGATGGCCGTGATCTGCGGCACGCCAACGCCTGCGACGATTCGTGTGGTGCAGATCGATCCTGGACCGATTCCCACTTTGACGGCGTCCGCGCCGTGATCGATCATCGCGCGTGCGGCATCGCCTGTGGCGATGTTGCCGCCAATGACTTCCACGGTGAAGTTCTTCTTGATCCAGGCGACGCGATCGAGGACGGATTGCGAATGTCCGTGTGCGGTGTCTACGACCAGGACGTCGGCCCCCGCTTCAGCGAGAAGTTCGACGCGCTCCTCGGTTCCCGGGCCAACGCCCACCGCGGCGCCGACGCGCAGTCGGCCGGCAGCGTCCTTGCTGGCCTCGGGGTGCTCGGTGGTCTTGATGATGTCCTTGACGGTGATCAGGCCGCGCAATTCGAAGGCGTCATTGACGACCAGCACGCGCTCGAGCCGATGCTTGTGGATCAGCGCCTTTCCTTCTTCGACGGTGGCGCCCTCGTGCACGGTGACCAGGCGCTCGCGCGGTGTCATGATGTTTCGCACCGGCTGATCGAGATTGGTCTCGAAGCGCAGGTCGCGGTTGGTGACGATGCCGACGACGACCTGGCCGTCGAGCACCGGGAAGCCCGAGATCTTGTGTTGGCGGGTAAGTCCCAGCACGTCACGCACCGACAGGTTGGGCGATACCGTGATCGGGTCCTTGAGCACGCCCGATTCGAAGCGCTTGACCTTGGCGACTTCGGCGGCTTGCAGCTTCGGGCTGAGGTTCTTGTGTACGATGCCGATCCCGCCTTCCTGCGCCAAGGCGATGGCCAGGCGGCTCTCGGTGACGGTGTCCATGGCGGCCGACACCAATGGAAGATTGAGGCTGATGTTGCGCGTCAGGCGCGTCCGCAGGCGGACCTCACGTGGCATTATGGCTGAGTGGGCGGGGACGAGCAGTACGTCGTCGAACGTCAGCGCCTTGGGGATCAAACGCATGGCCTACAATCCGAGGTCACAAAAAAGTATTATACAGCCTGCCACCCTTTGAAGAATCGACGATGATGAAGCGCTTTATTTTCGCGGTTGCCCTGCTGGTTGCAAGCGCTGCTGTTGGGGCGCAGATCTACCAGTGGCAGGACGCCAACAAGAAGACGGTCATCTCCGACCGTCCGCCGCCGATCAACTCGGCGCGGCAGCAGAAGACGTTTGCCGCTGAAACGCCGGAATCGACGGCGGGGAATAGTCCGTCGCTGGCCGATCGCGAGATGGATTTCCGCAAGCGACAGAAGGAGGCGCGCGAGACGGCCGAGAAGAGCGCCGCCGAGCAGCGCGCCGCGAGCGATCGGCAGGAGGCCTGTGTCACGGCGCGACGCGCGCTGCAGGTGCTCGAGTCTGGTGAGCGCGTTGCCCTGCGCGACAGTGCGGGCGAGCGCTACTATCTGGACGACACGCAACGCGCAGCCGAAATCGAGCGTAGCCGGCAGGCCGTGCAGACGAATTGCAAGCCAGCGCCGGTACGCTGAAGCGCTAGCCGGCTTCCGTGTCGCCAGCGCCCTTTTTCATGACCTTGCCGGCGGCGGCACGTTGCTTGCGGACTTCTTTCGGGTCGGCCAGCAGGGGACGGTAGATCTCGATACGGTCGCGCTCGCGCAGGATGGCGTCGAGCTTGGTCAGCTTGGCAAAGATGCCGACCTTGTTCTTGGTCAGATCGATTTCCGGATGCTTGTCGAGCACTCCGGAGAGTTCGATCGCCTGACGAACCGAGGTTCCTGCGGGTACGTTCAGGGTGATCAGTTGTTGCCTTGCGGGCAGAGCATAGATGAGCTCGACGCTGATCGTCTCAGCCATGCGGGGCTCGCTGAATCTGGTTCGCACGCTTGACGAAGGCATCGATGAAGGTATTGGCGATCTGGCTGAACACCGGTCCGATGGCCTTTTCCAGCATACGGCTGGAGAACTCGTACGACAAATGGAACTCGATCTTGCAGGCGTGTGCGGCGAGGGTGGTGAAGCGCCACAAGCCGTCGAGCCGGCGAAAGGGCCCATCGACCAGCGTGATTCTCATCCACAAGGGTGACTCCTTGTCATTCGCCGTTGTGAAGTGAGATTTGACGTTCCGATAGTTGATATGCACCGTCGCTACCGTCTTGCTTGCGTCGCGGTACTGGCAGAACGTCTGGCTGCACCAGGGCAGAAACTCCGGATAGTCTTCGACGCGGTCGACCAGGTCGAACATTTCTTGCGACGAACGTTCGATCAGCACCGATTTCTTGACCGTGGCCATCCTTAGCCGAGCCTCGCGTTTCCTGTAGAATGGATCATTCTAGCATTCTCGTGGAGTGCTTTTCAGAGAAACCAGACCATGAGCATCGTTGCCAACAAGAAGGCTTTTCATGACTATTTCATAGAAGAGAAGATTGAGGCTGGCCTTGTGCTCGAGGGGTGGGAGGTCAAGGCGATTCGCGGTGGGCGGGCCAGCGTCAAGGAAGCTTACGTCGTTCTGCGCGAAGGCGAAGTGTTTCTCTTTGGCATGCACGTGACGCCCTTGCTCGCCGCTTCGTCGCACGTCAGGCCGGAGCCCTTGCGCACGCGCAAGCTGCTCTTGCATCAAAGGCAGATCAACCGCCTGATCGGGCAGGTGGAACGAGCCGGGTACACGCTGGTGCCATTGGACCTGCACTTCCAACGCGGGCGCGTCAAACTCGAAGTCGGCTTGGCCAAGGGCAAGAAGCAGTACGACAAGCGTGAATCGGAGAAGGAACGTGATTGGCAGCGTGAGAAGGCGCGCCTGATACGTTCCAAGGTTTAGGGCGGTGCTTAGTGGACGCTGAGCTGGGGTTTGCCGATATGGTAGCCCTGCGCGTAATCGACACCGAAAGTGCGCAGCATGTTCAGGGTGCGCTCGTCTTCGACGAACTCGGCGACCGTTTTCTTGCCGAAGCCACGCGCCACTTCGGCCAGCGCGCGCACGAAGACCTGATCGTCCGGACTGTCGACCAGCGTACGTACGAAGGAGCCATCAATCTTCACGTAGTCGATCGGCAACTGTTTGATGTAGTTGAAGGATGAGAAACCGACCCCGAAGTCGTCGAGAGAAAACGCGCAGCCCAGTTCGCGCACCGCGTGAATGAAGCTGCGCGCCGCAGGGAAATCGGATACGGCGGCCGTTTCGGTGATCTCGAAAACCACATTGCCGAGTAGCGGCGGACTGTGGGCGAACTCGTCGCGGATGAAGGCGAGCAGTCGGGTATCGTTGATGCTGAGGCCGGAGAGGTTGATCGAGAACTTGAAGTGCCTGCCGGATGCCGACAAGGCTTGCATTCTTTGTCCGACCAGCCGGATGACCTGGCGATCGATCTCGCGAATCAGGCCGCTATTCTCGGCCACTTCCATGAACGCGCCGGGGAGTATCGGCGATCCGTCTGGTCCCAGCATGCGCACCAGTGCTTCGTAGTGGCTGACCTGCCGGGCGTGCATGTCGAGGATCGGCTGGTAGTGAACGATCAAACGATTCTCGCTCAATGCACGGTTGATCTCTTCTTCCCAATACAGGCGGCTTTGCATTTTTTCCTGCACGCCTTCGCCTTCCGAGTAGAGGTGCCAGCCGGCGCCGCCTTTCGACTTGGCCTGATACATCGCGATGTCGGCATTGGCGAGAAGCTGTTTGACATCCATTCGGGCGCCGGAAAAGACGACGATGCCAATGCTGGCGGACACGCGATGCTTGGCGCCGAGGCCGGCAAACCTGATTTCCGCCAATCGGCGATTGATTTCCTCCGCGATCTCGATGGCAACTTCACGATCGCACTCATGGAGGAGAACGCCCAATTCGTCGCCCCCAAGCCGGCCGAGCAAATCGCTGGGGCGCGCGACCTGGCTCACTTCGGTGGCGACGATGCGCAATAGCGAGTCGCCGGCCTGGTGTCCGCTGAGGTCGTTCACGTACTTGAAGCCATCCAGATCGAGATAGAGCAGTGCGCCGTCCAGCCCGGTCAGTCGCGCGTTCACCAAGGCCTGATCAAGTTCGCGTTGGAAGTGCTGTCGATTGGCGAGTCCGGTGAGCGGATCGTGCTCGGCGAGGTAGCTGACGTGCAGTTCGGCGCGCTTGCGCTCGGTGTGATCGATGCCGACCGAGAGAATCATTACGGGTTCTCCGGGACGGCCCGACAGGCGCGAGTGATTCCAGGTGATCTCGTACGAACGGCCGTTCGTTCCGGCCAGGATGGACTCGAGCTGGACATGCTGGCGATCGCCGGCGGCGATTCGCTGCAATGCCTGATGGATGACGGTTCCGGCCGACCCTTCCGGGCAGACCAGCTCGAAGAAGCGCTTGCCGGGTAGATCATCTTCCTGCCAACCCGAGAGCATGCGTCCGTAGCGATTCAAGGTGACGATTCGCCCATCAGCATGCTGGGTGAGGATGATTACCTGGGCGGTGTCGAGCAGGCTGCGGCTGAAATCGCGCTCGATCGAGATACGTTGCAGCATGCCCTGCATGTCGGCCGAGTGTGCCTCGACCTCGCGTTCGAGCGTTTCCAGACGATAGGAAAGGGCGATCGCGGCTTCGTCCAGGCTGTCGATTTCGTCATCGACGAAACGGCGACCGCGCGGGACAATCCGCGCGCGCGCTTCGGCGAAGGCACTGCGACCGAGCAGAGGAATCGCGCGCACAGCCCGCGTCATGCGCTGCAGCGGCGCGTTGACCAGCAGGGCCAGCAAGAGGAGGGCAAGGACAGACGCCAGCAACTCACCCTGCAATCGGTTCCAGACCGATTTGCGGATATTCGCCAGCGCTTCGGTAACGTCGTCGATGATCACCAGCAAGGCGGGCGATGGCGCGACATCGGGGGCGTCGAGCGAGAGGAAGGAAACCTCGAACTGGCTGCCGTCGTGCGCCACCAGGCGCCAGGCACTGCCGCCGGCGGGCACGGCCGGCAGCGTGGCAAGTTGTTCGAGCAGCGGCAAGTTGCGCTCGGCGCGGCTCAGACCGACGACCTGCAGGCTCAGCCTGGATAGCGAGTTCTTGTTGGATGCTTGCGACATCCGGGTGAGCACACCGAGGTCGGCACCCGACAGGCGGTTGAACGAAACGACCACATCGGCAAGCGAACTGCCGAGAACGACGGCGCCTGCCACTCGGCCCTGCGCGAGAATCGGCGCCGCCGCGAATTGTGTGCAGAGGCTGCCGCAGCGTGTCCAGTGCATTGCCCGCTCGTGCGCAATGACCGTCCGCACGTGCGCATCAAGGTCGACTTCAGTGAAGGAATGATTGCGCCAGTCGGCGAGGGGCTGGCCATTGCGCGCATAGACCTGCAGCGAGTCTATGCCGAAATCCAGTTGCAAGGCCGACCAGTAGCTGTCGAAGTGCTGCATCACCAGAAGGCCACCGGCTTGATTCTGCGACAGGTCGGAACGGAGGTCGTCGAGCGCCGCAAGCATGCCGGCGAGCGCCTGCAGGCGTAAGCCGAACTCGCTGCGCAGGGCAAAAGCCTGCGCCATCAGCCGTTCGCGCGTCGCCGCCCGCTGCAGTTCGAAGCGGCTGGTCAGATCCTGGAAGTGGAGCCACGACAATGCGCCATTGACCGACAACAGCACGCCGCCGAGCATCAGCAGTACTTTCCATTTCAGGCTGAGAAACCTGAGACCGCTGCGGGCAGGCGGACGATAGCGATCGACGGCCATCTGGCAGGCACGTACCTAGAAACGGAACGATGCGAGGAGCATGAGCATGTCCCACTGGCGACGCAGGGCGCGTACGTCGGGGTTATCCTGCGCGGCGAGAAAGCCTGTTCCGGTGACATGGTGATACTCGGCGCGCAGCATGAACTCGGGCGTCACATCAAAACGGATACCGGCCGTCCAGTCGCGCGCGAAACGCGAAAACGCCGGTTGTCGGGTCGCTGCAGCAAATGCCTTTCCGCTTCGGTCACGCATGTCCGCGTAGAACGCGTCGTAGCGCAGCAGGACTTCCCACTGCGGAGCAAACTGGTAGCTCGCCTGCAGATAATAGCTCTGGCCGACGGCGTGACTATCGGGAAAGTAGGGGCCGAAATTGCTGACCGACGTGCGCCTGATCGCGTACTCGCCGGTCAGGCTCCAGCGCTCGGCGTTGTACTGCCCGGAAAAGATCAGTGGAGTCAGGCGGAACCTGCCGGCGCGCAAGCGATCCGCGGCGCCCGGTCGGTAACTGAGATCGAGTTGCAGCGCGGTGAACGCCAGGCGGTATCGATTGCCGGCGCCTTCGTACAGCAACTGCAGATCCGGTGCCAACCGTGGTTCAAGTTCTCCGGGCGGACTGGAGAGGAACAGCGCCACCTTGGCTGCTTCCGTCTTGGTCTTTGGTTTCCCCAGGGCGAAGCTGGCGGTAAGACTCCCAGCTTCGCCGTAACGCTCCGCGTACAGTTCGGCGCCGTCCGCCGAAACGGTCAGATTGCGTGTTCGCTCGAAATAGATCGATTGCGGAAGAATGATGCTCGGCCGGGTAAAGGTCACGTCTCTCGTCTTGTTGTACAGGCCGTAGGCCGTCTTCAGGCGGCCGACCCGCAATCCGGCGCGCCCATTCTCGCTGGAAAAGGCATTCCAGTCGACCAGCCCGTAATCGACACGCACGCTGCCGTCGTCGGTGCCACCGGCACGGTGCGAGAGCAGTTCCGCCGAGAGCTGGATATCGGGTACCAGCCGCCACGACGCGTTGATGCCGATCTCGCGAAAGTCACGGCTGATCTGATCATCGCTCTGGCCAAGAAAGTTGTTGTCGGTCGTGTGTACCAGACCTTGCGAAATGAACCCGTGGACTTTCAGGTCGCCCCCCGCCAGGTCCGCGGCGCTCGCGCTCAGCGCCGAGATAAACGACCCGGCGAGCAGAGCGATGCGCGGCAAGAGGCTAGCGAACCTTGAGAACACGTACATTCTGGGTAACCTCGCTCGCTTTGACGTAACCAATCGCTCCCGGCGTGGTGGCGACGCGCGCCAGCATCTCCTGGGCAGATCCGACCTGTTCGGGGTACTGGCCCTGTCCGGAAAAGACTTGACGATCCCATGCCATGCGCAGTTGGTGTGGAAACACCTGGAGGACCGTTTTGCTGAATGTCGCGTGATCGGGAGCGTCATCCCTCAAAACGAACACCTTGACCGGGGTGTCGCCTGGCCATTTCTGCAACAGCATGCCAAAGATGGCGCGCAGCGATGCCCGTGCCACAGCCTCCTCGCTGGTCGCCGGAAAGGCGATGGCGACCATCGATGGCTCGGCGCTCTGCGCTTTGCCGTTGGCGCTCAGGAGAACGAGTGAAAGTGCGTACAGCGCTACCGCTCGCACGAGAAAACCAACGAATTTAATGGCAAGATGCTCGTCCATCGGGGCGCATCCTACCAGACAAAGGGACAGCCGACGCAGGTTTCGTCGACTGCACGGCATCGCCGCGCTGGAGCTCAGATTCCGGAGCCGCCCTCCTCGAGGGATCCGTCGGGTGCCGCAAACACCTTGATCTGGCGTGGTTTCAACCAGACGTTCTGGCCCTTTGTCAGGGCGAGCGCCGCGGCACGATCGCGCGTCAGCTCGACCTCGATGAGTTCGGTGCCATGCGCCAGTTCGACGCGGACGAGCGGGCCGATCGCGTGCACCTCCTGCACCGTCGCCTGCAGGCTTCCGGCGACTGGCCGATGTTCGATTTCGATATCGTGCGGTCGGACGAAGGCCATCGCTTCGCTTGCCGTCGCACGTTCGGGAATGCTCCGTTCGACATCCGCCCAGGCGCCGTGCAGCCGACTGTGGAAAACATTGACGTTGCCCAGGAACTGGTAGACGAAAGGCGACGCTGGATTGGAATAGACTTCGTCGGGCGAGCCGATCTGCTCTATGCGTCCGTGGTTCATGACCACCACCCGGTCGGCGACCTCGAGCGCTTCTTCCTGGTCATGCGTGACGAAGACGCTGGAAATGTGCATCTCATCGTGCAGTCGCCGCAGCCAGCGACGCAACTCCTTGCGCACCTTGGTGTCGAGTGCGCCGAACGGCTCATCGAGCAGGAGGACTTTCGGTTCGACGGCGAGCGCACGGGCCAGCGCAATCCGCTGCCGTTGTCCGCCGGAGAGCTGCGACGGATAGCGGTCGGCGAGCCAATCGAGCTGGACCAGCTTGAGTAGTTCATCGACCCGCCGGCGGATTTCGCTTTCTGTCGGGCGTAGCTTGCGTGCCTTGACGCGCAGGCCAAAAGCGACGTTCTCGAAGACTGACATGTGGCGGAAGAGCGCATAGTGCTGAAAGACGAAGCCGACGTTGCGTTCGCGCGCGTGCAGGTGGGTCGCTTCTTCGCCGGCGAACAGGACCTGGCCCGTGTCGGCCGACTCCATTCCGGCGATGATGCGCAGCAGGGTCGTCTTGCCGCAACCCGAGGGGCCGAGCAGGGCGACGAGTTCACCACCCGGAATGTCAAGGTTGATGTCCTGGAGCGCTACGAAGTTGCCGAAGCGCTTTCCGAGCGAACGTATTTCAATGCTCATGGCTTCCCATATCGAGAGGTGGCGTCGCGCTTGGCACGGCAGCCACGCTGGTTTTGGCGCTTGCGTTCATGGTCGGTCCGGAGTGAGGCTGGCGGCCAGCATCTGCGTTTCGCGTCGAATCCGCCACTCGACGATGCTCTTCGCGGCGAGCGTGACCAGCGCCAGCAAGGCAAGCACCGACGCTGCCGCGAAGGCACCGACTGCGTTGTATTCGTTGTAGAGAATCTCCACATGTAGCGGCAGGGTGTTCGTTTCGCCGCGAATGTGCCCGGAAACCACCGATACGGCGCCAAATTCACCCATGGCGCGCGCATTGGCCAGGATCACGCCGTAGAGCAGGCCCCACTTGATGTTGGGCAAGGTGACGCGGCGAAACATCTGCCAGCCGCTGGCCCCGAGCGAGATCGCGGCCTCCTCTTCGTCCTTGCCTTGGGACTGCATCAGCGGAATCAGTTCGCGTGCGACAAAAGGAAAGGTGATGAACATGGTGACGATGATGATCGCCGGCAGTGCGAAGACGATCTTGATTCCGTGCGCGGTCAGCCAGGGTCCGAAGATCCCTTGCGCGCCGAAGATGAGCAAGAAGATGAGCCCGACGACCACCGGCGAAACGGCAAACGGCAGGTCGATCAGCGTGATCAGCAGACTCTTGCCGCGGAAGTCGAACTTGGCGATGGCCCAGGCGGCGGCGATGCCGAAGAGGATGTTGCCGGGCAGTACGCAAAGCGCGACGAGCAGCGTCAGACCGATGGCCGAGCGCGCTTCGGGGTCGGTCAAGGCGTCGCGGTAAGCCGGCCAGCCGGCGGCCAGCGCTTCGACGAATACAGCCAGCAAGGGGAGCGCCAGAAAGAAGAAGAGGAAGCCCAGCGCGAGCGTCAGCAGAAGGTAGCGCAACCAGCCGGGTTCGCTGTTTGCGCGACGGATGGCGGCGGTCGTCATGGCTTGCCTCCGGCTTTCGGCCGCGCACTGCCGTGATGGCGATTGGCCGCCCACCACTGCAGCGTGTTGACCGCGAGTAGCAGAACGAAGGAGATGAGGAGCATGACGACGGCGAGCGCGGTGGCGCCGACGACGTCGTACTGCTCGAGCTTCGAGATGATCAGCAGCGGAGTGATCTCCGAGATCAGGGGCATGTTGCCGGCGATGAAGATGACCGATCCGTACTCGCCGATCGAGCGCGAGAAGGCGAGTGTGAAGCCGGTCAGCAGAGCGGGAAGAAGGCCCGGGAAGACGACGCGGAGAAAAGTCTGCAGACGCGATGCGCCGAGCGATGCGGCGGCTTCCTCGACTTCCGGCTCGATGTCCTCGATCACCGGCTGCAGCGTGCGAACGACGAAGGGCAGGCCAATGAAGGTCAGCGCGACGACGATGCCGAGCGGCGTGAACGCGACTTTGACGCCGAACGCCTCGGCGTGCCGGCCGATCCAGCCATTACTCGAATAGAGCGTAGCGAGCGTGATCCCGGCGACGGCCGTGGGCAGCGCAAAAGGCAGATCGACCAGCGCATCGATCAGTCGCTTGCCGGGAAACGAGTAGCGCACCAGGACCCAGGCGACGACGAGGCCGAACAGCGCGTTGATCAGCGCGGCAAGCAGCGAAGCACCGAAAGTGACCCGGTACGAAGCCAGTGCGCGTTCGCCTGTAGCAATCTCCCAGAACTCGGCGAGGCTCAGGTGACTGGCCTTGAAGCCCAGGCCGGAGAGCGGCAGCAGGACGAGCAGCGACAGGTAGACCAGTGCGCAACCGAGCGACAGGGAAAAACCGGGAAGGACGCGCGCTGGGCGCGGGCGGGTGGAAGGCATCGCGAGTGTCGATCGGAAAATCGGCGCCGCGCCGGGGAGTGAGCGGCGGCGCGCTTAGGCAGGGAGGTCTACTTGAGCTGGTAGATCTGGTCGAAAGTGCCGCCATCCTTGAAATGGGTCGGAAAGGCACGCGCCCAGCCACCAAAGGTGTCGTCGACGGTGAAGGTCCTGATCGGCGGAAACTGTTGCGCGTATTTCTTGAGTAGCGCGGCGTCGCGTGGTCGCAAGTAGTTTTGGGCGGCGTTCTCCTGGCCCGTCGGCGACCAGAGAAAATCGAGGTAGGCCTGCGCCTGTTTGCGCGTTCCCTTCTTGTCGACCACCTTGTCGATGATGGCGACCGGAAATTCGGTGAGAATCGACCAGGACGGATAGACGACCTCGAACTCGCCTTTGCCGAACTCGCGGGCGATCAGCTCGGCCTCGCTCTCGAAGGAAATCAGCACATCGCCGATCTTGCGCTGCATGAAGGTCGTCGTCGCGTCGCGTCCGCCGGCGGCAAACAATGGCGCGTTCTTGAGCAGCCGGGAAACGAAGTCCTGCGCTGTCCTTTCGTTGCCGCCCGGCTGTTTGAGCGCGTAACCCCAGGCTGCGAGGTAGGTATAGCGACCATTACCAGTGTTCTTCGGGTGCGGGAGGATGACTTGTATGCCGGGCTTCACCACGTCTGACCAGTCTTTCAGTGCTTTCGGATTACCCTGCCGGACGATGAAGACCATGGTTGAAGTGTAAGGCGACGCGTTGGTCGGAAAGCGTTTGGCGTAATCGCGGGCCACCAGTCCCTTCTCGGCAAGAAAGTCCACGTCCGAGGCTTGGTTCATCGTCACCACGTCCGCTTCCAGTCCGTCAGCCACCGCGCGCACCTGCTTGCTCGACCCGGCGTGCGACTGCCTGAGCTCGATGGTCTCACCGGTCAGTGCCTTCCAGTGCTTTTGAAACAGCGGGTTGTAGTCCTTGTAGAAGTCGCGCGCAACGTCGTAGGAGACGTTGAGCAGGTTGCTTTGCGCCGAGGCGGTCAAGGCCAGAAGGGCGCAGGTCAGCGCTGCCGATAGGCGGCAAAAACACTTGGCAAGTTTCATCCCCATGGGTCCAGTCTCAAGCGATTCGGAAAGCGCGTCACTATAGCCAACGTGGATAGAACTGCAAAGCATCTTTATCTATTTGTTTATAGCCAAGACGAATATTTGCGCCATCGCCGTGCGGTAGACGCAAAAAAAGCCACGGAGAAGCGTGGCTTTCGGTCATGTATGCCGACCCTCAGACGCGCGTCGGCAACCTCCCGCTTGCCGAAGCGCTTTCCATCCAGCGCTTGATTCTATTCGCATCGCCGATGCGTGTCTGCTTGCCAGCTGAGTCGAGCAGGACGATCACCACGGGCTTTTCGGCAACGCGTGCCTGCATCACCAGGCACTTTCCGGCTTCCTGGATGTAGCCGGTTTTCGACAGGCCGATCTCCCAGGTCGGACTACTGACCAACTGGTTGGTGTTGTGAAACTCGATCTCTCGACCGTTCACCTCGGCGCGCGCGCCGGTGGTCGTCGAGAATTCGCGAATCAGCGGGTAGCGATGCGCGGCGGCAACCATCCTCGCCAAGTCGCGCGCCGTCGATACGTTATTGCTGCTCAGGCCGGTCGGATCCTCGAAGCGCGTGTTGGTCATGCCAAGGGAAGCCGCTTTGCGATTCATCGCAGCGACGAAGGCGGAAAGACCACCCGGGTAGTTGCGGCCGAGGGCGTTGGCGGCGCGGTTCTCGGACGACATCAGGGCGAGCAGCAAGGCCGTCTCGCGTGTCAGGACGGTGCCGACATGCAGGCGGGAACGACTGCCCCGCAAATAGTCGACGTCATCGTCGGTGATCGTGATTGGCGCCTGCAGGCTTGGCATGCTGTCGAGGACGACCATTGCGGTCATCACTTTCGTGATCGAAGCAATCGGCAGGACGGCCTGGGCATTCTTTTCGTACAGCGCTTCGCTGCTGTCTTGCGCGACGACCAGTGCGGAGCCGGAATGGACGGCCAGGTGGCCAGGCTCTTGCCAGAGATCGGCATTGCTCGCCAGCACGTGACGGAAGCTCCTTTTCTGCTCGGCCTGAGCCAGCCGGCGGCTGGCGGGAACCGGTTGCACCGGCTTGGCGCTTTGCGCCAAGCCGCGGTTTGCAGCCTTTCCTGGCCGTGCCGCCAATTGGCGTGCCTGGCGCGAACTTGAACTCGTGCGCGAGGCGGGTGCGGCGGCCAACGGGCGCGCACCGTTCCGGTCTGCCGTGGGCAGGGGCTTGCCGGCGGCGGACAACGATTTGCCAGCATTTGGCGCTGGTCGGGCAGGGCCCGACCTGGCCAGGCTCTTGCGGCCAGCCGGCTCGGCGGCACCGGTTTGCCGCGCGGCGGGTGCCTTGCTCGCCTTGTGTACGGCCGGCGCTGCTTGTTTGGTGGCTGTTTCGCCCTTTCCCTGGGCCTTTCCCGCAGCCTGCGCCGAGTCAATGGAAGTCACCACGGTACTCAGCAACAAACCCACGAAAACGGCTACCCGCAGCACGCTGCGCATGGTTAACCTCCCGCTCAAATCATGTCTCACATCATTCTACAACAGTCGTCTTATGAGCTACAAGATCTTAATTATAAATAACGGGATATCCATCGTTTATGAGGTCCAGCCTGAGGAGCTTTCCTTACTCCGCGAAGAAGGCCCTGAGGTCGTCTGCACGCTCCATCGCGTCCTTGTAGCCGAGCGCGATCAGGGCCTCGGTGTAGGCCTTTTCGAAAAGCAGATAGCTGGTTAGCGCTCCACCGCGCCGGTTCATCGCACCGAGGCTGTGCAGCAGCGTACGTACCGGCCAGGGCAGCGTGTGTGCGTTGCGCGCGGCGAGATAGTCCAGTCGTTCCGACGGCGAAATGATCAGCGAGCGCAATGGTCGCAGCCCGAGCGTCGACTCGCTGTCGCGTTCGTTCGGGATCAGGGCCAGCGTGCGATTGACGCGCTCGATACGTTCGGCATCGACCGCCAGTCCGTCGAGGAAGATCGACGAGAGTACATGGCCGATGATCTGTGCCGGGGTCGGGTAGCGGCGCGAACTCTGGCGCGGCAGCGAGTCCACCGCCTGCGCGACGCCGATGATAAGAACCTTTCTTGCGCCAAGGTGGATGGCTGGCGAGATCGGCGCCAACTGTCGCATCGAGCCATCACCGAAGTACTCACGATTGAGGTGAACCGCCGGAAAGATGAACGGAATCGCGCTGGAGGCGAGGAGGTGATCGACTGTCAGCTCGGTTCGACATCCGGCACGCTGTGCCCGCCGCCAGGTCTGCACATCAGGATGCGCCTGAAAGAAGCTGACGCTGTGTCCGGAGACATAGCCGGAGGCGGTGATGCTGGCGGCGTAGAGCGTGCCGCGCTCGATGCTGCGCGCGATGCGGGTGAAGTCGAGGCGTTGCTCGAGCAGGCGACGCAACGGCTGGTTGTCGAGCAGCGAGCGCGGGCTGCGTTTGAGCGCCCAGCCGAGCAACAGCGCTCCCAGCCACTTGAGCGCGGTGCTGCCGATGCCGAGCGCATCGGCGCGATAGATGTGGTCAGCGTGCATGTTGCGCCAGACATCGGCCAGTGCATCCACTGCCACACTGAAGTTGGCCGAGTAGCAGGCCAGCGTTGCAGCGTTTACGGCGCCCGCCGAGGCGCCACAGACGATCGGAAACGGATTCGGCTGGTGTGGCCCGAGGACATCGCGGATCGCGAGCAGGACGCCAACCTGGTAGGCCGCGCGCGCTCCACCACCGCCGAGCACCAGCGCCGTACGCTCGTTTGCCATGGCGCGTGCGACTAGCGTCCGGGCAGTGGCCGATGCACTGCGCGGCGTCTCCCGGCGGACGCCAGGCGGCGAACGGTGGGCGCGGCAGCGACCATGCTCAGCGTTCGCTCATCAGCTTGTCGACGACGGTCAGCGCGGTCATGTTGACGATTCGTCGCACGGTTGCCGTCGAGGTCAGAATATGGACCGGTTGCGCAGCGCCGAGCAGAATCGGTCCGATGGTGACGTTATCGCCGGCTGCGACCTTGAGCAGGTTGAACGAAATGTTCGCCGCATCGAGCGTCGGCATGATCAACAGGTTGGCGTGACCCTTCAAGCGCGCATCACTGGGAAAGACGCGCTGCCGAATCTGGTCGTCGAGCGCGGCATCGCCGTGCATCTCGCCTTCCACTTCCAGGCGCGGGGCGCGTTCCCGGAGCAGGCGCAGCGCTTCGCGCATGCGATTGGCGGTCGGCGTGTTTTCGGAGCCGAACGAAGAGTGGGAAAGCAGCGCGACGCGCGGCGCGAGGCCGAAACGGCGCACCGCGTCAGCGGCAAGCAGCGTCATGTCGACCAACTGCTCGGCCGAAGGCTCATAGTTGATGTAGGTGTCGGCGATGAACAGCGTCCGGTCGGGCAGCAGCACCAGGCTCATGGCATACAGGTTCCTGACCCCGGGCGCCAGGCCGATGACGTTTTCGACGTAAGCGCGATGCACGGCATGCTGACCGAAAGTTCCGCAGACCAGTCCGTCGGCGTCGCCCATGCGCACCATCATGGCGCCGAAGAGCGATGCGCGGCGGCGAACTTCGCGTCGGGCGAAGTCGCTCGATACGCCCTTACGCTCCATCAGGCGGCGGTACTCGCGCCAGTAGGGCTCGAAATGCTCGTCGAAGAAAGGCTTTTCGTCCGCGTGGACGATCTCGAAATCGGCACCTGGCCGTACCCGCAGGTTCAGCGCGTCGAGTTTGCCGGCGATGTCGCCCGGATGGCCGATCAGAATGGGCCGGGCGATCCCCTCATCAACGATGACCTGTACCGCGCGCAGCACGCGCTCATCCGTTCCCTCGGCAAAGACGACCCGGCGCGGCGCCTGCTTCGCCTGCGAGAAGACCGGTTTCATGATCAGCCCGAAATGGTAGACGAACTCGTCGAGGCTCTCGCGATACGCTTCAATGTCCTTCAACGGGCGTGTTGCGACGCCCGAAGCCATCGCCGCCGCGGCGACCGCCGGCGCGATCTTGCCAATCAGCCGCGGATCGAAGGGATTCGGGATCAGGTAATCCGGACCGAAGCTGCTGACCTGCTCGCCGTACGCCCGTGCGGCTACTTCCGACTGTTCGACCCGTGCCAGTTCGGCGATCGCCTTGACCGCGGCGAGTTTCATCGCTTCGCTGATCGTGCTCGCACCGACGTCGAGCGCGCCGCGAAAGATGAACGGAAAGCACAGCACGTTGTTGACCTGGTTTGGGTAGTCCGAGCGGCCGGTCGCGATGATTGCGTCGCTGCGCACGGCGCGCACGTCCTCCGGCCGGATCTCCGGATTGGGATTGGCGAGTGCCATGATCAGCGGCTTTGGCGCCATTCGCGCGACCATCTCCTGCTTGAGGACGCCACCCGCGGACAGGCCGAGGAAAACGTCGGCACCATCGATGACTTCCGCCAGCGTTCGCCACCCGGTTTCCTTCGCGTAGCGTGCCTTGATCTCGTCCATCTCTTCGACGCGGCCGGTATAGACCAGGCCATGGATGTCGGTCACCCAGATGTTGTCCACCGGAATGCCGAGCATGACGAGCAGATCGAGGCAGGCGAGGGCGGCGGCACCGGCGCCGGAAGTGACCACCTTGACCTGGGTCAGATCCTTGCCCTGCAGGTGCAGGCCATTGAGGACTGCGGCGCCCACCACGATGGCCGTTCCGTGCTGATCGTCGTGGAAAACCGGGATTTTCATCCGTTCGCGCAGCTTCCGTTCGACATGGAAGCACTCCGGTGCCTTGATGTCCTCCAGGTTGATGCCACCGAAGGTAGGTTCGAGCGAGGCAACGATTTCGACCAGCCGATCGGGGTCTCGCTCGTCGATTTCCAGATCGAAAACGTCGATGTTGGCAAACTTCTTGAAGAGGACTGCCTTGCCTTCCATTACCGGTTTGGCGGCCAGCGGTCCGATCGGCCCCAGCCCCAGCACCGCCGTTCCGTTGGTGATCACACCGACCAGATTGGCCCGCGCGGTCAGCGCGCTGACGGTGGCCGGGTGGGTCACGATCTCTTCACATGCGGCGGCCACTCCCGGCGAGTAGGCCATCGAAAGGTCGTATTGGTTGGTCAGCTGCTTGGTCGGCTGTACGCACAGCTTGCCCGGTTTCGGGTTGCAGTGATAGAAGAGCGCTGCCTTACGCAACTGTTCCTTTTCCTGGCTCATACCTTACCCTCCTGACGGATGACCTGCCCGGCAGCGATGGCTGCGGGCGTGTTTCCGATGATCGGTGCGGGCCGGCGTGGCGCTGTCGGGCCGCCTGTTCAAGCGGCGCGCAGCACTCACACGATGATCAGCGCAGCCTGAACCTGTGGCATAATTACACAAACTCCGACATCCTTGTAGCACTGCCGCCTAGCATGCTGATTTCAACCAGTTGCACCGGGCTTGTTTCTCGCCAGCCGCGACCGCCGCGTCGCCCCCGACTGGGCTGGACCGACCTCTTCGTCTCCCCGCCTTCTCGGCCAGGCATTGCGCCTGCCGCGCTACGATAACCACTGCGTCTCAACTTACCTCGAGAGTGAACACCATGAACCAGACCGTTTCCATCAATGCCCCCGACTACGTCAAACATGAAGGCCTGAAGCAATGGGTTGCCCAGATCGCAGCGCTTACCGAGCCCGCCAGCGTTGTCTGGGCGGATGGTTCTCAGGAGGAATACGATCGTCTGTGCAACGAACTCGTCGAAGCCGGAACCTTCATCCGGCTCAATCCGCAGAAGCGCAAGAATTCTTTTCTGGCCTTCTCGGACCCCTCCGACGTTGCACGCGTCGAAGACCGCACGTACATCTGCTCGGAGAAGCAGGAAGACGCCGGTCCGACCAACAACTGGGAAGATCCGAAAAAGATGCGCGAAATCCTCGCTGGTCTGTTCAAGGGCTGCATGAAGGGTCGCACGATGTATGTGATTCCCTTCTCGATGGGTCCGATCGGCTCGCCGATCGCCCAGATCGGCGTCGAGATCAGTGACAGCGCGTATGTCGTTGTCAACATGCGCATCATGACCCGGATGGGCAAGGCCGTGTTCCCGGTTCTCGGTACTGACGGCGTCTTTGTCCCCTGTGTGCACACCATCGGTGCGCCGAAGGAGCCCGGCCAGAAGGATCCGCGCTGGCCGTGCAATCCGACGACCAAGTACATTGTTCACTATCCGGAGACGCGCGAGATCTGGTCCTACGGTTCGGGTTACGGTGGCAATGCCCTGCTCGGCAAGAAGTGCTTGGCGCTGCGCATTGCCTCGAACATGGCGCGCGACGATGGATGGATGGCCGAACACATGTTGATCCTTGGCGTCGAGTCGCCCGCGGGCGAAAAGCGCTACGTTGCCGCGGCGTTCCCGTCGGCCTGCGGCAAGACGAACTTCGCCATGCTGGTTCCGCCGGCCAGCCTGAGCGGCTGGAAAGTGACGACGATCGGAGACGACATCGCGTGGATCAAGCCGCGCAAGGACAAGGACGGCGTTACCCGTCTGTACGCGATCAATCCGGAAGCCGGCTTCTTCGGCGTTGCCCCGGGAACGAACGACAAGACCAACTTCAACGCCATGGCATCGCTGTCCGAGAACACCATCTTCACCAATGTCGCGCTGACCGATGACGGCGACGTCTGGTGGGAAGGCATGGGCCCGCCTCCGGCTCATGCCATCGACTGGCAGGGCAACGACTGGACGCCCGAGATCGCCAAGGAGAAGGGGACCAAGGCGGCGCACCCGAACTCCCGCTTCACGGCTCCGGCGGCGCAGTGCCCGTGCATCGACCCGAACTGGGAGAGTCCTGAAGGCGTGCCGATTTCGGCGTTCCTCTTTGGCGGCCGGCGCGCCTCGACGGTGCCGCTGGTGTGCCAGACGCGCGACTGGGACTACGGCGTCTACGCGGCAGCTACCCTCGGTTCCGAAACGACGGCGGCGGCTTTCGGCCAGCAGGGCGTCGTTCGGCGCGACCCCTTCGCCATGTTGCCGTTCTGCGGCTACAACATGGCCGACTATTACAGCCACTGGCTGAAGATGGGCAAGGCAGTCGACAAGCCCCCGCTCATCTTCATGGTCAACTGGTTCCGCATGAACGAGAAGGGCGAGTTTGCCTGGCCCGGCTTCGGCGACAACGCGCGCGTTCTGAAGTGGATCATCGACCGTTGCGAAGGTCGGGTATCGGCGCGTGAAACCACGCTCGGCTGGATGCCGAACTACGAGGACATGGACTGGAGCGGTGCCAGCTTCTCGAAAGATGAATTCGCCGGCGTCACCAGCCTCGACAAGCAGGCCTGGGTCAGCGAACTCGAAGGCGTCAAGGATTGGTTCGGCAAGATGGGCGGCAAGCTGCCGGCGAAGCTTGCCACGATTCGCGACGAACTCGAGCAGCGGTTCCAGGCAGCCTGATGACGCCAAGCTGGTGAACGAAAAGGCCGCCTGCGGGCGGCCTTTTTTCTTCAGCCGCAGGATTTCCCGCCCGACTTGCCGACTTGCCCGACGATATGCCGACCTTTCCTGCCAGCCGCCTGGCCGACATCGCGCCCTTCCATGTGATGGAGCTCCTGACCCGCGCCAAGGCGCTCGAAGCCGAGGGCCGCGATGTCATTCACCTCGAAGTCGGCGAACCCGACTTTCCGACGCCCGAACCGATCATTGCTGCCGCACAGGCGCACATTGCCAGCGGCCGCGTCTTCTACACGCCGGCGCTCGGGCTGCCCGAGCTGCGCCGTGCCATCGCCGCTTTCTATGCCACCCGTTACGGTCTCGCGCTGCCGTCTGAACGTATCGTGGTAACTGCCGGCGCTTCCGGGGCGCTGCTCCTGGCGCTTGCCTGTCTCACTGAACCGGGCAGCGAATGGCTGGTCAGCGATCCCGGCTACCCGTGCAATCGTCATTTCATCCGGGCTTTCGAAGGCGTTCCGGTGGGTATTCCGGTTGGGCCGGAAGACAACTTCCAGCCGCATGCCACAGGCCTGGCCGCGCACTGGAGTGCTCGCACGGCTGGCGTCCTGCTTGCGTCACCGGCCAATCCCACCGGTACGATGCTGAGCAGCGACGAACTCGCCGGGCTGGCCGCATTTGTTCGCGAACGCCAGGGGCAGCTCATCGTCGATGAGATTTATCATGGGCTGACCTATGGACGGAGCGCCGAGACCGCACTGAGGTATGGCGACGACATTTTCGTCGTGCAGAGCTTTTCGAAGTTTTTCAACATGACCGGTTGGCGGCTGGGCTGGCTGGTCGTTCCCGAACGCTTCTTGCGCGACATCGAAAAACTGGCGCAAAACCTGTTCATTTCGCCGTCGACTCCGGCGCAGCATGCGGCGCTCGCCGCATTTGCACCGGCCACGCTTGCCATCCTCGAAACGCGCCGGCAGGAGTTCCAGCGCCGGCGAGATTTTCTTGTTCCGGCGCTGGTAGACCTCGGCTTCGGCGTTGCCGCCAAACCGGCGGGTGCGTTCTACGTCTATGCTGACTGTCGGCGGTTCACCGACAACAGTGATCGCCTGGCGCGCGAGCTCCTGGAAGCGACCGGCGTTGCCGTTACCCCCGGCCGCGATTTCGGCCAGCATGCCCCGCAGCACCACCTGCGCCTGGCCTACACGACGCGCGTCGAGCGCTTGCGCGAAGCGATCGAGCGCATCCGGCAGTTTATCGGCTGACGACGCCTAGCGGTCGAGCTTGCCCGGCAGGCGGCCGAGTTCAGCCAATGCGAGCCAATCGAAATGTGGCCCGGGGTCGGTCTTTCTGCCGGGTGCTATGTCGCTGTGGCCAACCACGGCATCGATCGGAAAATGCTCGCACAAGGTGCCGATGAGGGTGCGCAGGCAAGCATATTGGGCGGCGGCAAACGGCAAGGCATCGCATCCTTCGAGTTCGATTCCAAGCGAATAATCGTTGCAGCGCTGACGGCCTTGCCATGCCGATACGCCGGCGTGCCAAGCGCGCTGCCGGCAGGGAACGAACTGGATCAGACTGCCGTTGCGCCGGATCAGGAAATGCGCCGAGACGCGCAAGTGGCGGATTTCAGAGTAATACGGGTGGGCGTTTGCGGCGAGTCGATTGGTAAACAGTCTCTCGATGGCGTCGCCACCAAACTCCCCGGGCGGCAGGCTGATCGCATGGATGACGATGAGCGAAACGCTGGCGTCAGGTGGACGGAGGTCGCAGTTCGGTGAAGCGACTTGCCGCGCGCCGAGCAACCAGCCGGCGTCGTCGACCAGCGTTCGGCGCGCGCGCTGCGTCATTCTTCGATGCCTAGTCGGTCGATGCGATAGCGCAGCGAGCGGAAACTCACGCCGAGCAGGCGGGCGGCCGCCGTGCGATTGAAATTGGTCTTGCTCAAGGCGTCCAGGATGGCTTGCTTCTCCAACCGATTGATGTAGTCATCGAGGGTTTCGCTGGTTCGGCCGAGACCACTTCCGATGGCGATTTCCGACACCAGTCCGAGATCGTCAACTCGGACCGTATCGTCGGTGCACAGAGCGACTGCGCGTTCGAGAATGTTTTCCAGTTCGCGCACGTTTCCGGCAAAGCTGTAGGCCTGCAGCGCCTGCATGGCCGTCGCATCCAGGCGCGGCGGTTTGCCCGCGCAGATGCGGCGCAGCAGCGCGTCGACCAGCGGCTCGATGTCTTCCTGCCGCTCACGCAAGGGGGGCATGCGCAGTTCGATGACGTTCAGTCGGTAGTAGAGATCCTGGCGGAAGCTTCCCGCCTCGACGCAGTCCTTCAGCGTCCGGTGGGTGGCCGAAATGATCCGTACGTCCACCGGCTCTTCGATTGCACTGCCCACCTTGCGCACCTTCTTTTCCTGGATGGCGCGCAGGAGTTTGACCTGCATCGGCAGAGGCAGATCGGCGACTTCGTCGAGGAACAGCGTACCCGCCTTGGCTGCCTGAAAGAAACCGTCGCGGTCACTCTCAGCCCCGGTGAAGGCTCCCTTCCGGTACCCGAAGACCTCGCTTTCCATCAAGGTTTCAGGAATCGCGCCACAGTTGACCGGAATGAAGGGGCCTGCCTGGCGGGCACTGCGAGCGTGGATCAGGCGTGCGGCGAGTTCCTTCCCGGTGCCCGACTCACCGGATATGTAGACCGGCGCCTGGCTGCGTGCCAGCCGATCGATCATCTGGCGCACGTGTTCGATGGCAGATGACTGACCGATCAGTTGCTCGACCGCGCTGCCGACATTGTGGGACGCTTCGCCCGGCCAGTTGGGAGATGGGAGGCTGAGCGCCGACCTGATCAAGCTGCGCAACTGGTCGAGCGCCATCGGCTTGGCGACGTAGTCGAAAGCGCCTGCCTTGAGCGCCGCAACCGCGTTCTGCGCGCTACCGTGTGCAGTCAGAACGGCGACTGGCGTTTCGCCATAGCGTTCGCTGATCAAGCGAACGATCTCCAGGCCGTCGCCATCAGGCAGGCGCATGTCGGTGATGCACAGCTTGTAGCGCTGCTGTTCAAGAAGACGCCTGGCCTCGCCGACGCTTCCCGCGCAGTCCGCAGAAAGGCCCATGCGTGCTACGGTCAGGTCGAGCAGCTCACGAATGTCCTCCTCGTCATCCACCACCAGAACGCGCGCCAGCTCGCCGCGCGGCCGGCGCTCGGTTCTACCTAATGACATCCCACAGACCTCCCTGTAATGCGAAAACTTGCCCCAGGTCCGCAAGCCACCAGTTCAAGCCTGGCCTCGTTCGCCTCGCACAATTCGCGCGCGATGTAGAGCCCCAGGCCGGTACCGCGGTGATGGGTGGTAAAGAAGGGCTCGAAGATCTGTTCGCGCAGATTCTCGCTGACGCCCTCTCCGTCGTCGCTGATGCGGATTTCCACGGTGTCTGGAATTGGGCCATCACTGACCGCAAGACAGACGCTGTTGGGTAGCCGTCGGCAATGGCGCAAGGCGTTGCCGAGCAGGTTCCAGAGAACTCGATGCAAGTGCGAGCGATCGAAACAGAGCGTTCCGCTGCCGGCGACCTTGAGCTCGACGATTTCGGGCGCTACGGCCTCCTGCCCCAGGTATTCCTCCAGAAAGCCGGGCAGCACTTCGCGTAGCGCGATCGCCTCGCGATAGGTGCGGTCGCGCCGACCCAGGTCGAGCACATCGCGCACGATCCGGTCGAGTCGCCGGGCATTGTCGAGTACGATGCGCAGCAAGCGTTCGTAAATCTCACCGCGCCTTTCCTCGCGTAACAACTCTCCGGCATGGGTAATCGCGGAAAGTGGGTTGCGGATCTCATGCGCGATGTTCGCCGTCAGGCGCCCGAGCGCGGCCAGCTTGAGCTGCTGCGCCTGAGCGCGCAGGCGGCCCATGTCCTCCAGTATGACCAGAACGTCGCTGTCGGAGCTGGACGTTCGGATGAACCTCGCCTGAACGTCCATTCCCGTCGCCGGAACGCTGATCGGAAGCACCTCGTCATGAGGGCTGCGGCACCAGTCGGTGAAGCCCTGGACAAGACCCGGCGCGCACTCGATGAGCGGGCGCTGCTCGTCGCGATCGAGCGCCAGCAGCTTGGCGGCCTGAGGATTGCTCTGTTTGATCCGCCCTGCGCGGCTAAGTACAAGAACGCCGTCCTGCATCTCCTCGATCACCCGCTGGCTGATCAGCATCTGGTTGTTCAGCGCCAGCCCGCGCTGGCGTGCGAGTTCCTCGTTGGCGATCACGCGGCTGGCCAACAGGCGGGCCGAGATGGCAATCGCGAAGAAGCCGGCGCTGAAGACGCCGGCGTGGAAAAAGGCGGCCGTATCAAAATCGCCGAGCAGTCCCCGGAACGTCTGCTCGATGAGTACCGACAGTGACGCCATCGCGGCGTAGAAGAGGACCAGGCGGCCCTCGCCGACCAGACCCGCTCCGGCGAGAGTGACCAGCAGCATCGACCCGAGTCCGCTGCCCAGACCGCCGCCGATGTGGATAAGCAGTGTCATCACGGCGATGTCGGTAAGGACGCTGGCCGACAACTGCAGGTTGGAATTTCGCCGATGGCGGTAGGCCAGGACGACGGCCAACGTGGTCGCCAGCAGGTAAGCCGTGGCCAGGATCAGATGTTGCAGACCCTGATGCGGCGTGAGCAGCGTGAAAGCAGAAGGATAAAGCAGTGCCGAAATGAAGAGGATCGCGGATACGGCGAAGCGGTAGAGGTTGAAGTAGCGCAGCGACGTCCAGCGCGACTCCGAAAACTGCTCGGCGCTAAGCTCCGCCATCTTCGCTTCGCCGAATCACTGTCGGGTCGGCTCGGCCTCGCGCTGGTGGGCCAGGCAGCAATAGTATCTGTCGTTGGCCCGCAGGCTTTCGCTGAGTGGGTGGTTGACGCCGCAATGGGCGCAGGCGACCATCGGCTCGACTTCCCGGACGCTGCTTCGCCGCTGCAGGGCGCGCCGCGTCGCTTGGCCCTTTCGCCAAATCCACCAGACAACACACAAAAAGGCAAGAAGCAGCAGGTATTTGCCCATCGTCCGACCCAGCCTGCGCGGCACCGGCGAACGACACAGGCGCTTCCGAGTCGACAGCCCCGTTGAAGCTTCCTGCAAGCGCCGCCTGGTTTCGAGGAACCTGGCGGCATACCTGCCCTGCAGCGCCGGATGGCACGATGAAGTGGTGGTCGGGGCGAGAGGATTCGAACCTCCGACTCCTGCGTCCCGAACGCAGTACTCTACCAGGCTGAGCTACGCCCCGACCGAAACAAGAAAGACGCTTGACGCCACTACAGACCACACCGTCCACGCTGCAGACAGAGCCGTGCGACATGGACACACGCGGCGCGGGTGCCCCCGAGTCGCTAGTAGTTCCTGGCGACCGCGAAGAACGCTAATTCTAGCAAGGAATCCTTGTATTGAGAAGCCGCGACCGGGGCGAGTGCGGCCGTTGCGAGTTGTGCTTCGCTTTCTGCGCGCCGTCGCGTGTATTCCAGCGCCCCGCTGGCGCGGATGGCCGCCAGGACTTGCGGGAAGTCGTCGCGCCCTCCGCTTTCGATTGCGCGTCTGACGGCCGCTGCCTGTGGCTCGCTTCCATTACGCAGCACGAAGATCAGCGGTAGCGTCGGCTTGCCCTCGGCCAGATCGTCGCCCAGATGCTTGCCAGTCTCGTCTTCGGCTCCGGAGTAGTCGAGAACGTCGTCGATCAACTGAAATGCCGTTCCCAGATGCAAGCCGTAGGCCGCCATCCCGGCTTCGACCGCGGCGTTTCCACCTCCGATAATCGCGCCGAGCTGGGCTGCTGCCTCGAATAGCTTCGCCGTCTTGTAGCGAATTACCTTCAGGTAGGCGGCTTCGTCAAGGTCGGCGTCGTGGCAGTTCATCAGTTGTAGCACTTCACCTTCGGCGATGACGTTGGTCGCGTCCGACAACACCTGCATGATGCGCATGTCGTTCACGGAAACCATCATCTGAAACGCGCGCGAGTAGAGAAAGTCGCCGACCAGCACGCTGGCTGCGTTACCGAACAGTGCGTTTGCCGTTTCGCGGCCACGCCGCAACTCGGAGCCATCCACGACATCGTCGTGGAGCAGTGTCGCCGTGTGGATAAACTCGATCACCGCTGCCAGTTCGTGATGAAACGTTCCCTTGTCGTAGCCGAGCGCCCCCGCCGCAAGCAGGACGAGGGCCGGACGCAATCGCTTGCCGCCGCCTTGCACGATGTACTCGGCGACCTGTCGGACAAGCACGACATCCGAGTGCAGGCGCTGGCGAATGACCGCGTCGACCGCACTCATGTCTGCTCCGATCAGACCGTAGAACTGCTCCATTCTCACGACGCGGCACCCGGGTAAAAAACTTCGGAATCTTAGGCGTCGCTCCAATCGCAGTCAAGCTTACTGCGCATGTAGTGGTTTTCTACAGACATCGGCTGGTCGGATTACAATGTTGGCACGTGCAACGGGAGGCGAGGGAGCGTCATGGCGATTACCGACTGGCCGGAAGATGAACGTCCACGCGAGCGCCTGCTGACCCTGGGGGCGGCGGCGCTATCGGACGCTGAACTGCTGGCGATCTTCCTGCGTGTCGGCAGCCGGGGGAAGACGGCGGTTGATCTCGCACGCGAACTGATCGGGCGCTTCGGCAGCCTGAACCGCCTTTTCGCAGCCAGTCGGGAGGAATTCTCGGCGGTTCCCGGAATGGGGCCGGCCAAGTTTGCGCAGTTGCAGGCGGTACTTGAGATGGCCCGGCGTTCGTTGAGTGAGGAACTCAAGCGGAGCAGCACGCTGGCGACGCCCGGCGCGGTGCGCGACTACCTGCGCTTGCATCTGGCCGGCCTGGAGCACGAGGTGTTCATGGCCCTCTGGCTGGACGCGCAAAATCGCCTGATCACGGCCGAAGAACTCTTCCGCGGTTCGCTGACACAGACCAGCGTCTATCCGCGCGAGGTCGTCAAGCGGGCGCTGCGGCATAACGCGGCGGCCGTCGTGCTGGCGCACAACCATCCCTCGGGCGTCGCCGAGCAGTCTCGCGCCGACGAATTGCTGACGACCGAACTCAAGCAGACGCTGGCGCTGGTCGATGTGCGCGTACTCGACCATTTCATCGTCGCTGCCCACGCCACGCCGCTCTCTTTCGCCGAACGCGGACTGCTCTGAGCGGCGGTTGCAGGCGATCCGAGCGTGCGCTGGCGCTACTTCTATCGGATGAGCGATGGACGGTCCCAAGCGGCGAAGACCTCTGGCTCAGGATCGTCAAAGATCTTGAAAAGCAGCAAGCTTATCGGCTAGAATCGCAGGTTTTACTCCCAACGTTAACTGGAGCGACAATCATGGCGCGTGTTTGCCAGGTGACGGGCAAAGGCCCGATGGTAGGGAACAACGTTTCCCACGCCAACAACAGAACGAAGCGTCGCTTCCTGCCCAATCTGCAGTATCGACGCTTCTGGATTGAGAGCGAAAACCGCTGGGTTCGCCTGCGTGTGTCGAACGCCGGATTGCGAACGATTGACAAGAATGGCATTGATGCCGTGCTCGCCGATTTGCGCGCGCGCGGCGAGATCTGATCAGGAGAGCAAGCATGCGCGACAAGATCAAGCTCGAGTCCACGGCAGGCACCGGCCACTTCTACACGACGACAAAAAACAAGAAGACGATGCCAGGCAAGATGGAGATCAGAAAATACGATCCCAAGGCACGCAAGCACGTCATCTACAAAGAGATAAAGCTTAGGTAGGAGGAGAGGGGGTGCAAGGCGGGTTGCGCAACGGCCAGCGAGATCGGCCAGCGCGCGCTCGCCTGGACGCCCCTGCCTGAACAGCCGCGATCCAGAGCAGCTTGAGCGCGGAAAAAAGGGGGACGATTTCCTCCGCGCGCCGCTCTGGCCCCTTCTCTTCTTTTTCTCCGTTTGCGCTCCGGAATCCTATCCTCGGCCCTATTGTGCCGCGCCGACCAGGCGGCGTGCACGCACGGCCCGCGCCAGCGTTTCCAGAACTGCTATCGAGTCATCCCAGCCCAGGCAGGCATCGGTGACACTCTTGCCGTATTCGAGCGTTTGCCCAGGAATCAGGTCCTGCCGGCCTTCGACCAGGTGCGATTCGATCATCACGCCGATGATCCGCTCGTCACCCGCGGCCAGTTGCGCAGCCACATCCTTTGCCACCTCCATCTGTTGCTTGTAGCGCTTGTTGCTGTTGGCGTGCGAGAAGTCGATCATCAGGCGTGCGGCCAAGCTGGCGCCGGCGATTTGCCGGCAGGCCGCGTCGACCGAGGCGGCGTCGCAATTCGGCCGATCGCCACCGCGCAGGATGACGTGGCAGTCCTCGTTGCCGGCAGTCGAGACGATTGCCGAATGGCCCGCCTTGGTTACCGAGAGAAAGTGGTGCGGCGACTGGGCGGCGCGGATGGCATCGATGGCGATGCGGATGTTGCCGTCTGTGCCGTTCTTGAATCCGACTGGGCAAGACAGCCCGGACGCCAGTTCACGATGGACCTGCGATTCGGTCGTGCGGGCGCCGATCGCTCCCCAGGCGATCAGGTCAGCCGTGTACTGCGGCGTAATCGTATCCAGGAACTCGGTCGCGCAGGGCAGGCCGAGGTCGTTGATTTCAAGCAGCAAGCCGCGTGCCAGGCGCAGTCCTTCGTTGATCCGGAAGCTGTTGTCGAGCCGCGGATCGTTGATCAGACCCTTCCAACCGACCGTCGTGCGCGGCTTTTCGAAATAGACGCGCATCACCAGCAACAGGTCGTCAGCAAAGCGCGATGCTTCTGTGGTCAGTCGTCTGGCGTATTCAAGCGCCGAATCGACATCGTGAATCGAGCACGGACCGAGGATGACGAGCAGGCGGTTGTCGGCGCCATGCAGAATTCGATGGATGCTCTGGCGCGCGTTGTAGGTGGTCAGCGCAGCGCGCACGCCCACCGGAAACTCACGAAAGACATGCGCTGGCGGGACCAGTTCCTTGATTTCCCGGATGCGCACATCGTCGGTATTGGGTTTGCTCTGCAGACTCATCGTATCTTCTCTGGCACGGTCGCCGGCGGCTGGTGGAGGGCGCGATTCTAAAGCAAACGCCGCCCCGATGGTGCACTGCAACGCCGGTCATCGGTATGCCAAGCAGGTTGGCGGGAGTGTGGCGGCGAGCCTGCGGCGAGTGCGCCGATGCGTCCGCGCGAGTTCGCTCAGGTCGCTTCGTGGGCTGCCGCGGGCAGTGCAAAGCGCCCGTCGGCCAGCGCTTGGCGCAGCGTCGACAAGGCCTTGTCGAACGTGAAGTTGCCGATCTCCTCGCCGAGCCGGCTGGCGAGGGGGCCAAGCGCCGGCGCGAGATCGGCTGCCGAATCGCACCACAGATCAATGGCCCGGGTATCGTCTTCGGCAAGCAGGTGGTCGAGTTCTTCGATGAGTTGGCGCACTCTTTGCTGGTCGCCGTGTTTTGCTTCGGCCGCGGCCGGCACGGCATTGTCGTCGTTGAGCTGGCGGATCGCTGAAACGAGCGGCAGCAGCTCGGCTTCCAGCGCATTGATCGCTGCTTCTATCTGCTCGCTTGGCGCTTTGTCGTGCAGGGCCGTTTCCGCGACGAACGATGTCGCGCGCAGCTTTTCGGCGGCGATCGTTGCGGCCACTCCCTTCAGACTGTGCGCCATGCGCTGCGCAGCGGTCAGGTCGCCGGCTGCGAGCAGGCTGCGTATCCGGCTCGCGTCGTTGCCGTGGTTCTCGGCAAACATGTGCAGCAGGCGCAAGTAGAACTCGGGATCGCCACCGACCATGCGTTTGCCGCCTTCGCTGTCCAGCCCGGCAATCGCCGCCAGGCGCGGTGAGACGGGTAGTCTTTCGTCGTCGCTGCCGGCCTCTTCGCGCAGCTCCGGGGTGCTGGTGGCGGATGTCGGAAGCCAGCGCAACAGCGCTGCGTACAGCGCTTTCGGATTCACCGGTTTCGCCAGATGGTCGTTCATTCCTGCCGCGAGGCAGCGCTGGCGATCTTCGGCGAAAGCATTGGCGGTCATCGCGACGATGGGCAAGGACTCTCTGCCCGGCAACTGGCGAATCAGTCGGGTCGCTTCGAGGCCATCCATGACCGGCATCTGCATGTCCATCAGGACGAGTGCGTAGTCGTCGCCGATCGGTTGTTCAGCCGTGCACAGGCGCAAGAGCGCCTGGTGGCCGTCGCCGACGACATCGACCTGCAAACCGACGGCACGCAGCAACTCGCCAGCCACTTCCTGGTTGACCGGATCATCCTCGACGAGCAGCACGTGCCTGCCACGGAACTCGTAGGCACGCAACTGCTCCGCCGCCGATACTGGTGGCGCTGGCACGGGCGCGTCGAGCGCCGGGGCCTGACCGTCACCGAGCGCCTGGCCGAGGGCGACCGTCACCCAGAAAGTGCTGCCAACCTCGGGTCGGCTATCGACGCCGATCTCGCCGCCCATCATCGTGACCAGCCGCTTGCAGATGGCCAGGCCAAGACCGGTGCCGCCGAACCGGCGCGTGGTCGATTCGTCGGCCTGCGAAAAGGCCTGGAAAAGGCGCTCCTGCTGCGCCGGCGTGAGGCCGATTCCCTGGTCCTCGACTTCCAGGCGCAGGCAGAATGTCGTCGCGCGCTGTTCGGTCAGCCGGGCGCGGATCGTGATCTGTCCGCGTTCCGAGAACTTGATCGCGTTGGCGACGAAATTGAGCAGGACTTGTCCAAGGCGCAAGGGATCGCCGCGCAGAAGCTGAGGAATCGCTGGGTCGATCTCGGGGACCAGGTGCAGCCCCTTCGCCTTGCTGCGTTCGCCGAGCATGCTCAGCGTGTGGTCGATGACACGGCGCAGCGAGAAGTCGCTTTCGTCTATGCTTACCCGGCCGACCTCGATCTTCGAGAAGTCGAGGATGTCGTTGATGATGCCGAGCAGGTGCTGCGCGGCATCGCTGACCTTGGCCAGATGGGCGCGCTGCCTGGGCGGTGTGACCTCGGCCTGCAGCAGGTGGGTGAGGCCGATGATCGCGTTCATCGGCGTTCTGATCTCGTGGCTCATGTTGGCCAGGAAGGTGCTTTTCGCGCGGCTGGCAGCTTCCGCGGCCTCCTTGGCTGCGGCCAGTTCGATGGTCCTTTCGGCGACGAGTTCTTCCAGGTGGTGGCGGTATTGCTCGAGTTCGGCGGCGGCACGCTGGCGCTCGGTGATGTCGACTGCGTAGCCGACCGTGCCAGCAACCGTTCCGCGCAGCGTGACCGGCGAGCGGTACGTTTCGAACCAGCGCCGCTCGCCGCCGATCTCGATCAGTTCCTCGCTGCGCTGCGGCTGGCCGCCGGCAAGAACGGCCAACTCGGAGGCGCGGTACGCTCTGGCCAATTCGAGCGGTACGACATCTTCGTCAGTCTTGCCGAGCAACCAGTCGACCGAAGGCTTTCCGAAGGCATCGGCAAAGCGCGCGTTGACCGCCAGGAAGCGGCCTTCGGTATCCTTCAGCCAGACGAGAAACGGAAAGTTGTCGAGCAGGGCGCGTTGATACTGATCGCGAACGCGCAGCGCCTCGTCGGCGCGTGCCAGCGCGCGCAGCGGCAGCCGGCGCAGCGGAAACCAGATCAACCCGGCCAGCAGCAGGCTGCCGATGAACAGCGGTAGTACGCCGATCAACTCGCTGCGGATCTGTTTTTCGAAAGTGAGGCGGCCGACCGGTTCGCCAAAGGCGTGCAGCGGACGGCTGCGGCTGAGCGTCGGGGCGTCGAGCGGGGGCGATTCGATGAGCATTTCGCCGGCGGCGTTGAAGACGTGATAACGCGTTTCGGCTGCCAGATGGCGTTCGAGCAGGCTGTGCATGCGGTCGGAGACGAGGTCCCATTGCTCGGGCTGTATGGCGATGAACTCCTCGAGAACGCGCGCCTGGACGCGCAGCGCCTCGTCGATCTGACGGACGGCGCTGGCGCGTACGTGCAACAGGTAGGCGACGTTGGGCAGCAACGCAACGGCGAGCGCCAGAACGCCGGTCAGGCGGGTGAGCAGCGCTACCAGTGGCTGGTGAGCCGGAGCCTTCATTGAGCCGCTGGCAGGTAGTCCTGGCGTTGCAGGATGCTGCGCGCCTTGCTGCTGCGCAGGAAGACGGCGAAGCGTTCGGCGAGCGCGTCCGGCTCCGGCGGCAGGGCAACGACCAGCGGCTTGCGCCAGGGATACGATCCGTTCTTCAGCGTCGCCAAGCTGGGCGCGACGCTGTTGATCGCCAGGGGAACGGCGCGCGCGTTGCTTGTCGTGAGCAGGCCGAGGGTGGTCGAACCCAGCGAGCCGGGCGTTTCGTTGATCAGTTTCAGGGCTTCGAGATCGTTGTCGGCAGTGACCATACCGGGCCGTTGGGTAGCCGCGTCTACCGCCTTCTCCATCGCCGGAGACATGTTCTTGAGCAGCGCCGAGTCGCTTTCAAACCTGGGCCGCAGAATCAGCCTGATCGGCGAACCGTCGCGCCAGGTGGTCGCCTCGCCAGTGAAGATGCGCGCCAGTTGATCGAGTGTGAAGCCCTCTTTCTGTCGCGCGTCACGCGAGGCAAGGACGAACGGAGTTTCCGCCAGCAGGAAGCTTTGTCCAACGAGCTTGGCCTCCTCCGCTTTGACGGGCCGACCAATGACCGCCAGGCTGATCCGCTTGGCGGCCAGCGCCTTGAGCGCGCCACCGGAACCGAGCGGTGGCGACAACTGGTTCAGCGTCGCGCCCGGGACGTCCTTGCGGAATTCTTCGAAGAGCACGCGAATGATCGGTTCGGAGGAGCCCGTGCCGCCCACCGAAAGCGTCTGCGCGAGGCTGGTCGGTGCTGCAGCGAGCAAGTCGAGGAGAAGAACGAGCAGCCACCAGTGCTTGCGATTCGGATTCATCGTGGTCTCCCGTGGGGTCAGAATAGGGGTTTGCGCGGGTGGGTCAGTCGGTCGCCGCGCCACTTTCGGCATCGGCGTAGGCGGCGGCGATGCGGAGGAACTCGTCGACTCGGGCAAAGAAAGCGTCAACGACATCCGGGTCGAAGTGGCTGCCTTGCCCGTCACGAATGATCCGTAGCGCTTCCTCGACCGGAAAGGGTTTCTTGTAGCTGCGCTGAACGATCAGCGCGTCGAAAACGTCGGCAAGCGCCATCAAGCGGGCGGAGATCGGAATGGCGTCGCCGGCCAGCCCGTCCGGGTAGCCTGAGCCGTCCCAGCGCTCGTGATGATGATGGGTGATTTCCTTGGCCATGGCGAGGAAGGCGACCGGCCGCTCGGCGTCCAGTTCCGCCTGCTCGATCGCCAGATAGCCGAGGCGACAATGCGTTTTCATGATCTCCCATTCATCGGCAGTTAACTTGCCGGGCTTGAGGAGAATGCTGTCCGGAATACCGACCTTGCCGATGTCGTGCAGCGGAGCAGACTTGACCAGGACCTCGATATTGGGCGGCGTCAGAAAGGCGGCAAAGCGCGGGTGAGTGCTCAGTTGCTGGGCCAGTGTATGCACGTAGGCCTGCGTGCGGCGCAGATGGTTGCCGGTTTCCGGGTCGCGCACCTCGGCCAGGCGCGCCAGCGCATGAATACTGACGTCCTGGATGCGCAGGTTTTCCGCCATGCGCCGGGCGACTTCGGCCTCCAGTCCGCGGTTGCGGTCTTGCAGCAGGTCGCGGGCTGCCTTCAGTTCGAGCTGCGTTCGCACGCGGGCGACGACGATCGCCGGCCTGATCGGCTTGGTGATGTAATCGACGGCGCCCAGGGTCAGACCGCGCTCCTCGTCGTCGCTGCTTTCCAGGGCCGTGACGAAGATGACCGGGATGTCGGCGGTGGCCGGGTTGGCGTGCAGTTCGGCGAGAACGCCGTAGCCATCCATCTCGGGCATCATGACATCAAGCAGGATAAGGTCGGGTGGCGGCCGGCTGTTGGCCACCTGCAACGCCCGGCGCCCCGAGTTGACCGCCCGTACGCGGTGCTGCGGGCTCAGCACGCCGCTCAGAACCGCCAGGTTCTCGGGCGTGTCATCGACGATGAGGATTGTTGCCATCAGGCTCCCAGTAAGCGGAGCGCGAGGCGCTCGTCAATGAATTATTGCGCCATTTTGCCGCTGGTGCAATTGACGACAGGTCGCTGTGCGCCAGTGGGAGTCCGGCAGGGAATGGAGCAGCGCGAGCACGTCCGGGCCGCTGTTGGTTGTTCCCCTTCTGTCCATCTCTCTGGCACGGCAAGCACGCAGCGCCAGAGCATGTGCCGCTTACCTCTCAGTTTGCCTGGCTCCCCTCCATTTCCAACGACTTCTTAGAGCGCGAGGTGCCTCATGCCCACTTGCATCGTCTCGCCTCGGATTTCCGCTGCAGAGTGCCTGCGGCCACCAGCTCGCCTGGGCGTCGCCCGCGCTTTCGATTGCGCTGCCAATGACACGATGAAAGCCATTGCTTGACTTGCGGCCGCAGAGCACATAGAATCTCCGGTCTTTGTCGCGGTCGCCGGGTTGTCGCGCGCGGACGCGGATCATGTCTACTGCCAGGGTGGTCTGTTGGCTGCGCTGGTCTCCTGCAGGTGCCGCTTTAGTGTTCTGCCGGTGGCTGCATCGAAAATTGGGGTGGAAGAATGCCAACTATTAACCAGCTCGTGCGCAAACCTCGGGAAGCGGTACGCAGCAAGAGCAAAGTGCCGGCCCTGGGCAATTGTCCGCAGAAACGTGGCGTGTGTACCCGCGTCTACACGACCACGCCGAAGAAGCCGAACTCGGCTCTGCGCAAGGTGTGCAAGGTGCGTTTGACGAATGGCTTCGAGGTGATCTCGTATATTGGCGGCGAAGGCCACAATCTGCAGGAGCACTCGGTGGTCCTGATCCGTGGTGGTCGTGTCAAGGATTTGCCGGGCGTTCGCTACCACACGGTGCGCGGCTCCCTGGATACTCAGGGCGTGAAGAAACGCAAGCAAGGTCGTTCGAAGTACGGTACCAAGCGCCCGAAGGCGGCTTGAGTCACTGTTTTAGCGGCTGTTTGCGCGAAGGCCGCGCTCAACGCGTGGCCGGGAGGGGGCGTGCGCGTTCCCCTTCGATTGAAATGTAATTGAGAGAGGTTCTTATGCCACGTCGCCGTGAAGTGCCCAAACGCGATATTCTGCCGGACCCGAAGTTCGGTAGCGTCGACGTTTCGAAGTTCGTCAATACGATCATGAAAAGCGGCAAGAAATCCGTTGCCGAACGGATCGTCTATGGCGCCTTCGACCAGATCGTCAGCAAGAGCGGCAAGGATCCGCTCGAGGTGTTCGGCCTCGCGCTTGGCAACATCAAGCCCTTGGTCGAGGTCAAGAGTCGCCGTGTCGGTGGCGCCAACTACCAGGTGCCTGTCGAAGTCCGGCCAAGCCGCCGCATGGCGTTGGCGATGCGCTGGCTGCGCGAGTCGGCACGCAAGCGTTCCGAAAAGTCGATGGGGCAGCGCTTGGCGGCCGAGATGCTGGACGCGTCGGAAAGTCGCGGTGGCGCGGTGAAGAAGCGCGACGAGGTCCATCGCATGGCCGAAGCCAACAAGGCGTTCGCACACTTCCGGTTCTAAGGCGGACCATAAGGCATCACTCGCGGCGCCTCTACGGCTGCCGTTGATCGTTCTTTATCATTCAAGGCTTATACTGTGGCACGCAAAACCCCTATTGAGC
>ERZ761603.209-NODE-209-length-51135-cov-42.967130_pt1 | contig 51135 bp, 34 predicted proteins | sample MGYA00511879_ERZ761603 | MGnify/ENA primary metagenome ERZ761603 (study PRJEB28899, sample SAMN02850040) | bioreactor sludge metagenome | biome: EBPR Sludge; feature: EBPR Bioreactor; material: flocular biomat | place: Australia: Thorneside Wastwater Treatment...
ACCGAGATCTACACTCTTTCCCTACACGACGCTCTTCCGATCTGGCGCTGCCGGCGGCTCCTCTCGCAACGGCGCCCCCACCACCCCACCCACAGCCCCACCCACCACTCCCGTGCGCACCGGGGCTGTCTCTCGCTTGGGGGCCGACTGCCGCACCTGCCCGTCCGAGCCGAGCACGCCCGACGACGTGAGGTCCTGCATGAGCCGCGCCTGTTCCTCGGCGAGCCGCTCGGCGTCGGCGGCGGAGACCGCGCGGGGCTTGGGCGTCTCCTCGCGCAAGGGTTGCCTGACTTCCGCCATCGCGGCGAGGCTGTTGTCCGGCAGCGGGCCCGAGGCCGCCGGCTTCTCGCCGGCGCATCCGCCCACCGCCAGCAGACCCAAGACCCCGACCGACATCGCGAGCACCCTGCGCATGGAACACCTCGGCTTGTGCGCGCACCGCCAACCGCGCCGGTTACCTTCGTCCAGATCGATCGTGGAGCTTTCGGACCATGCCGCCGCGCGTGGGGCGGGGCTTGCCGAGAGTTATCGGGCCTGATCCCGCGCGGCGGCGATCATGCCCGACAGCGAGACGGTCAGGCGTTCGAGGTTTCGTTCGGCGTCGCCCAGGCCGGACTTGGACCGCTGGTCGCCCTCGACGGCGGCGGTCAGCGCCCGATGGGCGGCCGCCGGCCCGACCGCGCGGGCCAGCCCGAGGATCGCGCCCTTGGAGGGACCCCAGAGGCGGAGGGCCCTGGCGACGGCTTCGGGGTTGTCGCCGGCCTTGAGCGCACCGGCGGCGATCTGCAGCTTGCGTGAGAGATCCAGCGCGGCGTACCACATGAGTTGGGCCGGCTCGCGGGAGATATCGAGCAGGTCGCGCAGGCGCGCGAGCGAGGCCCCGGCGTGCCCCTGAAGCAGCACGCTCTGCCAGTCCCACGCGGACTCCTCTCGGCTCTTGCCCACCATGTCGCGAACGAGCGCGAGCGTGATTACGCCGCCCGCCGACGGGTCGCCCATTGCCGCGGCCGCGAGTTTCGAGAGTTCGGAATCCAGCCGGCCCAGATCGGGCCCGCAGCGTTCGAGCAGCAGTTGGGCGGCTTTGGGTTCGATGGTGGCGGCGTGTCGTTTCTCGGCCCGCGCGGGGATCCAGCGTGCCGCGCTCTCTTCGGACACTTCGCCGCATTCGATCGCGATCCCGACGCTGGCGATCATCTCGTCGAGCTTGCCCTTGTTCCACTTGCTGGCGCGAAGCACGAGCGTCGCGTCGGCGGCGGGGGACTGAACATACCGCTCGACCAGGGGGCGATTCTCGAGCTTCACGAGGTCGTCGGCATGATCGACGACGACGAGCTTGTGCTGCATCATGAGGCCGGTGCTCCGGCACTCATCGAGCACGTCGGCGACGCGATGTTCCTTGCCGTCGAAATGGAGCAGGTCCACCGGGCCTTTGCTTTCCAGTTTGTCGCGGAGGGCGGCGGTGTACTCGGCGGCGAGGAAGTGGTTCGGGCCGTGCAGCAGCACGACGCGATGCTCGGGGCCGGGTGAACTGGAGGAGGACTTCGCCACGCGTGGAGAGCATACTCACCCGAGGGCGGCGCCGGCCGGGCGGGCCGGGGAGGATCAGCACCCCTGGGTGAAGGCGTCGACGAAAGCGGCGAAATCCTGGAAGTCCGTGAAGCCGTCGCCCGTAAAGTCGGCGTCGATCGCATCCGCGCACTGCTGGCGGTCTGTGAAGCAGCGGAGGTACTCGTCGAGGTCGAAGAAATCGACGAACCCATCGCCGGTAAAGTCGGCGGGACACCCGGCGGCATTGGCGCCCAGGCGCAGCACGTAGCGGTTGGTTTGGAACGGCAGCCCGCAGTCGTTACCGTTGAAGGGGGGCGCCACGCGAACCACGGCGCGGTAGACCCCGGGCTCGAAGGTGAATCGCAACGTCCCGGTCTGGCAGGGCGTAGAGTTCTTGAGCAGGAAAGGTCTCGAGGCGTCGCACCCTTCGCGACAGACCTGGAGCAGCGTATCGATCCCGCCCGTCACCGAGATCGAGACAACCTGACGGGTGGGCACGACGAACTGGTAGCTGTCGTGGTCGAGCGTGCCGTCGGCTAGGCCGAAGTAGGTGCCGAAGTAGACTTGTCCGAGTTCGGCGAAGACGACCTGGTCGGGGTCATCGCCGAAGCAGCCGTCGTTGATGCGTTCGCCGCAGGGCTCGGGTTCGACGATCGCTCCATAGGGGCGGCGGATAAGACAGCGATCGACGAACGAGAGGCTGAGCACGCCCGTGCGGGGGTTGCCTCGTGAGGCGACAACACGGATGAGGTAGGTGCGGCCCCGTTCGACCATGGAGCCTGTGGAGGCGAGGAGCCCGCAGGTGTCGTCGCCGCAGGCGAGTTCTCGGGCATTGCAGCCGTCGAAGATCGCCACGCCGGAGTCGACCACGGGGCCGCCACAGGTCGAGGCGGTGAGGTATCCGTCTTGATCGGCGGTGTACTTGAACCAGATGTCCGGAAAGCCGCCGGCGGGGTCGTAGCAGGATGATCTCCCGTCGGCGCGGTTGTTGGCGGTGGTCCAGGTGTAGGTCACGCCTGTGACGATGCTCGGCGCCTGCTGGCAGAGATCGGCCCCCTGAGCCCTGGCGGCGGCCACGCCCAGACAAGCCAGCCCACCGAGGCAGGCCAGCAGTGGCAGGATGGAGCAATTGACTGGACGAGCGAAGGTGGGAAGGGGCATGCGGACCGGTTCGTTCGTCCGGCCCTTCGGATGCATCGTTTCCGCTGTTCCTGTGTTTGGCGGGGGCTTTGGGAGGGGACGACCCTACCATGGCGACGTGCTGGTGTTGTCGGTCATCCAAGGGCCTGACAAAGGGCGGACGTTCGAACTGCCGGACCATGAGCCGCAGCTCATCGGCAGGTCGAGTGAAGCGCTGCCCTTGATGGACACCACGGTGTCGCGCCGGCACGCGGAACTCACACCCGACGGGGGCGCGTGGTACATCCGCGACCTGGAAAGCCAGAACGGGACGTACGTCAACGGGGTCAAGATCACCGAGCGGCTTCGGCTTCGAGCCGGGGACCAGATCCGCACCGGGGCGACGCTGTTTGTCTTCGGCCAGACCGAGACGACCGACCCCGAGGTGATCCGTCTGCTCAGGCCCGAACAGATGGACGCTTCGATCGAGCGGACCATGGCGAGCAACGCCGACTCGGTGCTGCTGTCCGAGCCGGAGCCCAGGGCGGCGGCGGTGGACCACCTTCGCGTGATCTATCGCCTGACGACGATCACAACGCGAGCGGCGGAGCGGGACGAACTGCTTCGGCAGGTGATGGAGGTTGTGTTCGCGGAGTTCAAGCCCGAGCGCGGGTTTATCGTGCTGATGGGCGCGACGCCGGACGAGCCGCCGCGGCCCGCGGTCGTGAAGTACGCGGCTGCGCCTCGCGACATGGACGAGGCGAAGATCCACGTCTCTCGCACGATTCTGCAGCACGTGATCCGGATGGGCGAGGGCGTGCTGAGCAGCAACGCGATGACCGATCCTCGCTTTGCCAAAGGCGACAGCGTGCAGAAGGGGCACATCCGCTCGGCCGTGTGCTCGCCCATCAAGCACCGCGATCGCGTGTACGGCGCTGTGTATGTTGACAGCTCGATCGCGAACTACACGTTTACGGCGGAGCAGCTCGCGCTGCTCAACGCGATCGGGCAGCACACGGGGCTCGCGCTGGCGAACGCCGAGCTGTACCAGGAAAAGCTCCAGACGGAGCGTCTGGCGGCGATCGGCGAGACGGTGGCGAGCCTGTCGCACTCGATCAAGAACATCCTCCAGGGCATGCGGGGCGGGGCCGACGTGGTCGAGCTGGGGCTCAAGAAGGACGACCTGAAGATCGCTCGCGGCGGTTGGACGATCCTCAAGCGGAATCTTGATCGGATCGTCGCGCTGACGATGAACATGCTGGCGTTCAGCCGGCAGCGTTCGATCGAGCTGGAGCTGACCAAGATCCAGTCGATCATCGAGGAGTGCGTGCAGCTCATCGAGGATCAGGCGCGGGCGAAGAACGTCGCGGTGATCTGCGACCTTGATCCGGAGATCCCCCACGCGATGCTCGATGCGCATCTCCTGCACCAGGCGCTGATGAACCTGCTGAGCAACGCGGTCGAGGCGGTCGAAGCGGGGAAGGGGCTGATCACGGTGCGTGCGTCGTACCGCCCGGCGCCCAGGCCCGTCCCGGGCTCCCCCGCCGGCTCGACGATCGACGTTGCGGTGATCGACAACGGCCCTGGCGTGCCACGCAACAAGCAGGCGTGGATCTTCGAACCGTTCAACACGACCAAGGGGCTTCGCGGGACGGGACTCGGGCTTGCCGTCGCCAAGCGAGTGGCGGAAGAGCACAAGGGGCGGCTGAGCGTCGAGAGCGAGGAAGGGCGCGGGGCGACGTTTCGGCTGCACCTGCCGGCGGACCTGCAGGCTTCGGCCGACCCCTCCGCGACGACGGGTGAGAAACCCGACATTCGGCGGACCGAATCCATGCCTTGATACGGCTAGTCCTCGTCGAGCTGCTTCTTGCGCCGCAGGACATGGTGGTAGTGCTGGGCGAAACGGTGGGCTTCGTCGCGCACCGCCTGGAGCAGCCGGAGCCCGAGATTCTCTCGCCCGAGGCGGATCGGCTCGGCGCGCTGTTGCACGTAGATCAGCTCTTCCTTCTTCGCGAGGCTGATGACCATCGGGGGCCTGACGTTGAGCTGGGCGAAGGCTTCGAGCCCGGCGTGCAACTGGCCAAGCCCGCCGTCGATCAGGATGACCTCGGGGTAGAGCTCCTGCCCATCGCCGGCCTCGCGGTATCGGCGGCTGACCACTTCGCGGATGCTCGAATAGTCGTCGTTGGTGACGGACTTGATCTTGAATCGGCGGTACTCGCTCTTGAGGGGTCGCCCGTCGACGAAGCACACCTTGCTCCCCACGGTCTCGCCGCCCTGAAGGTGGGCGATGTCGATTCCTTCGATGCATCGGATCGGTTCGGCGAGCCCGAGCGTTCGGCGGAGCGATTCGAGGCCTTTCTTTGGATCGATGATGCCGATCTCGGCCTCGGGCTGCCAGTCGGTGTCGTCGCCGCCGGCTCGGTCGGCCCGCTCGTCGAGCTTCTGGATCGCTTTGATCTGGTCGCGGATGGCGGCGGCCTTCTCGAAGGCCATGTCGGCGGCGGCGCGGGTCATTTCCTCGGTCATCTCGCGGATCATCTCGCTCCGCTTGGTGCCCAGAAAGCGCGTGAACCGATCGATATCCTCGCGATAGGCGCCGGGTGAGACTTTGTCGGCGCACGGGGCGGTGCACTGGTTGATCGCGTAGAGCAGGCAGGGTCGAAATCGCTTGTTCTTCTCGTCACCCGCAACGATGTCGAGCCGGCATGTGCGGAACTTGAAGACACGCTGGAGGATCTGGAGTGCTTCGCGGAGAGCGCCGGCGTTGGTGAAGGGGCCGAAGACCCGCGCGCCGCGCATCTCCTGCGCCACGCCGATGCCGCCCCCGTCGCGGTCGGAACGCTCCTCGATCCCCTGGGGGTTGCGCGTGATGAAGACGCGCGGGAAGTCCTCGCGGGTGGTGATGACGAGGTAGGGGAAGGTCTTGTCGTCGGTGAGGCGGACGTTGAACCTGGGGTGGATGTCCTTGATGAGGCGGTTCTCGGTGAGCAGCGCCTCCCACTCGCCCTCGCAGACCAGGTGCTCGAAGGTGTGCACGTGGTCGAGCATCTGCTGCTTCTGCCCGCCAAGGTCGGCCGAGGGCACAAAGTACGACGCCACGCGGTCGGGCAGGTTTCTTGCCTTGCCCACGTAAAGCACTACGCCCTTGTGATCCTTCATGAGGTAGACGCCGGGCCGCTTGGGCAGGGCACGTGCGCGCGCCAGCAGCCTTGCCATGCGTTCGTCGTGGCGTTCGCTGCCCCAGGGCGGGGGCGCGTCGTCGGGCAGGATGCCGTCCGCGTCGGGCTTGATGGGGTCCGGATCGTCGGGCACGCGGAAGGGTAGTGCAAGAATCAGGCGTGCCGCGTGGCGAGCCTGACAAACGTCTCGACACCCGCGGGGATCGCGGCGTCATTGAAGTCAAAGTCGGGCTGGTGCAGCGTCGGATACCGATCGACGCCCTCGGGCTTGAGCCCCAAGAAGAAGAAGCAGGCGGGCACGAGCCGCCCGTAGTACGAAAAGTCCTCCCCGCCCATCGTGGGCTCGGGAACCTCGGCGAAACCGGCGATGTTCGTCGGCGTGCCGTTCAGTCCGCGCAGCGTCCGGAAAAACTCCCCGACCAGGTGCGGGTCGTTGTGCGTGACGGGGTAGCTCTCGCGGTAGGTGATCTCCGCCCGGCATCCCAGCGCCTGGGCGATGCCCTCGGCGATCGCGTGGAACCTCTGCTTGACCAGCGTGCGGGTCGAATCCCTCAGCGTGCGGACGGTCCAGTGCGTCCAGCAGGTCTCGGGGATGATGTTGTTGGCCGTCCCGGCGCGGATCTCTCCGCACGTGACGACGACGGAATCGAGCGGCGCGACGTTTCGGCTCGCGATTGTCTGCACAGCCGCGATGATCTGGGCGGTCGCGTGAATGGGATCAAAGCCCTGGTGCGGATACGCCCCGTGGCTCTGCGTGCCGCGCACGTTCAGCTCCACGTCGTCCACAGACGCCAGCAGCGGTCCCACTCGCGTCGCCACGTGCCCGGCGGGGTAGGTCGGCCAGCCGTGAAGCCCGAAGATCTCGCCCACGCCGTCCATCGCGCCCTCCCGGCACATGCGTTCCCCGCCGGCGCCCCCTTCCTCCGCGGGCTGGAAGACAAAGACGACCGGGCGCGGGCGGTGAGGCATCGCCGCCAGCACGCGTGCCGCCCCGATGAGCATCGTCGTGTGCCCGTCATGCCCGCACGCGTGCATCTTCCCGGGCACGCACGAGGCATAAGGCTTGCCCGTCGCCTCGGTGATCGGCAGCGCGTCCATGTCGGCCCGCAACGCCACCGCGGGGAGCTTGTCGTTCGCCGGTTCCGTCGCGGGCAGCCTGGCCACGACACCCGTCTTGGCCACGCCCGCCCGGAAGGGGATGCCCAGACGCGTCAGTTGACGCCGCACCACCCCGCTCGTCCGCTCTTCCTCATAGTTCAGTTCGGGGTGGCGGTGCAGGTCATGGCGGATCTCGATGAGATCCTTGAGCTCACGGGAAATCAGCGTGCGGATCTGGTCGGACGTCGCGGCAGCGGTCATGGATAAGCGTATTCGCCACGACCCTCGGCCGGCCCGATCCTTCCAGATCCCGAATCACTTCGGGAGAACCGCGTCCGCTATCTGCAGGGCCTGCGCCTCGTGCCGGGCCACCGCCGCCCAATCCACCGGCGCCTCGTTCGCCACCGCGATCCCCGGGTACTTCTTCGCCAACTCGGCCCGAATTGGGATGTTCCGGCTCATGCTCTCGGCCAGAATCTGCTCCACCTTGGCCGAGAGCAGGAAATCGGCGAGCTTGTCGCCCGCGATCGCGTTGGGTGAGCCCACGATCCGCCCCACCGTGTTCGGAATCAGCAGCGGGCCAAGGCTCGGTAGCCCCACGAACTTCTCCCGCGGCTTGTCCGGCACCTCGTACACCAGATCAACCGCCCACTTCTGCGCCTGCCCGGCCCACACGTCGTCGGTGTCCGTGAGGCCCAGGATGATGTCACCCTGCGCCAGCGCCTGCACCACCGCCGAGTTGGAAGGGAGCACCTTCAGGCCGTTGTCCACCATCTCGCGAAGCCAGCTCTGCACGGCCCCGGAGCCGTGTGTCGCCACGAGGTACGCCAGGTGCGTGCGCGTCGTCCCGAAGCGAGGATTGGCGATCCCGACCTTCCCGCGGAACTCGGGCTTGGTCAGATCACGCAGGCGGGTCGGCACCAGGTTCTTGTTCGAGAAGGCGTTGGTCGCGTACGCGATGACGCGGCCTCGCTGCGCGAACCCGTACCACCGCGAGTCCGACGGGCGAAGATGGCTTGGCCACCCACCCACCACTGTCGCCTCTGATCGCGTCGACCACGCGGCGAGCGCCCGCTGCTCCGCCAACCCGACGGAGGTCAGCACCTCGCTCGCCCACCAGACGTCGGCGCGGGGCTTGTCCTTCTCCGCCAGCACGCGCTGGGCTACCGATCCCCGCGTCGCCTCCGTGTCGGTCACCACGTCCACGCGGATCCCCGTCTCCGCCTTGAACGCATCGACCACGGCCTGCACGACGTAATCGTCGGCGGAGGTGTAGAGCACCACGCGCGTGCCGTCGTCGTTCGTCCGCCCCGTCGATGGGCCGAACACCGACCACAACGTGACCAGCATGAGCAGCACGGCGGGGGGAGCGGCCCAGAACGCGATCGTCCGCCCGCGCGACGAATTCACCCAGCGACGGATCTTCTGCGTATCGATCTCTCGCTCGCCGATGTGAAAAATCATGCCGCGATCCTCCCGACCATCAGAACACTCGCCTTGTCCAGCCCGCTGACGCTCGCCTTACTTCGCGGCCGGTGCCTCGGGCTCGGCGGGTTCGGCCGGCTTCTCGCCCGCGGCGGGCTCCTCGTCCACGGGCTTGCCACTCTTGGCCTGCTCACGAGCGAGCGCGGTCGCCTTCGCCACGTCCGCCGCCGGCAGGATCCACGCGCCCCGGTACGCACGCATCGCCGACATGCCCCCCTGGTCGGCCTCCATCTCCTCGCGGCTGGGCAACTGCAGCACCGACACGCCGACGAACGAGCCGTCGGCGCCGAAGACCGGCATCCCGAACGACGACTCGTGCGCGCGGCCGGGGAGGACGAGGGTTCTCGGCTTGCTCACAACGGCCCGCACTCGCGATTCGTTGATCACTTGCGCACGATCGTTGAACTTGCCGAGCCGCTCGACCGTGAAGAGCTGATCCCCGAGCGTGGCCGACTTGCCCGAATCGACGTTGACGAACGTCGGCTTCGCGTCGCCGATCTTGGTGATCTGCACCCAGGCCAGATCAAGCTCGGAATCACGCGCAACAAGCGTCCCGGCGAGCCCCTCGTTGTCGTCCCCGATGAGGACCTTGATCTCCTTGGGCGAGCGGTTGCGCCCGCCCATCATCTGCTTGAAAGCCTCGGGCACGCCGCCCATGAGCACGTTGGATGTCAGCACGAGCCCGCCCTGGTCCACGAGGAAGCCCTGCACCTCTTCCTCCGACTCCTCCTCGCCGTCCTTGAGCACGTACTTGATGGTCACGATCGCCGGCCCGCGATCGGCGGCGAGCGATTTGTACGCGTCGGCCGTGGCGTCAGCGACAGCTCGGACCGCCGGAGCGGGCGAGGGCGCGGGGGAGAACGCGGACACGAGCGAACCGGCCGCGGCAAGAACGAGAATCGCTGGGGACATGGGAACTCCTCTGGTCTTTCAATGCAACTGCTGTACGTTGATCGGTCAGTCCTGCTTGATCGCCGGCTTCCAATCGGGCTCGGCGAAAAGGAACGTCGAACGGTTGTCGCGAAGCACCGCGAAAATCACGCGGGTGGGCTGCGTCTTGGCGAGGTCGGCCATCACGGTGCGGAAGTCGTCGATCCCGCGGATCTCGCGGTCGTTGATCCGCTGCACCAGGTCGCCGAACGAAAGACCCGCGAGCCCGGCCCACCCGACCCGCTCCACGTTCGTCACGATCACGCCCTGGATGCTGTCGTCCCAGCGCTGCTCGTCGCGATCGAAGAAGGTGATCTCCCGCACGGAGAAGTCAAAGTCCTTGTTCTCGTCGGTCCTCGCCTCGGACGCGGTGATCCGCGTGCGCTCGAGCGTGACGTCGACATTGACCGGCGTGCCGCCGCGGATGACGCGGATCGCGACCTTGTCGTCGGGACGGAAAGACCGGATCTTGCGCTGCAACTGCCCCGCGTCCTGCATGCCGCGAGGGCTCATCTTCTCGTCCCCCACCGCCACGATCAGATCGCCCGGGCGAAGGTCCGAGCCCGCGGCCAGCGTGTTCGGATACACGCGCGTGACACGGAAGCCAGGGGTTGCCTCGGCGCTGAGCTTCCTCGCCAGATCTCGGAAGACCGGCTGCGTCTCGACCGCCAGCCACGCCTTGGGGAGCTCCTGAGGCTGATCCTCCTTCTTGGGCGGGCGGGGCTTGATCACCGTGACCTGGTTCTTCCCGTTGCGGTCGACCTCGATCAGGACGAACTCGGGGATGTCCTCGGGCTTCTCGACCTTCATGATCGACTGGTAGACATCCGACAGCTCCTTGACGCTGCGCACAGGTCGGCCGTCGATCGACCGGATGATGTCCCCGTACTGCAGCTTCGGCTCGGACAGATCCGGCGGCGACCCGGACCGAACCCCCGTGACGAGCGCCCCTTCCCGCGACGGCAGCCGACGCGACCTGGCGATCGCCTCGGTGATCTCCATCGCGGAAATGCCCCAGGTGCGGAGCAGGGTCTCGTCGCCCTTTTCTCGCAGAAGTTTCTCGGTCTTGACCGTCAGTTCGAGCGTCGAGCCCTTGCGGTCGATCGTGAACCGAACATCGGTGCCGACGGGCTTTGACGTGATGAGACGCAGCAGCGGCGGGATCTCCTCAGCAAAGCGGACTGTCAGGGGCGAGCCGTCGATCGCCACAATGACGTCGCCGGGCTCGATCCCGACGCGCGCCGCCGGGCCGTCCTTGTTGACGGTGTTCACGAGCACGCCGCGGGTGAGCCCGGTCTTGGAGATCGCCTTAAAGGCCATCCCAACCGTCGATCGGACCACTTCGCCCTTGGCGATGATCTGGTCGGCGACGCTTCGCGCGAGGTTGCTGGGGCTCGCAAAGCCCATGCCCGAACCGCCCCGTGTGTTGATCCCGATGATCTCGCCTCGCAGATTGACGAGCGGCCCGCCGGAGTTCCCCGGATTGATCAGCGCGTCGTGCTGGATCCAGTTGGTGAGCGAGCCGGTGGACTGCCCGTAGTCGAGTTCCATCTCGTCGAGCTCCTCGGACCCGAACCCGGACGTGAAGACGCGAGACGTGTTGGAGACGATCCCGAGAGTCACCGACCGCGAGAGGGAAAAGGGCGAACCCATCGCGAGGACGGGGTCGCCGATCGCCAGCGTGTCGGAATCGCCGAACCCGGCCACGGCGAGCGTCGTGCCGGGCTTCAGTTCCGACAGGTTCAGCTTGAGCACCGCCAGATCGGTCAGCGGGTCTTCGCCCACCATGGTCGCTGAGATCTCCTGCTTGTCCGCCAGGATGCAGAAGTACTTCACCCCGTCGCCCGTGACGTGTGCGTTGGTCAGCACATAGCCGTCGGGCGAGATGATCGTGCCCGACCCCGTCCCGCCGCCTTTGGTCTCCTGGCCTCCGAAGTACGAGACGGTGACCACCCGAATATTGACCAACGCGGGGAAGACACGGTCGCGTGCGCTCGCCACCTGCGGGTCCGCCGCCGGTGTCCCGCCCGACGACACGCAGGATGGCACACTCAGCAGGGAACCCGACGCCAGAACAAGCACGGCCGCGAGACGGAGCGATGATCGAGCCAAGGGTCGAGTCTCCATAACTGTTCGGAGCATCCTAACAAACGTTCCGAAGCAGGGCGATGGTCCGTGGCAGCGTAGGACACCGGAACTCGGGCGGTCATTGTGGAGGCCTTTGTCCGCGGTTCCGAGAAAATCGCGATCCGGCGGCAGATAACACTTTTGTTTCAGGACGCAACGAGTATTCTGCGCCCGAACCAGCTTCTGCTGTCTGTTCTTGACGGCCATGGATCGGTTGCACCATCGGGGGGGGTCGGGGACTCGTGGTTTTGCCGTGCGTTTCTCCAGGGGCCCGCTCGGGCGACGAGGAGCTTCGACTGCAATGAGACATTTCCGGGCGTTCGCAAGCGGCACAGGGCTCGGGACCCTCGCCGCGGGTGTCATCGCGTCGGTGTTCGCAAGCCCTGGATCGTGCGCTCGCGCGGACGATCTGGGCACGGCGCGTCTCTTCGAGCAGGAGTACAGGGTTCAGCGGTTCAACTACCGCTCATCGATCACCTTTCCGGATCGGAAGACCGCCGGCCGAACGGTTCCACTCCACAGCGTGACCGGTGCCGTACACCTCGGCGACGATCGCTACCTCGTCTCCACCAACTCGGCCTGGATGGTTCCCCCCTACTCCTACCGAAACTACGTTCTCGAAGTCCGGCTCGACCTTGGACCCACCGGCGTCCCCACAGGTCTCTCCTACGTGCGCACGCTGCTCTGGAGCGACCCCTCGCTCGACGGCTATGACCTCGACCCGCGCGGACTGACGATCAATCCGGACCTCGGCGGGCTTGGCGGCGGGGGCAACCTCGTCGTCGCCGGCGGCAACAACACCCTGCGTCAGTTCTCGCTCTCCACGGGCGCGTCGATCCCCTTTGGCACCAGTCCGATGGGCAACGGCGTGCCCATCGCGCCCAATACGAGCACCGAGGACGTGGTCTACGTCCCGTCGCGCGGGATGTTCTACACGCTCTGGCGCACGCCAGAGTCCTCCATCACCATGCTGAACTCCGTGGGGCGCGTCGGGCCGGCGTTCCGCGTGGGTGTTCGCCGAAACGCCGGCTCGGGCTATCCGTCGGGCGTCACGCTGCTCGAACCCTGGCCTTACTGGCCTCGCTCGTTCAATTCCGCCACGACGCTTCTGGTCGCGCTCGACAGCAACGGGCCGGCCCTTGAGGCGTACGACCTCGACAGCAGGCCCCTCGGGCGCGTGCGCCTCTCGAGCCAGCTCACGCCCGGCGCCGTCACGCTTCCGCTCAGCGGCTCATCCGCGCAGTTGTGGATCAGCGCTCTGGCGGCGAACAACCAGACCGGACGACTCCTGATCTTCAACAAAGGGCTCACACCGGGCGAGGCCGACGTCTTTGTGCTTACACCGATTCCCGAGCCTTGCCCGCCAGACTTCAACCTCGACGGGTTTGTGGACTTCTTCGACTTCGATGAGTTCATCATCGGTTATGAGAACGGCGATCCTCGTGCCGACACCGACCGCGATGGTTTCATCGACTTCATGGATTACGACCTCTTCGTGGAGTCCTACGACCGCGGATGCTGATCGGCCGTGCCGTCGCGATGGTCACCGATCGAGCCCGAGCTTCGCCGCCAGATCGTCGGCGGTTGCCGTCGCGTCCGCCCCGACGATCGTGACATGGCCGACCTTTCGTCCCGCGCGGGGCTCTTTGCCGTACCAGTGGAGGTGGGCCCCCGCGATGTCGAGCACGCCCAGCGCGTTCTCGATCGGGCGGCCGATCAGGTTGATCATCGCCGCGGGACGAGAACTCGTTGATCCCAGCGGCATACCGGCGATCGCCCTGACGTGATTCTCGAACTGCGAGCACTCGGAGGCTTCGATGGTCCAGTGTCCCGAGTTGTGCACTCGCGGCGCCATCTCGTTGCCCAGCAGCCGCCCCCCCACATCAAAGAACTCGATCGCGAGCACTCCGACGTACGCAAGACGCTCCATGATCGCCTTGGCATGCGCGGACGCTGTCGCCTGCAACTCGGACGAGACATCGGGAGCGGGAGCGATCGAACGGCGCAGGATCCCGCCTTCGTGGCGATTCTGCGCGAGCGGATAGGCCTCAAAGCGTCCAGACGCCGATCGGACCGCGATCACCGACAGTTCGCGTCGGAACGGCACGAAGGCCTCGACGATCACGCCCGGCGCGGTCGGCCGGATCTGATCCCACGCTCGTGTGACGTCAGCCGGCGAACGCAGCACCGCCTGACCTTTCCCGTCGTACCCCATGCGACGCGACTTGACGACACAAGGCGTGCCGATCTCCGCGACCGCCGTATGCAGCGACTCGGGACTTTCGGCGACACGAAAGTCTGGCACCTCAAGCCCGACCTCGCGGAAGAGCGTCTTCTCGAACAGGCGATCCTGCCCGGTGCGCAGCGCGTCAACACCCGGCCGAAGAGGCACCGCCGCCCGAGCTGCCAGCAGATCGAGGGCGGCCGGAGGGATGTTCTCGAACTCGAACGTCACGACATCGACACCTGAAAGAAACCGATCGATGGCGTCGGGGTCGGTGTACTCCCCGCGAACGTGGCGGCCCACATCGGCCGAGACCGCGTCCTCCGCGGGATCGAGAAAGACGAACCGATGCCCCAGCGGAATGCCCGCCAAAGCGAGCATCCGTCCGAGTTGTCCGCCGCCGAGAACGCCGATCACCATGGGAAGATTCTCTCACCGAGACGAAGGAGCGAGGCTAGCGGCCCGACCTGGGATCACGATCACGCATCACGACCGCGGTCTGCTTCTCGCGTCGCTGATGAAGCATCCGGCGAAGTTCAGGCCTTAAGCCGGACAGGATCGCCGCGGCGAGCAGGGCGGCGTTGACCGCCCCCGCCTTCCCGACCGCCAGAGTGCCGACGGGAACGCCCGCGGGCATTTGCACGATGGAGAGCAGGCTGTCGAGCCCGTTGAGGGAGTCTGTCCGCGTCGCCGAGACGATGGGCACGCCCAGCACGGGCAGGACCGACTTGCTCGCCGCCATGCCGGGGAGATGGGCCGCCCCGCCCGCGCCGGCGATGATCACCTCGATCCCGCGTGACTCGGCGGAGGAGGCGTACTCGAAGAGCCAATCGGGCGTGCGGTGCGCCGAGACGACGCAACACTCGTGAGGCACGCCGAGCTCGTCCAGAGTCGCCGAGGCGTGCTGCATTGTCTCCCAATCGGACTTGCTGCCCATGATCACGCCGACAAGGGGCGCGGCGTTCTTCGAACGAGCGGGACGTTTGGCCATAGGCGACATGGTAGTGACACCCCACCCGACGCGTCCCGGGGGGTGCGCCCCGCCCTACTGCCAGAGCAGGGCGACTGCAGCCCAATAGAGCGGGAGGCCGACCACGATGTTAAAGGGGAAAGTCACCGCGAGAGCCAGGGGGACATAGAGACCCGGGCTGGCTCTTGGAATCGCGTGGCGGATCGCCGCGGGGGCCGCGATGTATGACGCCGACGCCGCCAGCACGACCAGCAGGTACGCGTTGCCGGGGGAAAGCCGGGCAACCCAGGCGATCGCGAGCGCCAAGGCGGCGTTGAGCAGGGGGACGACGATGCCAAAGCCGACCATGCCCCAACCGATGACCTTCAGGACGCGCCAGCGTCTGGCGGCGACGAGCCCCAGCTCGAGCAGGAAGAACGTCAGCACGCCCTGAAAGAGATCAACGTAAAGGGGCTTGAGCATCGCGTGCCCCTGCGCCCCGGACAGAGCCCCGATCGCCATGGCCCCGGTGAGCAGCACGACCGGGCCGTTGAGGGCGGCTTCGCGGAGGCTTTCCGGGAGTGAGGGGAGCTTGACGCCGTCCGTCGCGTGGGCCGATCGCGAGAAGGTCACGGCGAGAAGGATCGCGGGGGATTCCATGAGCGCCAGAGCCGCGACCATGTGCCCGCCGAAATCGACCCCCTTGCGTTGAAGGAACGCGCACGCCGTTAGAAACGTCACGGCGGAGACTGACCCGTACGTGGCGCAGAGTGCGGCGGCATTATCGGCGTCCATCCGGCGGCGGAGGAAGGCGTAGACGTACGTCGGGACGATGATGGCCAGCCCGATCGCCGCCGCGAGCGACCAGATTGCTTCCGGGGTCAGCCCGGTTTCTCGCAGCTTGATTCCGCCCTTGATCCCGATCGCCCACATCAGATAGAGCGACAGCAGCTTGGTGACGGCCTCGGGAATCGCCAGGTCGGACTTGAGCAAACCCGCGATCAGCCCCAGAGCGAAGAAGAGAATCGCCGGGTTCAGGAGATTGTCGGCCACGAGTGCCCAGTCCATCGTTGAGCACTGTATACGAAGCCGGGGCACGGAAAGAAATGCCCCCGGGGAGAGGTCCCCGGGGGCACATGAGTGGACTGAGCGAATAGGTTGCTTACTGGGCGAAGGCCATCGGCTCGACTTCGGGCGGCAGGATGGGCTGCTCGCCCATGATGGCGTCCATCAGCGTGGCACGGGCGGCGGCGTCGGCACCGATCTCGTCGGGCAAGGCCTTGCCGATGATCACCGACTTGGGCCGACGGGTTTCGAACTCGGACAGGCCGATCTGATCGATCTGCTGGAAGAGCATCCGCAGAGCGTTGAGCGTGTCCAGGGCGGCGGCGGACTCAGGATTGCCCGGGTCGTTCTCGAGGAAGAGGCGGAAGCCCAGGCCGTCCGTCTTGGTGGCGGCGGCCTTGTAGTTGTTCCAGGCCTTGCCCAGATCGCTCTTCACGCGGGCGGAATCGTCGGACCAGATCGTCGAGCCGTCGTCGTTCTGTCCGTCCTGCTTCATGAAGATCGCGCGGTAGGTGTCGATCACAGGCTGGACGACCTCAAGCGACAGACGCTCACGCGAGACGCGATAAGGCCCGGAGGGGTAGCGGTCGTCGGCGGCGTAGGGGTTGGGGTTCGCCACGTCGTTGTAGAGCGAGCGGCCGATCAGGGCATCGAGCTGATCCTCGACGGTCGGCTCGCCGGACAGCGGGATGCCGAGGTTCCGGAGGAACTCGGCGAGCTCGCCCTCGACCGGCGTCGGGGTCGAGACCGCGTCGATCTCGATCCTCGGGTTGAGGCCGGCGATCGGAGGCTGCGAGATGGTCTGCTGGGGCGAGAGGTCGAGGGCGAGTGCGAAGCCGGACCCGTTGCCGCCCGCGCCAAGATCGAGGAAGGACGTGAGGTTGATGAAGAGCTTCTTGCCGGGGGTGCCGTTGACCGTGCCGAAGGCGCCCGTGCCGAAACCGATCGTGAACGTTCCGCCTGCGCCGACTTCGGTGATCGCGCCGGAGGTGGTGATCGATCCGCCGGCAACCCAGTCAACGCCGAGGTCCTGGGCGGTGGTCCCCAGAGCGGTGATGTAGGTGGAAGGCGCCCGCATGAGCAGGTTGATCGTCGGAGAGTTGATCGTGATGTTGCGAAGGGCGTTGAGATCCCCGAGGGTGACCTGGGTCGTCGCGTTGATCAGGATCGAACCCAGGGCGGTGACCTTGTGGAACTGTCCGATGTTGACGTTGTTCCCGTTGATCGAGAAGGTCTGGAAGGGGTTCACGCTGGACGCGACAGGCAGACCGTTGGCCCCAAACTCGGTCGCGAAGATGATCGTCGAGAAGGGCACCACCGAGCCGAGAGCAGCGCCGATGTTAATGTCGCCGAAGGCGTTGGTCGCGCCGATGGAATTGGCGAAACGGAAGAGCGGGTTGTTGATGGTGGGCGTGCCCGTCGCGTTGAGCGTCAGGTCGTGAGCCGTGCCGTTCGTGTCGAGGGTCGAACCGAAGAGGAAGTCCGAGGCGGTGAGCGTGGCCGCGGTGTTGAAGGTCGCCGCGTCGCCGTACTGCTGGCGGCCGAGCGTGCTGACGTTGCCGTTGAACACGACCGTGCCCGCGCTGTCGGTCGTCAGGTTGCCGAGTTGGGTCGTCCCGCCGACCGTCTGGAACGTCGTCACGCCCGACGCGTTGATGGTCAGGTCGTCGCCGGCCGTGTTCGCGTCGAGCGTGCTGTTGAACGTCACGTCGACGCCGGTGAGGGTCCGGTCGCCATCGATCAGCACAGCGTTGTCATACGTCTGGTTGCCGGCAGTGCTGATGTTCGTGCCGATGGTCACCGTGCCGCCGCCGGTCACCGTGAGGTTGTTGAGCCTCGCGGTCGCGCCCACGCCCGTGCCAAACGAAGTCGCGCCCGCATCGGTGATCGTGAGGCTGCGGGTGTCGGCCGTGTCGCCGTCGAGGTTCGCCGCGAAGGAGATCCCGTTGCCCGTCAGGTTCACGTCGGCCGCGAGTACAACGTCGTCGCCGTACGCCTGCGTCCCGGACGTCGTCACGTTGCCCGTCAGCACAGTCGAGCCGCCCGTGTCGGTCGTGAGCGAGCCGAGCGACTGTGTCGCGCCGACCGTCGAGGCGAAGGTCGTGGTCCCGGCGGTGTTGACCGTGAGGGCACGGTTGTTGCCCGCCGCGTCCGCCTCGACCGTATCGCTGAAGGTGATGTCGCCGTTCGCGCCCGTGCCCGCCGAAGCGACGGTGACGTCCGCGTCGAGCCGGACCGGCCCGCCGAAGTTGATCGTCGCGGCGTTGGTGGCATCCGTCACCGACAGGTTCCCGGCCAGAGCGATCAGGCCGCCGCCCGCCCCGTCGACGGCGAAGGTCAGCGCATCAAGGAAGCTGAGGTTCGAGGCGACCGTGATCGTGCCGATGTACGACGAGTCACCGAAAGTGATCATCGAGAACCCGTCCTGGAAGAGCGCCAGCTCGGCCGCCGTCAGGTCCAGGTTCGCCGTCCCACCCGCGCCACCCAGTTCGATCCCCGTCGCGCCGCCGAACGTGGTGATGGTGAGCGAGAACCCGGTGCCCGAGACGTTGCCCGCGAAGTCAAGATCCTCGGCCGCGAGGGTCGTGTCGGCCCCGAAGGTCACCGCGTCGCCGTACGACTGCGTGTTGGACGTGCGAACCACGCCGCCGTTGATGAACGTCGTGCCGCCCGCATCGGTCGTGAGATTCGCGAGCACGCTCGTCCCGCCGACGATGTCGTTGAACGTCGTATCGCCGGAGGTGTTCACGGTCATCGAACGCTGTGTGCCGTCCGAATCGACCGTGCTGTCGAACGTGATGTTCCCGCCGCCCGAGGAGGCGAAGGTCACATCGCCCGCGAGCGTCAGCGCGTCGTTAAAGGTCTGGTTGCCCGTCGTCGAGACGTTCGCCGTCACGACTGTCGAGCCGGCCGCGTCGGTCGTGAGTGACCCGAGCTCCTGCGTCGCTCCCACCGCGCCCGTGAAGGTCGTGACGCCCGAGGCGTTGACCGTCAGAGCGCGGTTGTTCGCCGCCAGGTCCGCGTCGACCGTCGAGGCGAACGTGATGTTCACGCCGGTCAGCGTGGTGTCGGCGTTGAGCACCACCGCGTCGTTGAACGTCTGGTCGCCCTGGGTCGTGATGTCCGCGGCGATCGCCGTCGTGCCCGCCGCGTCGGTGGTCAGCGTGTTGATCGCCTGCGTCGCGCCCACAGCCCCGCCGAAGGTCGTCGTGCCCGCGTCGTTGATCGTCAGGTCGCGGTTATTGCCCGCCGCGTCCGCGTCGACCGTCGAGTTGAACGCGATCGTGTTGCCCGTGAAGGTGATGTTGCCCGCCAGCGTGACCGCGTTGGCGTACGTCTGTGCGCCCGTCGTCGTGACGTTGGCCGCAAACTGGGCCGTGCCGCCTCCGTTGACCGTCAGCGAGGTCAGCGCCGTCGAGCCGCCGACCGCCTGCTGGAAGTCGACGAGCCCGGCCGAGGTGACGGTCAGGTCCGACCCGCCGTCGACCGTGTTGAGGAAGGTCACGGCACTGCCCGAGACGATCGACGCCGCCGCCACGTCCACGCGGGAGTTGAAGGTGACCGTGCCCGTGGACGAGAGATCCGCGGCCAGGGAGGTCGAGCCGCCCGCCGCCGTGCGGAGCGTCAGGTTGTCGTTGAACGCCGAGGCGCCCGCGACGGTGATCGTCCCGGTCATGCCCGAGGCGCCGATAGTGATCCCCGAGAAGCCGTCCTGCAGGAACGCAAGCTCCGCGGCCGTCAGGTCAAGAGCGCCCGTGCCGCCCGCCCCGCCCAGCTCGATGCTGTTGGCGTTGGTCGCCGTGCGGAGCGTGAGCGTGCCCGTGCCCGAGACGTTCGCCGCAAGATCAATCTCGTCAGCGATGAACGAAGCGTTGTTGGCCCCGAAGGAAACCGCCGCGTTGACCGCGATCGTTCCCGTTCCCGCCGACATGGTGACCGGACCGCCCGCGAAGTTTGTCGCCTGCGAGAAGGTGATGTTGCCGCCGCCGCCCACGCCCGCCAGCAGCGCGACGTTCAGCCCGGACAGCGTGACCGTCTGCGACGTTCCGATCGTCAGATCGCCCGTTCCATCGGAACCCGCGGTGATCGAGAGCGTGCCCGTCGCCGTCACGTTCCGACCGATCGTGACGTCCGCCGCCGAAGAAAGGCTCAGCGTGTTGCCGGAAAGCGAGCCGGAGGTCGTGATTCCCCCCGCCGACGCGATCGTGATGTTGCCCGCGCCCGTCGCGAGCGACCCGGAGATCGTCGACGTGCCCGAGTTGTTGATGCCGATCGAACCGCCCGAGGTCGAGACATCACCGCTGATGGTGACGTCCGTTCCGGCGATGGAGAGGGATCCGCCCGACAGCACGACGAGCGAGGCGAGCGTGGTCGTTCCCGTGTTCGCCAGCGACATGTTGCCGTTCGCGAGGATCACGCCACCCGCGGAGGACGTGAAGTTCTCGACGTTGGACGTGACGGAGAACGAGCCGTTGCCCAGCAGGAAGCTCGCGTTGCCGATGTCGACGTTGCCCGACCCGTTGTTGTCCAGGTCTGCGTTGAGCACGAGGCTGAGCCCGCCGCCCGAGCCCGTCACCGTGACGCCGGGTGAGAACGTGATGTCGTTGTGGGCGTTGAGCGTCAACGTCCGGGCCGCGCCGGAGTAGGAAAGCGACGTCTCGAAGGTGATATTGCCGGGCTGCAGCCCGCCGTCGGCCAGGTTGCCCGTCTGGATGACCACGTCGCCCAGGCCCAGCGCGGTGATGATCGCGTTGACGCCAAGCTGCGAATCGTTGACGCCCGGGTTGTCGTAAGGGTTGTTGGCGTCGCCGAAATCGCCCGTCGCGCCGCCGGCGACGATCCGAATGTTGTACGGGTCGATCATCCACAGGCCGCCGCGGCCGCTGGCGTGCCGTGCGCCCATGTTGGGAACGTTGCCCAGCGAGATATACCCGCCCGAGGTTTCGATGAAGCCGCCGTCGCCGCCCTGCACACCGCCGCGGGCGAAGATCTGCCCGCCCACGCGGGCCGCCTGCGTGCCCCAGAAGGTGATCTGCCCGCCGTTGCCCACCGTCGTCGCGTCGGCGCTGATGGTCGAGTGCTGATCGACGTAGACATAATCAGCCCGGCGTTCGGTCCCTTCCCCGCCCGGCCCGCCGCCGATGGCGATCTCTCCGCCGCCGTGCGAGCCCGAGGCGTCGATCGTCGCGCCAAAGACGCCGACGCGCTCGCCCGTAATGTGGACCCGTCCGCCCGTACCGTTGTCGTTCGTCGCGTCGATCTCGCCGGCGATCCGCACCTCGCCGGTCCCGCGGCCTTCCACATCGACCTGCCGGGCACGCATCCGCCCGGCGTTGAAGATCGCCATGCCCGCCGTGTCGCCCGCGGCCATCAGGATCCGCCCGCGGCCCGCGTCGATCGTCCCGCTGTTCTCGACAGAGGCGTTCTGCGCATCACCGCCCGCCGGGCCCTGGATCCGCGTGAAGACCTGCGAGCCTTCCTTGCCGACGAAGACCTCTTCGCCCGCCGCCATCACGACCGTGCCGTTGGGCGACACGATCGTGCCGTAGTTCTGAACCTGCTTGCCGACCATCGCGACCAGGTCGGCGCGGATCGAGCCCTCGTTGCGGACGACGCCCTGCAGGTTCGTGAAGTTGTTGCGACCCGCGAGGAAGTCCTCGTTGGAGATGTTGCCCGCCGCCGCGAACAGCCCACCGACATTGACCACCGCGTTGTTCCCGAAGATCACGCCCGCGGGGTTCACGAAGTAAACGTTTCCGTTGGCGAGCAGGGTCCCGTCGATCCGCGTCGGGGCCGCACTGTTGATCCGGTTGAGCACCGTCGAGAGGTTCGAGGGCTGGATGAACTGCACCGTCTCAAAGGGCAGGATGTCGAACGAGGCGTAGTTGATGATCGCGCCGTCCGAGGCCGTGATGATCCACATGTTGCCCTGGCGCGTGAAGGTCACGTTGCCGACGACAACCTGGTAATCCTCGGGGCCCGCGATCACCGCGGTCGACATCGCCGCGGCCATCGCCGCCGCAAGAACCGCCGCGCCCGTCGTCCGGCTCATGCCCTTGGCCAACCCCGCCGCCGAGGCCAGGGTCCTGGTCCCGGAAATCACCCGGGCCATCGCCCGACCAAGGTTCGTGCCGTTCGTGCTGTTGCGCTTCATGCCTGTCCCCTTTTCTGCCGACGTCCGATTTCGACGCGGTCGGCAGCACTGGTCTGTCCGGGCCCCTCGGGCGGCCCACTCTTCCGATTCGCCGCCGGTGTTCTCCGGTTCGGCAACGCCTCCCGCTCCATCCATCAATACAGGAACGTGGCCGACAAGTGAACACGGCTGTCGCCCGCGTCCACCGCCTCCGTTCCTCGAACATCCTGCAACGCAAAGCCCCAGTCCAGCCGCAGGTTCACGTTCTGCAGGAACTGGAACTCAAGACCGACGCCCGCGCCCACCAGCGTGTGGTCACGCTCGAACACCTGACGATCCGACTGGTTCGCCCGACCAACGTCCAGGAAGCCCTTGAAGATCACGTCCCAGTCCGTCCGGTCGAACGCCTGGGCCGGGCCCACACGGAACGGCTTGCCGAACACCGTCGTCTGCGACGGGTCCATGTACGTCGGACGCCCGTCCGAATCGGTCGTCAGCAGCACCCGCGGCAGGTGGAATCGATATTCCACCGTACCCACGATCGTCGTATCGCCGGCGGCCACCGACTCCGGATAGCCGCGAACCGAGTACATGCCACCCGCAACACCCTCGAACGTGGGAACAAGACGCTTGCCAAACGCCTCCTGACCACGCAGCGAGAAGAACAGCTCGTGGGCCAGCGTCGCCCCACGCACGTACGCGTCGCGGTCGACGAAGGCCTTGGGCATCATCAGCGGCTCGAGATACATCGAGTGCTGCACTTCGTACTTCAGAACCGTCCAGTCCTTGTCCGGGAAGATGCGCCCCAACTTGGTCAATTCGTCCTCGCTGACGCTGGTCGCGCCGGCAAGGCTCGTCTCCACAAGGATGGATCCGGTGGTGCTCATGGCTTCCGTGGAGCGATCGAATCGGACTCCCGCGTACGGAAGGAAGAAGTCTTCCTCGCCCTTCTGCGCGATAAACGTGTTATCGACCATCACATGGTCGAACCGCCCGCCCACCACGCCGTCCAGGAAGAGCGGCCCGGACTGGTACAGACCGAAAGAAACTTCGCCGCCGAGCGACCAGTTCTGTCCCTTGAACTCCTCGCCAGCGATACCCACCGCGTCGGCCGAAAACTCCGACCAGCTCCCGAAGACGCGACCAGACAGGTTGTCCGAGAGCGGGCGCTCGTAAGAGGCGAACAGCGCGTTGTTTGCGCTGAACTCGGTCGTCAGGAAATCAACCCGCAGGACGTCGTCGCTGTTGGTGAGCTGCGTGTGGACAAATCCCAGACGCTCACGCCAGTCGCCCGTCGTCTTCGTGCCGATGTTCGCGATCTGGGCGTACAACGACCACGGCTTGACCTCCGAAACAAGGTACTGAACTTCGACCTGGCCGGGTTGGTCAGCGTTCGGCACCACCGCGACGTTCACCCGACGGCCCGGGTGCCGGTTCAGCCGCAACACGTAGTCGTCCAGCACGTCACGACGCACCAAGTTTCCCACATTGAGGGGGGACCTGATGCGAATGCGGTCGAGGCGATCGAGGGACTCTTCGTCCTCGGGATCGGCCCCCGCGCTCATGTTCTTGGCCTTCTGGTCGGTGATGGCGGCGGTGAAGACCTTCAGCCGCAGACCCTTGCGTCCGTCGCGACGGTCCGCGCCGGTCTCCCAGTCGATGTCGTCGGGATGGAAGATCACCGTCACGCCGATGAGCTTGCGGCCTTCGACGAGTTCCTTGGCGATGGCTTCGTTGACCGCCTTGATGGCGCCGGGGTAGAAGTTCTGCCCGGTGTCCCCGAAGAAGTCACCGACGCGGATGATGGCGGTGGGCACGCCCTCGCGCGGGTAGGTGAACCCGCCGTCGGAGAGGACGCCGACCGAAACCGGCAGGGCGAAGAGCTCTTTGAGGTCGGGGTGGTCGGGGTTGTTGTACTCGTATTCAAGGAGGAAGCGGGACACGGGGTAGGTGCCGTCGCCGTCCTTTGCGGGGTCGGGAGCGGGGTACCCGGGGTTGACGGGCTGTGCCGGAGCCTCATTCAGCGCGAAGGCTGGGGAGCATGCGAGGGCCATGCCGCCGAGGGCGACGAGCCACGCGGCGCGGGAGAGGCCGTGGGTCCGAGGGGCGAAGGGCCTGGTCTTGATCATCTGCAAGTCCTTGGCTGCGCTTGACTTAAGCCGCATCACGCGATCCCGGTGCGGCACAAGTCTGGGGGAAATGAACGAACGAACTGTGTTCAGCACACGAAAAAACAGCATGCCGCCACGCCCCCGTGGGCCGGGGGTGGGGTGCAGGCTATCGGTCGCGGAAGGGGGTTGTCAAGCCGGGCGGGTCTGTTGAAGGAGTCCGCGCACCGCGAGCTGGGTCTGTTCGTCGACCTCGCCCACGGGAATCGTGTCCGCCGTGGGCTCGACGAGCCGGGGCATGCCGAGCAGAGCGGCGTGCTCGGGGCGAGGGGAGCCAAAGACCAGATCGACCACCCCTTCGTCCGGTGCCTCGATAGAGAGTCTGTCCCCTTGCGGATCGACGTCGGCCAGCAGGCCGCCCAGGACCGACACCCATGCTCGTCCACTTTCACCGAGAGCGGCGTGACTCAAGAGGGGGACGCGAAGATGGAAGGCGGAGTGGGATTCCGGCAGGCCTTCCACCTGAGAGAGGCGTGAAAGTCCGCGGGCCGCGTGGATGGCGATGGCGCGGAGCGTGTCGTGACTGTGCGGTGGGAGCCCTTGCGCAATCTGCGAAAGCCTGATCGACTCGATCGAGCGCTGCACAACCGGGAGGGCTTTGCGAGGTGATTGGGCGAGCCGGCTTGCGAGTTCCAGAGAGGCGTTCCGCACGGCGAGCATCACGGCTGGGGGCTCGCCAAGCCCAAGGCAGCTCTCTCGCAGCCCCGCCAGATGCCGGAGCGCTGCGTCGAGCATGTCCTCGTGTGCATGCGGGCATTGAGCAGCTTCCCGATCCTGCACGGCGTATCGAGGAACGGAGGCGGCCACGACCATGGGATAACGATTTCGCCCTTTGGCGTCGGCGCTCGCCCAGACGATGGCGGCGATGGAGTCGGCAGTTCTCTGCCAGACGAGAATGTGGTTGAACGGTGTGGGCGAGACGCCGAGCGTGTGCGGATCCCAGAGCCCACGATCGATGCACCCCGCGATGCCGCGAACATAGAGCCAGTCCTTGAGATCGCGCAGGCCGGGTGTCCAATGCCCCTCTTCGGCGAGATGATCGTCCCACGCCGGGTGCTTGCCAAAGGCAACGATGCAGGGCCCGCTGGCGTTGGGCTGGCGGTCGGTGCGAGGAACGATGTGACGCAGCCATTCGGGGATCACGGAGCACCTCCGCGGAGCGGCCAATCGTCGGACAGCACCACTCGGAGAAGCACCGTGCGGCCATCAGTGGGCAAGCGGGCTGCGAGCGTGAAGGACCTCGCGAAGCCGGCATTTGGCGCGTGAGACAGCGCTCGACGACCACCGATCAGTTCGAAGATCGGCGGAAGTTCGAGACGATCGATGACGACACCCGCGTCGGTCAGTTCGATGCGAGGCCGAGCGGTGTGATCGGTGATCACGGGGGGCGACACACGCACCCTGACCGACATCGGCCCTTCCCTGACCGCGATCGGTTCGATCGTGGCGAAGGGAGATCGGCTCAGAGCAACGGCGACGGCGCGGGCATCATCGAGCATCCATGCCTGGTCGCCGAGCGGGGTGTTCGCCGCAAGACGAGCGAGCGGCCCGGCGAGCGGGGCGACACGCGTTGACGCGCCCGCATCGGGAAGAGCGAGACGCTCGATGCGGGCCTTGATCTCGGGGAGAGAGGCTCGATCGACGCGCACGCCCGAGGGAAGCAAGGGGGGGCCGAGCGAGGCTCTGAGCGCGGTCACGTCGGGGCCCGGTGCTGTCGAGCCGTCCGCGAGCGCACCAAGACACGACCTTGCCAGAGAGCGCCAGTAGTCGGGAACACTTGGATCGAAGGGTGCGGCATACTCGGCGTCGAAGGTGTGTACGGCGGCCCAGTCAAGCATCTGCCTGCGGGCTTCCTCGGCGGGCAGGGACGCGAGCTGCGCGAGTCGGTCCGTAAAGGTCGTGAGCAGAATCGCACCCGTGGAGCCGGGCTCCGCGGCCGCCCGGGCAACGGCGGCACGCTCACGGCACTCGGCCGCCCACGCGCTGAGCCACGGGTCATCGAGCACACGAGCGAGCAGCTCGGCCTCCTCGGCGCGCGTGGTCAGACGCTGCGCGAGCATCACATTGACTGCAGAGGGCACGACTCGCAGGCGCGCCCAGCTCTGACGGAACTGCTCCCAGTCGCGCCATGGCGGAACTTCCTGCTCAAAGCAAGGTGAACCGTTCGTGATCGACTCGGCGGCATCTCTCGCCCAGGCGAGCAGATCGGAGGGACGACGGGCGGGCTCGAGCCGAGAAAGAACCACCAGCGCCGCCCGGGCCGAGGAGGACAGTGCCAACTCCTCGCGGGATTCGAAGGGGATTGCCGGGGCTGCGGCGTCGCTCTTCCAGAGAGATAAGAGCACGTCGATCCCGCCCGCTCCATCGATCTGGGACCGAAGCCGAGCGAGATCGGCGTTCGCCGCGGAGGCGATCGCGCACTGGCGGACCCGCTCCACAACGCCAATAGAGCCCGGAGCAGCATCCGAGGCGGTCACCTCCTCGATCCACAAATCCGCGGCCTGGGACCAACGTTGATCAAGGGCGGCGTAGCGGCCGGGAGCGGCTCGCCACAAGGCGGGATCAGGAGCGTCGATCGCGACCAGGGTGTCTCGCACGGCGTCGGCGGTCGCGAGGTGAGCGGCGAGCCTCGCGTGCGCGAGGCTCGGGGCGGCGGAGCCGCGTGGTCGATCCGCGAAAGCTCGCAAGGTCGGGTCCGCGAGGGAACGGATCGACTCGTTGATGCGCGTTTCGATGGAGTCGGTCGCATCGGCGAGGGCTTCTCGCAAGGTGTCCGCCATCGATGCGTACTGGCCCGGCGCGGTGGGAAGCGCCCCGCGGAGGACGCGGTGCTCAGCCGCTAGGCTCTGGCGAGACGCCTCACCAATCGCACGCACGTCGGGCGGGCTGGCGATCGACTCACGAAGAAGCCCGAGCGTGTCCGACGGCCAGCTCGCGACCAGCTCGTCGTACTGCGCGACCTCTTCGGCGTATCGCGGGGCCGATGACGCAAAGGCGTCAGCGGACACGATCGCATCGAGGCGGCGACGCAACTGCGCATGCCGCTCCGACACCTGTCGGACTCGCTCGATGGCGACGATCGAGCGGCCGTGGAGCGCATGATCGGGCTGGAGCCGGCCTTGCCATGATGCTGCGTGATGATCGATCGCAGATTCAAGCTGGGCTCGCGACGCGTCCGTCGCGAGGATGCCTGCAGCGGCGAGGGCCTCGGGACGGACCTGCTCCGCGGCGGAAACGAGCCGTGCGAACTGTTCGCGAGTCGGCGCATCGGGATGGCCTTCGAAAAGCACTTCGAAGACACAGGCCAGATCGGTGGGCGGCCCATCCTCCGGCACAAGGCCCGAGCCTCGGACGTCCAGGGCGAGCAACTGCGCCAGCGCACGAGTCGCCTTGGGCGACGGCGCGGCCTCCGAGGCGAAGCGAGCGACAGCTCGCTCAATGAGTGGCTTGAGCAGCGAGCTGATGGTGTAAGCGTCGGCGGCATGTGCAATTCTCGCCCGCAGTGCGTCGGGCACATGTGGCGGCGCAGCGTGCTCACGCACAAGCGCAAAGAGCTCCGCCCGGGAGAGGGTCCGGCCGAGCACCCTGGCGTCGCGTTCCTCTCCGGCAAAGACGGGATTCGCAAAGCCGGTGATCAAGGCCGCACGTCCGCTGAGCATGTTTTCTCGCACGTCGCTCCAGAACGCGGCGGGCTGGCTCAGGGCGTGGCGATGGCGGGCGCTGAGGAATGTTGCACCACCCAACGCCGCGATCGACACCGCCGCCGCGAGTGCGAGCAGCCCTCGCCGACGGATCGTCTCTCGGCGAGGGGATTCGGCCGCACTGGTGACGAGCCCGCGCTCGGCGAAGATCTTGCGTTCGAAGACGTCGCGAAGGAACAGCGACCGCTCGCTCGCCCAGACTTTCCCGCCTGGAATCTGGCCGATCGGCGCTCCCAGGGCGAGAGCGAGCTCGCGGTCAAGCGTCTGTCCCTTTCGCATGGAGCTGGTGAGGTAGACACCGCGGAGCATGGGCGGGCGTGGGCTCCAGGGGCCGTGCTGAAAGATGATCTCCAGAGATCGCCTGAGCGGGGCGGCGAGCTGTGCGATCGCGGCGGGAAGTGTGTAGATCTCGTCGGCGGCGTGCTCGGACGGCGGCCGCGGCGTGGCATCTCCCGAACCTGCGAGCGTGGCGAGCCGGCGACGTTCGATGCACACGCGAATCTCTCGCATGATCTGGTCCATCAGGTCGCCGCGGAAGGGCTCGTCGATGGGATGTGGGCAAGACCAGCCAAGCATCTGCTGCTGGTCCGCATCATCGAGGTTGTCGAAGGAGGTTGCGAACCCTGGGATCAGATCGCACTTGGTCACCAACAGATACGCCGGCACGCGTACGCCCAACTCGCTGCCGATGGTCTGGATCTGGCGAGCGATCTGGTTTGCGTTGGCCTCGATCTCCTCGTCGCGACCGGCGAGCAGCATGTCGACGCCGAGCACGAGAACGACGCCGTTGATCGGCGTGCTGGGGCGATGCCGCCTGAGCAGTGCAAGGAACGATCGCCACTCGGAGCGAGTCCGGGCGACGGGCTGCTCCATGAAGACACGCCCCGCGGTGTCGAGCACCACGGCATGGTTCGTGAACCACCAGTGCATGTTGAGCGTGCCGCCCGCTCCCTGGTAGTAGTCGTGCAGGCCGGGCGGGAATGAGAGCTTGGAACGGCGGATCGCCTCGGTCTTTCCGGCGCCCGGCGGGCCGACGAGCAAGTACCATGGCAGCGAGCTGATGTCCTTGCCCGCGCGGCGGAACGTGTCAACGCCCTCTGAGAATCGACGGCGGAGGTCGTCGAGCCTGGCCCGCGCAGCCGGGTCGCCGGTGGTACCCGGCGTAAAGCCCATCGTGTCCAACAAAGCCGCCACGAACGGTGCTTCCCGGAGCCGGTCCATGCCCGAGTGGGCCCATCGCGTCGCAACAACCATCACCACGCCCGCCGCCAACGCCGCCGCGATCCACGGAAGAAGCGGGGTGGCATCCTGAATCGCTCTCGCGAAGGAACCGATACCGGCCTGCTCGGCGAGGATCAGCGACAGATTGGGCTCGAACCATCGCGTCATCATCGCCCCGTATCGCCGACGATCGCGTCGAGCGTCGCTTCCAGTTCCTTCGTGGCCTGATGCCGCATCGCCAATGCGGCGAGAGCGAGAACCGCCAGCATGCCCAGAACCCCCGCGAGCATCGGCACCATCCGCCGAAGAGCGGGCTGCGAGAGATCTCGTGTGTCGGTGTGCTCGTAGGCGAGCGGCGTGATCAGGCGGTGATCGATCGGAGTCGTTGAGCCGGCTTCCCGAAGCAGCTCGCCCAACGACCGCCACGAACGTCTCGCCGCTTCGTCCGAAGGCTGCCCCAACGCATGCAGCGTTCGACAGACGTCCAACACTTCTGCGTCGGCAACGCCCGATCGGAGCACCTCGGCGAGCATCGCCGACACGCCGACGAGCCCGCCGCCATCCGATGCTCCATCCGAACGCGCGATCGGCTCGGAACGATCCCCGGTGCTCAGCCTCGCGTCGTGGGCGGCGACATCCGCAAACGCCCAAAGCACGGGGCGCAAGCGTTCGAAAGCTTCCCTTCTCCCATGCCGCTCGGCATCCAACAACGCGCGGTCGATCGCCGCGTGCATCTGATCGATCGCCGCCGGATGGGTTTGGGAGACGCCCGCTCTCGCGAGACGTCGTGCGCGGCACAACGTCAGGAAGAACGGTTCGACGCATTCGGGTAGTGTCATGGCATCAGTCCCGGTGCTCGGGCGGCTCGGATGCTCGTCCCTCGGCCAACTGCCGCGCCGATTCGCGGACCGCTCGCATCAATTCCTCAACGAGCGCGTCGGGAGTCAGTCCGCCCGCCAACGACATGTAGTGCGCCCAGCACCTCGCCTGATGACCAAAGAGTCCCGTCGGCACAGAGGCCCGAATGGCCTCGGGGGAAAGCCGCTGCGAGAGTTGGTGCGCGAATCCTCGGCCGCCCCGCCCGATCGCCGCGATCATCGCCGCTGTGACAAGGCGCAGTGCCGCAAGGTCGGCCTCCAGCATCTCGTGGGTCATCCCGGGCTGGCCCCGGAGGTATCCATCGAGCGACGCCGCGAGGCGAGCTCTCCGGACCAAGTGCGAGCCGGGCGCAATGGCGTCGGACCAGGCACTCCATACAAGGTCGTCCACGGCACAGGCGAACCGCGTCACAAGTCCGAAAGCCTCATCACGGCGTGCACGTTCGGAGTCATCCGATGAGCCCGGCCGAGCCCCAAGCCGAGTCAGAACCGACTCCAGCCCGCGCGAAACCTCATCCGTGGCCGGGCCGCCGCCCTTCAGGCGTTCCGCGAGCGATGAAAGCTCCATCGCGAGAGCCTCGCGATCCGCGTTGAGCACGATTCACCTCCCTGCGGCCCGCAGCATACCAGAGCCGGTGAGGTTCTCGGGCCCGCCAAACCAGCCCAGACCATGCACACGGACGCCCCGCATCGACCAACGGAGTCGGAAGAGCCCTGCCCGCGGCCTCGCCATCCGATCTTCCTGAAGACCGAGGCGACCGCCCGGCGAGATGGAGGATCAGGCATGAAGCGCTCTATGAAGGTTGGCATCATCGCGGCGGCCGGGCTCGTCCTCGGCGGGTGCGCCTCGTCGAACACGACCACCGCGCAGTACAACCCCGACGGCCCCGCCTACGTCAGCATGGCCGGCGGCGATGCCCTCGGACGCGTCATGGTCCAGAACCGCATCTACGTCGCCCGCAAGAACGGCGAGAACAACGCCTACGCGCGCGTCGGCGAGACGCTCCTCGACGAATAACTCAATCGCACCCGGCCTCGAACCGGAAGACGAACTCGCTGAAGTCGAAGAAGTCGACGAATCCGTCGCCGTCGAAGTCGGCCGTCACGCCCGGGGGGCAGACGCCCGTCTCGAAGCAGTCCACGAAGTCCGCGAAGTCGAAGAAGTCGAGGAAGCCGTCCTCGTTGAAGTCGGCCCGCGCGGAGACGGTCAGCCGGACGTCCGCTCCGCCGTAGAACAGCAAGAAGATCGTCGAGTCGTCGTTGGGCGGCAGGTCGCGCGTGTCAAACTGCCCGACGCGGCTGTTCGCATCCACAACCTGGAACAACTGCCCGCAGGCTCGCTGGAAGCCGTTGACGTACGCCGCCTCGATCTCGCCCCCGAGCGTCGCGGTCCCGAAGACGCGCAGAAGCCCGTAGGTCGAGGTCGTCGTGCCCGCGAGATCGAACCGAACGGTCCCCGCGGCATCCTGAACGAAATTCGCCGAGCGCCCCGAGGTTCCCACACGCAGCGATGAGCCGGGTCCGATGTTGATCCGCCCGCGGTTGGTGAACGTGGTGGGCTGACCCTGAGCGTTGAGAATCGCCGCAACCTTCCCTCCGGTGAGCGTGATCGTCCCCAGGTTCTCACTCATCCCAAAGAGCTGACTGGGAAGCCCATTGATCCCGTCAGCAACGAGTGTGGCGTTGAACCTCGCGATCGGGGCTGGGAACGACATGATCGACCCGTTGAGCAGGCGATACGTACCGCCGGTCAGCGTCTGCGTCGCAGCGTCGTAGTTCGTCAGAACGGTTGGGTTGAGGGTAACGGCACCTGCCGCGTTCTCGATCGTTCCCTGGATGAGCAGAGACCGCGTTCCCGAGTACCAGAACGAACCGAGAGTAAACGAACCCGAGAGCACCTCGACCCGGCCGGAAGGACCGATTGTCAGCGAGCCCGATCCGACGGTCTCCAGAGCCGCCGTGCCGACAGAGTTCACGGTCACCGTCTGGTTCAGCACGCGACCGGGCTCGAACCCGATCGATGCACCCGATGACTCGATCGAGTACGCCGGCGCCGTTGTCCCCAAAGCCCGCACGCGAGCGTTGGTGCTCGAGATCCGCAGGGTCGAGTCGAACGTCACGCCGTTGAGCGTGCTGTCTGTGTTGCTCCCAAAGAGCAGTCGGCTTCCCTGAGTCTGCGAGATCGTGCCCCCGGTAATCGTTCCGCCATTGACCGACCAAGACCCGGTGGCTGCGTTGAGCGTCAGTCCCGACGCGTTATTGAGCGTTCCGATGATCGACACGATGCCGTTGGCATTGCTGAACGAGCCGAGTGTCGAGAGCGAGAAGGTGCCGTCGAGCACGAGCGTGCCGCTGTTGATCGCGATGGAGCCGCCGTTGGACCATGTCCCACGGAGCGTCACGGAAGTCCCGGGCGTGACGGACAGCGTGCCTGTAAGGCTGTAGTTCCCGTCGAGCAGCATGCTGGTGCCGGCGTCCTGCACCTCGAATCCGCCCACGTTACCGCTCAGCCCGCTCACGTTGACGGCCACGCCCCCGCGGCCGCGGATCGTGCCGGTGCTGTTGAGCAAGGTCGGGCGCACACGCAGCTCGCGTCCGGTTGCTTGCGAGGAAATCGTTCCCTGGTTGTTCAGGACGGCGGAGGTTGCGCCCCAGAACTGCTCGCCCACGTAGAGCGTCGCGCGGGAGCTCGGGGTGCTCGAAATCGAGCCGCCCGGCCCGATGGTGAGGGTTGCGTTGCTCGTTGCCGATTCAACCGAGTGAGACGTGGCGGAACTCGAATCGGAGACCACGGGATAGTCGATCACGCCGTTGTTGTCGATGAGCAGCCCGTTGCTGAAACCGGTCATGCGCACGCCGACCGCGGTCGTATCACTGCTGAATCGGACCCTCGCGCTGCCCTCTTCAAGAACCAACTCGCTCAGAAGCCCGACAGCCTCAAGCCGGCCAGACACATTGGTCGGGATGAGGCGGCTGCCCCCCTCCCACGCCATGGTCCCGCCCACGATCGTGCCACCATCGAGCCTCCACGACCCCGTGGCGGCGTTGAGCGTGGTCGCCTGTCCGGTGTTGTCGAGCCGACCGACGATCCGCACCGTGCCCCCGCTGCGCACAAACCGCAGCAGCGACGGCGTCGCGAATCGGCCCTCAAGGCTCGCGATGCTGTCCGTGATGGAGACCGTGCCGCCCGGCACAACCGACCACTGGTCACTGAATGTCAGCGTCGTGTTCGTCGCCGAGATCATCCCGGCGTTCGTCCATGCGTTGGTGTCCGTGCCGGTCACGTCCACCCCGAGCGTCGTGCCCGAGGCAACGCTGACCGTGGCGCCCGCCTGATTGGTGAACGCCTCGCCCCCGATGCCGAGCGTCCGACTCGCGCCGGACAAAGAAATAGTCCCCGCGTTGATGAACTGCGTCGCTGCCACACCCCACCACGACCGCCCGATCGTCACAGACCCTGTCCATGTGCCCACGGACGACAGTGAAGCGCCCGAGCCCCACGTCAGCGTTCCGGCCGATCGCACATCGATGCCGAATGTACCAAGGCTCGAATTGGCATCGATCGTAATGGGAAAGTTGATGACGGCACCGGGTTCCATCGTCAGGCCGGCGCTGGTCGCGCTGACTCGGACGCCGCCAAGGGTCGTCCCGGACCGCACGATGATCCTGGCGTTGTTCACATCAAGCCGCAACTCGCCGCCATAGTTCACGTTGGTGAGTTGGTTCGACGACGCATTGCCGCCCCTCAGGACCGCGCCGTTCGCGGACGTGATCGTCCCGCCGGTAATGGAGCCTTCGAGCAGGAAGGACCCCGTCGAGGCGTTCAATGCGTACGTGGCGTTGGAGTTGTCCCACGCGCCGGTGATCGCGATCACGCCTTCGGTGCCACCACCGCCGCGGGCGATCGTCCCGATGGACGCTGTGGAAAACGTTCCGCCCAGGTCGAGGCGCCCGGACCCGCTGAGCGCGAGCGTGCCCGCGTTGCTCCATGCGGCCGACAGCGTGACCCGTCCCGTGCCGACCACCTCGACCAGATTCTGGTTCGTGAAGCCGTTGAGCAAGAAAATCTGCCCCGAGGACGCACGGATCGTCCCCAGGTTCGACCATGTGGCGGGATTGCCGCGGACGCCGACGTTGATGCTTCCCGTGCCGATGTTTTCCACCAGGCCGCTGGCGGAGATCGTCAGCGACGAAGGATTGATCGTCGCCTGCCCGTTCGCCGCGTGCGTGAACCGACCGTTGATCGTCAGCGCGGTCGTCGCGGAGTACCACCACTGCGCACCGAGCGTCACGGTTCCCGACGCGCCCGGAAGCGTTCCCACAACGCCCGAGGGACCCACAGTGAGCGTGCCATTGGCGAACGTCTCGACGTACGCGTTCACGAAGCCCTGGTCGCCCACGATCGGCGCGTTAATCACGGTGCCGGGCTCGAACGCGACGCTCTGGCTTGAACCCCGGAATCGCATCGCGGAGTACGTCGTTCCCGAGAGCGCTCGCAGGCGCGAACCGGTGTCGACGTAGATGATGTCGCCGGTGATGCTCGGGTTGTTGAGCCGACCTTCGATGTTCGTCACCACGCGCAGGTTGGCCCCGCCGCTGAAGGTCCACGTGCCGCCCTGGATGGTGCCGCCCGCGATGAACACAGGCGCCGTGCAGGTCGCCGTGCCCACCGTGACCGTCGCGTTCGAGTTGATGCGAAGCTGCTCCGCGCTCGTCAGCGAGTTGATCACCGGGCTCACCCCGGCGATCTGAATGAGCGGATCAGCGCCGACGTTGATCGTCACATCGTCCGCCGGCCCGGGCAGGCTGTTGGTCGACCAGTTCGCCGGGTCGGACCAGCTCACGCCGTCGCCCAGGCCCGTCCACGACACCGGAGCCGCAAGCCCCGCGCCCACGACAGAAAACGCGGCCAACGCCGACACAGTCGTCCAACGCATCATCACGATTCTCCCTGTCCTTCACAACCGTGCGTGGTTGTCCCTCAATCGTCTTCGAGCGACCTCACCGAATCAAGTCCGCACGGCACCACGCTCAACAAACTTCACTCCGACGATGGTGCACAGCCCCCTAACAGCCCTGCTCGAAGATCGCGACAAAGGCGTCGAAATCAAAGAAATCAACAAACCCGTCCCCATCCATGTCCGCCGTCGCGCACGCGGGGCAACCCTCGCCCTCGAAGCAGACGACGAAGGCGTCAAAGTCAAAGAAGTCCGAAAACCCGTCGCCGTTGAAGTCGGCCGGGCACGCCGGCGAGCCCGACGCCGCCGCGTTCACGATCCCAAAGCCAAGAACGCCCAACGGGTCCGCCACGCCCCCGCGCGACGCCGACGCGAACAAAGCCGCACGCAGATCACCAACCGCACGGCAGGGGCGCTCCTGAACCAGGCACGCCACGGCCGCCGCGACCAGAGGCGTGCTCAGGCTCGTCCCGCTCAACTCCGCGATGCTGGCGTTGTCGCTGCTCGACACGGTCCGCGTTGCAAGCCCGCGTGCCAGCAGTTCCGGCTTCACGCGTCCGTCCGCGGTTGGCCCGTCGGACGAAAACCAGGTGATCACTCCCGTTGAATCCACCGCGCCGCACGTGATCACATCAAACGCGTCGGCGGGCGCGATCAGCCGGCTCGTCGCCGGGTTTGCGTCGTTGCCCTCGTTGCCCGCCGCCGTCACACAGAACATCCCGTTCTGCGTCGCCGCGTTGACCGCGATCGTCGTCACCGCCGTCAGACCGTCCAGATCCGCCTGCGTGTACCAGTCGATGTATCCCAGGCTGCTCGTCGCCACGTCCGCGCCCAGCGATTCGGCCCACTCAAGCCCCGCGACGTAGTTGTCCTCCTCCACGGGCGTCTCGCTCGCGTAATCCTCCGTCTTGCACAGGATGTACTCCGCCCCGTACGCCCCGCCCACGAGCGTCCCGGGCCAGTATGCCGCCAGCGTCCCCAGGATCCACGTTCCGTGGCGATGCTGATCCGGATGATCGCCGGGCTCGACGCTCACCACCGCGTCGTTGTCTACAAAGTCCCACGACGCGCGCACCCGCAAGGGCAACGCCGGGTTGTTGAACGCCCGGTGCGTTGTCACAAACCCCGTATCGAGCACCGCCACCACCACGCCCTGCCCCGTGGCACCCCGCGCGTGCACCGACGGCAGCGAAATCTGATGCAACTGCTCCGACGACCACCCATAGTCATCACGCGTGCCCGCGCCCGAAAGCAACTCGTTCGCATCGCCCACCACGCTCGCCCGACGACCACCCCGCACCGGCTCGACCCGCGCCACGCAGGCGAGCCCCGCCGCCGCCCTCAGTTGCTCAGGGGTCGCTTCAACGCTCACCGCGTTGAGCCACCGGCTTCTCTGATGGACGCGCAGCCCGAGCCCCTCCAACTGCCCGACGTAATCCGACGAGACCGGCAGATCGCGAGCATCGAACAATCCGGCCAACGACCGTCGGCGTTCGCGCCGCTGAACCTGCGCCGGATCCGCCGCCGCCGCCAACCCTTCGATCGCCGCTCGCTCGGCAACCTCTGTCGCGTACCCCTTGTCCTCGAAGTACACCCAATGCCTGGGCTGCGCAGCCGCCGCCGACCACACCGGAACACACGCCAACGCCGCGATCGCAAGCCGCATACGCATCTCCACAAAACGCACGAAGGCCGGGGCCCGCCCCGACCTTCGGCGTATTCCTCGAATCCCGCCTCAGCACCCCGTCTCGAAGGCGCCGATGAACGCATCATAATCAAAGAAGTCCGCAAAGCCGTCCTCGTTGAAGTCCGCCGACTTGCCCGGCGGGCACGACCCGCCCTCGAAGCAGACGGCGAACTCGTCGAAGTCGAAGAAATCCAAGAAGCCGTCGCCGTTGAAGTCCGCCGCGCACGACGTCTCGCAGATGTCCGCCTGCCCGTTGCCGTTGGAGTCCGAGCACGTGGTCTGCGGGCCTCCCCACGACCCGCCCGCGCCGGCGCACTCCGCCTGCGTGAGCTGGATGCAGAACCCCGTGCTGAAGCAGCACGCGCCCTGCGGCTGCGGGCAATTCGCGCCCGCGCAGGTCGTCCCAACGCCACGGAACGTTCCGCCCTGCTCCGTGCATGTTGCCAGTGTCGTGCCCGTGATGCACGTCCCATCCGGCAGGCAGCACGCGCCCGTCGGGCACGTGTTCCCGTTCCCGCACGCCGTATTCGCGCCGGCCCACGAACCGCCCGCCCCGAGGCAGTTCGCTTCCGTCAACTGCAGGCAGAACCCGCCCGAGAAGCAGCACGCCCCGTTCGCCGCCGGGCAGTTCCGCCCCGCGCACGACGTTCCGTCACCGGCGAAGGTCCCGCCGGCCGCCTGACAGTCATTCACCGTCATGATCTCGCACGCCCCACTCGGCAGGCAGCACGCACCGACGCCCGGCTGGCAGTTCACGCTCGACCACGTCGTCCGGCTCACCCAGTCGCCCGTCGGCCGACACCCCGTCACGAGCTGCGAGAACCGCGCCCACCCGCCGTTGGGCGGACACCCGAACGAGCCGCAGTTCAGCCCGAACAGCCACGTCGCCGACGCCTGCGCAAGCCCCGACACGTCCGTCACCGGGAACGCGTTGCGACGCGGATCCGGCGAGTTCAGGCACGGGTTCGACGGCGGCGTGTTGTGCCGGTCGATCCGGAACGCCACCGTGAACTTGTTCGACCCGTTGTTGTTCAGAATGATCTGCTCCGGATCGTTCGGATCGATCAGAAACTGCAGATTCACGCCCGCCGTCCCCGCCGGGATCTGAATGTGAGGCAACAAATCCCCATCCGAGGAATACGTCGCCACAAGAGTCCCCGTCCCCGGCTCGCCCTCGTAAAACAGCAACGACCATTGCGTCACCGTCGGGACGATCGTCGAACTCGTCGCAACGATCACCTCGGTCATGTTGTGCTTGATCGGCCACTCGCCCGCCGGCACCGTGTACGTCGCCGCGAACATCTCGCCCTGCGCAAACCCCGCCTGCACCACGAACGACCCGCCCTCAAAGTTCGCGTCCGTATGGCTCGCCACGGCGTTGCACGCCCGAGGCAACCCGGGCAGCTCGTTCACCACCCCGCGAGGCGTCACCCGCAGCACGCCCAGACCGCTCAGCCGGATCTCCTCCCCATCGAAACGCCCGGCGGGAACCTGCCCCCACGCCGACCCCACACACGCCAACGCCAGCAACCCACGCACAACGTCCCTGCACACGCGCATCGCTCACCCTCCGCTCGGGCCACGACACATCCCGTGGCCATGCTCTCGTTCAGACTAACCGATCACCGCGACAAGGAGAACCCCCGTCACGCCTCTTCAGTCACCTTCCGGGGTTCTCCGGTCCGAGATCCCCGCACCACCCACCATCCGGCCCGCGATCCCCACCTGTTCCCATCGCCCTTTACACTCCACTCGGAATGGCTCAACCTGTCTCCAATCCGCGATTCCGCGCCGCCACCTTCGCCGCCGCCTCGCTCGGCCTGGCCGCCTCTCTCATCCTCGCCATGCCCGCTGTTCTCGGGCTCAACGCCCCCGGCTGCGCCCCGGGCGGAAACTGCGACCGCGCCGCCGCCTCAGCATGGTCCTCTGTTCCGGGGATTGGCCTCCCGGTCGCGTGCCTCGCCGCCGCCTATTTCGCCGCCGCGGTCGTCGGTCTTTGGGTCTGGCGGCACCGTTCCATCCCGCATCCGGCCCGCTGGGCCGCCCGCGCCGCCGCCCTCGCCGCCGTCCTCTATATAGGTATCAGTGTCGCCGAACAAATCGCCTGCCCCTACTGCCTCCTCACCCACGCCTCGGCCCTGACCCTGTGGGCGCTCCTCGAAAGGCGATCCGTTCAGCCGACATTGCCCCCCGGACGCCTCGCCTTGCCGTCCGTGGCTTTCGGCGTGGTTGTTCTCGCGCTGGGGGCAGCGGTCCAGGTTCAGAGGTCTCGGGCCGCCGCGAGAGACTCGCTCGAGCTGGAACAGTCACGCTCTTCGCTCGCGGCCGGCACACCGACCACCACACCGACACTCGCCGGGCGTTTCTGGCGCGGCCCATCCGACGCCACGGTCCGCGTGGTCGCCATCATGGGCTACCAATGCCCGGACTGCCGACGCATCGAGGACCAATTGGCCGCGATCGTGCGCTCGCGCCGCGACACCGCCATGTCCGTCCTGCACTTCCCGTTCTGCTCCGACTGCAACCGCGCCATCACCACCACCACCCAGCCCAACGGGTGCTGGGCCGCACGGCTCGCCGAAGCGGCCGGCATCATCAACGGACCCGAAGCGTTCTGGAGTGTCCACGACTGGCTCGTCGCTCGCGGCGGCTCGTTCACCGATCGCGAAGTCACGCAAGGCCTGACGCAACTCGGGCTTGATCCCGGGCCGATCCTCGCCGAGATGCAAGCACCCCGCACGCTCGAACTGGTTCGTTCGGACGTGGACAAGGCCCTGTCCCTGGGGATCCGGCAGACGCCGATGATCTTCATCAACAACACGGAGCTGCGTGGCTGGAACGCGCCCGACGCCCTGTCGATCGCAATCAACGCGGCCGCCAGCGCCCCCGCCGCAGCACCCAAGGCCCCACCCGACGCCGCGGAGAAGATGATCGACGACTGGCGGCTCGAAGCCCGACGCACGATCCCCGTCGACGCCGATCGCGCGGTCGGATCCCCATCGCCCACGGTCGAGGTGGTGCTCTTCGTGAGCCTTCAGGACGACAACGCCGCCGCCCTCGATGCACGGCTTCGCGCTCTGGCCACGCAACGAAACGACCTTCGCTACAGCGTCCGCCACTTTCCCGCCGATCCGGCGTGCAACCCGGCGGTTTCTCGCCGCATTCACCCGCTGGCGTGCCGGATGGCCCGCATGATCGAGGCCGCCGCGATCGTCGCGGGCCCCCGCGCCGCCGTCGACCTCACGCGCTGGACGCTGGCGAACCATCGCTCCTATTCCGACGCCGGCGTACGAGAGCTCCTCGACGCGATTCCCGCGGACACGAAAGCCGCGTTCGCCCTGCGCGACTCGCCCGACGCGACCACGGCCGTGGCCCGCGACGTCGAGCTCGCCAGATCGCTGAACCTCGCGCAAGTTCCCGCGCTGTTCGTCAACGGGCGGCGGCTGCCCCGGTGGACCGACGGAACGACCGACATTCTCGACCGCGTCATCGAACAGGCCGCCGCCGGTCGATAATGTCCTCGCTACGCATGCCCGACCCGTCGCTGCCATCTCCGCCAGGCCCAACCGCCCGCGACGTCGCGGTGGAGATCATCCGCACGCTCCGCGACTCCGGGCACGAGGCCTACCTCGCCGGTGGGTGTGTCCGCGACGAACTTCTGGGCCTGCCCGCCAGTGATTTCGATGTCGCCACCGACGCAACCCCGGACCGCATCCGCTCGCTCTTCCGTCGCACCGCGGCCGTCGGTGCGTCCTTCGGCGTCATCCTCGTCAAGGACGCCGGCCACGTCATCGAAGTCGCCACCTTCCGCGCCGACGGGTCCTACTCCGACAGCCGTCGGCCCGACTCCGTCCGCTTCAGCACCCCGGAGGAGGACGCCAAACGCCGGGATTTCACGGTCAACGCCCTCTTCCTCGACCCGCTCCAGCCCCCGCACTCCGACGCACGTGTCATCGATTTCGTCGGCGGGTTGGCCGATCTGCACGCCCGAGTGCTCCGTGCCGTTGGCGATCCGGATCGCCGTCTCGCCGAGGATCACCTCCGGGCCCTGCGTGCCGCACGACTCGCAGGCCGACTCGACTTCCGTGTCGATCCTGCCACCGCCGATGCCATCCGTCGGCACGCCTCCGAACTCCGGGGCGTTTCCCGCGAACGCATCGGCGATGAACTGCGCACCATGCACGCCTCCACGGGGCGCGTTCGGGGCATCGCCCTCATGCACGATCTCGCCCTCGACGCCGCCGTGCTCGATGAGAAGCCCCTCTCCCCGTCACTCGATCATGTCCGCCGGCTCCCGAGCGACGCGCCCTTCCCCGCGATGCTCGCCGCCCTGGCCCTCGACCGCGCGACACCTTTGTTGCCCGACAGTGGGCTCGCGAACCGCTACCGCCGCTCCCTCTGCCTCAGCAACGAAGAGCATGTTGACCTCTCCCGCATTCTCGCCCACCACGCGATCCTTCGGGATCAGTGGCTGAATCTCGAGATGCACGCACAGAAACGGATCGCCGCGGACGCGCGCTTTTCCTGGGCGCTCTCGCTCCTCGCCGTGCGGGACCCCGAGCTCGCCGCCCGGGCTGATGCACGCCTCGCCGTTCTGCGATCCGACGGCATCGGCCTCGCACCCCCACCGCTCCTCACCGGCGACGACCTCATCGCTCTGGGCGCCAAACCGGGCCCCCTTTTCAAGTCAATTCTTGACGATCTGTATAATGCCCAGTTAAGGGGTGATCTGCACGATCGGCCGGCCGCCGTGGAACTCGCACGCCGCCGGATCGTCTAACCGTTGGGTTTTGCGGCTCGCGGCGGAAGGGCGGACCAACCCCCGACGCTCGTATACTGCGGGCTCGACAGGCAATTGTCGAGGGATACAAACAAAGTCCTTACAGGATGGCCCGAGACTGGGCATCCGTTCAGGGAGGTCAACGCATGCCGAAGGTTGAATGCAAAGACGGGTGGAGCATCGAGCGGCTGGCCCGCCTGGCGGGCTTGGCGATCGTTGGTCTGGCTGCGGCCACAGGCGGGATCGCGCACGCCCAGGGCGCGTCGGATTCCAAGACCACCGCCGCCGCCGACGAGGAAGACGTTCTGGTCATGAAAGGCACCAACCTCGAGATTCGCGGCACGATCCTTGAAGAGACCGACTCCAAGGTCCGCATCAAGGGCGTGAAGTACGGCATCCCTTTCGAGACCGAGTACGCCAAGTCGGACATCCTCTCGATCCGCCGCGGCAAGAAGACCGAGGGCTCGAGCAAGACTCCCGCGACCCCAGCCGCCAACCCGGCGGACACGAAGACTCCCGCCCGCGAGACCAAGCCCGAGCCCGCCGCCGCCGGCGACCAGGTTCGCGTGTACTACGCAGAGCTCAAGGGTGAATTCGGGACGGACATCACGCAGACACCGATCCGTCGCGCGATCAAGGACGCGCAGGACAACAAGGCCGACGTCATCATCTTCATGCTCGAGAACGAGATCAAGATGCGTGACGGCAGCGAAGTCCAGAACGACGTGGCCGGCCTCTTCGACCAGATCTTCCGCGCCGAGGCGATCACGCCCATCTTCGTCGAAGAAATCCCCAAGCAGTGGCCCAAGCAGCCCAAGGTTGTCTTCTGGGTCAAGCAGGCCATGGGCGGCGCTTCGCTCCTGCCCTTCGTCTGCCCCAACATCTACATGTCGAGCGAGGCCCGCATCGGCGGCATCGGCTACCTCACCGAGATGATCAACCGCGGCGACAAGGTCGTGGCCGACAAGCAGTACTCCCTGCGTCTGGGTCACGCCCGCGGCTGGTTCATCGCGGGCGGGTATGACCCGCGCCTCCTGCACGCCATGGCCGTCCGCGATTTCGTCCTCTCGGCGAAGATCACGGGCGACTCGATCGAGTACTTCGAGCGCATGGCCGACCCGCTCAAGGGTGAGATACTGCTCACCGACGACGGCGCCGGCGCCAACGTCGACAGCATGGGCGACCGCGTCCGCGCCGTCGGCAACGACGTGCTCACGCTCGATTCCAAGACCGCCCGCACGCTGCGCATCTCCAAGGGCACGACCGACTCGCTCGACGATCTGATGTTCCAGCTCGGGCTTGACCGCACGGGCAAGATCATTCCCGGCCGCTCCAAGCAGATCATGGAAGGCTGGTCCCGCGATGTCGCCGACGCGACCAAGCGACTGCAGGCGCTCTGGCGCGAGTACAACGAGGTGACCGTCGCCGAGCCGGGCGGGTTTGACGAGCGCTCCAAGGCCCGCTCGACCCAGATCGCCAAACTCAACCAGATGCTCGAACTGATCCGCCGGTACGAGGAAGTGCTCGCCGATCAGTTCCCCGAAGTGCAGATCCGCGGTCTGATCGACCGCATCAAGTTCCAGCAGATGTCCGACAATCGCTGAGCCCAGCGCAGGAGAAACGTCCCATGAAATCCCTCGGCCGAATCACTCGATTCCTCGCAGCTGGCGCGCTCGCCCTCGCCACGCTCTGCCTGGTCAACCCGGCCTTCGCGGCCGACCGGCTCACCCTCAAGGACGGCCGCGTCCTCGAAGGCGAGATCGTCCGCGAACTCGACGGCGTGATCTGGTTCAAGTCCGGCGGCGCGACCATCATGTACACCCCGTCGGAGTACACGAAGCTCGAGCGCGACACGGGCGCGGGCGAGAAGAAGGAAGACCCCGCCTCCACCCAGCCCGCCGTCAAGCCCGCCGAACGCACCGAAGAGGCCAAGCCCCGCATCGGCGACCGCAACAAGCGCGCCGCCGTCATCACCTTCGGCGATGAAGAGAACGGCAACATGGTCGGGATCTACTGCACCGCCGATGTGCTTCGGCAGGCGATCCCGCTGCTCGAACAGGAGAACGTCGGCATCGTTGTGATCCGCTTCAAGTCCGGCGGCGGCGCACTGCTCGAACTCCAGAAGATCTCCGACGTCATCCACAACGAGTTCAAGCCCAAGTTCCGCGTCGCCGCCTGGATCGACTCGGCCATCTCCGCGGCCGCCATGAGCGCCCACTGCATCGAAGAGATCTACTTCACCCCCCAGGGCAACTACGGCGGGTGCACCGCGTTCTACGGCGCCTCCCTCGTCGCCATGAAGGGCCGCGAGCTCGAGGAACTGCTCTTTGCCATGGAGAAGATCTCCGCCCGCGGGCTTTATGACCCCAAGATCATGCGCGCCATGCAGATCTCCGCCGACGAGGCCGGGTTCTCCGCGCTGGGCGTCTCGCCCCCCACCGGCGCCCTCTCGGCCGACATCGATCCCGACACCGGCAAGGTCACCTGGTACCAGGATGCCACCACCGGGAAGCACGTTCTCAACCCCTCCGGCGGCGTGAACATTCTGACCTTTGACTCGGTCACCGCCGCCAAGTTCAAGTTCTCCCGTGGCACCGCCGCCAACCTTGAGCAGCTCGCCCGCGCCATGGGCCTCACCGAGGTCGAGTGGGTCGGCAAGCAGGATCGCCGCTTCATCTGGCCCGTCTCCAAGGCCGAGGAGATGACCCTCAAGTTCCGCCAGCAGACCAAGATCGACGAGGCAAACTTCCGCCGCTATGTCGCGAACCTCAACGAGGCCATCGGCCGCGCCCGCGCCGAGCAGGACCCAAGCAACCGCGGCAAGTTCATCGGCAAGGCCCGTGAAGCCCTGAACATGATCCGCAACATGGTCCGCAACAACCCCAACTTCATCTTCTTCAACTGGGGCACGCAGGAGGAGTACGACCGCTGGCTCGAAGAAGTCGAACGCGTCATCCGCGACTCCGGTCGCCGCTGAGACCCCATCTCATCCCGATTCCCCGCGGCCCGGCCCAATGGTCGGGCCGCTTTGTTTCTCCACCCGCCTACCTTCCTCTCATGAAGCACCGCGCGCTCGGCAACTCAGGCATCCATGTCTCGGAAATCGGCTTCGGTTGCTGGACGATGGGCGGACCCAACTGGTCCCTCCAGACCGGACAGCCCATCGGCTGGGCCGACGTCAACGACCAGGAAGTCCTCGCCGGCATCCGCGTCGGGCTCGATCACGGCGTCAACCACTGGGACAACGCCGACATCTACGGCAACGGCCGCGCCGAGCGAACCCTCGCCACCCTCTTGCGAACCATCGGCGTCAAGCGCGAGACCCAGATCATCGCCACCAAGGTCGGGCACTTCCGCGGCACCGCTCCCTACGCCTACCACCCCGCGCACATTCGGCATCAGTGCGAGCAATCCCTCCGCAACCTCCGCACCGACTACATCGACATCTACTACTTCCACCACGGCTCGTACGTCGGCCCGGCCTTCAACGCTGCGGGTGATCTGGTCCCAGATCATGACTATCTCCACGAGGCCGCCCAGACCATGCACGCGCTCGTCAAAGAAGGCAAAGTTCGCGCGATCGGCCAGAGCGCCTACTCCGATGCCGACTTCGAGCGGGCCATCCCCGTCCTTCGCCCCCACGTGCTGCAAAGCAAAGCGAACCTCCGCTACGACCCGTTCGTCCGCCCCGGCTGCCGTGTCAAGTCGCTCTGCAGGCAGCACGGCTGCTCGTTCGTCGCCTTCGGCCCGCTCGACCAGGGCATCCTGCTCGACAAGTTCGATCCGGATCGGCCGCCCAGCTTCGACGAGGGCGACGCCCGGCGCAACCGCAAGGACTTCAACCCGGACACCCTGCGCGACGTCCGCCGAAAGCTCGCGCTCGTGCGATCCCGGTTCGCACGTCAGGGTGACGACCCGACGGCCGTGCTTGCTTCGGTGGCCCAACGTTGGCTGCTCGCGCACGGGCACGTCTGCTCCGTGATCCCGGGCTTCCGGAACGCGGCCCAGGCGTTGTGCAATGTGTCGGCTTCTTCGCAACCTCCTCTGTCACAAGAAGATGTGGATTGGCTGCGATCGGTTTTCCACACCGACCCCACGACCTGACCAAACACAGCGCGAACAAACTCGATTTTGAGACCTCTCAAGTTGACATAGAGGATAAGACGATCCAAGAATCAGAAGACTAAGCGGTCTGCTTGTCCGCAGACCAGAAGTATCAGAGAGGAGCGTCGTATGTTGGTCGCGTTGCTTGCCGTGTCGGGATCGGCTCTGACCGCGGATACCACCCCGGACACATCGATCTCCATGAGCCCCAAGGCCGAGTACCTCCTGAGCAAGGAGCGTTGGCACAGCGATCCGGAAGTGGGCTGGAAGGGCCTCTTCAGCGGGCTTCGTGGGTTCGAGCACTTCTACAACCCCGTGGGCAATCCCATCTACTTCGAGACCCCCTTCAACAACACGGGGATCCGGTTCCTGTACCTGCACCACAACTTTGATGACAAGAGCGTCCTGGCGGGCGGCGACCTGAGCGTGTACGCGGTGCAGGCCCGTGTCGCACTGACCGAGCGTTTGGCGTTTATCGCGACCAAGGACGGGTACAGCGACCTCAACGCGAAGGCCCTGCCTCAGGACGAGGGCTGGAACGACATCGCCGCCGGGCTCAAGTACGTCTTCTACGTCGACCGCGAGGCGGACTTTGTCGCGACGTTCGGCGCCCGCTACCAGATGGGCAACGGCGACGCGAAGGTCCTTCAGGGCGGCGTGCAGGAGCTGAGCCCGTTCATCAGCGTGGCCAAGGGCTGGGACAAGTTCCACCTGATCGCCAGCCTGACGGATCGACTCCCGCTGGACAATGACAAGGGCAACAACGTCCTGCAGTGGGACGTGCACGCCGACTATGAGGTCTTCAAGGGCTTTGCCCCGATGATCGAGCTGCACGGGCTGCACTACCTCGACGACGGCACCCGCACGCCCCTGTCCGTCGGCGGCGTGGACTACTCGAACCTTGGTTCGACCGACGTGGCGGGTTCGACGGTGATCTGGGCCGGCGTGGGCGGGCGGTTCAAGCTCAATCCGCACGCCTCCATCGGCGCGACGTACGAGTACCCCCTGACCAACAGCAAGGCCGACATCTTCGGCGACCGCGTGACGGTCGATCTCGAACTGACCTGGTAACTCCCGAGTGGCCGAACCGGACGTCCTTCCGGGGCGTACGGGGAGAAACCTCTCCACTGTGAGTCGCACCCGCCGAGTCTGACGGCGGGTGCGATTGTTCTTTCCGCCCGGCGCGAAAGGTATCCTTCCCCATTCCCAAGGATGCTGGGCCGGAAGACCGGCGAACCGCGGGGAGCTCGCTCGTGAGTGTCATGACGATGAACAAGGCACTGATCCAGACCGAGCCCTGGGAGCGGACCTACGCGATGTGGATCCACCTGACCACCGCGTTCTCGCCGGTCGCCTTTCCGCTCACCATAGTGGCCGCGGTCATCCTCTGGTCGATCCAGAAGGACCGGTCCGACTACATCGACGATCACGGGAAGGAAGTCCTGAACTTCCAGCTTTCAACGGTCATCTACTACCTGATCTGCATCCCGCTGATCGTCGTGCTCGGGCTGGGCGTGGTGCTCATGGTGGCTCTTTCGGTGGTGGCGATCATCGGGATTGTGCTGGGGTCGATCGCCGCCGCACGGGGGGAGTGCTACCGATACCCCATCTGCCTGCGGTTCATCCGGTAGCCCCTGTCGGCTAGACTTGACCCGTGCCCCTGCTTGAAGCATCGAAACTGCGCAAGAGTTACGACGACCGCCTCGTGGTCGACGATGTCTCCTTTGAGGTCGGCCGGGCCGAGGTGGTCGGGCTGCTCGGGCGCAACGGCGCCGGGAAGACCACCAGCTTCCGGATGACCATCGGCATGATCGATGCCGACGGCGGGCGGGTTTCCTTTGACGGCCGCGACGTGTCGTCCCTCCCGATGTACCGCCGGGCCCGTCTCGGCATGGGCTATCTGTCGCAGGAGCCGAGCGTCTTTCAGCGGCTGACGTGCCGGCAGAACCTACTGGCGATCCTCGAAACCAGGCCCCTCTCCGCCGCCGCCCGACGCGCACGGGCGGACGAGCTGCTGGCCCGTTTCGGGCTGACGCACAAGGCCTCGCACGCGGCGCGGACCTGCTCGGGCGGCGAACGCCGAAAGCTCGAGATCGCCCGCGCCCTGGTCACCGAGCCGACGCTCATCCTGCTCGACGAGCCGTTCAGCGGCGTGGACCCCATCGCCGTCGAGGATCTGCAGGCCGAGATCCGCAAGCTGGCCGCGATGGGCATCGCCTTCCTGATCACCGATCACAACGTGCAGCAGACGCTTCGGGTGTGCGATCGGGCGTACATCATCGATTCGGGGAAGGTGCTGGCGCAAGGCACGCCCCGCGAGCTCATCAACAGCGAACTGGTTCGCCGTGCCTATCTCGGCTCGCTCTTCCGCGGAGACGAGTTCGATGATCAGCAGGCGGCTGCATCGAGGAGCGGATCATGACACCGACCCTTCGTGCCTGCGTCACGCTCGCCCTGCTCATGGTCGCGGGCGGCTGCGCAGAACGCCGGCTGGTCATCACTTCCGAACCCGCCGGGGCGACCGTCTGGGTCAACGACACCGAACTGGGAAAGACCCCCGTGTCCGCCTCGTTCCTGCACTACGGGACCTACGACGTCCGCCTCCGGCTCGACGGGTACGAGCCCGTCGCCACCTCGGCCCGCGCGGAAACACCCTTCTACGAGTTTGTCGGCCCGGATCTGATCACCGAGGCGATCCCCACGGGCGTGGTGACGGAGATCCGCTGGAACTTCAACCTTGTTCCCTCGTTCGAGCGCAGCCAGGACCGCGAGACGTTTGAGCGGGAGTTGATCGATCGCGCCAAGGGGCTCGCAGGGAAGCTCAGCCCAACGCCGACGCAGCCCGAGGCCCAGCCCGCGTCAGCACCCGCGCCGGCACCCCGATGACCGTCGTCCCGTCGGGGACATCCCGGATGACAGCCGCCCCGGCCCCGACGACGGCACGCGAACCGACCCGAACGCCGGGCAGCACCCTCGACCCCAGCCCGATCATCGACCCCGCCCCGACCCGGACGCGACCCGCGAGAATTGCCCCGGGAGCAATGTGTGCGGCCGGCCCGACCTCGCACTCGTGCTCAACGATCGCGCCCGTGTTGATGATGGCGTGCGCCCCGACGCGTGCGAGCGTGTGCACCACCGCTCGTGGGCCGACGTACACCCCTTCGCCGATCATTGCTGAGGGCTCGACGCTGGCGTCGGGATGAACCACCGTGGCGAAAGGCCCTGGCAGCGACGCGACAAGGGACTCGCGGGTTCTCAGATCCCCCACCGCCACGATCGCCGGCACGTCCCCAAGACCCGCCGACGCACGCAGGCCGACCTCGCCCAGCCGCCCGACCTTTCGAACACCAAGCCGATCGACGGCGACGCAGCGATCGGCGTCGTCGTACACCCCGATCACCTCGAATCCGACCCGACGGGCCGCTTCGATGACGACGAGCGCATGCCCGCCACCGCCGATAACCAGAATGGGTCCGCGAGACATCACGCCCGTCCCATCGGCCAAACCCCCGTCCGGAGCGCACTTTCGCCCCACCCGGCACCGGCGATCGTTCTCACGATCGACGTGAGCCCGCTGGCAGACCAGGTGGCGGCGGGCTGGGTCGCACCGAGGCTGGCCGGCACTACGATCGTGCATGGAACCTGTCCGTCTGGGCGTTGTCCGCTATCTCAACACCGCCCCGCTGATCGAGGGGCTCGATCGGGTCGAGGGGCTGTCGGTCGTGCCGGCGGTCCCGGCGAGGATGATCGACATGCTGAGCCGTGGGGAGGTGGACATCGCGCTGGCCTCGATCGTCGACGCGGTGCGCTCGCCCGAGCCGATGACGATTCTGCCGGTCGGCATGATCGGGTGCGACGGCCCGACGCTGACCGTCCGGGTCTTCTCCGCGGTGCCGCTCGATGAGATCGAGGAGATCCACGCGGACACCGACAGCCACACCTCCGTGATCCTCTCGCAACTCATGATCCGAGCGCGGACCGGCCGCCGCACGCGTGTGATCCCCTTCGACGCCCGCGAGCGGGTCGCGCTGACCGACCCGGCCCGGGCCGAGGAGTGGCCCCGCACGGTGCTGCTCATCGGCGACAAGGTCGTGACCGAGTCGCTGCCCGCGGTGCGATACCCGTACCAGATGGACCTGGGCGAAGAGTGGCACGCCCGCACCGGGCTTCCCTTTGTGTACGCCGCGTGGATGACCCCCACCTCGCGCGTCGAGGAGCCGAGGATCCAGACCGCGGCGGCGCTGCTCGATCGGCAACGGCGGCACAACGTGACGCGCCTCGACTGGATCGTGTCCCGACGTGCGGCGGCGCATCGCTGGCCCGAGGACCTTGCCCGTGAATACCTGGGCACGCGTCTGCGGTATGAGCTCGGCGTTCGCGAGCGAGAGGGTGCGGAACGGTTCATCGCGGAGGCCGCCGACGCCGAGTTGCTCCCGCACGGTCCGCTCGCGTGGGACGCTCCGGCGTACGCCTGATCCCCGATGCCCGCGCTTCCCAAGATCACCGACGCCGCCCTGGCGGACCTTGCCCGCCAACTCCGCTTCGCGCCGGCCGCCAAGCGCATCGCCCACGTCGAACGTCTCGAAGCACTCGCGGCAGAGGTTGATCCGTCGGGCTCCTATCCCATCGAGTGGATCACGTTCCGGCTCACCGGGTACCGTTCCGACGCTTCCGCCGACCTGGGGCGGATTGTCTCTGGCGAATCGCTCCTGGCCAACCTGTCCGCATTGGCCGAAGCGCTCACCAAAGATGCCGGGCTTTCGTTCGAATCGCTTCGTACCGCGGGCGCGCTCGATCTCTCGTCGATCGCGGCTGCGTTCGGCGCAAGCGTCAAGACCATCGAACGCTGGAGACGCCGCGGACTCGTCGCCCGCCGAACGCTCGACCAGCACGGCGTGCACCGCCTGGCCTTCATGCCGTCGGTCGTCGAGGCGTTCCGATCCGCGCACGCGGGGGATCTCGACCGCGTCGGGTCCTTTCGCCGGCTCTCCAACGACGAGCGAGCCGCGATCCTCCGCCGCGCACGAACCTACCGCCGTCGGCTCGGCTGGTCGCTCGACCGCTGCGCGAAGCACCTCGCCGGACGAACCGGGCGAAGCGTTGCGGGACTCCGCGACCTACTCGCGCACGAGCCCGGCTTTGATGACCCTTCTCCGATCTCGGCGTTTCAACGGCGCGTGATGTTCCGCGCTTCCCTGCGTGGCGCTGACGCCTCTTCGCTCGCCGAACACTTCGGCTGCACACGATCCGCCGTTCATCGCGGCATCGCGATCGAGCGGCTCACCCGCCTCGCCTCGCTCTCGCTGCCCGGCCCTTCCGCCGCCAGGATCGACGAAACCTGCCTCTCGCTCGACTCGGTCCGCGCGGGGCTCTTTGTCCCCGCACCGACGGATCTGGCCACCCTGCTCGAGTTCGCCCGACGCCGCGCCGCAATCGACCGCCGCCGCGAGTTCGAACGCCTCTCCGCCCTGCGTGTCCTGCTGCACTCTGCGTCGTCCGACCTCGCCAGGATCTCTCGTGCATCACCTTCGCCCGTCGTGCTCGATCGCGTCGAGACTCGTCTCCGCTGGGCCTCCTCACTGATCGCCGCGCTGCTGGGCGAACACCTGACGCTGATTGTCGAGACGGCCGATCTGGCGCTAGGCGCGCCCATCGAGTCGCTCCGCCCGCACGATGCCCTGGCTGTCTGGCGCGGGTGCCTCGACGCGGCCGCGCTCGCCACCGCACACGCCGACCCATCGCGAGGGGCCAGATCGGAAGAGCGTCGTGTAGGGAAAG
>ERZ761603.210-NODE-210-length-51120-cov-76.580613_pt1 | contig 51120 bp, 40 predicted proteins | sample MGYA00511879_ERZ761603 | MGnify/ENA primary metagenome ERZ761603 (study PRJEB28899, sample SAMN02850040) | bioreactor sludge metagenome | biome: EBPR Sludge; feature: EBPR Bioreactor; material: flocular biomat | place: Australia: Thorneside Wastwater Treatment...
CGCTGACCTCGACCGACCGGGCCACACTCGAACTGCGCCTGGCCGCCCTGCTCCCTGACATGCCGGCACGCATGCGCGCCGACCTGCTGCCGCTGCTCTACGGAAACCTGGAGCATATCGAGACGGTGCGCGCACAGATTCGCCGCAACGAGCGCCTGCTCGACATCGAGCATCGCGAATGGATGATTTGCCTTGGCCGCGGTTTCGACTTTCTGCACACGCCGAACATCGCGCTGATCATCGGCCCCTACAGCCCGAACCTGGATGTCCCCATTCGCCGAGCAGCGGGAATCATCGAAGCCAACATGCAGGCCGGAAGGATTCCCGATGACGGCTTTCTGCTCCTCGCCTCGGTCCCATACGACGAAATCGGCGTCGACCGGGCGCGCGCCGAGCTCAAGTCGCGCTTTCTGTCGACCTTTGCCGCCGAGGTGATCCGTGCCGAGTTTCCGCGCCTCGGCGAACAGATGACGATCCGCAACGCCGTCCTCGACTGGCGCTCGCGCACGCTGGAAGCCATCTCCTGCGCCAGTTGACACCAACCGCAGTGGGCAACCACTGCCGGCCTGCTGCGGACGTCGGCGTGTTCCGGCGACAGTGGCTGCGTGCAGCGGCGGCCACAGCAGGTTGCGTCAATCGACGCCCCGCCAATCGCCCCTCGCTGCGCTAAGCCCACTCACCCGACCCACCCCGCCATGTCCGCATCCACACGCCTGATCTTCGGCTTTCATGCCATCCTCGCCAAGCTGCGGCACGACGCTGCAGGAGTGCACGAAATTTACGTCGACGCCAGCCGGAACGACGCGCGCCTGCGCGACCTCGTCCGCCACGCCGGCTTTGCCGGCGTGCGCGTGCTACCGGTAGACGCGCAACGCCTGGCGGCGATGGCGCCGGGGGCCAGACATCAGGGCGTCATCGCCGTGGTCGCCGCCAGCCAGCGCCACATCACCCTCGACGATGTGCTCGATACGCTGGAAGATCCGCCTTTTCTGCTCGTTCTCGACGGGGTTCAGGACCCGCACAATCTCGGTGCGTGCCTGCGGGTGGCTGACGCGGTCGGCGCGCACGCCGTCATTGCGCCAAAAGATCGCGCGGCAGGACTGACGCAAGCAGCAATCAAGGTGGCGAGCGGAGCCGCCGAAGCGCTGCCCTACGTCACCGTCACCAACCTCGCCCGGACGCTGCGCCAACTGCAGACGCGCGGCGTATGGATCATCGGAACAGCCGCCGAAAGCGCTCAGGACTTGTATACGGCGCAGTGGCCGTCAGCCTGCGCCTGGGTCCTGGGTGCGGAAGGTGACGGCTTGCGCCGTCTGACGCGCGAAAACTGCGATCAACTGGTCAGCATCCCGATGCTCGGCACGGTCGCCAGCCTCAACGTCTCGGTGGCCGCCGGCGTCTGTCTGTACGAAGCCCGGCGCCGGCTGACAGGCGGGGCGCCGACGCCGACAGGCTGACCGCGGCGGCAGCGCGGCTGGTGGCGAGCAACCACCTGGCAGAGACCCCCGCTAGCTCTTGTACGAATAGCGATAAACGTAACCCTTGTAGCCATAGCGATAGCGCTGGCGGCTGACGTTGAGGTCGTTGAAGACGAAACCTTTGACCTGAACGCCAGCCTGGCTCAGGCGCTTCACCGCCTGCTCAAGTTCACGGATCGGGTGTTTGCCGGCGCGCGCAATCATCAGCGTCGCACCGACATGACGGCCGATGATTGCGGAGTCCGAAACGGCGAGAACCGGTGGCGCATCGACGATGACCGAGTCGAACCTGGCGCTCAGTTCGTTCAGCAGCTCGCCAAAGCGCTGGTGCATGAGCAATTCGGATGGGTTGGGCGGAATCTGGCCGGTGGTCACCAGCCACAGATTGTCCACCGGCGAACGCTTCAGGATGTCGTCGAGCGATGCGTGCCCCGCCACGTACTCGCTGATTCCGACCGAACGCTCGATGCCGAACTCCTTGTGAATGTGCCCCCGCCGCAGGTCGGCGTCAACGATGACCACGCGCTTGTCGACCTGCGCCAGCACAGCGCCCAGGTTCTTCGAGATGAAGCTCTTGCCCAGACCCGGGCTGGGTCCGGTAATCAGAAGCGAATTGCGCTGCGCGTCGAGCAAGGCAAAATGCAGCGTCGTACGCAAGCCGCGCAGGCTTTCGACGGCGTCCTCCTGAGGAAAGGCAACGGCGAGCAATTCGCTGCCGCCGCCTGACCGCAAGCGGCGAGTCAACTCGATTTCGTTGCTGCTATGAGGCACGGTCGCATAAACCGGCAGGCCGAGTTGTGCTTCGATCGTTTCCGGGTCTTCGACGACGACGCGCAGCGACCGGAGCAGCCAGATGACGACCAGGCTCAACAGCAGGCCAAGCAGCAAGGCAACGCCGAGAATGGCGATCGGCTTAGCACCGACCGGTGCACGCGCGACGACAGCCGTATCGATGACGCGCACGTCGCCTACCGTGCCCGCCTTCGACACACGCAACTGCTGCGCGGTGTTGAGCAGTTCGGTGTACAGCTTGGTCGACACCTCAACGTCGCGCGCCAAACGCAACACGGTCTGTTGCGTATCGGGCAGCCGTGCCACGTCGGCTTCGAACTGCTTGCGCCTTTCATTCAATCGCTGCAGCTTGTTATCGACCGCCTGAATGCGTGGGTGCTCAGGCGTGAAGCGCTGGCGCAGTTCGTCGCGCTCCTGCTTCAGCAGGACGGCAGCGTTTTCCACGTCAACCAGCGACTTGAGGATGCCCTGCGTTTCGATGTTCAGGTCGAGCGAGCCACGCGTCTGGCGGTAGTTGTTGTAGGCGGCTTCGGCACTATCCACCTGTGTCTTCAGGGCTGGCAACTGCGTTTCAAGAAACTTGAGCGTCTTCTCCGCCTCGGCCGAACGCCGCTCGACGTTCTGCCGAACATAGGTATTGAGAATGTCATCGAGGACGAGACCGATCTCCTGGGCATCGGGACCGAGCAGGCTCAGCTCGAGCACACCCGACTTCTTGCCGCGTTCCCGCACTGAGTATCTGGCGCGCAGATCGGAGGTGGCCGCCTCCGCCGAAAGCTTGATGACGCGAAACTGCGTCCCCGGCCGTGCCTTGAGCTGCGCGACAAACGCCGAATAGCCGTTGTTCTCCTTTGCCCGAACGCCAACCTTGCCGTGCAGCACGATCTGCCCATCGCCGTCGCGCAGTTCAAAGCCGCCCTCCTCGCCGGCAATCAGGATATGCCGTTCGTCGAGCGCGTCGGGCGGCACATCGAGCGAATCGATCTGAATCCGTTCACCGCCCCAGGCAAAACTCGATAGACCGAGCCACGGCGAGCTCACATCTTCACCCTGGTGGCGCCTGAAGAACGCACCACCGATCAGCGGGAAGGTGCGCGGTGCGGCAACGAGGTCGAGCTTCAACTTGCTGACCACTCGCCCGAGAATCATCCGCGAACTGAGGATTTCCAGTTCTGCCGACACGGTCGTATCGTCGCCGAGCAAAGGCTGGAGCGCTTTCAAGGAACCGACACCGGAACTCTTTTCTTCCACCTGGAGAAGTCCGTCGGCCCGGTACGTCGGCTTGCTGACGAACACCCAAGCCACGCCGAGGAGCAAGGCGAACAGACAGATGGCGGCAATCAACCAGCGGTAGTCCATCAGCACTGCGATGATCTCGCCAAGCGCGAGGCCTTCATCTTCTTCAGCGGCGGCCGGCTGTCCCTGCAGTGATGCGCCGGGCGTCACCAGAGAAGCCGGGGGACTGAATATGGGTTTCGCCTGTTCGTTTTCCATGTGTGATCCGTAGTTTCTGCCCGCCGCGTCCATGGCCACGGGCTACGCAAGAGGTTTGGCCAGCCCAGTCAGGTCAGCCAGCCAAGCAACTGCCGGGCGCCCGAGTGCACGACTGGCTTCGTCCTCCCGCCAGCGACTCAGGGTTGCCGCCCTCCGAAGAGCGGATACTGCGTCAGGCTCGTCTGGTTGAGCATCGTTGCCGTCGGCAGGATATTGGCAATCACGCGCTGCCAGCGTACCACCGCTGCCGCATCGACGTAGACGATGTCGCGCGGACGTAGCGGAAAGCGGTCGGCAAGGAGCATAGCGTCAGGCAAACGGGAATCCAGATGGAAGAGCTCGGGCGTCTCGGCATCGCCACGCATGACGTAGATCCAGCGCGGATCGGCGGTTGTTTGACTGATGTAGCCGACATCGCCCAACGCTTCCGCCAACGTCAGGCGCTTCTTGTTCATGATCAAGGAACCGGGCTTGTTGACCTCGCCGAGCACGAAGACCTTGTTGTAACTGCGATCGGCGATGTTGAGAATGTCGCCGTGCTCAAGCAGCGCATTCTGCTCGGTCACGCCCTGATCGTACATCGCCTGGATGTCCACCAGGAAGGTCTGCCCGCGCCGGGTAAGCAGAACCCGGCTATGGTCCGCTTCCGGGGTGAAGCCACCAGCGCGATTGATCGCCTCAAGAACGGTCATCGGCACGTCGGTTACCGGCTGCACACCCGGCTTGGCGACTTCACCAACGACATAGACCTGCTTGCTGCGAAACGCGACCATGCGCACGTCAAGCTGGACCTTCTCGATGTACTTGGTCAGCTTGGCCGACAGCATCGCCCGCACCTCGCTGGTCGTCTTGTCCTGCACCTTGAGCACGCCGGCGTAAGGATAAAAGATCGTCCCGTCTTCGGCCACCACGGTACCCGCCTGTTCCGCCGTCCGGAAACTCCCCGCTGGAATCGTCAGTTCAGGATGATCCCAGACGACGATCGAGATGATGTCGCCCGGACCCAGGCGGTAATCGGGAACCGGTTTGCTGGCGGCCGCGGTCGGACCGAGATTCGCCTTGCTTGCCAAGGCCGCATTGCTTGTCCCGTCGCCGCGCGGCGGGCGGGCTGCCTTGAACAGATCAATGATGAGTTCAGCCGTAATCGGCTTGATCCTGACGTTGGCGGGGGCCAGAACGTCACCTTGCTGGACCGGAAGTCTGACAGCGGATTCCTCCCGCTCGCCGTAAGCCTGGTTGCCCGGTACGATGCTGCAACCAGCCAGAGCGCTGGCGGCAAGGCAAGCAAGGATGCGCCATGCGTTGCCGCATGTGGCAGGAAACGCGTTCATGCAGGATTCCTCATCACCTGGTGTTCTCCGTCTTGACGACGCTGCCGACAAAGGTCGACGGCAAGCGGTAAAGTGTACATTGATCGATCATCTTCCGCAAAACAAACGGCTGCGCAGCGGCCGAGAGCAGGGCGCTAGTTGACTACCGGTGCCGGCCAGCCGTCGCTGCCAGACACCTATCGCTTCGGGAAATTGGCCTTGCGGGAGAGACTATAGATCCGATTGGGCGGCCGCATCGTGCTCAATTTAACGGCCGAAGGCGAGATTCGCTGGCGGCACAAGACGCGCGGCACTGTCCTTCAGGCGCAGAGCTTGCTGACCCAGGGATCGAGCGCTTCCTCGATCAGATCGAGCGCTTCGACATGCGCTGCATCGCCACGTCGATACGGATCAGGAATCTCGGTCCCGGTCCAGTGGCCGAGGAGAAATGTTTTACCACGCGCTGTCGGATCCATCGCCAGAACCGCATCGCGGTGGTGTTTCTCCATGACAAGGACAAGCTCGGCCCAACGCAGCGACTCGGGTGTCAGTTGGCTCGCCCGGTGGCCGCTGAGGTCGACCCCACGCGCCTGCATCAGCGTCGAGGTCGTCTCTTCTGCCGGATGATTGACCAGCGCTCCGATACCGGCCGAATGCGCCTCGACCCGCTTGCCTTTGCTGGCAATTCGCTCGCGCAAGAGAAACTGTGCTGCGGGGCTGCGACAAATGTTCCCCGTGCAGACCGTCAAGATCCTGCTAAACACGGTAGTCCGCCTCAAGCCGAGGTTACGCTGGTGGCACATGCAACTGGGTCCCTGTAGACCCGGCCGCGCGCGCGCTCCATGGAATAGATCAAGGTCCGCTCGACGCCACGTCGATCGGCCCGGCGCTGGTTGCTTTTCACCCCCGGACGTGAGTAGGCCACACGGCGGTCGTTCGTACTGCTGCGCTGAATAAACAGCCGCACATCAAGGCCAGCGTCGTCAAAGAGACGTCGGCGAATGGCGCTCGTATCACTATTTATTTTCCCGATCAGATGATCGTTGCCGCTACCCACCGGCACGAGAACCACGCAGTAAACGTTGCGCCCATTGGCATACCGACGGTCGTCGACCCGGTATAGCTGAATCTGGTAGTCGTAGCTGCCGGCCAGCCCGGCGCAAACCGTGTCGAGCAACTCAGCGCATCTCTCCTGTGCGAAGTACCCGACGAAGATACCGCGCGCATCGCCTGACGGCAGCCGCAGTGTACGGCCGAGTCTGCGCAAGGCGGGCACCAGCCGCCATGGGCGCAGGATAGCCAAGAAATATCCAGCAAAAACAAGCAGGAAAAGGGCAAACATGATCCACTCGGGTACGTCCAGCCACAAGCCGACAATGCCAATCAGGCCAAGCGCGACTTGACTGAAAACGGCGATAGCGACCACATCGCACACCCGGAAGCCGGCTCGCACGAGGAGATGGTGCAAATGGTGGCGGTCGGGCCGGAACGGCGATTTGCCCAGCCAGATCCGGCGCAACATGACGCCGACCGTGTCCATCAGGGGCAAGGCAAAGAGCCACAGGGCGGTAACCGGCGTCATCGCCGCCTGTTTCCCCTGCGACAACGCAATGAACAACCAGGCAACCAGGAAGCCCAGCAACATACTCCCGTTGTCGCCAAGGAAAACACGCGCCCGACCGTTGCCTGGGTAGCGCAGGTTATAGTAGAGAAAGCCTGCGACACCGCCGATCAGCGCAACAAGAAAAACCATATAGGCAACGTCGCCAGCGCTATGCGCCACGATAGCCGCCAGCGCCAGGCTGACCAGGCTGACCGAGCCCGACAGGCCATCGATCCCATCGATCATGTTGACCGCGTTGATCAAACCGATCGTCGCGAATATGGTAACCGGAACGGCCAAGGGACCGAGTTCCACTTCCGCCAGCCCGGGCAAAATCCGACCCAGCGAAACCAGTTCGACGCCGCCTGCGTAGACCATTGAAAGCGCGACCAGCGCCTGAACGACGAAGCGGGGCTTGAAACTCAGGTGCCAGATATCGTCAGCCAGCCCGGTGAGAAAGAGCGCCAGTGCGCCAACCAGAATGCCCTGCAGCGGGCGCAGACTGAAGCTGTGAAAGAACAGCTCGACCAGCAGGAATGCAGCAACGACGACGCTGATGAGACCAAAGCCGCCGACGAAGGGAGTCACCGTCTGATGCTGCTTATGGCCGCCCGGACGATCGGCTATGCCGAAATGGTCAGCGAAGACCAATCCGAGTCGAATCGCGACCCCTGAGATCAACAGACAGAGCGTACCCAGGACAACCAGATCCACGACGACCTCCAGACTTCCCGCAGAATTCATTGCTGCTACACCGCCGCAAGGTGAGCAACACGCCAAGCGCTACCCGCCTACGCGAGCCTGACACAGACAGAGCCCTTTCGGGCTCTGTCTTCACATCCCGAGAGCGCTTGCGCGCCGAGGACTTCTCAAGGGAAGTCAGACACGCCGACGACGGCCAAGGAACAGACCCAGCAAGCCGATGCCGAGCAGCGCCAGGGACTCTGGCTCCGGTACATTGATGGCCAGGCGATAAACGCCGCTGTAGGAACCATCCTGGGTGGAATATCCCGTCTGATCGGCGACAAAGCCATAGAGATACTGCCAATCGCCGTCACCGACCTTCACTTTGACCACTTCGCTGACCTGAGTAAAACGACCGGCTGACGTCAGGTCGGGATCGACGAAGGCGTTCACCGCGGCCACCAGGCCATTCAGGTAGGCGGCTGCGTTGTAGAAGCCGTCAAGGTCAACGAAGTACTGCGAACCAACCTTTTCGACCTTGGAAACGTTCGGGTCGCTGACCTGCCGATACCCGGCCGAATTCGCTGGGAGGCCCAGCGCGGTCGGGTCGCGCATCAGTTTGGTCAGCGTGTCGAGTTGGCCACCCGGCCCGCCGGTCAACGTCTGACCCACCGAAGTGAAGGCATCGGTGATGTACTTCTGAGTAAAGGCAACCGTCCAGTCGCTGGCGACCAGGCCGCTGAGAACGATCTGCTTTCCGCCGAGCGTACCGGTCAACGTGGTTGCCGGGTTGGAACCGAACTTGCCCAGTTCGACATTGCCCTTGTCGGTCAGCGCCTGCGTCACTTCTGACGCAGTGCAACCGCCCACAACCAGCGCGTTGGAGCCAAGCGGACTCTCCAGATAAGTCTGACACGGAGCGTTGGCGATCACCCCGCTGGTCATGACGCTCGCCTGCGCTCCGGCGGACGCAGCCAGAGCGACGACCGCCGCGGCGACTCTTGTTTTGCTACCAAATTTATTCATCGAGGACTCCTTCGACTTCACTCGCCGACGCTGCTAGGCGGCCGGTTCATGAGGATTTTTCCAATGGGTTATACAAGTCTCGGTTTTTGGCCGTACGCTCAAGGCAACCGCACAGCTTCGACTGTACCTGACTCGGGGATTTTTATGCAATTACCGTGCCCGAAACCGAAGGCATTTGTTTTAAGTCGCATTCCCAACAGGAGTGCCGATTGCTCGCCAATCTCGATCGAAGAAGTGTAAAATTTATCGACACTTAGCACACCGCCCAGGCGCGCGAGCTGAGCCTCCCGCAGGCACGCATCCCCGCCCGCACATGTTGCCCTGGCTTCTCACTGACAGTCTCGGTCATCGGTGAGACGAGGGCGCCCGAGGCCGTCAATGGAGCGCAAGAACATACGCTGCAACCCTGCCGACTCGCCTTGGATACGCCGTCGTCATGAACGCAAAAACGATTGACCGCTTGCCCGTGGGTGCCGATACTAGCCCCCGTCCGCCATGCAGCAGGCTCGGACGATATTCCCTGCACGCTAGTGCAGCCTTGTTTTCTTGACGAAGGAGGGAAGCCATGCGCACTTTCGCCATCATGCTGTCGGGATTTGTGGTGCTGGCCGCGGCAGACCACGCCGACGCCGCAAAGTCCAGGACGGAAGCCAGATCAATCGCCGAATGCGGCAAAGACACGCGCGTTGCCCGGCGCAATGGAGACGGCGTCGTGACTGCCGACGAGAAGCGGAAGCGCGGGTGCATCATCGACATTCAGGCCCTGCATCCAACGCAGTCGGCGGTGGGCATGGACGCGGTCGAATGCAAGGCCGCAAAGATCTCCAGCAGGGCAAGGGCCGGCAAGCTCGACGACTACCTGCGTGCCGACAACCGTTGGGTGCCGATCGTCCGCGGGCCGGGCGGGAAGTTCTATCTGACCGATCACCACCACCTGTCGACCGCCGTCTGGAACGCCGACATCAAGGACAAGGACAAGCGGGTCTACGCCTACCTCATCGCCGACCTTGCCAAACTGCCGGAGGACGCTTTCTGGGCACGCATGGTCAAGGACCACGACACCTGGCTGAAGAACCCGGCGGGTGAGGACATCACGCCCAGCCAGTTGCCTAAGCACATCGCGCGCCTGCAGGACGATCCGATGCGCACCCTCTCGGCCTGGGTGCGCAGTAGCTGCGGCTACGTCAAGTGCGACCCGGTCGGCGTTGCCAAGGACGATGATGAACTCTCCTGCGAGGACAAGTTCCACACCAGCGTCACTTGCGCGGCAGCCGACGTCTACTTTCTCGAATTCAAGTGGGGCAGCTACCTGGCAAGCGTTCCAGAAGTGAGGGAGGCGCTCGGTGAAGGCGCGAGCTGCCCACAGCAGGCGCCCCTCGACGACAAGTGCCTTGATGCGCAGTACGACCGCTTGAGCAAAGCCTTGCCGGCCGCGATGAAAGCCGCCGCTGCACCGGAGGCCCTGCGCGCGCTCGGCCGGGAGTCCGGCTACAACCCGGTTGTCCAGCCGGGCATCGCGCAACCGAAACACTGCAGGTAGACAACCCGGATCCGCAGCTCACCCGGGCGACCCGCTTGCTTCGCCAGCGAGCAGGAAGTCGATCGCTGCACGCCACCAGCGATCGCCGACGCGCAGGAACCAGTCGTTATGGTCGGCACCGGCGATGATCGACAGACGCTTGGGCGGCGCCAACGCCGCCCCCAGCGCCTGCCCGAAGTGCGCAGGGATGACCCGGTCGTGCTCGGCAATTGCAACGAAAACCGGCCGACCGAAAGACGCCAGATTGGCCGCACTGTCATACCGGTCTCGCAGCAATGCGCGCACCGGCAACAGTGGGTAATGATGGCGCGCGACGTTCTCCAGCTTGTCCCAGGGAGTGATCAGCAGCACACCGGCAACGGCGTCGCGGCGGCGCGCACTGGCCGCCGCGGCAACACCGGCACCAAGCGATTCGCCAATGACCAGTAGCGGCCCCGGGTAGGAGTCGCGGGCCAAGCTGATCGTCCGTACGGCGTCGGCCACCAGGCTCGTTTCGCCGAGCGCGCCGGTACGCGGACCGTAAGCCGGATATTCAGCGAGAAGCACGCGCAAACCAAGCGGCACCAGCGCCTCGGCATAGTAATCGCGGTGGCCGGCATGCCCGGCGTTGCCGTGAAAGACGATCACCGTCGCGCGCGCTGGAGCTTCCGGCTCGGCCAGCAAAGCACGAAATTCGGGCGCCGTCGGCCAGGGGGCAAGGCCACCGGAAAGCATTTGCATTTCGTCGAGAGTAGCCCGTTCGGGGTAGTAGAGCAAATGATCCTGAAACATGGTGACTCCCACGAGGCCGATCAGGCCGACCAGTGCTGCCCATCCTATCGTCATGGCGAACAAGCGGCTGGACCAGCCGACGCGCACACCGGCCGGGCCGACAAGTCGCCAGCGGGCCATGTCAGGCCGGCTGCTGCCGCCGGATCAGGCACGCGTCTTCGAACAGCGAAGTGATCTCCACCCGGCAGATCCGCGGATCGTCAGGCACGAGGTAAAGGATGGGCGTCATCAGTTCCTCGAAGATGCCGCGCAGACTGCGCGCGCCGGTCTTGTACTCGATGGCGATCTCGGCAATCTGCTCGAAAACCCGGGGACTGATGCTCAGCTCGACGCCCTCACCCCGGAAGATCTCGATGTACTGCCGATAGATCGAGTCCTTCGGAACGCTCATGATGCTCACCAGCATGGCCTTACTCAACGGATGCAGATTGGCAATGACCGGCAGGCGGCCAGTGAATTCCGGGATCAGCCCGAACTCGAACAGATCGGTCGGTTTGATGCGCTTGTTCAGGCGGTCGAGAATGCTCTGATTGTCATCAAGAGAAGTGGCGATGAAACCAAAACCATGCGTCTTCGACATGATGTTCTCGATGCCGACGAAAGCGCCACCGCAGATGAACAGAACATTGCTCGTATCGATGTAGCGATTGCCCGGCAACTTCACCGGGGCGCCCTCCATGATCTTGAGCAAGGCGTGCTGGACGCTCTCGCCGGAGAGCGCCTGCGTCTGTTCTTTCGTCGCCTTGAGCTTGTCGATTTCGTCGATGAAGACGATGCCGTGCTCGGCGCTTGCCAGCTCACCACCCGCCTTGTCGATCAAGCGCTGCAGAACGGCCTCGATTTCCTCATTGACATACTTCGTCTGCGCCAGCGAGGTCGCATCGGCGGTCGCAAAGGGAACGTCCAGCAGACGCGAAAGCGTGTCGCAGAGCAGCGTCTTGCCCGTTCCCGAAGGCCCGACGAGCAGGATGTTGCTCTTGGCGACGGCACCCCGGCTGCGCTCGGCAGCGGCGATCTTGCGATAGTGCGCGTAGACCGCAACCGCAAGAATCTTCTTCGCTTCATCCTGACCAATGACGTACTGATCGAGATAGCGCACGATCGCGCTCGGGGTGGTTTCTCGGCTCAGCAAGGGCTTGCCCTCCATTCAGGACGAGGCTTCGCAGGGGCCGGCGCGAGGCCGGCCGGCGAAGCTCGGCAAGTCCTCCAGGCGCTGGAACGTGACCACCGGAAGTGCGCCGCTACTTCCCCTTGAAATCGAGGAACATCTTGAAACAGCGGGCAAACGCGAGAGGCGTTTCGCAATGCTCGGCCCACAGTTGCTTAGTCAGCGAAAAGGAGACGTCGCCCTCGGCTTCGGTATCCTTCACCCAGACCAGGCGCCGATCACTGAAGACACCGGTCGGCAAACGTGCGTGAATGAAATCCCAGACTTCATCAAGCGTTTGAAAATTGCCCAAATCCCCGGCCCCATCGGCGCCTTCCTCTTCTTCCATGAAAACCTGGTAGCGCATGACAACACCCTCGGCAGAGTAAGGTCCCCACACTGGACCAGCGACGACCTGCGTAGCTTACAGCGCGCAATTATTCGCCAAGGCGATTAAATAGTCCATCCCGCCGCCGCCTCGACGGACGGTGACGGCGGCAAGCCTGGCTTACGGCGCGTCCAGAAGGCTGCACGGCGGTGATACAATGCCCGGTTATTTTCCAGACCACTGACAGGAGACCGATGTGCTGATCAGCACCGCCCACGCCCAAACCGCCGCAGCCAGCGACCCAACCGGTGGCTTCATGCAGTTGCTGCCGATCATCCTGATGTTCGTCGTCCTCTATTTCCTGATGGTACGTCCGCAGATGAAGCGTGCGAAGGAACATAAGGCGCTCGTCGAAGCGCTGGCCAAAGGCGATGAGGTGGTGACCGGCGGCGGTATTGCCGGCCGCATCACGCGCGTCGGCGAGCAGTACATCGGCCTCGAGGTCGCCGAAGGCGTCGAGATTCAGGTGCAGAAGCCAGCGGTAACGCTGGTCCTGCCCAAGGGTTCGTTGAAATCCCTCTGACCCGGCGGACGTGCGCTGGCGCGAGCGATGCCCCCCATGCCATCTGATTGCAGAAAGCCATGAACCGATACCCGTTGTGGAAATACGTCATCGTTGCCTTGGCCGTGGTGTTTGGCTTTCTGTACACCCTGCCCAACTTTTTCGGCGAATCGCCCGCCGTTCAGGTGTCGAGCGGCAAGGCAACGGTCAAGGTCGACAGCAAGGTGCTCGAGCGTGTCGTCGCCACGCTGCAGGCCGCGGGAATTGAGAACAGCGGTATCTTTCTCGATGCCAATGGGGTCAAAGTCCGCCTACGCGACACCGACGCGCAGCTCAAGGCGAAGGATCTGATCGAGAAGCAATTCAATCCGGATGCCGGCGACGCACAGTATGTCGTTGCCTTGAACCTGCTGTCGAGTTCGCCGCAATGGCTGAGCTCGCTGCACGCCTTGCCGATGTACCTTGGCCTCGACTTGCGCGGTGGCGTGCATTTCCTGCTCCAGGTCGACATGCGGGGAGCGCTGACCAAACGCCTCGACGCACTGGGCGGCGACCTGCGGACGCTGCTGCGCGACAAGAACGTACGCCACGCCGGCATCACGCGCGAAGGCGAACGCGTAACAATTCGCTTCCGCGATGCCGACACACGAACCAGGGCGCGCCAGATCGTCGAAGACAACCAACCGGATCTCCAACTCGCCGAACAGGGCGAGGGCGACGATCTGAAGCTTGCGACAACACTGCGACCGGAAGCAATCAAGCGTCTCCAGGAGTTCGCCATCAAGCAGAACATGACGACGCTGAGCAACCGGATCAACGAACTGGGTGTCGCCGAACCGGTGATCGCGCAACAGGGCGCCGACCGCATCGTCGTCCAGTTACCCGGCGTGCAGGATACGGCCAAGGCGAAAGACATTCTCGGCCGGACAGCAACGCTGGAAATCCGCATGGTCGATGAAACACCCGGTGCAGTCGAGGCAGCGCAAGCCGGTCAGCCGCCCTTCGGCAGCGATCTGTACGTCGAACGCGGCGGCCTCCCGCTGCTTGTCAAGAAGCAGGTCGTGCTGACCGGCGACCGACTGACCGACGCCCAGCCCGGCTTCGACAACCAGACGCACGAACCGGCCGTTCACCTGACACTCGATGCGGCCGGCGCGCGCATTTTCAAGGATGTGACGCGCGATAACGTCGGCAAACGAATGGCCATCGTGTTGATCGAAAAGGGTAAGGGTGAGGTCGTCACGGCACCGGTGATCCGCTCCGAGATCGGCGGCGGTCGCGTCCAGATCTCGGGCCGCATGAGCACGATGGAAGCCAACGACACGGCGCTCCTGCTGCGCGCGGGGTCGCTTGCCGCGCCGATGGAGATCATCGAGGAGCGGACGATCGGACCCAGTCTCGGCGCCGATAACATCCGGAAAGGATTCCATTCGACGCTCTGGGGCTTTGCTGCGATCGCTGCCTTCATGATCGCCTACTACGTGCTTTTTGGTCTGGTCTCGGTGATCGCCCTGGCCTGCAACCTGCTGTTCCTCGTTGCCCTGCTTTCCCTGCTGCAAGCAACGCTGACGCTACCCGGGATCGCCGCCATTGCGCTCGCCCTGGGCATGGCGATCGACGCCAACGTGCTGATCAACGAACGGATCCGTGAGGAACTGCGCAACGGATCGACGCCGCAAGCGGCGATTCATACCGGCTACGAACGCGCTTTCGGTACGATCCTCGACTCGAACATCACGACGCTGATCGCCGGCGTCGCGCTGCTCGCCTTCGGCTCGGGCCCGGTGCGCGGTTTTGCCGTCGTTCACTGCCTGGGCATTCTGACCTCGCTTTTCTCCGCCGTCGTCGTTTCGCGCGCCTTGATCAATCTGATCTATGGGCGCCGGCGTCGAACGGAGTCACTCGCCATCGGCCAGATCTGGAAACCCGGTAACCAACACGGCGTAATCGCCGACTGAGGAGGCACGACGATGGAATTTTTCCGGATCAGCAAGGACATCCCGTTCATGCGCCACGCGCTGGTGTTCAATGTCATTTCGCTGGTCACTTTCCTGCTTGCCGTCTTCTTCCTGTTTAGCCGCGGCCTGCATCTCTCGGTCGAGTTCACCGGCGGGACGCTGATCGAACTCAGCTATGCGCAGGCCGCCGATCTGGAAAAGGTGCGCGGCGCTCTCGGCAAGGCCGGCTATACCGACTTTTCCGTGCAGAACTTCGGGTCGAGTCATGATGTGCTGATCCGCCTGCCGCTGAAGGCTGAACAGAACACGGCGAAGATTGGCGAGTCGGTGATGAATGCGCTGTCCGTCGAAGCCCCGGGCGCGAGTCTGCGCCGAGTCGAGTTCGTCGGGCCACAGGTTGGCAAGGAGCTTGCCGAAAACGGCGCGCTCGCCTTGTTGCTCGTCGTCATCGGGATCGTCGTCTACCTGGCGTTCCGCTTCGAGTGGCGTTTCTCGGTCTCGGCGATCATCGCCAACCTGCACGACGTGGTCATTATTCTCGGCTTCTTCGCCTTCTTTCAGTGGGAGTTTTCGCTCTCGGTACTGGCCGCGGTGCTGGCCGTTCTGGGCTACTCGGTGAACGAATCGGTCGTCGTCTTCGACCGCGTGCGCGAAACGTTCAAGAAGGTCCGTGGCCTGAGCACTGCCCAGGTCCTCGATCATGCGATCACCAGCACGATTTCGCGTACGATCATCACGCACGGTTCGACCCAGATGATGGTCCTTTCGATGCTCATCTTCGGCGGCGAAACGCTCTACTATTTCGCGCTGGCGCTGACCATCGGCATCTGTTTCGGAATCTACTCGTCGGTCCTCGTCGCCAGCCCGCTCGTCATGTGGCTCGGCGTGTCGCGCGAGCAATTCGTCCGTGTGAAGAAGCAGATCGAAGGAGCCAATCGCGACGGCGCAGTCGTTTAAGCCGAGTGCCGCGATTGCCGGGTGCCGCGGCGCTGCCGCCGGCATGACAGGATGGCCGCGCAGCGTTGCGCGGATTTCGGCGTACGCGTAGAAGAGAGGAGCAAGCGATGAACAAGCAACGCATTCTGCTTTGGGACCTGCCGACACGCGTGTTTCACTGGTCGCTTGTCGCTCTCGTCGTGGCTTCGGTGATCAGCGGGAAAATCGGCGGTAACGCGATCGTCTGGCACGGCCGCTGCGGATTGGCGATCGTCGGTCTGCTCGCCTTTCGCCTGGTCTGGGGACTCATCGGCTCGACCTACGCACGCTTCCTCAGCTTCATTCCGACCCCCGCTTCGTTGATCGCCTACCTGCGCGGTCAGTGGCACGGCGTTGGCCACAATCCGCTGGGTGCGTTCTCGGTCTTCGGCCTGCTTTGCCTGCTTGCCTTGCAGGCGGGGACCGGCCTGTTTGGCAACGACGATATCGCCTTTCGCGGACCGCTCGCTGGACTGGTCAGCGGCGAACTCAGCGATTGGCTGACCGGCGTACACAAGCTGTCGATCAATCTTCTGATCGCGCTCATCGTGCTACACCTGGCAGCCATCACCTTCTATGCACGGGTCAAGAAGGATAATCTCGTACAGCCGATGGTAACCGGCTGGAAGGAGGTCGAGGCCGGACGGGCCGAGTCGGCAACCGGCGGCGGCTGGCGGGCATTCTGCGTCGCGCTGTTGATCGCTCTGGCCGCTGTGTACGGCGCCTCCGGTGCGTGGTGGCGACCGACGCCGGTTACACCGCCGGCATCGGCCCCAACACCCGCCTGGTAGGCAACGCCCAGGCGAAACGGAGAAGCGGCCGGCGTCCCCGCGCCGACCTTACGATGCTTCCTTGACCGAATATCTCAGTCGTTGCGGTACTTGTCGTGGCAGGCTTTGCAGGTTTCGCCGGTCTTGCCGAACTGCGCCTTGACCGCCGCCGCATCGCCGCCAGCAGCCACCTTCTGCAGTTCGTTGGCCTCCTTGTTGAAGGCCATCGCCAGTTCCCTGACCTTGTCCTGTTCCTTGAAGAATTCGGGCTTCACCCGCGTCTTCTGGCCGCCTACCTCCTTGTCGGTACCCGGCCCATAGAGCGCCCCCATGCCGGAGTTGGCTGTCGCGGCGATCAGGTTGGCGGCTGCGACCACCTGCTCCTTGTTGTAGCTCCCTTCCAGATTGGCCTTGATCTTGCCCATGTTCCACGACATGAAGCTGTACCCCGCCTTGCGGTATTTGATCATCTCTTCCGGTTTCAGGGCCTGCTGGGCGAAGACCGTACCGGCCAAGGTGCTCAGAGCAAGCGCAGTCACTAGTTTTCTCATTGATTTTCTCCGTTAGGGTTGACGACAAAGACTACATACAACCAAACCGCCGTTTGGTTCCAGAAATGCTCGCCGGCGTCCAGCGAGTCTAGTCGATCTGACGAAGCGTCTCTGTAACCAGGGTCACTGTGCAACCCCTGGCGTCTGATGGCGATCCGATTGGCAGGAACTCAGCCAGCACGGCTGCGTAGTGCACCGACGACGATGCCCGCCAGCGCAGCAGCAGCCATGATCGACAGCACCGAGCCCCAGGTCGCCTGCTGCGGTCCGACGATCGGCGACCAGACGGCGACCAGCAGGCCACCACCCAGCAAGCCAAAGATGCCACCGACGAACGCTCCACGCTTCACTGCGCCGCGCCGACCATCGTCACCGTAACAGTGCGGACAATATGCCGCGTTCGGCGCGATCGGCTGTTCGCAAGCGGGGCAGACGGGCGCGTCCGGCCGCAAGTCGCTGCTCGCCACTTCGCCGCTGTCAGGCGACTTCCCGACTGCTGGCGTGTCCCCTGCCGCCATCAGATTCGCCGCGCCAGTTCAGCGGCCAGCCCGGTATAGGCGGCCGGAGTCAGCGCCAGCAGTTCTGCCCGCGCCGGTTCAGGAATCTCCAGCGACGCGACGAAATGCTGCATCTCTTCTCGCGTCACGCGCTTGCCGCGCGTCAGGTCCTTCAGCTTTTCATACGGATTTGCCACACCATAGCGGCGCATGACAGTCTGTACCGGCTCGGCGAGCAATTCCCAGTTGGCCTCGAGATCGGCCTGCAGGCGCTCGGGATCGGCCTCCAGCTTGTGCAGGCCACGCAGCAGCGAGTCATAAGCAAGCAGCGTGTACCCCAGCGCTACCCCCATATTGCGCAGGACCGTCGAGTCGCTCAGGTCACGCTGCCAGCGCGAAACCGGCAGCTTGTCTGCCAGGTGGCGCAGCAAGGCATTCGCCAGCCCGAGATTGCCCTCCGAGTTCTCAAAATCAATCGGGTTGACCTTGTGCGGCATCGTCGATGAACCGATCTCGCCCGCGCGCAACTTTTGCCTGAAGAAACCCAGCGAGATATAGCCCCAGACATCGCGATCCAGATCGAGGAGAACCAGATTGGCGCGCGCAAAGGCATCAAACAGTTCCGCCATCGTGTCGTGCGGCTCGATCTGTATCGTATACGGGTTGAACTCGAGGCCGAGCGATTCGACGAAAGCACGCGAAAAACCTTCCCAGTCGTACTCCGGGTAAGCTGCCAGATGGGCATTGTAGTTGCCAACGGCGCCATTCATCTTGCCGCGCAACCTGACCTGGGCAATGGCTATCCGTGCGCGGTCGAGACGATAGGCGACGTTAGCCATCTCCTTGCCGACCGTCGTTGGCGTCGCTGGCTGCCCGTGCGTGCGCGACATCATCGGCAAGTCGGCGAATTCGTGTGCCAGTTCGCGCAGGCGGGCGAGCAGGCGATCGATCATCGGAAGCAGCGTATCGGCGCGCGCCGACTGCAGCATCAAGGCGTGCGCCAGATTGTTGATATCCTCCGAGGTACAGGCGAAGTGGATGAACTCGGCCACGCGCATGACTTCCTGGTTGCCCGACAGACGCTGCCTGATCCAGTACTCGAGCGCTTTGACGTCGTGCTTGGTGACCTCCTCGATCGCCTTCACCTGACGCGCGTCGTCGGGCGAAAAGGCCTCGACCAGAGCGTCCATCTCCGCCGTCGTAGCCGGCGAAAAGTCGGGAATCTCGACGAAATGTGGCTCGCGGGCAAGCGCCTTCAACCATCCGATTTCGACCTGCAGACGTCGCCGGATCAGCCCGTACTCCGAAAACAGGGGACGAAGGGCGTCGAGCTTGTCGGCATAGCGACCGTCGAGCGGCGACAGTGAGGTGAGCGTTGTGAGAGTCATGCGAGTCGCTTGCAGGCCGAATGGAAAGCAGATCGAAAAAGGGGGTACCAAGGTTAGCACCTATTCTACCGCGCTCAGCCGGCAACCGTCGCTCATTCTGGCGGCGATGCTATAATTGTGCGACTGATCTTACCCGCAGGATGCAGATGAAGCTTATTGGATCATTGACCAGTCCTTACGTCCGCAAGGCCCGTGTTGTCCTGGCCGAAAAAAAGATCGACTACGATTTCGAGCTTGATTCGCCCTGGGTTGCCGGCAACAGCGTGGCCAGCGCCAACCCGCTGGGCAAGATTCCGGTGCTCGTCCTGGATGACAACACGGTTCTTTTCGACTCGCGCGTGATCGTCGAGTATCTGGACAATGTCGCGCCCAACAACAAGCTGATGCCAGGGCCAAACCGCGAGCGCAGCGAAGTGAAGCGGTGGGAGGCACTGGCCGACGGCGTTTGCGATGCGGCGGCGTTGGTCTTCCTCGAGCGTAAGCGCCCGGAAGAGCAGCAATCGACTGAGTGGATCACCCGCCAGGAAGAGAAGCTCCTGCGCAGCCTCGAGTTCATGGCCGAAGAACTTGGCGAAAACGCGTGGTGCATGGGAACGCACTTCTCGCTCGCCGATGTGGCCGTCGGCTGCGCCTTGGGCTACCTGCTGTTCCGCTTCCCGCAGATCGACTGGCAGGACAAGCACCCCAATCTGGCGCGCCTGTACGACAAGCTGATGCGCCGCGTTGCGTTCTTGGAAACGATTCCGCACGCCTGATCGGCGCCAACCCGCCAAGCGTCGTCGGCCGGCGCTTCAGTCGCTCGTGCAGAGCGCTCCCGCGGCCGTGCCGGAGGAGTGCGGCAACGCCAGACGCTCCATCAGATAGCACAGACAGTCCTGGTGGACGGCCCGCTCGTCGAGGGTCAGCATGGCCGGGGTCGCCGCGCGCTGCAGCCTTATGCTCCCATCGCGGCTAGAGAAGTAGGCCTCGCTGACGTCGCGTCCGCTTTCGTCGCGCACCTCGAGTGGCCGGTCGAGCCGTGAGCGTCCGAACACCTTGCCCGCCGCCAAGGGACGAAAATTCATGTGGTCTAGTTGCGCGTGCAGATTTACCTCGGCCGGCGCGTCGCCGAAAGCGAAGGACACCCCCGTCGGGATGCGGACCGTGGCTACCGTATGGTACAAGTCGATGTCATGCTCATGGACGGCGTGCGTGGGAAACTGCGCGAGATGCAGGCAGGCTTCGAGGAAACGTGCGGCATGTTCCTCGCTTGCCGGCGCCCCTGGTTTGCCGCACTCGACAGTGAGCGCCGGGCAATGTGCGGCAAAGGCCGATGTCTGCGACCCGGGCAGACCGCGAAACCAGACGACCGTGCGCGAAAAGAGTAGCGCGAGGTGCAGGACGGTGTGCTCGAGTCGATTGACCACGCTGTAGTACGGATTGATCCCCGTATTATTGTGCACGTCGATGCTGGCAAAGACCTTGCGCGCCAGCATGATTCGCCAGACCTCGCGCATCGCCGCATGTTCCGGCGTATTGCCATGCCGCTCGGTCCCTGGCCAGGTGCGATTGTAGTCGGGCTGGTGGTCAAGCCGGCGCAAGCCCATGCGCGCTGCGTCGACGTTGCCGATCAGGATTGACAGCGCGCGCGGCAACGAGCGTTGAGCATGTGCCCGGAGCATGCTCTGCAAGGCGACGACACCGCTGTCTTCATTGCCATGCTGCAAGACTGAAACGAACAGCGGTTGTGGACGCCGTCCGGGAAGATGAATCAGCGTCGGACCGGGAAGGATACGGTGCAAGTCACGTGCAGGCGTGTCGAGAAATTTGGCGGGCAGCGTTTCCAGTATGGTAAGCATGCAATCGGGAGGTTAGATAGGCCACTCGTGCACGGGCACGAGGCGGCGCTGATGAGTGAGATAGTCAGCGGTCAGCCGGACGAAATTGCGGTGCTTTGCGTAATGCGCGAGTTGCCAGGCGGCACCGTTGCGTCCACTGCGCAAGCGTCCGTCGATGACGCCCAGGTAGCGGTGGCGGTCTTCGGAGGCTAGCGCCAGTTCGGCCAGCCCTTGCCGCGCCAGCGGCAGCAGTTCGCCTGCCAGCAACTCGCCGGCGGTAATCCGACGTCCTCCGAACCACGTCAGTTCGGCCGCCAGCCCGCAGCGCGCTGCGCGATAGAAGTTGGCGCGGGCGACCGTGAACGGGAGTTCCCGTTCCGGCGCCACGGCCCGTCCAGCCAGGCTGTGTACGGCACCGTAATAGAAGGCAGCGTTGGCGATCATGTCGACAATGCTGGGTCCGGCAGGCATCACTCTGTGCTCGACGCGTAGATGTGGCCGATCGTTGTCGTCGAAGCCGACCAGCAGGCGATTCCAGCGCCAGATCGTTCCGTTGTGCAGCCTGAGATGAGCACAAGACTCGATCGCCCCCGGCACTTCGAACGGCAGCAGAACGGCGTACGAGAAAAGATTCTCGGTGAACAGCTCGGTCGGATCGGCGCCAAGATAGCCCGAACCAAAGGTCACGCGCAGGTGTTCGGGATGGCCTGGATCGCAGCAATCAACGGCTTGTTCGAACAGCGGAATGCGCGTTTCGTGCCACAGCGTACGACCAAAAAGGAAGGGAGAGTTGGCAGTGAGCGCAACCAGCGGCGCGGCAAGAACCAGTGAAGCATTATAGGTGCGCGCCACATCGCGGGCCGGTGTCTGCAGGTGAACCTGAAAAGATGTCGTTGCCGCCTCGAGCATTACATCGCTGTGGGTTGTCGCCAAGCGATCGGTGCCTTCGATGGTCAGCGTCAGCGGCCGACCGCCGCGCAACCGCAAAATCTGTTCGTTGAGCGTGGCGTAGCGTCGGCTGGGCGACATGCTGGCCAGCGAGAGGTCGGTTTCGCGCAGAGTCGGCAGGATGCCGATGGCGATCAGCGATCCCTGCTCTTCTGCCGCCACCTGCTGGCATTGCTGCCAAGTAGCGGTCAGTTCGCATTCAAGCCGGGCCAGCGCGCTGCCCTGGAGAAGCTGTGGAGTGGCGTTCAGCTCGACATTGAAGCGCGACAGTTCGGGGACCACCAGCGGACTGTTCAAGCGGGCGAGGAAGGCGACGTTGCGCGCCGCCGGCAAACAGCCCGCATCAATCAGCCACGCCTCGAGTTCGAAACCAGCCACGCGCTGCGCGTCAGCAAACCGCCCGTTGGCATAAGCAGTCCGGGCGTAGCGTGTCTCTTCGGCCAGGCGTTGGCCGAAGCGGGTGAAGTCCTCGCGCGCAGCGCCATGCGTGCCAATTTCCGTACCCATCGGCCATCCTCCCAAAGTCGGTGTCCCACCGGCAAGGCAAAGTCGGAATCGGGTGTGGGAGCCGCGCCCATACTCGGCCCGGGCCGAGCCCGGACAAGCTGGACTGCCGCGCTCAGCCGTCAAGCCGGCGACCCGAGCGAGCACATCGTGTGAGCTTAGCACCGGCTGCTCAGGAGAGAAAGGAGCTGCTACCGGTCTCCCGCTGCCGCCGGAGCGGCCCCGGACAAGGCGGCTCGCCTTGCTCGACCTCGATCGCCGGCAGGCTGACCCAGAACCTGATCTTGCCGGCTCGACAATCGACACCCGCCTGGCCGCCATGTCGCTCGGCGACGGTGCGCACGAAATACAGGCCCAGGCCCATGCTCGAGGTTGACCTGGCCTCACCGATGCCCGAACTGAACTGCTGAAAGAGACCTTCAATCTGCTCTGCGGACAACGCTGGGCCATCGTTCTCTACCCAGAAGCGGATGGCCTCTTCCCCATACGCGTCAAGACCGATGGCGACCGGCGTCCCGGCTGGAGCGTAGTTGAGCGCATTGTCCAGGAGATTGATCGCACAGCGCTCGATCGACTGAAAATCGCCCCGGATCCACACCGGTTCATCCGGCAGACGGCGAATGAGTTCGGTTTGCCGGCGCTCGGCGAGCAGATGCACCTCGTCAAGCGCCTGGTCAAGCAGGCCGATCAGCTCGATTTCCTTCATCCGGCGCCGGTCAAGTGTTTCTGCCCGAGCCAGCCAGAGAAAGGCCTGCGCCATCGCCAGCGCCCGTCGCAAGGGCGGCAGCAGACGCTGCGGGTCACACTCCGCTTCGCTCTCGAGCTGGCAGACGACACTGGCCAGCGGAGCACGCAGGTCGTGCGAAATGAAAGCCAGCGCCTCGTTGCGCTGCGCTTCGAGATCGCGCATGGCTTTCTTGGCGGCGAGCACCCAGGCAATCCGTTGCTCGAAACTGAGGCCGCCCATCTTCGCCAATGAGGCCGTCCCCGATCGCCGGTCCGGAAAGATCGTCTGCAGTTCGCGCAATTCCTCGTCGAAATGGCGCCGTACAGCTTCCAGGCGGCGCCAGCTCCACAAAGGGAAAGCAAGCACGCCGGCGATCAGCGCACCGCTCGGCGCGAACCAGATCTGGGTGAGGCCCGGCAACAGGCCGCACGCCATGCTAAGAAACAGGACCCAGGCGATACTCGCCAGCAAACCAGGCAACGGCATCAGGCGCGGCAACCAGAACAGGGGTACGGCAGACAGCAGCACCGTGCAGAGTAAGCCTACGGGCAGCGGCAGGTCATCGATCATCCGTCCTTCGCGCATCGACAAGACAAGATTGGCCTGTACTTCCACCCCCGACATCGGCTGTCCTGGCGGCGACACGGGCGTCATCACCGCGTCGCCAAGACCGACAGCAGTCGCGCCGACAAGCACAATCCGGCCAGCGAAGGTGCCTGGCGGCAGATCGAGGTCAACCGCCGAGGCGTAGGACAATTGCGGCACTGCCCGTGGTGGCCCAGAGTAGGCCAGGCGCTGGGGCGACTCGCGCAGGATGCGAGCGCCAGCCGACGAGCGAGCGCCAAGCACTGCCCGGCCAGCAGCCCCATCACCCGGCGACTGGCGCGCCACGCGCAAGAGTTCGCTCGCCAGCAGGGGCCAAGTGGCCGTACCGACGCCCTCGCGCAGATCGACCGCGCGTACCACCCCATCGGCGTCCAGACGCACGCCAATCCGCCCGATACCCGCTGCTGCAGCGGACAACTCGCGAATCGGCGGCGATTCGACCAGTTGCCCGCCGGCGCCAGCGAATTCAATCACCAGGGGCAGAACGACATTGCCACAAGCGGCCATGGCTTCAGCGAGCAAGCGGTCAGCGTGCGGATCGTCACTCTGCTCACTGAAAGCGACATTGAAACCGATCGCCGCCGGCTTGTCCGCGCACAGCTTGCGAAGCAGGCGCGCATGCCAGAAACGCGGCCACGGCCAGCGACCAAAACGATCGAGACTCTCTTTGTCCACTGCGACGATCAGGACATCCGCCGGCATCGCACGCCAATTCAGGCGCTGGCCGATATCGAAGATCAGATGGTCGATCCGGACGAGCAGACCGCTCACACTCGTCGCCACAGCAATTACGCCGAGCAGCAGAGCAACCCGCAAAACCTCAGCGCTGGGCCAACGGGCGCGACGATTCGGTCGAGACATCGTAAGGGCAGCCTCTACAGGCGGGGAGCGACGTTGGGGAAAATCCTTGCCTGTTCAGACAGCACCGTCAGGCAGTGTGGGCAGTTCACGCGGTACGGCCTGGTGAACTGGGTCAGACTATTGCCCGACAGCGCCCAGCAGGCAATTGGCCAAGCGGAGACATCAGCCAGGACCGCGGGCACGTTCGAGACGGTAGCCATAGCCGTAGATCGAAGTCAGCCGCCAGCCGAATTTCGGAATCAGCCCGAGTTTCCGCCGCAGCGCACTGACATGCACATCGACGGTGCGCGTATCGATATCTGGTGTCAGCGACCAGACGACCTGGATCAGGTGTTCGCGACTCAAGGCGCGCCCGATGTTCTTGAACAAGTAGAGCGCCAAGTCCGTCTCCCGGTCGGTCAGCGCCACTAGCTGATCTTCCAGCGCGATCAGACGGCGGCCATGGTCCACCGTCAGGCGCCCGAAATCGCGTTGCATCGTTGCCGCTCCGGCGCCGCTCCGACGCCGTGTGACCGCCTCCAGGCGCGCCAGCAGCAGAGGGCGCGAAAGCGGCTTGACGATATAGTCGTCGGCACCAGCGGTAAGCACACCGACGACATCCTCCTCGCTGTCGCGCCCCGTGGTAAACACGACCGGTGGCATCGCCTGGCGCAGCTTGATCTGCAAACGCGCCAGAACATCGATGCCGGACAGATCGGGCACCAGCCAATCGAACAGGCAGGCATCGAAACGCCTGCTCTCAACCGCCTGCGCGCAACGCACGCCGCTGCTGAACCACTCCACTTCGTAGCCGGCAGCGTGCAGCCAGTCGGTTACCGTTCCCGCGAGACTGGTTTCGTCTTCAAGGTATGCAATTCTCATGGCAAGCGATTGGCCGACAGCACAGCCGGTGGCAGATAAACAGCAGGCGGGCGAAGATGCGACATCACTTCCACATTGTACCCGACGGAAGGCATCACAACACCTGACCAAGCAGCAAAGCCCGAACGCTTTTGAACTTCGGTCAGCGGTGCCGGGGTTCTGCCGGCACGCCGGGCGGAGCATCCGTCGCCCAGGACGCCGCTTGCAAGCCGTCCAGTCGCCGCCAATGATTGCCGAACAAGCCTTCGAGCGGCCTGAAACTCGCCTTGTAGGCCATCTTCTGGCTGTCGCGAATCCAGTAGCCCAGGTAAAGATAGGGCAGATGATTGGCGACGCACTGCGCAATCTGCCAGACGATGTTGTACGTTCCCAGGCTGGCGGGCTGCAAGTCCGGATCGTAAAAGGTGTAGACCGAGGACAGGCCGTCGCTCAGCACGTCAAGGATGCTCACCATGCGCAGCACGCCATCCGCGGAAAACTCGATCAGCCGCGTATCGACACGGCTTTGCAGCAGGAACTGTGTGTACTGCTCATGGCCGTCCTGATCCATGCCACCACCGGCATGGCGCGCCGCCTGGTAACGCAGATACAGTGAATAGTGATCGTCGCGAAAGCGTAAGGGAAGTTCGCGCACCAGCAGATCGGAATGCATCCGGATGCTGCGCCGCTGACTGCGGTTGGCGCGAAACAGATCGACCGGCAGACGCACCGGTACACACGCCTGACAGTCGTCGCACTGCGGCCGATAGGTAAACACACCGCTGCGCCGGAAGCCTTGACGCACGAGCTCGCCATAGATCTCGGTGTTGATCAGGTGACTTGGCGTAGCGACCAGCGAGCGTGCCCGCCGGGCCGGCAGGTAGCTGCAGGCATACTGCGATGTCGAATAGAACTGCAGCAACGAGAAAGGCAGCTCGGAATCGTCAGGTAAAGCCATGCGTCTCGATCCAAGGCTGGCCCGCCGCATCGCTCGGCCAGCGGCCAGGCTGCCAGTTAGCCGCGACCAGCGTCCGCAGACGTTCCAGGAAGGCCGTGCGCGGGATCTCACGCGCGCCGAGCGATGCCAGATGCGGAGTGCTCATCTGACAATCGATCAGACCGAAGCCCTCCTCTGCCAGGAAACGCGCGAGATGCGCGGCAGCAATCTTCGAAGCGTCGCTGACATGGGAAAACATCGATTCACCAAAAAACGCGCGCCCGATCGCCAACCCATAGAGGCCGCCGACGAGTTCGCCGTTCCGCCAGGTTTCCACCGAATGGGCAACGCCCAGTTCGAAAAGCCGGTAATATGCATGCTGCATTTCATCGGTAATCCAGGTACCTGTCTGACCCGCGCGCGGCGTTTCGGCGCACGCCCGAAGGACCGCCGCAAAGTTGCTGTCCAGCCGCACTTCGCAGCGCGCGCTGCGCAGGCTGCGACGCAGCGAGCGCGAAATCCGGAACTCGCCGGGAATGAGCACCATGCGCGGATCAGGACTCCACCAGAGGATTGGCTCGCCGGGCGAGTACCAAGGGAAGATTCCCTGCCGGTACGCGGCGAGCAGGCGTTGCGGCGACAAATCGCCGCCCGCGCAAAGCAAGCCGTTGGGCTCGGTCAGCGCCTCTGCCACCGGTGGAAACGGTTCGCCATCGGCGAGCCAGTCAATCATTGGCCGGCCGATCGCATAGTCGGCTGGGCGAACCGCTCGCCCTGGCTGCTGGAGGCGAGCGAGTGACGACTGCAGCCGGCACACGCAAGCCAAGCTTCCTCGTTGCTGCGGCCCGTGCGGCAGCGCGCGAGGGTGCCTGCTGCCCGATCCGGCAGGCCCCTCAAGCAGAAATTCGATAGCAATGTGCGTTTCATGGTGATCAAACGTGCAAGCCCGGCCGCGTTACCAGCGGCGAACGATCATGGTCTGATCAAAATCGATCCGCCGCCAGCCCGAACTGACGCGGCGCACGGCGCCGGCTTGCCAAGGAAGTAGAGGCGACCCATTATAGTTGAGCTTCAAGTCCTCCCCAGACGCCGGAATGCTCGCCTGCGTCGTCGCCCGGCCAGGCGCCGCGCGCAGCAACCGCCGACACAGGCTGACGCGCGCATGCTGGTTGGCTTATGCTGGTTCGCCGGGCGTGCTCACCGGGCACGGACTGCTGCACTGCGCGTCCGAGAATCTGAATGAGACGCTTTCGCACCTGCGCTGAAAAAGAAACGACGCAGAGCGTCGTTTCAGGGCACTACCGCGTTCAGCGTGAAAGCAATCGGCGTGCGCCGTTGTAGCGCTGTATCCAGTAGCTCTGGCGCATGTCCTCGATGCGCACTTCGGCGCCGGTACGCGGCGCGTGCATGAACCTGTTGTCGCCGAGATAGATGCCAACGTGCGAAAAGGCGTGGCGCATGGTATTGAAGAAAACGAGGTCACCAGCCTTCAGTTCGTGCCGGTCGATCACTGTACCCACCTCGCTTTGCTCGCGCGCCGTGCGCGGCAGCAGGATGCCGATGGCTTCCTTGAAGACCAGCTGCACGAAACCGCTGCAATCCAGGCCGGTATCGGGATTGGTGCCACCGAAACGGTAATTGATGCCGATCAGCTCAAAACCCTTGAGAATCAGATCCTGTGCACTGTTGGTGTAGCGCTCGAAAAGCGAAAGTTCATCGGCCGGCTTTGCCGGCTCGCTGGCATGGACATAGCCGGATCCTGAAAGAACGATCAGTGCGGCGCCTAGGAGGGAGTGAAAAAGAGATATCTTGGGCATAAGGACGCAATTTATGTGAAAAATTTCACGCTGTAAAGCCCCCTGTGGCGCCCACCGGTACGCATCACAAACCGTGCAAGCCCCCCTCACAAGGAATTAAAAGTCAAGCAAAACATCAGGCTGCGGCGCCGTGGCAGACACCGCAGCAGGCCTCGGGGAGCGCGCCAAGGGCCGCCATCCGCACTCAACACAACGATTTTTGTGTTTATAATCCGCCACCGCGGCGAATGCGGGAAATGCCTGACTCGCTGAAGCAGCGATCGATTCCTCTTCTTGCAGGGAGTACACATGAGCCCATTCAAGGCTTATCGGATTGACGAGAAAGAAGGTCAGACACGTGGCGCTTTCGTCGAAATGGACGAGGCCGGCCTCGATCCAGGTGAAGTGACGCTCAAGGTTGCCTATTCCAGCGTCAACTACAAGGATGCTCTGGCGGCCACTGGCGCCGGCCGGATCATCCGCCGCTTCCCTTGCGTGGGCGGCATCGACCTCGCGGGAACGGTTACCGCAAGCAGCGACGCGCGTTTCCAGCCGGGCGACCCGGTCATCGCGACGAGCTTCGACATCGGCGTGGCCCACCACGGCGGCTACGCGGAGTATGCCCGCGTGCCGGCGGCCTGGGTCGTTCCACTGCCGACTGGCCTGTCGCTTTTCGAGGCGATGGCCCTGGGAACGGCCGGCTTCACCGCCGCGCTGGGCATCGTGCGCATGGAAGAGAACGGTCTTCACCCGCGCAATGGCCCGGTCGTCGTCAGCGGCGCCAGTGGTGGCGTCGGCAGTCTGGCGGTAGACATTCTGGCCCGGCTCGGCTACCAGGTGACCGCGCTGACCGGAAAGGAGAATGAAACCGAGTATTTGCGTGGCCTCGGCGCGACGGAGGTCATGCTGCGCTCCGATCTCGATCTGTCGCGCGTGCGCCCACTTGACCGCGCGCTCTGGGCGGGCGCTGTAGACAACCTGGGCGGCGACGTCCTGGCCTGGATGATCAGCACGATGCGCCAGGGAGGAACGATCGCGAGCATCGGACTAGCCGCCAGCCCGGGACTGAAAACGACGGTCATGCCATTCATTCTGCGCGGCGCTGCCCTGCTTGGCATTGACTCGGGTTACATCGGCGAACCCTATCGTAGCGGCATCTGGCAGCGCCTGGCGAGCGATCTGCGGCCACAGCACCTGGCTGCGATGACCCGCCGCCTCGCGTTTGACGACCTGCCGGGCTGTTTCGACGACTTCCTGGCCGGTCGCGCCCACGGACGCATCGTCGTCGAGATTGCCGGCGCGTAGACTGCGCGCAGCCGGGAGAAGCAACGAGCTACGATGGAGAATCCGAACCTGGCGTTGCGTGTTCTGATCATCGACCAGTCGCGCATGGTCCGTGCCAAACTGATCAAGCTGATCAGCAAACACTACGGTTTTCGCGAGGAAGCGGATGGCGAAGCGGGCTGGCAGGCTCTCGTGCTCGACCACTCCATCCACCTGGTGATCTGCTCGCTTTCTTTGCCGATTCTCGACGGAGAGGGCTTGCTGGCGAGGGTTCGCTCGTCGAAGCTCGCGCGCCTGCGGCGGATGCCGGTGCTCGTCATCGCCGGCGACAATACCGAAGCGATGGAGCGCGCGCGCGCGCTCGGCGCGTCCGATTTCATCAACCGCGCGGTGAGCAGCAATGAGCTGCTGACACGCATCGAGACGCTGCTGCGCCTTGCCGCGCAACAAGGCGAAGCGAGCGACGAAGCGGCGCAAGGCCGGCAGCACCCGAACACCGGGCTGCCCGGTCGCCGGCAGATCGAGACCGACACCGGGCGCAGCGTAGCGCAGGCGCTACGCAAGGAAACCCCGGTGAGCATCATGATTCTTGGCTTCGACCGTGTCGACCGCCTGCGTGACGAGTACGGCGAGGAGATGGCGCGCGAATTCCAGCGACGCCTGGCCAGCATGCTGGCCAAGAAGGTACGCCGCGAAGACAGCCTGGGCCACTACACCGACGACGACCTGGTCGTCGTGTCGCCGGGAACGCCGTATCCGGCCAGCGAAATATTTGCCCGGCGCCTGTGCGAGGCTTTCGCCGTGGCAAACATCACTGTCCATGGCGAGCGCGTCGATCTGACGATCAGCATCGGCGTCGCCAACACACCGGTTGACCGGCAGAACACGGCCATTGCCCTGTTGGCGCTCGCCGCGCAGCGTTTGAAGGCGGCCCGCGCTGCTGGCGGCAACCGGGTGGTCGCGTGTCTCGAACACGCGCAGCAACCGACCGCACCGGCGATCGGCCACGCAATCAACCTGATCAAGGCCGGGCGAGAAACGGAAGTCATCCCGCACCTCGCGGCGCTCGGCCAGGAAGTACTCCCTTTGCTCGAGCTTCTGGCAAGGGAGCTGAAGCTGGGTCTGCCTCTGGCAGATCTTCAACAACGGATGCTTGACCGCGTGCGGAAAGTCGAAGACGCGCGGCAAGCGTAGTTTCCACGGGTGCAGGTGGGTCATATTTTGCGAGAGGGAGTCTCATGACGACAGTCAAAGAGTTTCACAAGAGGTCAATCGAAAATCCGGACGCCTTCTGGGGTGAAGAAGCCAAGCGCATCGACTGGCACAAACCGTTCAGTCAGGTTCTCGATTTTTCCCGGCCGCCATTCGCCAAATGGTTTGTCGGCGGCGAAACCAACATCTGCTACAACGCCATTGACCGCCATGCGGCGAAGCGACCCAACGACCGTGCCTTGGTCTTCATCTCGACCGAAACCGACCAGGAAGTCGTCTATTCCTTCGCCGAACTGAAAACTGAAGTGATTCGCATGGCGGCGATCATGCAAAGCCTGGGCGTCGGCAAAGGGGACCGCGTCCTCATCTACATGCCGATGATTGCCGAAGCCTTGTTTGCCATGCTTGCGTGCACACGGATCGGTGCGATCCATTCCGTCGTCTTTGGCGGCTTCGCTTCCGGGTCGCTGGCCACGCGAATCGACGACGCCACTCCGAAACTCGTCGTCTCGTCGGACGCCGGCATGCGCGGCGGCAAGGCTGTGCCCTACAAAGATCTGCTCGACGAAGCGATCTCGCTCGCCGTCCATAAGCCGGGCAAGGTGCTGATGGTCGATCGCGGGCTTGACAAGGGCTTCAACAAGGTTGCCGGGCGTGACGTCGATTACGCGACGCTGCGCGCGCAGTTCATGGACGCCGATGTCCCGATTACCTGGCTGGAGTCGTCGGAACCGTCTTACATTCTGTACACATCGGGCACCACCGGCAAACCGAAGGGGGTTCAGCGCGACACCGGCGGCTACGCGGTAGCGCTAGCCTCGTCGATCAAGCACATCTACTGCGGTGAAGAAGGCGAAACCTATTTCGCCACCTCCGACATCGGTTGGGTGGTCGGTCACTCGTACATTGTTTACGGGCCGTTGATCGCCGGGATGTGCACCATCATGTACGAAGGTACGCCCCTGCGCCCGGACCCCGGTATCTGGTGGCAGATCGTCGAGAAATACAAGGTCAATGTCATGTTCTCCGCCCCGACCGCCGCCCGTGTTCTGAAGAAGGCCGACCCGGCGTACATGCATAAGTACGACCTGTCGAGCCTCAAGCACCTCTTCCTCGCCGGCGAACCGCTCGACCAGCCGACGCACGAATGGATCATGGGCGAGCTTCGCCTGCCAGTGATCGACAACTACTGGCAGACCGAGACCGGCTGGCCGATCCTCTCCGCAATGCCCGGCGTCGAAAAGACGGAAATCCGCTTCGGCACACCGAGCTTCCCGGTGTACGGCTACAACCTCAAGATCTTCCGCGAGGACGGAACGGTTTGCGAAGCTGACGAGAAGGGCATCGTCGGCATCCTCCCGCCACTGCCGCCGGGTTGTCTGTCGACCGTCTGGGGTGACGACGCGCGCTTCGTATCGACCTACTTCTCGCTCTTCCGCGAACCCCAGGTCTATTCGTCGTTCGACTGGGGAATCAAGGACAAGGACGGCTACCACTACATCCTTGGGCGAACCGACGACGTGATCAACGTCGCCGGCCACCGTCTGGGCACGCGTGAAATCGAGGAGGCCATCCAGGGCCATGCGGCGATTGCCGAAGTCGCGGTCGTCGGTGTTGCCGATCAGTTGAAAGGCCAGATGCCGATGGCCTTCGCCGTGGTCAAGAACCCGGACAGCATCGCGACACCGGAACTCGCAGCCGCGCTCGAGAAGGCCGTCATGCGCCAGGTTGACGATACCCTTGGCGCAATCGCCCGACCGAGCCGCGTGCATTTCCTGACCGTGCTGCCGAAGACCCGCTCGGGCAAGCTGCTGCGACGCTCGATCCAGGCGCTGGCGGAAGGACGCGATCCGGGCGACCTGACGACGATCGAAGATCCGAAGGCGCTCGAGCAACTGCAACGCGCTCTCGCCGGCGGCAAAGCCTGATCGACGGCATGCCGGCCGCGGCAACGCGGCCGGCAACTGCGCGCCCCTCTTGCCTCGCCGCCAGCGCTGGCGCGTGCTCCTGGCGCACGGCGTGACCAGCCAAGCCCCAGCTTCTCGCTAAAGTTTCGCCTTCACCAGCCGATGATCCATCATCGGCCACCTTGTTCGAGCACTCTTCCTGCTTCGCCAGATCGACTGTTCGCCGCGCGGCCGCACGACCTGTCACCCATGTTTCCGGCCCAGCGAACAGGCCAGGGGAGAGCGAACAAGATGAATACCTCCAGTGCTTTATTCGTCACATCATTGACACTTGCTGCTCTCGCCGGCGCTGGCGTGCATGCGGCCGAGCCGCCGGAAGCGGCCGACATCAGTCTGGAAGACCTGCTGAAAGTCGAAGTGACCAGTGCGGCACGCAAGGCACAGCGCATCAACGATGTGGCAGCCGCCGTCTTCGTCGTCAGTCGAGAGGATATCGAACGCTCCGGGGCAACGAGCCTTCCAGAGGTCCTGCGCATGGTGCCCGGCGTCGAGGTGGCGCGCCTGGCTAACAACCGGTGGGCGGTCAGCGTCCGCGGCTTCAATAACCGTTTTGCCAACAAGCTGCTTGTTCTGATGGACGGGAGAAGCATCTATTCGCCCATTTTCTCGGGTGTTCTCTGGGAGAATGAAGACACCCTGCTGGAAGACATCGACCGTATCGAAGTCATTCGCGGACCCGGCGCAGCGATGTGGGGAGCCAACGCAGTTAACGGCGTGATCAACATCATTACCCGCCGAGCGCGCGACACGCAGGGAAACCTCCTGATCGCTGGTGTCGGCAGCGAGGAGCGCGTGCTGGCCGGCTTTCGCCATGGTGGGCAAGCCGGCGGCGGACACTACCGCGTGTGGGCAAAAGGCTTCGCGCGTGACGAAGCGGTGACACCCGCCGGCAAATCTGGCAACGACTACTGGCGATCCGCGCGCACCGGGTTTCGCGGTGATTGGAGCATGGCCGCCGGCCATCGCCTGACGCTCAGTGGTCAGGCCTATACCGGCTTCACCGGAGACCGCTTCAACAGGCCGGATGTAGCATCGCCCACGGGCATGACGGTGAGCAACCTCGAACAGACGGGGAAAGGCGCCCACCTCCTCGGACGGAACGAATGGACGCTCGCCGACGGTTCTGAAATGGCGCTGCAAGGCTACGTCGATCATACCAACATCGAACTAGCCGGCACGTTCAAGGAAGTGCGTACGACGATCGACCTCGACTTCCAACACCGCCTGCTGCTTGCGCCAAACCACGATGTGATCTGGGGCCTCGGCTATCGCCGCTCGAGCGACCGCACGACCAGCGGCTCGCTCATATCCGTGACGCCGCGCACGGGCTCGTTCACGCTGGCCAGCGCCTTCATCCACGACGACATTACGCTAATCCCCGACACCCTCCGCCTGATGCTCGGCGTCCGCCTGGAGAAAAGCAGCTTCACCAGACTCGAACCGATGCCCAACGCCCGTCTCATGTGGACACCCAGCGAAAACCAGTCGATCTGGATGTCGCTTTCACGTGCCGTGCGGACGCCATCGCGCGCCGAGCTCGACGCTCAGGTCGACCTGGGTGTTCTGCCTGGCGGTGCGCCAGGAAATCCGACGCCCTTGCCGATCCTCACCCGCAACGTCCCGGACGACCACAAGCTGAAGGTCGAAAAGGTCACTGCCTACGAACTTGGCTACCGCCAGCAGATGAGCCCCACGCTGTCCGCCGACATTGCTGCTTTTCATAATGAGTATCGCGACTTGCGCTCTGTCATGCTGGGCTCGCAGCGGTTCGTCGCGGGGCTGCCACCGTATATCGTGCAGGAGATCGTTCCCGATAACAGCGTCAGGGCCTACACCCATGGCCTTGAAGTGGCGCTCGACTGGAACCTGCTTCCCTGGTGGCGAATCCAGCCAAGCTACAGCTACCTTTCGCTGCACGCCCGGTCAACCACTGGCGACCGCTCGTCGGTGCAGACCGCCGCGCGCATCAACCAGAGTGACCCGCAGCACAAGTTATCGCTGCGTTCCGCCATGTCCTTCTCCGATCGGCATAGCTTCGACCTCTGGCTGCGGCACGTCAGCAAACTCGGTAACAACGCCATTCCGGCGTATACCAGCCTCGATGTGCGCTACGCGTGGCGACCGCGGCGCGACTTCGAGCTCTCGCTCGTCGGCCAGAACCTGCTCGACCGCAGCCATCCCGAGTTTGTCCCCGATCTCCTGCCCTCGCAGGCGTGCGAAATCGAACGCGCCCTGTACGTGAAGGCCAGGTGGCTGTTCTGAGGAAGGAATGACGTGACCCGCCATGGCCACCGACTGCTTTTTGTGCTGGCTGCCGGTCTCTTCTTCCTGGTCGGCGCCAGGGCACAGCAGACGCTTACCGAGTCGCAGGCCAAGGCGGCGTTCGTGCTCAACTTTGCACGCTATGTCGAGTGGCCGGAACGCACGTTTGCGGCGCGCGAGACGCCCTTGTCGATCTGCGTGCTCGGCCGCGACCCGGTCGGCAACGCCCTGTTGGCGCTGGAAGGTCGACAGGTACAGAACCGCGTCGTCGCCGTTCGGCGTTTGAGCAACGCGGACGAAGCGCGCACCTGCCATGTCCTCTTCCTCGCGGAATCGGAAGAAAGGCGGCTGGTGCATGCGCTGCGCGGTCTGCTCGGATTGCCCGTGCTGACCGTCGGCGATACGGACGGTTTCATCGACCATGGGGGTGCCATCGGGCTCGTTCAGGGCGAAGGTCGGCTACAGTTCGAAGTGAATCGTCACGTGCTCGAACAGGCCCAGCTCAAGGCGAGCTCAAATCTGCTCAAGCTGGCGCGCAACCTGTCCGACTTCAAAGGGAGAAACTAGCCATGCGCTTTCGCGACCTGCCGCTGAAGAGCAAGCTGATGCTGATCATCGGCCTGACGGTCGGGGCCGGCCTCCTGATCAGCACCTTGCTGGTCGTCATCTCCGAAGTCGACGACAACCGGGAAGCTGAAGTGGCAAAGCTGAGCGGCATGGCCGAGTTGCTGGCAGCCAGTACGAGCTCGGCGATTGCTTTCGACGATGCGGCCACCGCGCGCGAAGCGCTTGCCGGTCTGCGCGTGCGTCCCGAGGTCATCGCCGCTTCGATTTCTCTGCCTGGCGGCCGCGTGTTCGCACACTACCCGGCGGGCAAGCCGCCGATCATCGCCGCCCAAGCCGGGAGCAGTACACCGTCGGTGAAAGGCTCCTACTGGGACACGCTGCTCAAGGTCGACTACCCGATCCGCCAGAGTAGCGAGATCATTGGCACGCTGAGCATCGAATCGGATTTGAAACCGATGTGGAGCGACATCATGCACCGCATGCTGGTCGTTCTTTCCGGTGCGCTGATCGCTTTCGGCGCCGCGCTCATCCTCGCCGCACGCCTGCAGAAGTCGGTGTCGACACCGATCATCGGGCTGACCACGGTAATGCGCCAGATCGCCGCCGACCGCGACTACTCGCGCCGCGTGCCGGTCGAACAGCACGATGAGATCGGCGAACTGATCGAGGGTTTCAACGCGATGCTGCGCGAGGTGCAGGTGCGCAACGACGAACTGCACGAGCACCGAGCAACTCTGGAACAGCAAGTCGAACAACGTACCACCCAGTTGCGCCTGGCGAAAGAGCAGGCGGAGAGTGCAAATGTCGCCAAGTCGCGCTTCCTGGCCAACATGAGCCACGAGATTCGGACACCGATGAACGGCGTCATCGGCATGGCCGATCTGCTGCTCGACACCGATTTGTCCGAGGTGCAAAGGCGGTATACCGACACCTTGCGCGTCTCGGCAGAATCGCTGCTGCATCTGCTGAACAATGTCCTCGACCTGTCAAAGATCGAGTCCGGCCGACTCGATGTCGAGCATGTGCCGTTCAGCCCGACGCAACTCGTCGAAGAGGTCGTCCAGCCGTTCATTGAAATAGCCTCGACCAAGGGCGTCCTGCTCAGTCACCGAATCGGCAACAGCGTACCGGAAGCCGTCCTCGGCGATCCCTTCCGAGTCAAGCAGATCATCAGCAATCTGCTCAGCAACGCGGTGAAATTCACTGAACGGGGTTCGATTACGCTGACTCTCACCTGCGAATGCGCGGCTGAGCCCGGGCTGGATGCGCCAGGCAGCCGGCGACTGAATTGCGAGCTGTGTTATGCGGTCACCGACACCGGCGTCGGCATCTCGCGCGAAGCCGGTGAAAGGCTGTTTGCGCCCTTCACACAGGCGGACAACTCGACGACGCGCCGCTTCGGAGGGACCGGACTGGGACTGGTGATCATCCGCGAGCTGGCACACCGCATGGATGGCGACGTCGGTTTCGAGAGCGAAGAGGGACGCGGGTCGACCTTCTGGTTCCGCCAGCGCGTGCAACGGCACGCCGCACCGCTGCCGGTGCGCGCCCATGCGGCGCCCACTGGGCGACGCCTGAACGGTCGCGTCCTGCTCGTCGAAGACAACGAGATCAATCGCGAGATCGCCGGCGCCGTGCTGGCCACGCTCGGCTGTCAAGTTGATTTCGCGCACGACGGCGCGCAGGCGGTCGTCGCGGCGCGCTCCGCTGCCTACGACATCATTCTGATGGACTGCCAAATGCCGGTTATGGACGGTTTCGAGGCCAGCCGGCGCATCCGGGCCGAGGAAAAAGAGACCGCCCGCCCGGCGGTCCCGATCATCGCGCTGACCGCCAATGCCTTGGCAGGCGATCGCGAACAGTGTCTGGCCGCCGGAATGACCGATTACCTGGCGAAGCCGATAAACCGCGCGCAACTGACCGCCGCGCTGGAACGTAACCTGGCCGAACGCAGCGAGGAGGCAGCCGTCGAAAGCAAGGAGGCCTCGCCGCGTGGTTCGGCGACGGCCACCGCACACGGCGAGCGGCGCTCCTTGCTGGTCTTCGATCCGAGTATCGTGCAGTCGCTGCCGATGGTCGCCGACGGCAGCAAACCCGAATTCGCTGACCGCGTCCTCGACCTCTTCGCACAAAACGCCGGCCAACTGCTGGCCGATATAGAGCAGGCAAGCAACAGCCAGGATATCGCCACCCTGCAACGTTCGGCGCACACGCTCAAGTCATCGAGCGCCACGGTCGGTGCGCTGGCGCTATCGGAGAAGGCCAAGCAGCTCGAAGCATTGCTCCGCGCGGGCCAACAGCCGAGCAGCGAATGGCCATCGCTGCTGCAAGAGACCTACGCCCAGTTCGCTGCCGCCCTGGCGCGACACCGGGAAACCGCCGCGGAAGCGAAAGGGACGATCCAGTGAATAGCCACCCTGAAGGCGGACGCCTGCTGCTGGTTGACGACGATCTGATGATTCGCATGCTTGCCGCTGAATCGTTGCGGCACGCCGGCTTCGATGTGCGCGAGGCAGATTGTGGCGAGGAAGCGCTGCGTCTGTTCAACGAGGAAGACTTCGACCTGATGCTGCTCGACGTGATGATGCCTGGGATTGATGGCTATCAGGTCTGCGAGCAAATCCGCCAGCATGCCAAAGGCGCCTGGTTGCCCATTCTGATGCTCACCGGGCTGAACGATACGGACTCGATCGAACGCGCCTACGCCTGCGGAGCAACTGATTTCGTGACGAAGCCCATCAACTGGCTCTTGTTGACCCATCGCGTGCGCTATGGCCTGCGCTCGAGCCGCGCGGTTGAAGGTGTCACCCGCAGTCAGCGCAGCCTGGCTCAGGCGCAACGACTGGCGAGAATCGGCAGTTGGGAGTGGTCGGTCAGAGACTCGCGCTTCACCTGCTCCGACGAACTGCAGCGCATGTTCGGCGGCGCACTACTTGCCGCCTGCCGCAGCCCGGCAGTTTTTCTGGGCCGCGTCCAGGCAAACGACCGGGCGGCTGTCGAAACGGCCCGGCGCGCGCTGCTCGACGAAGGAACCCCCTACCAGGTGACCTATGGCATGCAGCGTCTCGACGGCAGCGTGATCGAAGTTTTTGAGGAAGCAGTCGCCGTCGCCGACGCCAGTGGGCGGATCGTCAAGATCGAAGGCTTCACACAGGACATCACCGAACGCGTCGAAGCCCAGCGTCGCATCCAGCACCTGGCCCTGCACGATGCACTGACCGGCCTGGCCAACCGGCAGTTCTTTTCGGAAATGGTCTCGGTCGAGTTGCAGCGTGCGCGGCGCACCGGGAGCACCTGCGCCATCCTGCATCTCGACATCGATCACTTCAAGAGCGTGAATGATGCGCTCGGCGATGCAACCGGCGACCGCCTGCTCTGCGCTTTGGCCGAGCGCCTGCACGCCTCGGTGCGCGCGGCCGATCTGCTCGCCCTCAGTCCGCCGATGCGCGCTGCGGAAATGGTCGCGCGCATCGACGGCGACGCATTTACGGTGCTCGTTCTCGAAGTCCGCCTGGCCAGCCACGCAGCAATGATTGCCGATCGCCTGCTGCACTCCGTCGCCCTGCCCTTCCTGTTCGACGGCCGCGAAATCGTCCTGACCGCGAGCATCGGGATATCGGTCTTTCCGCGTGACGGTGAAACGGTCGAAGCGCTATGGCGGCATGCCGAGCAGGCGATGTATGCGGCGAAAGCGGCGGGTCCGTCGACCTATCGCTTCTTCGACGAAGACATGAATACGGCGGCAAGCGCCAAGCTGCAACTGGAGAGCGAACTCCGGCGCGGCATTTCGAGCGGCGAACTGCGGCTCCATTTCCAACCCAAGATCGATACGCGCAGCGGCCGGATGATCGGCGCCGAAGCTCTCGTGCGCTGGCAGCACCCGCAGCGCGGACTGCTGGCGCCGGGTCAGTTCATTCCGCTGGCAGAGGAATCCGGGCTGATCGTCGGGCTCGGCGAGTGGGTGGCCCGCGCCACCGCCGAACAATTGCGCGCATGGGCTGACGCCGGACTGCAGCCGGTGCGCGTGTCGATCAACCTGGCCAGCCCTAGCTTCCAACAGGACGACATTGCCGGGAAGCTGTATGCCATGGTCAAGGGCGTCGGTATTCGACCCGAACAAATCGTCGTTGAACTTACAGAATCGCTGCTGATGGCCAACGCCGAGCGGACAATCGCCGTACTCTGCGCCCTGCGCGACAAGGGCTTCGGCCTATCGCTCGATGATTTCGGTACGGGCTATTCGTCGCTCGGCTACCTCAAGCGTTTTCCAATCGACGAGCTCAAGATAGACCGCTCGTTCGTGACCGACGTGACCAACGGCGGCAAGGACGCGGCGATCGCCATGTCGATCATCGAACTCGGCAACCAGTTCGGCATGCGGGTCGTCGCCGAAGGCGTCGAAACCCGTGAGCAGGCGGCATTCCTGCTGCGTCATCGCTGTCCGATCCAGCAGGGATTCCTCTTCTCGCGCCCGTTGCCGGCCAAGGAATTTGCCGCGCTGCTGGCGCAGAACGACCGCCTCTTCGAGCCCGATCTGTTGTCTGGAACGGCAAATGGGCTACTGCTGCACCCCTGACCCGCCGCGTCGCACCCGCCCAGATCGGCGGACGGCAACCGCCCGAGCGTCGAGCGGCACACACGACCGAACGGCGAATGGCGCCTGCGACCACCGCGCAAGCGTTGCCCTACTTGCCGGCAGCCGGCGCTGCTTCGCCCACTTTGATGTCGACCGGCGTCAGGTCTTCTCCGGCGGGAGACTCCGCCGGCACCTCGCTGCCCTCGAAATAGAGCGCGATCTCACGCTCGCGACGGAGCTTGAGGCGGGCGTTCTCCTTGCCGTCACGCTGTATCCACCGCCGCCACTGAAACGGCACGCGCTGCTGCTCGCCGGCATTGATCACCTTGAGCAGCGTCGAGTTGCGCAGCTTGTCGACGCCGACACTGTAGGTAAAATTGCACAGTGCCGCGAACTGCGCATCATTTAGCTCGCTCGTCACCAGACTCATCACCGCCCGCTGGGCACGTCGCATGTCCTCGACCAGCAGCATCTCGCCTTGCTCCTCACTCAGCCCGCGTTGCAAGGCGACGGGTTCGCTCCCATCACAAGGCTTTCTCTTCACGACATGGCCATAGGCAATACTGCAGTGACCGCCGCTCGCGTCGTACAAACGGGCAGCAAAGCCCTCGGACAGCTTGCCCAGGGCAATCCCCTTGTCCGAAATGCGGCGCAAGCGAACTCCCTGGGGCAGGCCAAGCTCGATTTCGGGCTCGAGCAGAACCCCTGGAGGAAGTCGCTCTTCACCGCTTCTCCCGACGGTCGCTGTGGCGACCAGACTCGCCGCATCGCAGGCCCCCCGCTCGGCGCACACCGCGCCATAAGCCAGCCCGGCGAGAAGCGGCGCAGTGCGCACCGGCACAACGAAGCTCTGCGCCGCACGCTCTTCGAGTTGACGTCGCCCCGCAGCGCTCAATCGGACAAAGTCGTCGATCGGCTTGCCGTCAGCGTCGCGCTGGCCCACCCCGCTCTGCAGCACATCAAGCGCCTCCCGGCTCAGGAACGCCGCAACCAGCGTCCGCCCGTGCGGTCTGCTCGCCTTCAGTTCCAGCTTCATCTGCCCGCTTGGGAGGGTGAAGGAGCCGATCCCGACGCGATTGTCGGTCTGCAAGCGGTTGGGGAAGACGAGCGTCGGTACGTCATCAGGACCGACACTCAGCACGTTCAGGTAACCCTCGAAGGGAACATCGACGCTGATCGACAGGCGCTCGCCTTCCCGATGGTAGACCTTGTTCAGGCGCACTTTCAGCCCGCTGGCGAGCAACGCGGCCGCTTCGAGCGCGCTGCGGAAAGTGTCCTCGCCAATGGCGGCGGAATCGGCTGCGCCAACGATCGCCGAAGGCAGGCGCTCCTGGGCAAGCGAAGGAGTTCCTGCGGCAAACAGCAAGGATCCAAACAGGTAACAGGCGAGTGCCCGAGCGCAATGCTTATCCGCCATTCTTGTCTCCCAATACACATCAGCGACGCCACCCAGTATACCGGTGTCGCGCCGGATCTCCGACGGCTGCCGGTCTTGTCGCCGATGATCTCCGCTACGCGAGTTCCTGTTCTTCGGAAAGCCTGGGAGTGGTAGGCGGCTTGAGCCCGCTGCCGTTCATCCGGGAGAGCGCTGGCGCAAACGATGCTTCTCCATCCGATAGCGCAGGGTGTCGCGGCTGATTCCGAGCTTGCGCGCCGCCTGCGAAACGTTGTGCCCGGCATCTGCCAAGGCGCCGATCAAGGCTTCACGTTCGAGACGATCGAGCGTCGAGCCATCAGACGCGTCGCGCGCGGCTGCCTGCCTGGCGCCAGGCGCCGTTTCGCTCGTTGTCCGCCGAACTGGAAGACACAGGTCCTGCAGCGCGATCTCGCTGTTGGCGGCGAGCAGGACCGCCTGTTCGACGACGTTGCGCAGCTCGCGCACGTTGCCCGGCCAATGATGCTCGGCAATCGCTTGTGCAGCCTGCGCACTGAAGCGCAGGCGCGCTCGCCGATAGCGATGCGCGAACTCGTCGAGAAAGCGGCCAGCCAGCAGCAGGGCATCACCCGCGCGTTCGCGCAATGGCGGAACGTTGACCTGCAACACGCGCAACCGAAAGTAGAGGTCAGCACGGAAGGCACCCTGCCGGATGCGCTCCTCGAGATCCTGATGAGTGGCCGCAACGATGCGCAGATCCGCCTGCCGCTCGTGCACCGAACCGATCCGGCGAAAGCGGCCATCCTCGATGACTTTCAACAGCTTGGCCTGCAGAGCGAGATCCATCTCGGCGACCTCATCAAGAAACAGGGTGCCGCCGTCGGCCGCCTCGAGCAGCCCGATGCGACGCTCCTTGGCGTCGGTGAAAGCACCCCTTTCGTGCCCGAACAATTCGGCCTCGAGCAAGGTTGCCGGAATCGCCGCGCAGTTCAGCTCGATGAACGGACGGTTGCAGCGCGCGCCATCGTAATGGAAGGCACGCGCGACCAGTTCCTTGCCGGTGCCTGTTTCGCCGGTGATCAGGATCGGTGGCAGCGAATGCGCGCCCTCGACCTGGGCGATTCGGGCAATGCGCGTGCGCAGCGCGACGATCGCCGGACTCTCGCCGAGGATTTGCTGGCGGGCATCATGCTCGCGCGCTTCGAAATAGCGCAGTCGGCTTGAGTCGAGCTGGCGCCGTGTCAGGTTTTCCAGGCGCTGGCGAAGATCACTGAGCGCCACCGGCTTGGTCAACAGATCGTTGGCGCCGGCCTTCATCGCGTCGACCGCAAGTTCGATGCTGCCATGGCCGGTGATCATCACAATCGGTACCGCCGGATCCTGCGTGCGCAGGCGCTCGATCAGCGAAACGCCGTCCATGTCCGGCAAACGGTAGTCGAGGATCACCGCATCCGGCGCAGTCGCGCCAAAGAGCTCGATCCCGGCGCTCGCGCTCAGCGCAGTTGACACCTCGTGCCCGCTCTTGCTGAGGAAACGGGCAGCGTTCTTCACGAAAGTTTCCTCGTCATCGATGATGAGAATTGCCGGCATGGTTCACTCCTTCGGAAAGAGCATATGCACCTCGGTCCCCTCACCCGGCGCGCTGCTCAGGCTGAGCGTACCGCCGAAGCGCTCGACGATGCGCTTGGCAAACGGTAGCCCCAGACCAAGGCCCTGTGGCTTGCTGGTATAGAACGGACGCAGAACCTGTCCGATTGACTCCGGTCGGATGCCACAACCCGAATCGGCGACGACCACCCTGATCTGCCTGGCAGCCGCGTCTTCGACGACGATACGGCAGGTACCCCCCTGGCGCATGGCTTCCGCTGCATTGCTCAACAAACTGAGGAAAGCCTGCTGCAAGAGCGCCGGGTCGGCCGTTATCCACGCATGCGCCGACCGGCACTCGAAAAGTAGCGGCATTCCACGCTCGGCGAAGCTCGCCTTGTTTTCGTTCACACATCGTTGCAGCAGACTGGCCAGATCGACGCGTTCCCGCCCGCGCACTTCCTGTCCGGAAAGGCGAAGCAGATCGGTAATCCGCCCGGAAATGCGGTCCACCTCGCGAATGATGTCGCGCGCCTGTTCCGAACAATCGTCGAGCGGCATGTCCAGGCTGAGTTCTGCAGCCGAGCGGATCGACGCCAGCGGGTTGCGAATGTTGTGCGCCACCGCAGCGGTCAGTTCGCCGATCACGGCCAGCGTTTCCGCGTCGAGCAAGCGCGCATGCTGCAGCTTGATCGTCCGGTCAGCCCGCTGGATCAGCCAGAACAGGCTGAGGTACAAAGCCAAGGCACTGGCCAGCGCGGCCAGGCCGACCTGCGTCTGCCCTTCGCGGATCGCCTGACTGAGGGCCAGGGGGGCCTTGTAGATCTCGACGACACCGAGTACCCCACCGCCGGCCGGTGCAACCAGAGGAATATACGTTTCGACGAAGAACTGCACCGATGGGTCGAGCCCCTCGTGTTCTCGCTTCTGCCGCTCATCGCGCGCAATCCGCCCGGCGTGCACGACCAGGTGGCCACGCATGGCGTCCTCCAGTTCGTCGTTGTCGGCAAAGCGCTTGCCGATCAGCTCCGGATTGCTCGACCAAAGAATGCTTCTATCGGCCGCAAAGACGTTGGCGCGCAGAACGTCCGGCATCTTCGAGAGTTGCGCGATCGACTCGCGAAAGCGGCCGCGGCGCGCCGCATCGTCGCTTCCTGCCAGATAAGCCAAGGATTCGTCAGCAAGCAGAATGGTCTGCACAAAATCGCGCGAGATCGACGCTTCGCGCTGAAAGAGGTGTTCGTTGAGAAAGCGCGAGATCAGCCAGGCGTTGGCCAAAGCGATCATTGCGATCACCAGCGGGCTCAGCCAGGCGAACCAGCGGAGGAGGTTGAACGGAGCAGGCTGGTCGACAAGGCTCATCGCAACTCATCACTCTCGGCAGACGATCAAAATGGCGAGAATAACGTGAGCGGGGACGCGGTCACCAGCATTAGTCGCCGCCTACCAGGAAATCTGCAACGCAACGCCGATCTGCCGATAGCGATTCTGGTACAGGGCGACGTTCGAGTCGTTGCGCACACCGACGTAATCCACGCGCAGCGTCCGGCCAGGCGCCAGATCGACGGCAGCCGCCAGTTCCATCGTCCACGCCTCGTCACGGCGAAGCGGCAGCGTTGGCAAGAGGGCTGCAGCGAATCTGGCCTGCTGCCAGGCCACGCCAGCCGACCAGGTGACGCCAAGCCAGGCGCGCTCCAGCGAAACATGCAGAAGATGGCTGCGGCTGGAGAGCTCGCGGAAGTGGCGATCATTCTGCTCGCGCACCAGGTAGAGTTCCAGATCAAGCGCATCGATTCCCGGCAGCGGCGCCTCGACGTGTCGTTGGAGCAACAACGTGCTGCTTGTGGAATCGAGATCGACCAGATCACCACGATGGCGGTTGCGGCCCGAATCTACCATGATCACCCAGTGGCCGCCCTCGCCATCGGCGCAGGTCCAATCGACCTGCAGTGAGCGGGTCTTCCGGAAATGCTCGCCAGCCACATCGATATGTTGCCAATGGCCGGCGATACCGACGTTGGCGCGTTCGCCGAGCGACGTACGCAGCGCTGGGCTGAGCGAAGCGTTCAGGAAGTCGAAATCGGGCGTCTGCAATGAGCGTTTGACATGCACGTCGCCAGCCAGCGCCAAGCGAAAGTCGCCAGACAACGACCAATCACGCAGCCCGCTGAGGTTGGCCCGCCAATGGCTGCCGGCGAGCCGCCGCAGTCCGCCAAGAAAGATGAGCGTGCCCTGTGGCGAAATCTGCACCAGCGGCGAGGTCTGGGATTCATGACCCCAGCCCACTTCCGCCGCAAGCGTCGCGGCTGATGGCGGAGCCGCCAGAGCACCGCCGGAGAGCAGCAGCGCGCAGAGCACCTGCCCGCATGCCGCAAGTTGCCGCCAGGCGCGAATATCAGACGCCCTTCCGGCAGACTTGCTTGTAGGTATTCGTCCCGTTCACCGACGAGACCAGAACCCAGGTGCACTTGACGCCGCCACCCAGGCTGACACTGTTCTTCGCCGCCGCAGGAGCGACCGCGCCCAGCGAGAACAGGCTGGCGATCAGGGAAGTGAGCAGCAGACGAACAATCGCATTTTTGAACATGGCAATTCTCCCGTGAGTTGTAAGTGTCGACCGCCCGTTGTGCGCTACGTGTGAGGAGGTCGATCTGCTACTAGCAAGACCGATGCCAGCCAAACAATCCTCAATAAATTCGCGTGCTTCACCCGCGTGCGCGGCAGCCTGTACGGCCTGGGTGGCGAAAAGCGGGGGTTTAGGCCCAGCGCATGGGGCATATGACCCAGAGCAGCATAGGGCATCCGGTAGCAGGCCTACGATCCGGGAGGCTCGCACGCTGGAGGTAGAACTCGTCGAGCCCGATCGAACCAAGCGCCCACCCGCACTCATCCGCCCCGGCGCCCTTGCCAACGCCAGACCCACGCAGCGCTCGCGGCCGCGCTTTCCCGCCAGATGCCGATACCGGCGGTGTCGATCCAGAATCGCTCCAGAATCGCCAGAGCTGCTCCGGAAATTCGGACAGTGGCAGGGATAGCCTTGCCCCATCAATCGGCTCCGGAAGCCGCCTCAACAGGAGCGAGAGCCTGACGAGAAGGACGATGCGAAAGCCCACCACGCCGGAATTCACGGCGCAGGCGGCGCTCGAGCGCGACAAGAGGCTAACGGAGCTGGCGCCGCAGCACGACATCCACTCGAACCCGATCACGAACAGGAGCGGCAACTGACGGAGCGCGCTTCAGGTTCTTGGTGACGCGAGCCATCCGGTGCGCGCCGATCCGGACCTGATGAAGCTACTCGCCAAGATCAGACAGTTGACGCTGGAGAACGATTCTTTCGGCACATACGTCCAGCAAGGCGGGCAGCCTTCCGGCTAGACGATGATTGAGCGCCAGCACAAAGCTGCCCTTTGCGTCTCAGTGCACCCCCCTCGGGCTGGCGCGTTCGACCGCCTACAGCACGCCGCGCGAGGTCTCGCCGGAGGATCCGGCGCTGATGCTTGGCATCGACGAATTGCCTCTCGCGCAGCTCTTTACTGGTGCCCGCATGTTGCGCGATCTGCTGCGCACCGCAGGGTTTCACGCCGGGCTCAGGCACAACAGCAGCTTGATGGCGCGCATGGGCGGCGCGGCGCTCTATGGGCAGCGCAACACTCCCCGTGGGCAGCGCGGTGATGAATTCCATGCGTTTCCGCCGCGCAACCTCGCCGCCGATCGGCCCAATCAGCTGTCGGCGGCGAACATCACCTACAATCCGATGCGCCGCGACTTCCTCTACCTGTTCGCCGTGATCGACTGGACCTCAAGGCGGGTGCTCGCCTGGCGACTCTCCAACACCTTGACGACCGACTTCTGTCTGGATGCAGTGCGCGACGCCATTCACCGCTACGGGTGCCTGGAGATCGTCGACACCGATCAGGGTCGCCGCTCCACCAGCGGCGAATTCACGGGTCTACTCAAAGTGCGCGACATCCGGATCAGCAGGGAAGGCAAGACGCCGGACGGCGGACGCCGCATGCTTCGTGGCCCTTGCGTCGGCCATCGGAGACCTCGCGTCGGGCATGAGGAAGGGACTCGGTGGTCTTGTGGACGATGCGCGAACGCGCACCGGAGCGCTTGCCGTGGAAACCTTTGGCGACTTTCTCACCGCACGTTCGTTCGCCGACAAGCTCCACCGAGCTCTATCCGGTTCGGATGAAACCCCAGAAGGTCAAGACCAGCCGTAGCACCGGTCGCCCGACCTGAACTGGCAGGGCTCCACATATCTAAGAGCCTCTTCTGTCCAAAAAATGCACGGCCACCTGCCTCGATTCGGGTATACACTGCCAATGTGCAGAGCAGACCGTGAGCCCCCCTGTCGAGCCTGATGCCCTTCCACTAGCGGGAACCCCTCCACGAGAGCACCGATCGCAAAATCTCTCCCGCGCAAGTAAACGCTGCTGGGAAACGCTCTTTCGACCTGAGCGTGTTGCCGGAAGATCGTCATGAAGAGGCGCGCATCCAGTATCCAATCCAGTTTCAACCAGACCATCGAGCCGCCAGACGTGAACAGCCAACCAGCTATCAATTCGATATGGGCTTGCATTGGAGCCGTCGTGGTCGCGATCCTGGCTGGCACGGCGTTGCCCGGCTGCTCGCCTCCGGAGCCAATCACCCTGGGTTTTGTCGGTGGAATCTCCGGCCGCGGAGCCGATCTCGGGATCGCCGCTCGCGACGCCGTCCAACTGGCCGTCGAATTGCGCAACCAGGCGGGCGGCATCGGAGGCCGCCAGGTCAGTCTGGTGATGAAGGACGACGAGCAGAACACGGAGGTGGCGCAACGGGTAACGCGCGAACTGCTCCAACAGGGAGCAGTAGCCATCGTCGGCCCGATCACCAGCACGATGGCAAAAGCCATCGTACCCTTGGTAGACGAGGCCAAGGTCATGGTGATCAGTTCGAGTGCGACGACTGACGAACTCACCGGCAAGGATGACTATCTGTATCGCGTCAATATGTCGACCGCCGAGGCCGCAACCCGGATTGCCCAGTATCACCTGAAGGAACGCCCCCTCGGGCCGATCGTAGCAGCCTACGACCTGAGCAACCGGTCGTACACTGAACGTTGGCTTAACGCCTTCCGCACGACGTATGAAGAAGGTGGGAGCGAAGTCCGCAAGACCATCGGCTTCGAGTCGAGCAGCGAAACGGCCTTCGTGCAGGTGGCCCAAGACCTGCTGGCGACGCCGGCCGACGGCGTGTTGATCGTCGCCAATTCGATGGATACTGCGCTGCTGTGCCAGCAGATCCGCAAATTGGGAAGCCACCTGCCGATCATTGTGTCCGGGTGGGCAGGCACCGAGCGCTTGCTGGAGCTCGGCGGCAAGTCGGTCGAGGGCGTGATGGTGGCACAGAACTTCGATCGCGAGAGCACAGCGCCCGCCTATCAGGCCTTTCGGCAAGCCTACCGCGAACGCTTTCATCGCGAACCCGGGTTCAGCGGGACCATGGCGTTCGATGCCGCCAACATCCTCATGGAGGTGTTGACCCGGCAACCAGACCCAAAACGGGTGAAAGAGACTTTGCGGGCGGCGCCCCGCTTCGAGGGAGTCCAGGAACCGATCGTTTTCGACCAGTTTGGTGACGTCATCCGCCAGATCCATATGACCGTCGTGCGCGATGGCCAATTCGTGGTCATCCGGTAGCCGCCCGCTGGTCGCGCGCCCGCTGCGGCTGTGGCTGGCTCTGCGCTTCACGCTGGCCGGCATGGCGCCGCTGCTGCTGGTCGCCGCGCTGGTCCTGTGGATTCTCCTGCCGCAGGCGCTGCAGGACATCGAAGCGCGCCATCAGGCGCTGGCGCGCGCCATCGCCGGTCAGATCGAGGCGCACCTGCGTGGCGCCGGGAGGGAGCTAACCGGACTGGCGGCGTACTTTCGCGAACGCGGGCGGCAGACGGCTTCGTTCTGGAGTCAGCCCTTGGACGCACATTGCGGAACGGGCGAAATGTTCGCGGCCATTTACGTTGCCGACGCAGACGACTCGGCTTTCGCTGTCGGCTTGCCGACGGCGCAGCGCGGGCAGCGCGGCGATCTGCTCGGGATCGACCTCTCGCAATGGAACGTCCTGCGCGAAGCCCGTGAACGGCGCGAGCCGGTGTGGTCGGAGGTTTTCCTGTCCGCCGTCAGCGCCCGGCTGGTGGTGAGTCTGGCGATTCCGGTCGACGGGCAGGTGGTGATCGGCGAAGTGGCCATCGATGGTCTCTCCGAATTCGTCAGTCACCTGCCAACTGAATCGGCCATGACGACGATGATCCTCGACCGCCGGGGTCAAATCGTCGCGCATTCACGGTGGAAGGGAGGCGGCCAGCAATTGAACCTCGCGCGCCTGCCCATCATCGGCGACGCCTTGCGGGGGCGCTTCACGACCCGGGACATGGAGCTGGAAGGTCAAGTTGCCATCGGCACGCTGGTCAGTGTGTCGGAAATCGGCTGGATGGTGCTGGTCGCCCAAGCGCGTACCGACGCGCTCAAGCCGCTGCTGTCCACCTTCTTGGCCCTGACCGCAGGCGCGGTGGTCGCGCTGCTGCTGGCGACAATCGCCACGCTGCTTTTGGCGCGCGCGGTAGCCGGTCGTATCGGTGGCTATGCGGCGCAAGCGCACGCCATTGCCGAGGGGGATTACGACCAGCCTTGGCCGATTTCCAATATCCGGGAACTCGACAGCCTGGCCGAGGACCTGGATCGAATGTCCCAGGCGATTCGGCAACGGGAACGGAAGCTGGCCACCAACGAGGCCCGCTTTCGGTCGGTGATCACCAACGCCCCGGTGGTCATTTACCAGCTTGACCGGAACGGCGTGTTCACAATGAGCGATGGCAAGGGTTTGGCGGGCCTGGGTCTGCAGCCCGGCGAGGCGGTCGGCCGGTCGGTGTTCGATCTCTATCGCGACTATCCCGAGCTCTGCGACCAGATCCGGCAAGCCATCGACGGATCGGTCCAATACACCTATTCGAGCGTAGGGGGTATCCACTTCGACAACTACTACAGCTCGCTGCCAGGCGCTGACGGCACCCCGGAGTTGCTCGGCCTGGCGGTAGACATCAGCGAACGGGTGCGGGCCGAAGAAGAGCTCAGGGAAAGCGAACGGAAATATCGCTCGATCGTCTGGAACGCGCCGGTGGGGATCTTTCGTTCGACGCCGGAGGGCCGAATCCTTGAAGCGAATCCAGTCATGGCGACCCTGTTCGGCTACACCTCTCCCGACGCGATGATCCGGGAGGGGCACAATGTCGCCAGCGGCCTTTTTGTGCGAACCGAGGAGCGTTTGTCCATTAGCGAGGAATCGGTCGGGGCGGTCGAGGTCACCCAGCACACCAATCGCCTCCGGCGCCGCAACGGTTCGGAGTTCGTCGCCAATCTCTACCTGGTCACCCTCCGCGACGACGCGGGCGCGCCGCGCTTTCTCGAAGGCATCGTCGAAGACATCACTGACCGCAAGCGGGCGGAAGCGGAATTGCTGGCTTATCGGGACCATCTGGAGGAGTTGGTCGGCAGTCGAACGGTGGAGTTGACGCAAGCCAAGGAGCAAGCCGAGGCAGCCAACCGGGCCAAGAGCGCGTTTCTGGCCAACATCAGCCACGAACTGCGCACGCCGCTGAACGCGGTGCTGGGCTTCTCGGAGCTGCTGCTCCGCGAAGCGGCAGACGGCCGGGAGCGGCTGTCGCCGACGCAGGCGCAGCACCTGGCCACGGTACACCGCAGCGGCGACCACCTGCTGACTCTGATCAACAACGTGCTGAACCTGTCGCGCATCGAAGCGGGGCGCGCGGTGGTCAACCTGAGCGACTTCGACTTGCACGAGCTGCTCGCCGGGCTGGAGGACATGTTCGCGATCAAGGCAACGAACAAGGGACTGACGCTACGGGTCGAACGGGCGGCCGACGTTCCCCGCCACGTCCGTGCCGACGAGGTGAAGTTGCGACAGATGCTGATCAACCTGATCAACAACGCCTTCAAATTCACCGAGCGCGGCGGGGTCAGCGTCCGCGTGAGCGCGTCCCCGCCACCCGCCTTGGAGGGATCGGCCGCAGCGCCGGCCGGCGAGTTGCGCCTGAAGTTTGAAGTGGCCGACACCGGCGTCGGTATCGCGGCCGAGGAACTGGCCGGGCTATTCCAGCCCTTCGCTCAGTCCGCCACCGGGCGCAGGGCGGAGGAAGGCACCGGCCTGGGGCTGGCCATCACCCGGCAGTTCGCCGAGTTGCTGGGGGGCAGGATCGAGGCGCGCAGCGAGGTCGACGCGGGCAGCACTTTCACTTTTACGGTCGCCGCGCAGATCGCGGCGACCGAAAAAGTGAAAGAGATCGGAAGAGCACACGTCTGAACTCCAGTCACCTTGTAATCTCGTA
>ERZ761603.213-NODE-213-length-50689-cov-39.001718_pt1 | contig 50689 bp, 47 predicted proteins | sample MGYA00511879_ERZ761603 | MGnify/ENA primary metagenome ERZ761603 (study PRJEB28899, sample SAMN02850040) | bioreactor sludge metagenome | biome: EBPR Sludge; feature: EBPR Bioreactor; material: flocular biomat | place: Australia: Thorneside Wastwater Treatment...
TCCGATCTCGTGGCGGCCGTGAGCCCTTCGCACCCGGGGGCGTCGCTGGACGCGGGCCCGGACCGCCCCACTCTATCAACTCCCGAACATCCCGTCAATGTTCGGGCTCTGCTCTGTTCCCATTGTGGATAAGTCAGGGCCACACCGACCACGCCCACAAAGCCCACCCCAAACGCCAGCACCGCCCCACCGTCCTCCTACGCTGCCCCCATGATCCACCCCTGGCACGATGTCACCCCGGGCGTCGACGGCGCCGAACTGCCCGGCGTCTTCCGCGCCATCATCGAGATCCCCAAGGGCTCCAACAACAAGTACGAGCTCGACAAGCCCACCGGCATGCTCAAGCTCGACCGCGTCCTGTCCTCCGCCGTCTACTACCCCGCCAACTACGGGTTCATCCCACAGACCCTCGCCGAGGACCACGACCCGCTCGACGTCCTGGTCTATTCCACCGAAGAAATCCCCCCGATGACCCTCTGCGAAGCGCGCGCCGTCGGGCTCATGACCATGGTCGATCACGGCGACCCGGACCACAAGATCATCGCCGTCCTCGAGTCCGACCCGATCTACTCCGAGTTCAAGAAGGCCTCCGACTTCCCCAAGCACATCTTCAAAATGCTCAAGCGATTCTTCGAGGACTACAAAACCCTCGAAGGCAAGGAGGTCGAGGTCGACGACATCCTCCCCGCCGAGACGGCCCACGCCGTCATCGAAGACTGCCTCGCCCGTTACGAAAAGGCCCGGCGGACCGGCGGCATGAAAGGCCTCTGATCAGCACCCCGCCTCGAACGCCGCCGCGAACGCCTGGTAGTCGAAGAAATCAACGAACCCGTCGCCGTCGAAGTCCGCGCTCTTGCCCGGCGGGCATGCCCCGCCCTCGAAGCACTCCGCGAACGCCGACAGGTCGAAGAAGTCCACGAACCCGTCGCCGTCAAAGTCGGCTTCGCACCGCTCGGTCCGGTACGCACGCACGTTCGTCCCCACGCCCGCCACCACGAGCGTCCCGTCCGCTCCAAACGCCGGCGCCCCAATGTTCACGTTCGTCACGCCAACCGACCACCGCAGCGACAGGTCCGCGTTGAACGCGAAGAACCGCCCCTGCGCGAACTCCCCGTTGCTCACGTACAACCGCCCGCCCGCGTCCACCGCCATCCGCGGCGCGCTCAGCGGCTGCGCCAGCACGCCCGTCGACGCCAGCTCCGCCCCGTCCTGCGCACGCAAAAGCCGGATCGAGTTATCCCGGAACGGCACATACACCCCGTCCTGCGTCGCCGCGAACTCCGACCCCGTCGTCCAGCGGCTCTCCACCCGCCAACGCTGCACCAACGCCGAACCGGTGTCCTCGAACGCGTAGAAGTAATCCACCGAGGCGTTGTTCTGCGTCCGGTTCAGGTACACCGTCCCATCCGGTCCAACCATCGGCGTCGTCTGGATCGTGAACCCCGCCATCGTGGGGCTCTGATACAAAAACACCCCGGTCGCCAGGTCGAACTTCTTGATCGCGTGCCCGCCCGGCACCGCGTCGGCGACATAGACCGCCCCGCCGTGCACCGCGCCCCCGCAGTTCCCGCTCACCGAGCACAACCGGTTGGCCGTCCACACCGTGCCGCCGTCGCTCGCGCGAACCCTGCGCACCGTGCGAAACCCGCCGACGATCAGATCCCCGTTCTCCGCGAAGACCACGCCGTCGTACGCGCCCGCGTCGATCGTCTGCTCGCTCTGCCAGATCGTCGCGCCGTTTGTTGCGTTCAAGCAGAAGAACCGCGCCGAGACGCTGCTCCCGTTCCCCGATCGCGACGCGTAGACGCGCCCGTCCCGTGCGCCCATCACCCACGCCGTCCAGTCCCCGCTGTTCGACGGGATATTGACCGCCCACAGCTCTCGCCCCGTCTCAAGGTCCATCGCCACCACGGGCGACCCCGTCGCCTCCGGCGGGAAGCCCGTCTGCCTCACGAGAAACACCCGCGACCCATCGATCACCGGCTGCCACGCGATGATCGAGCTGCGCCCGCCCTGCCACAAGAGGTCCGCCGCATCCGGACCCGGCACGGCGAACGATCCGTTCCGCCCCGCGTTGCCGCCGGAGTTGGACCACCCCTGCGCCAACGCCCCGCCCGACATCAACAACGACCCCGCCGCCACGGACCCCAAAGCAACATTCCTCGCGCGCATCGATATCCCTCCGCCGGTTCAACCCAGCTCAGGCTACCGCGCTCCCGCCCCGCGCACAAGACCGATCCTCAGCAGCCGGCCTCGAACACCTCGACAAACGCCTGGAAGTCGAAGAAGTCAACGAACCCGTCGCCGTCGAAGTCACCGAGCGGAAGCCCCGCCTCGAACGCGTCCACGAACGCCGCGAAGTCAAAGAAATCAACAAAGTCGTCGCAGGTCAGATCGATCGGGCAGTACGTCAGCTCCGCCTCTTCGCTGAGCACCTCGCCGCACGCGTTGGTCGCCACGCACACCCACCGCCCAGCCCACGCCGGCGTGGGGTTCTCGATCAGCAGCGTGTTGGTCTGCGAACCTCTGATCCGTGTCCCGCCGAACTGCCCGTCGGAAACCTCCTGCCCCTCGCGACGCCAGCGGTACGCGATCGTCTGCCTCGCCCCGGCCGCCGCGCCAAAGTACACGCTCCTCGTGCACCGGTTGAACGAACGGCTGTCCGGCTGATCCGTAAAGATCGGGCACGGATTCACCGGCACCATCACCGCCGCGTGCTGATATCGCCCGGGCCTCGGCGGCGTCAGCCCCGCGATCAGGATCCACCCGCTGTCGTTGATCGCCGCCGGCCCCTCGCCGCCGATGATCCCCCACGTCGAACTGCTCTGCGCCACCCTGCTCGACAACAGCACCGGGTTCGAATCGGGCGTCATCCACATCACCGCCTGCACCGGCGACCCACCGACCCACCCCACCACCACGCCCGCCCCGTTGATCGCTGTCGCCGCGCCCTGGGGGTAGGCCCCAAGCGGCAAAAGACGCGTCCCGCCCTCCGCCGTCCAGATCCACGGCTTCGTCGCCCCGTTCGTGCCCACACGCAGCGAACCCACCGCGACCCCCGACGCGTTGATCGCCGTCGGCGTCATCTGCGTGTGCCCCGCCGGGATCGGCAGCGTCACACGCGTCCCGTCCGCACGCAGCACGAACGACCCCCAGAAAGGCGACCCGCTCACCTGATACTGCCCGAGCGCCTCGCCCATCGGAGAACACGCCGCCAGCACCGTAAACGTCTCCCCGGACAGCGCGGGAATGCTCACCGACGTCCCATCAAGCCGCCAGATCGTCGGCAGCGGCAACTGGTTCGCCTGCGTCACCGTCCCGAACACCTCGCCCATCGCGGAGATCCCCACCGCCCGCGACGACCGGGGCCAGCCGGGCGTCAGATCCATCGCGCTCCCCGCGCCGTTCCACTTCGCCGCGTGCATCGCGACAAACGTGCTCCCGGAGTACACCGGCGCGATCCCCACGATCACCCCAGCGTCGTTGATTCCCAGGCCCTGGTTCTGCACCCCTCCCGCCGACCCCTCGCTCCCCGGCAGCACGGCCAGCGGCGTCATGATCCCCGTGCCCGGGTTCCACACGAACCCGCGCGGCCCCTGGTTCACCGTCTGCGACATACCCACCACCCACCCCAGGTTGTTCATCCCGTACCCGTCCGACTGGACAATCCCGTTGCCAAGATCGCCCACGTCCAGAATGTCGTACGTCGGCTGCGCGTTGGCCGACCCCAGCACCGCGATCAGCCCCGCCGCACACACCGCCCTTGAACCACTCAACGCACGCCGATCCGCTTTCGAACGCATGTCAACCTCCGAAACCTCTGATGATTCCGGATGTTCTCCGGCGAAATCGCCGCGATCAACCTCCGCCGGCCCAAATCACGCCGTCTTGTGCGTTATCAGCACTTCGCGCGACGCCAGCATCCCCGGTTCGGAGCGCGAGAAATCGCCAGGCCGGTCATCAGCCGCGCGCCAGAACCCATCGACTCAGGCCCGGGACCAGGGACGCTGTATCGCCTGCTCAGCACCCGGCCTCAAACGCCGCCACGAACGCGTCAAAGTCGAAGAAGTCGACAAAGCCATCGCCGTCGAAGTCGGCGTTCGTGCCAGGCGGGCACGGCCCGCCCGCAAAGCACTCGGTGAAAGCGGCGAAGTCGAAGAAGTCCACGAACCCGTCCCCGTCAAAGTCGGCCCGGCACACAACGACCATCGACAGATCGTCGACATAAAAGTCATTGGGGAACGTGGATGTGTTCAGGTTCCGCAAGGCAACCACCGCGGAAGTCACCCCCGCCGGCGCGGTCCATGTCGAGGGCACATCGACCCACACCCTCGTCGCCGTCGGGAGCGCCACCGAAGAACCGATCAGCACGCCGTCGATCTGCCACTGCAGGATCGCCGGCCCGCCCGCCACCGCGGTGCACCCCCGTGCGTTCAGGTTGTACGTCCGCCCGGGTTCCACCGCGATCGTCGCGTACCACACACGCACATTCGGCAGCGTCGAACCGTTGCACACCATCATCAGCTCGCTGCCCGCCGACGACGGCGGCGGGTTCACGAAGGCGCCGTTGAACGTGTCGCCGTTGTTGCGAACGGTGTACTGCCCTTCGCAGCAATTTCCGCCGCCCGAAAACGAGTAGTCCGAGGCGAACAGGCTGTTGCCCAGTTCAAAGCCCGGATTGGGAAGCAGATTCTGCGCCCTTGCAGGCACCGCCGCCAAAACCGCCCCCACCAGCGCCCCCACCACAACCGCAACGCGACACGCCTGATTCATGGATCTCTCCTCCCGAAAACGCCCACGCCAACGTTCGACAGCAGCCTATCCGGGGAACCTTCGAACCCCAAGGGAATTTCAGCCGCGTTCGTGCGCCCAGATCGCGGTCATCGCCCCGATCACCTCGGCGACCGACCACGCCTGCGCCATGCACCCCTCGCCCCGCTGCACGCCCCCGGGCGGGCTCTCCGCGTCGAAAATCTCCGGGATCGTGCCGGGCGCCGCACCCGTCCGCGGGTACTCCAGCAGCGTCGCCAACGCCCCGCGGGCCTCCGACGCGGCCGTCCGCGAGTCCCCCGCATCCGCCCCCACCTTCAGCACCGCCCGCACGTACGCCCCGATCAGCCAAGGCCAGGCCGTCCCGTTGTGGTACGCCCGATCGCGTTCGAACAGCGTGCCCCTGTACTTCGACTGATACCGCCCGTCGCTCGCATCGAGCGTCTTGAGCCCCATGGGCGTGAGCAGACGATCCCGCACGACGGCCACCACCGACCGCCGCTGTTCGGGCGTGAGCGGCGAGAAAGGCTGCGAGGCCGCGAAGATCTGATTGGGCCGCAGCGACCAGTCGGCGCCACGATCCATGCCGACCACGTCCGCCAGGAGGCCCTTGGCCGGGTCCCAGAACAGCGAGCGGATCGACGCACCGCACCGCTCGGCGCTCTGCCGAAGTTCGCGCGCACGACCGCGGTCCTTCTCCTCCAGCACGTCGGCCAATTCCAGCAGCCCGCTGTACCACAGCGCCTGCAGCTCGATCGGCTTGCCCATCCGCGGCGTAAAGACCACGCCATCCCGCTTCGCGTCCATCCACGTGAGCGCCTGCCCCGCCGACACCGCCACCACGAGGCCGTCATCGTCCACGCGGATGCCAAAGTCGGTCCCAAGCCGGTACGAATCCGCGATGTCCAGGCACGCCGCGGTGATCGCGGGCCCGAAGGCTCCGCCCGCTCGCGCAAAGGCGCACGCGGCGTGCAGGTACCACAGCGACCCGTCCGCGGTGTTGTACTGAGGCTCGCCCGTCGCGTCATCGAAACAGTTGGGCACCAGCCCGCGCCGAACCAGTCTGGCGAACGTCTCGAGCACCCGCCCCGCCTCGGCAAGCCGACCCGTCGCGATCAGCAGCCCGGGGATCGCGATGCACGTATCCCGCCCCCAGTCGCCAAACCACGGGTAGCCCGCGATCACGCTCTCGGACTGCGCGACCGTCCCGCCCGGGCCCGGCAGTTCACGCTTCACCACAAACTGATCCGCCGCGAGCACCAGCCGGCGCATCGCCGCACGGTCGCTCTCGGGCATGTCGCGGTGCGTGGACTCGGCAGTGGCCACCAGTGTGCGCGCACGCCCCTTGGCCGCCTCGAAAGCCTCGCCCGGCGCTCCCAGCATCGGGCGGGCCGCCCCGATCCCCTCTCCGGGCGCACGCCAGTACGCCGCCGCCAGGTCCACCACGTGTTCCAGATCATCACCCGACACCGCCGGGAAGCTGGGCAGCGTCGCCGCCAACAGCCCGGGCGAATACAGGTCTTCGTGCGCCTCAAGCCCCCGCTCGGCCTCGCGCAGGTACTCAAAGTTGCGCCACCACTGCGGGTCTTCGTCGAACGTCCACGCCGCCCCGGCCCCATTCAGCGTCAGGTGGTGGTCCTCGGCCGTCAGGTGCACCCCGCCTGTCCGGGGCTTGTGCGTGAACCGCCCCGCGTGGAACGGCTCGTTGAGCAGAGGCCCATGAAAGTCGCGCAGCGCCACCAGCGGGCGCAGTTCGAGCCTCGCCGCGTGCCCGCCCGTGCGCACGCGATAGCGCACGATCGCGGCGTTGACCCCGTGCACCAGCGTCAGCTCGCGGACAATCCGGACCGGCCCAAAGACGTACGACCACCGGCACACACCCGCCGCCGGATCGCGTTCGAACCGCTGGAAGTGATCCAGACCCCTCGGGTGCAGCACGCCGCCCGTCGCCCCGCCGAATCGGAAGCAGGAGAGATCGATCCGCTGTTCATCTCCCCCCGCGGCCCCAGGGAGCAGGACAAGCGTCTCGGCGGCGCCGGTCAGGGCCATCACCCGACCCACCGGCGGGCGCGAGGCCGGCACGAGCCACCCGTGATACCTCCGGAGCGGGACACCCGCCGCCGTGCCCATGGCAAACCCGCCCAGCCCGTTGGCGAGCACCCATTCGGTGCGCATCAGGGCCTCTCGCCCGCCGGAGCGTGCGATGAGCAGGTCGACGTCGGGGCTCATGTCGCGGGTCATGCGGAGTCAGCGTAGCCGGGATCGCGGGGCTTGACGCCGATCGGGGAGGATCCAACCCTCTCCCATGGCGACCCAGACCAATTCGCGTCCCTCCGGCTCCCAGACAACCCCGGCCCACCCCGGGCTCGCCGCGGGGAAGATCGTGCTGGAGGGGATCACCTTCGATGACGTGCTGCTGCTGCCCCGCCGATCGGCCGTCATGCCCTCCGACGCCGACACCAGCACGCAACTGACCTCGGGCATCCGCCTGAACATCCCGCTGCTCTCGGCGCCGATGGACACGGTCACGGAGAGCGCGCTGGCGATCGCCCTCGCGCAGGAAGGCGGCCTGGGCATCATCCACAAGAACCTCTCCATCGAAGCGCAGGCCCGCGAGGTGCAGAAGGTCAAGCGCTCGGCCAACGGCGTGATCACCGACCCGCTCACCCTGGGCCCCACCGACACCGTCGCCCGCGCCAAGGAACTCATGCGGGCCCACAACGTCTCGGGCTTCCCCGTCACCGAAGACGGCTCGACCAACCCCCGCGGGAAGGGCAAGGTGCTCGGGATCATCACCCGCCGCGACCTGAAGTTCGTCGAAGACCTCAGCACGCCCGTCGGGCAGGTGATGACGGCCCACACGCCCACCGCCCCCGTGGTGAGCGCGTCGCCGGGCACGACGCTCGAACAGGCCGAGCGGATCCTCAACCGTCACAAGGTCGAGAAGCTCGTGCTGGTCGACGAGGCTTTCCGTCTTTGCGGGCTGATCACAATGCGTGACATCGACCGGGCGAGCCAGTTCCCCCGTGCCTGCCGCGACTCGCGAGGCCGCCTGCGCTGCGGGGCCGCCGTGGGCGTGCACCAGCTCGACCGGGTCGAGGCGCTGCTCTCGGCGGAGGTCGACGTGCTGACGGTCGACACGGCGCACGGGCACAGCGAGAACGTGCTGCAGACCGTCCGCGAGATCAAGAAGCGATTCAACGTCGAGGTGATCGCGGGGAACATCGCGACCGCCGACGCCGCCCACGATCTCGTGGAGGCGGGCGCCGACGCGGTGAAGGTCGGGATCGGGCCGGGCTCGATCTGCACGACTCGCGTGGTGACCGGGGTGGGCGTGCCGCAGATCACGGCGATCATGCAGGCCGCCGAGGGTGTCGCGCGGGCCGGGCGCGACGTCCCGATCATCGCCGACGGGGGCATCCGCCATTCGGGCGACATCCCCAAGGCGATCGCCGCGGGGGCGAGCGTCGTCATGATGGGCAGCCTGTTCGCCGGGCTCGAGGAAAGCCCGGGCGAGGTGGTGATCTTCCACGGGCGACGGTACAAGAGCTATCGCGGCATGGGCAGCGAGGGGGCGATGAACGCCGGGAGCGCCGACCGCTACCGCCAGGCCGAGAAGGTCGGCGCCGACGGGAAGGCCAAGCAGAAGTTCGTCCCCGAGGGTGTCGAGGGAATGGTCCCCTTCCGGGGCACGCTCGCCGACTTTGTGTATCAGTTGGTGGGCGGGCTCCGCAGCAGCATGGGCTACACCGGCTGCCGGACGATCGAAGACCTCCGGCGGCACGCCTGCTTCTGCAAGGTGTCGGGCGCGACGGTCGTCGAGAACCACCCCCACGACATCAAGATCACCAAGGAATCCCCGAACTACATGACCGAGGTCAGCGGGAAGGAGTAACCCGCTCGCGGGCGGCGCCACGAACCGGTACCATCCCGCCGCCGTGAATCAGCCCACACCCACCCCAGTTCCCTCCTCCGCCCCGACGGCGGGCCAGCCACCCCACCGCGGATCCCCGCTCGGATCCCTCCTGGCGAAGTTCGGCCCGTTCCTCGCGCTGCTCACGCTTGTGATCGTCGGCCTCTCGACCAACGACGCCTTCGGCAAGCCGGAGAATTTCCAGAACATCCTCTGGGCGATGGCGCCCGTCGGGATTGTCGCCATTGGGATGACCTTCGTCATCAGCCTTGGCGGCATCGACCTCTCCGTCGGATCACTGGCCGCGCTTGTCGGCGTCGCGACCATCACCTTTGTCAACAGCGTCGGCGGCAGCGACCCCTCCGCCTGGGTTGTCGCGGGGGCGTGCGTGCTCGCCGTCGTGCTCGGGGCGTGCCTGGGAACACTCAACGGGATGCTCGTCGCCCTGGCACGGATCCCGCCCTTTATCGTCACGCTGGGGACGATGGCTGCTTTCAAGTCGCTCGCACAGACTCTGGCGAACGACGGCGTGGTCTCGGCGCGGGGCGACCTCTTCAAGTCCGTCGGGGGAGGCGGGATCCCGCTGCTCTACGACCGCCTGCCCGACGACTCGCTCCGCGTCGCCTTGATGATCCCCTGGCCCGTGGTGGCGTTCTTTGCGATGGCTCTCGTGGGTCAGCTCGTACTTCGTCGGACGATCTTCGGCCGGCGCGTGCTGGCGATCGGGGACAACGAAACCGCGTCGCGGTACGCGGCCGTGCCCGTGCGTTCGGTCCGCCTGGCGACCTACACGCTGTGCGGTGCGATGGCCGGGCTCGGAGCGTTGATGTCGGCGAGCTACCTGAACTCGGCGAGCCACAGCCAGACCGGGGCGATGTGGGAGCTCGACGCGATCGCGGCGGTGGTCATCGGGGGGACGATCATGTCGGGCGGATCGGGCACGGTCGCCGGGACGGTGGTCGGCGTGGTGCTTCTGGGGGTGATCAACAACCTGCTGGTGATGTGGGGCAGCCCGCCCGCCCTGCAGGGGCTTTTCAAGGGCAGTATCATCGTCGCCGCCGTGCTGATCCAGCGCGGGCGCAAGTGACACAAACCCGCCCGTTGGGGCGCGTGTACGGGAGCATGTGATGAAAGGCATGAAAGCGTTGATGGGTGTGGCGACGGTCGTGGCGCTCGCCGGGCTTGCGATCCTGCCGGGCTGCGAGAGGCCCGCCCCCAAGCAGGCCGCCCCCGCCGCCCAGTCGGCCCAGCCGATGGCCAAGAAGCTGCGGATCGGGGTTTCCGTCCCCGCGGCGGACCACGGATGGACCGCGGGCGTGGGGTGGTGGGCCAAGGAAGCGATGGAGCTCTACCCGGACGTCGAGTGGCAGTATCAGACGGCAGAGAACGCCGCCGCCCAGACGCAACAGGTCGAGGCGATGGTGACCAAGGGGATCGACGCGCTGGTGATTCTTGCCCACCAGAGCGAGGCGATGACCCCTGTGGCCGAGCGTGTGAAGCAGCGCGGGATCTTCATCGTCAACGTCGATCGCGGGTTCACCAAGCCCGTCGCCGACATTTTCCTTGAGGGCGACAACAAGGCGTTCGGGCGCAAGAGCGCCCAGTTCGTCGCGCAGAAGATGGGCGGGAAGGGCAACCTCGTGATCCTGCAGGGCATCGCGGGGACCACCGTCAACGCCGACCGCGTCGCCGCCGCCATGGAAGTGTTCGCGGGCTTCCCCGACATCAAAGTCCTCGACAGCCAGCCGGCCGATTGGAACCGCGAGAAGGGCCTGAACGTGATGAAGGCACTGCTGACCAAGCACCCCAAGATCGACGCGGTGTGGGCGCAGGACGACGACATCATGATGGGCGCGATCCAGGCGATCAAGGAAGCCGGACGCGACAAGGAGATGTGGATTCTCGGCGGCGCGGGCATGAAGGAAGCCGTCAAGATGGTGATGGACAAGGACCCCATGGTTCCCGCGAACATCACCTACCCGCCGAGCATGGTCGCGATGGGTGTGCATCTCGCCGTCGCGACGCTCCGCGACGGGAAGCAGGCGGAAAAGATGAAGTTCACCCCGCGGCACCTGATGATCGACGTCGACCTGATCACGCCGGAGAATGCGGCCGAGTTCTACTTCCCCGAGTCGGTCTACTAAAGACCAAACGCCACACCCGCCCAGCCCCGAAGCCCCCGGCCCACGTCAGGGGCTTTTTGTTCCGATAACAGCACGAGCGTTCAGAACCTCACCCTGTTAAGGCAGATCGGCCGGGGCAGACCTTGGCTTTTTCTGTCCGGCTGTCGAATCTCTCTGGCATTGGGACGGGCCATGGGTCATCTTTGACCTTGTTGGTTGACCTTCGAGAAGAAAGGGCGTGATCCGTGCGCATGTATGCAGCGATGGCGGCGATGGTTGTGGCGGGGACGGCGTTGGCGGGGCCGGACTGGGTGGAGACCACCGACGCCGGCAGCACCCTCTCCACCGCCCAGGCGGTTCTGGGTGTGGGGCAGCTCAACACGATCAACGGCCGGCTCGGCGGCGCTCGCTCGGGCGAGGACCTTGAGGACATGTACCTCATCCGCGTCACCACGCCCGGCACGTTCAAGTTCGAGTTGCTCAACAGCGAGTTCGACTCGTCGCTCTACCTCTTCAACATCACGCTCGGCAACGAAGCGTTCGGCCTGCTGGGCAACCTCGAGACGATCGACGGCGTCAACGCCGTGCTCACCAGCGTCTCGACCGACGGCACCGGCGCCCAGATCAGCACGCCCGGCATCTACGCTCTGGCAATCACCTCCTCGGGCCGCATCCCGGTGAGCGCGAACGGATCGATCTTCAACTTCACGACACTCGGCGAGACGTCCGGTGCCGACGGCGTGGGCGGCCTGCTCCCGCACATCGGCTGGACTGGCGAGGGCTCCCGCGGCTCGTACACGATGCGGGTCACGGGCACGACGTTCGTCGACGTCCCCGCTCCCGCCGCGGCCGCGCTTCTCGCGGGCGGGCTCATCACGCTGGGCCGCCGTCGTCGCGCCTGATCAGCAATCAACGTGAATCTCAAAGGGGTGTGCGCTCGGCGCACGCCCCTTTTGCGTTGGCGTCCCGCGACCTCCGACGGTCAGCGTCCGTTCATCGCAACCGCGCGGAGGCCAGGGGCATCACCCTCGCAAGGGCGGCCGCATCGTTGATCTCGGTGTACAGCACCACGAGCCGATCCGCGGCCTTGCGGGTGAAGTGCGATGCATCGCCGCGGACGCCCCGAATCTCGGCGAGCGCACGCTCGAGCTCGCCGACCGCTTCGTCCCGCCGACCCATCCGCCGAAGGCAATCGCCGAGTTCGCCGCGGATCGTCGCGACCTGCAGCACCGCGGGCGGATCGACGGCCAGAGCGATCTCGAGCGCCTGGCGAAGGTTGGAGAGCGCATCCTCGCCCATGCCAAGGGCAGACTGAGCGGCACCCAGCGTTGCGAGCGCATCGGCAAAGTCCGGATGCCCGGCCCGACGCTGTTGACGAAGGATCGCAAGGGCGTTCTCGGCAAGCCGCCTCGACTCGGCGGCGTTGCCCAGAGCAAGCTCGGCCTGCGCCACACCCATCATGCTGGAGGCGACGAGGTGGTGCCCGCCCTTGAAAAGCCGTTCGCGGATCGTCATGGCTCGCGTGAAGGTCTCTTTGGCCCCTTGGTAGTCGCCCCGTTCGAGAAGGCAACTCGCGAGGTTCTGCGACGCGGCCGCCGTCCCGCCGTACGAATCGCCGCGGAGCTTGACGATCATGTCCAAGGCCTGTCTGAAGAGCGTCTCGGCCTGGTCGTAGTCCTCCGCCTCGACATAGGTCTTCGCCAGGTTGTTGAGCGACTGCGCGACCTCATCGTGCTCGGGCCCATAGAGCCGTCGGCGCATCTCGATCGCTTCGGTATAGAGCGTCCGCGACTCGTCGAGGCGTCCCATGCGCAGGTAGCACGCCGCCAGATGGGTCAAGCTGGTCGCCACGTCGCGATTGTCGCCCGGGAAGAGCGTCCGTCGCATCCCCAGCGAGCGGGAGTAGAGGCGTTCCGCGTCGGCGTATTGGCCTCGCCACCAGAGCGTGGCGGCGAGGTTGTGCAGGACGTTGGCCAGCTCCGCGTTGGGCGACTTGCTGATCGCGTCTCGCAGTTCGTACGCGCGGGTCAGGTTCGCCACCGCACGGTCATAATTTCCGAGCTTTCGGTAGACCGTTCCGAGAATCTCACGGATCGAGGCCTCAGTCAGATCGGACTCGGGCGGGGACTTGTCAAGACGATCCGTCGCGGTGTCAAGGAACTGCCGGACCGTCGGCTCACCCTGGCGATCCGGATCGACCGACTCGAGCATGCTCGTAAAGAACTGGAGGTTCTGCTGCGCCTCGCGTTCGTTCTTGCGCGACTCATCGAGCGCCAGCTCGGTCTGTTTGGCGTTCTCGTTGGCGCGGTCTCGCTCCTCGATGATCCGGCGCACCAGCAGCGTGGACGTGCCCAGCAGCACCATCGCCGCCGTCGCGATCACCGCCGAGAGCGCCTGGTTCCGCTTGACCCAGCGCCACGAACGACCCGCGGGCCCCACGCGCCTTGCCACGACGGGCATGTCCGCGAGGTACCGGCGGATGTCTTCGGCAAACGCCGCCGCGGTCGGATATCGCCGATCCGGCGCCTTTTCGAGCGCCTTGAGCAGCACGGCGTCCAAATCTCTGCTCAGCTTGGGCTTGTGCGTCGTCGCGGGCTTGGGGTCCTGATCCGAGATTCTCGCCAGGACATCGCGGAGCGACCCGCTATCCACATCGATCGGGAGCTTCCCAGTCACCAGTTCGTACGCGATGACGCCCAGCGAATAGACGTCGCTGCGCACGCTCGCCTGGTCCGCGTTGCCCGACGACTGCTCGGGCGACATGTACGCCACCGTGCCCAGAATCTGCCCCGGCTCGGACATCGTCAGCCCGCGCCGATCAGAATTGTCCTCCACACGCTTGGCAAGCCCGAAATCCAGCAGGTGGGGCTTGCCCTCCTCGTCCACCAGCACGTTGCTGGGCTTCAGGTCGCGGTGCAGCACGCCTCGCTGGTGCGCGTAGTCCACCGCGTCGCAGATCTGCGCCACGATGTCGAGCGTCCGCCGCACGTTGTCCGATCCCGGCGGCACGGCGTAGTCGAGCGACTTGCCCTCGACGTACTCCATCACGTAGAAGTACCGCCCGCGACGCACCCCGGAATCCATGATCGACACGATCGCCGGATGGTGCAGCGCCGCAACCACCTCGACCTCGCGTTCGAACCGCTTTCGGGCGGCCTCGGACCCGACGAACGAGTCGAGCATGAACTTGACCGCGACTCGCCGTCCCGTCGCCTGCTGCACGCCATCGAACACCACGCCCATCCCGCCGCGACCCAGGCGACGCGTCAGCTCGTACCCCTCGATCACCGGGAACGCCGCGTCCGCAACACCCGAGGAGTTGAACGCGTCGGCCATGAACCCGGTCAGACCGTCCGACGGAATACTCCCAGAGCCCCCGATCAGCATCGCCGACATCGGGTCGACCTTGGTCGCCGGACCGGCCGCCGTCACGCGAGTGCCCAGATCATCAGTCGGCCTCGACGGGCGATCGATCGTCGCACGGAAATCCTCGGCGTCCGACGTCTTTGGCGGCTTCCCGGCGGCAACGGCGTCAGACGCGGACGCGGGCACTGGCCGACGCGGCTCGATCACCGTCGGACGCTCGGCATCGACGCCCTCCGCCGGGCGCGGCGGCTGGTTGGGTTGGTCCGGGGATGGAGGTGGTGGCTTCACGGAATGGGAGAGGGGCGTGCATCCGGCGAGGGAAGCACGTCTGAGGAGTGTACCTCAGGGATCCTGCCCAAGAAAGACTGCGCCCCCGGGCGGGGGGCGATGGGCGACGAACGCAACGGCCGTCGGACACGCCGTCAGTTGACGCGATAGTCGATGATGCGGGCAATCTCGTTGCGGAGCTGTCCACGAGGGACAACCTTGTCCACAAATCCGCTCTTGAGCAGGAACTCAGACCTCTGGAAGCCCGGCGGCAGCTCCTGGCGAATGGTCTGCTGAATGACGCGCGGGCCGGCGAAGCCGATGAGTGCGCCGGGCTCGGCGACGATGACATCGCCAAGCATGGCGAACGAGGCCGTCACCCCGCCCGTGGTCGGATCCGTCAGCACGCTGATGAACAGCCCGCCCGCGTCGTCATGCCTCGCAAGCGCGGCCGAGGTCTTGGCCATCTGCATCAGGCTCAGGCCCGATTCCTGCATGCGGGCGCCGCCCGAGCAGCTCACGATGATGACGGGCGAACGTGTCTTGGTCGCGTCCTCGACGGCCCGGGTGATCGTCTCGCCAACCACGCTGCCCATCGAGCCCATCATGAAGGTCAGGTCAAGACAGACGATCATCGCCTCGCGGCCCTTGATGAAGCACCGCCCGGCCTTGATCGCGTCCGTCGCGCCCGTCTTGACCTGCTCGGCCAGCAGACGATCGCGGTACGACTTGAGGTCGCGGAACGACAGCGGATCCGTCGGCGCCAGATTCGTGAACATCTCGACGAACGTCCCCTCGTCGGCGAGCTGCTTCACACGCTCCGAGGCCGAGATCCGGTAATGGTGCTGGCACTCCGGGCAGACGTTCAGGTTCGCCTCAAGGTGCCGGCGATAGATCATCTTCGAGCACCCGGGGCAGCGCAGCCAGAGACCCTCGGGGATCGAGGTCTTGCGAGCCGGCCTGAGTTCCGTCCACGTTCGCGTGGCCTGCGCCATGAGTCCGCTCCTTGCGCACGTTCGTGCGCCCTTCATTCCCCGCACACCCGATCCACACCCAATCCCAACACTCACGAGACATCCGAACGTCGAGCCTCCGTGCCCGCGCCCGGTTCAGAGTCTACCCGCGGCCGGTCAGACCGCCGGCGATGCCCAGAATGCCAAGCCCCACCGCTGTCCCGCTCAGCCACCCCGCCGAGGTCGATGCCCACACTCCCGCGTAGCGATCCAGCCGGTCAAATGCGTCCGGACCGATCTCGCAACGATGCTCCTCGGACTGCGATCCCTTCCCCAGCCAGCACCGGAGCACCCCCACCACGATCGGCCTGGCGACCACCACCACCAGCCCGCCCCCCGAACCGCGTGCCTTGCCCGACCCCTTCATGACCGCCCCCGCCGCCCGCTCACAGACCGCGGTCCACGACTCACCCTCCGGAGGAACCACGGCCGCACCGTCCTGCTCCCACCCGCGGCACGCCTTGGGGCAGCGTCCGAGAAGCTCCTCCCGCCGTGCACCTTCCCACAGGCCCAGGTCCATTTCCGCAAGATCGGGCATCACCCGCACCTTGGCCCCACGCGCCCTGGCGATCACGTCCGCCGCAGACTTTGACGCCCCATCCGGCCCGCACAAGACCACCGCGATCGATTCGCTCGCGAGCCGCTCCGCATGGGCCTTCGCTTTGAGTTCGCCCAACGGCGACAACCCAAGGTCCGCCCGACCTCCCAGCCGGCCTTGCTCATCCCACAGCGTGGGACCCGCCGCCAGCAGCACGACCTCGCCTGTCTTTCCGTCCGCCATCGGGGCTTGCTCGCCGACCCGTGCCCGTGCCGCCCCACCGGAGAGCGGCCCGCACACAGCACGACCCGCGAAAGTCCGAGGGGCTCGCCCCGGGACTTCTCGCGGGAACAGTGTATCCGAAGGGCCCCTGCGAGCAACGGCCGAGAAGCGAGCTTGGGCACACCCGATCATATTCCTATCAAGAAGCGGCGAATCCCGACCACACCGCCCTTTACGAGTGGTCCTTGGGCAACTTGCCCTTTGTGCCGGCGGCGATCAGGCGCTCGGCGTCGGCGGGGCTGATGGAGCCCTCGGCCACGTACGCCGCGATCTCGCGTCTGGACTCTTCCAAAGCTCTGGTCTGGCTCACCTTGCGCCAATTGGAGCAGATGACCGAGACCGTGAGGAAGCCGAAGATGATCATCACGATCATGACGGCCGTCTCGGAATCCTGCATGGCCAACAGATGGAACGGCATGGGGGACCCTCCTTTAGTCGTGTGAACCCGCGCGCACCATGCGTTCACCTTGCTCGGGCGACATCGAGCCCTCGGCGATGTAGGCGGCGATCTCTCGCTTGGTGCGCTCGCGGGCGACGGTCTTGATGACACCAGCCACCGACCGAACGATCACGATGGCCAGCACAAACCCGAGAAACAGCACCCAGCCGAAGTAATCTCCTCTGGCGATCTCGGCCCAGAACCCCTGCGTTTCAGTGATGCCCATGGCGAGTGACCTCCACACCCAATCATTAGGGGGTTCGTTCCCTCGGTTTCATGGCCCACTGAGGAGGGCCCGATGAGCGAGTCTCGACCGGATCTGGCCGACCCGCGGAAGCTCTCGGGGCTCACGCCACCCGAGCAGCGCGTGGTCGGCTGGATCCTGGGGATGTACGCCCGGGGGTGGTTCCCGATGGCGCCCGACGCACAGTCGGACGTGGACTGGGTGCAGCCGCACGAGCGAGCGTTGGTGCCGCTTGGCGTCGGTGAGCTTCATGTTCCACGATCGTTGAGGCAGCGAGCACGGCGTGGCGGCTTTGAGATCCGTGCGGACACCGCCTTCGAGCTCGTCCTGGCGGCGTGCGCCGAGGATCGCCCGGGCGACGACGGCGGTACCTGGATCAACCCGCAGATCCGCGCGTGGTACCCCCTCCTCCACAAGGCCGGGGCAGCCCACAGCGTCGAGGCCTGGATCGGAGACCGGCTTGTCGGCGGGCTGTACGGCGTCTCGATCGGGCGCACGTTCTGCGGCGAGTCGATGTTCTCTCGCCCGCGGGAAGGGGGCACCGACGCGAGCAAGGTCTGCCTGCTGTACCTCATCGCGCACCTTCGACGGCGCGGGTACACGCTGCTCGATTCGCAGCTTGAGAACCCCCACATGGCTCAGTTCGGCGTGGTGCGGATGCCGGCCGAGGAATACGTTCTCGCGATGCAGGCCGGGCTTGGCCCACCTCAATTCGAGCCCTTTCACGCCTCGATCAGCGACATGCCGGAACTCATGCCGAGCCGCGCCAAGGATCACACATGAAGTCTGCCGCTCTTCGACTTTCTGGCTTGTGCGTGGCCGCCGTGTTGATCGCTTTCGGCTCGGCATGCGAGAGCTCGTCGTGGCAGCGTCATCTGTCGCGGGGCCCCGACGCGGCGGCGGCGCTGCCCGAGACCGATGCGGTGCGCATCCGTCAGGTGCCTTGGGAGCGCATCGAGGAAACGCTCGGGACGATCCGCGCGGAAGTGGCGGCGAGCGATGTGCACCCGGACGAATGGCCGGAGGAGCGTCGGCAGGCACAGAAAGCGACATTGCTGCGCGGGCTGCAGATCAGCGAGCCCCCCGAGGGCGTGCTGGTCGTGGGCAGCAGCGAGTTTCGCACGACGAGCAATCCCGGCGATGAGGAGTCGTTGCGGCGGGTGGCCCGGTCGCTGGGCGCCGACACCGTGGTCTGGTCGAGCCGATTGCTCGGCAAGGCCGACAAGGTGATCCAGGAGCCCGTCAGCGGCTGGACAACAGGCACCGTCTGGTCACGTGACGCGGACGGGAAGCTCCGCCCGAGGTCGCAGAACGAGCACACGACCGCCTGGGTGCCGGTGGTCGTCCGGGCGGACGAAACGGGCTACGTCGCGTTTTTCCTTCGAACCCGCGGGTAGACCCCCACTTATCAGCTTTTCCACACGACCCTCTCCGTCGTCTCAGGGGGGCTATCCTGCACGCCCGTCCGTTCTGGACGTGGCGTGTTGACTTCACTCTTTTTGATTGAGGAGGGTTTGTGATGCGTGGCGGCATGGCGGTGTTGATCGCATTGAGTTCGGCGGGTCTCGCCCAGGCGGGCGCCGAGCTGGACCACCGGATCTCTCTGGCGAGCACGATGGCCTTTGATCCGGCGGCCCAGCCCGCGGGCGAAGCAAAGGCCGAGGCCCCCAAGGCCGAGCTCTCGTTCTGGGAAGGATGGAAGCGCAACGTCGACCTCGGGCTCAACGGCTCGGACGGCAACAGCCAGACGCTCAACGTGCGCGTGGCGGTCGGCACAGAGCGCAAGAGCGATCGTCTGGAGACCAAGGCGGGGATCAGCTATGTCGTCGCTCGCGACGACAACCGCACGACCAAGAGCCGTGGCGAGGGCTTCGTCTTCAACAACTGGCTCTTCGGCGCCGACAGCCGCTGGGGCTTGTTCGGCCAGGCGAAGGCCGAGTACGACGAGTTCCAGGCGTGGGACTGGCGTCTGTCCGGCGCGTTCGGTCCGTCGTACATGATCATCAAGGAAGAGAACACGACGCTGCGGGGCCGGGTCGGTGTGGCGTTCAGCTACGAGACGGGCGGCGAGCTGCAGGACGAGAAGGTTTCTCCCGAACTCGACCTGGGTCTTGATTTCGCCCACACGTTCAAGGAAGGGCACAAGCTCTTCGCCAACGCGGACTACTACCCGAGCCTCGACGAGTTCCCGGCGTATCGCGCCGTGGCGCAGGCGGGCTACGAGATCCTGCTGAGCAAGGAGAACAACCTGGTGCTCAAGCTCGGCCTGCAGGACCGCTACGACAGCACCCCGGGCGTGGGCTTCCGCCGCAACGACCTCGAGTACTTCGTGACGCTGTCTTTCAACTTCTAAGGCCGGTCTTTTTCGCGTGAGCATTCGATTGGAACCAACGGCGGCCGCCCGTCGGGCGACCCCGGCACACAAGGAGATCAACCGTGGGACTTCTCGGAGAATTTCGTGACTTTGCGATGCGCGGCAACGTCGTCGACATGGCGGTGGGCGTCATCATCGGCGGCACCTTCGGCAAGATCGTCAGCACGCTCGTCGACAAGGTGATGATGCCCCCGATCGGCTACGCCACCGGCGGCGTCGACTTCAAGGACAAGGTCCTCACGCTCGTCAAGGCGGGCGAGATGGGCGCGACCAAGGACGTCGTGATCGGCTACGGCGAGTTCATCAACACCGTCATCCAGTTTGTCATCGTCGCCTTCTGCCTCTTCATGGTGATCAAGGCCATGAACGCCGCCAAGAACCGCTTCGAGAAGCAGAAGGAGGCCGCCCCGCCCCCGGCCCCGCCGGCCAGCGAGGTCTACCTCAAGGAAATCCGCGACCTGCTCGCCAAGCGCTGAGCCCTCGCGTTCTCTCGATCGTCAAACAAGCCGTGCCCGTCCCTTGCCGGGGGCGGGCCCGCTTTCTTGTTCAACCTCACCGTCGATCGTCCTTCCGCGGGCCCCTTCAGGGCGGCGAAAGATCGACAATCCCGACGTCGATGTACTGCCCGCCCATCGTCTGCTTGCAGTGCACCGCGATCTGCAGCTCGCCGCCGGCCCGAACCAGCTCGGCGGCCTTCTCGCTCATTTCGATCATCCGGTACGACGTGGTGTACCCGCTGAGGCTCGCCGCCAGCTCACCGTTGATGAAGATCTGGGCGTCCTCGTCGTGGTGGACCGAGAGCATCGGGCGGGCCGCCCCCTTGGCGACGCTCACCTTCCGGCGAAGCCAGATCTCGCCCGAGTTCCACTCGGTACCGACACGCGCCCCCGGGGTCTGACGAGTGCCGAAGCCGCCCGCGCCCGATCGCCACGACGAGTCGTTGTAGCCCGCGAGCATCCAGTCCTTGCCGGGCGAGGTGGTCGTCCAGCGCCAGGTCTGGTCGCCGCTCTGCCCGGCACGGGGCACGAGCACCTGGGTCTTGGGCGGCGGGAGGTACAGCCCGGCCGCGGCCGCCTTTGCTCGCGACGGATCGATCTTCCACACCGCCCGGTCGTACGTCAGCCAGCCGTTCACCTCGATCTCGACATCCGTCGTCTGAGTGTACACGGCGGCGGTGAGCCCTTCGGCGATCAACGCGGGCATCTCCTCCAGTTGCTTCACGTACGCGTTCGTCAGCGTCTCCTTCGATGGATAACTGACGTAGCCCCAGTTGTTCTTGGACAACCACGTGTGCCCTTCGATCGGGAGGCCCAGCCCGCCGTACTCACCCAGCACGGCGGCCCGCGACTCCTGCACGGGCGGGGAGGCCGGCCCGGGATAGACGTGGATGTCGAGCACGTCGCCGTTGCCCGTGTCGGTCCAACCGCTCGCGCAGTTCACCAACCGAGACGGATCCCACTGCTTCACGCGGTCGACGAGGTCCTTGGACCAGGCGAGGTCGTTCTGGCCCCACCCTTCGTTCCACGGCACCCACATCACGATCGACGGATGATGCCCAAAGTCATGCACGATCTCGCGTGCTTCGTTCTCGAAATTGGCCTTCCACTCGCCGGTGAGCGGCGGGTTGCCGTGCGGGTTCTCGCCCTTGCCGTCGTGAAAGAACGGGCTCGGCACGTCCTGCCACACCATCACGCCCATGGTGTCGCACAGGTGATAGAAGCGCTCGGACTCGACCTTCACGTGCTTGCGCAGCATGTTGCCGCCCATGTCCTTCACGGCCTGGATGTCGAACTTCATCGCGGCTTCGTTGGGCGGGGTGTACAGGCCATCGGGCCAGAAGCCCTGATCGAGCGGCCCGAACTGGAAGACGGGCTTCCCGTTGAGCATGAGCCTGGGGACGCCCGCCCCGTCCTTGGCGACGCGGATATCGCGGAATCCGACGTACGAATCAACGCGATCGACCACTTTGTCCCCGCGTCGGAGCGTCAGCCTGACGGGGTAGAGCTTCGGCGTGTCGGGCGACCAAGGGGTGATCCCCGCGACGCGCAGCGCGGGCGCCAGCCGAAGCCCCGCCAACGCGGTAAGCCCGTCGATGCTCACGGACGCCTTGGCGTCGCTTCCTTCGAGCAGCGTGAGTTCGAAGGAAAGCCCTTCGGCGTTGCCGACGATCCCGATGTCGCTGCGCAGGTCACCCGTGCCCTCCGCGCCGGGCTCGCCCCGGAGCATCACGCGGCCGATGTGCGTCGCGGGCACCGGCTCGAGCCAGACAGTCTGCCAGATGCCCGTGGAGGGCGTGTACCAGATCCCGTGGGGCTTGCTCCACTGCTTCCCGCGGGGTTGCCCGCCCGCGTCCGTCGGGTCGCGGACTTCGACGACGAGCGTATTGAAGCCCGCGACCAAGGCATCGGTGACATCGAAGGTAAAGGGGTCGTAGCCTCCCTTGTGCTCGCCGACGGTGCGGCCGTTCACCGAGACCTTGGCGTGCCAGTCCACCGCGCCGAAGTGAAGCAGCACGCGCTGGCCGTCATTCTTCCAATCGGCGGGCACGGTGAAGGTCCGCCGATACCAGAGCGTGTCCTCCGGGCCGACACGAGCACCGACGCCCGAAAGCGACGATTCGATGGGGAACGGGACGAGAATGGGGCTCCAAGCTCCTGACTCGGGCGCGGCGCCGCCACCTCGCACCACCGCGTGAGACCACAGCCCGTTGAGATTCTGCCAACGCTCGCGCACACGGGTCGGCCTTGGATACTCGGGCCAGGGCGTGGACGGGTTCACCTCGGCGGCCCAGCGCGTGCGCAGCGCGACGGGGGCCGGCGTCCACGCGGTGGGCTGAGCGGTCGGCTGAGGCTGCGATGCGACGATCGCGACGAGTGACCATGCGAGCATGAGAACCTCCTGAGATCGAGAGGGCAGCCTACCTCAGGTCGCGGCGTGCGTGGCCGCCTGACGGACCACCACAACCCGTCCGCCCAATCGGGCGCTGGGTTCATCGGAGAAGAGAAGCCGATCCGCCGCACCCGCGACCAGACCAAGCCAACGCCGCTGCGGTGCGGGCACGACGCTCACACGGTCGATCCGCCCGAGAAGCGAATGCGCCTTGACGCCATCGGCAAGGCGTTGCAGCGCGAGCGGGTGCAACAAGGGCAAGTGCCCGGTGACGACGACGTGACGCAGCCCGACGAGATTCACAGCGCCGACGACCACGGACGCGGCCGCGTCGATCGCCTCGCCAAGCCACGCGGGCAGGTCCGCCGATGCCGCCAGCTTCTTCTCCATGTCCGCCCACTTGGCACGTGGGGAACGTGCTGCTTCACGGAAGCTCTGCAGAAGCCCCTCGCGGTTCACGAGCGTTTCGACGCACCCGATCGCCCCGCACCCGCACCGCCTCGTGTTCCCGTGCACCGGCGTGTGCCCGATCTCGCCCGAGATCGGCAGCGGCGACTCCATCAGCGATCCCTGCGCCATGATCGCACCGCCCATTCCGTCCGTGAACTCAAGCAGCAGGAAGCTCTCGGGCGCGCCCCCGGCGGCCTGATGCCCCAGCGCCAGCGCCCGAACCTCCTGCACCGCGCACACCGGCAGATCGAGCACCCGCCCAAGGTCCGCCAGAAGCCGTGTCCCCTCCGCCCAGTGCATGTTGGGTGACAAGAGCAGTTCGCCGTTGCGCGAATCGAGAATCCCCGGGACGCTCACGAGCAGCCCGCGGGCCGAGGTCAGCGGAAGCTGCGTCGCCGCCGTTCGGATCGCCTCGACCGCCGCCCCAATCTCGCTGGGCATCTCAACCGACAGCACCCCATCCGACGCCGCGCTGGCCGGCACCACGGCCCCACCGACCGTGAGCGCCGCCACCCGCGACGTTCGCACGCCGAGCTCCACCCCGATGAACGTCGGTGGCGACGCGAGCGCCACCAGCCGCGGAGGCCTCCCCAGCGCGGGGCCCTCCCCCTGCCCGCGACCCCAGACCGGCCCCGCCGGCTGCCCCGCCCGGCTCGGCGAGCCCACCTCCTCGGCGATCCCGGCCGCGATCAGATCGTCCACGACCTTCCCCACCGTCACCGCGGAGATGCCTGTCTCCCGCGCCAAATCCGCCCTTGAACAGGGTGCGGACCGGAGCAGGGCTCGGTAAGTACGACGCGTGTTGGCCAGGCGGAGGTCGGAAGGGTGGTGGTACATCGCAAATGTACTATATGAACTCTCAACACACAAAGAAAGGCGACTTTCACCCACCTTTTTCGGCGGACTGCATCATCCACGCCACGATCCGCTCGGTGTCTTCCAGGGTCGGCACCGCCAGATCAGCGCCCGACTCCAGCAAGGCCTCGACGCTGTACTGGCCCGTACCCACTCCCAGACTTCGCAGGCCGTGCGCACGAGCGCACGCGACATCGTGCGGCGTGTCGCCGATGACCACCACGTTCCACCCGTCGCGATGCCGACCGAGACGCTCCTGAGCCAATCGGATCCCAACGGGGGGCAGATGGTCCCGCCGCGGAGGATGGTGCGGCGAGGCGTCTCCCCAGACCCGCACGGTGAAGCGCTCGGGCGAAAGCCCCGACGCTTCGAGCTTGATCCGCCCGGTTTCCTCGTAGTTTCCGGTGAGAAGCGCCAGAATCGCCTCGGGCTCGGCGGCGAGTCGTTCGATCAGGGTGGGAACACCCGGGCAGGTCCGGGCGGCCTGTCGTTCGGTCAGAATTCGCGGCAAATGGCGGCGGTAACCGTTCCTGAGAGCAGCACGCCGGTCCTCGGTCACCTCCAGCCCATTAGTGACCAGCAGATCATCGATGATCAGCGGATCGAGGCGTCCGGCGTACTCGACCCTGCGGCCGCTGAACCCGGGGCCGAAAAGCTCGACCCCGGCTGCCTCCATGGCGTGGATCCCCGCGCCACCGGTCGTCAGGAGCGTCCCGTCGATGTCAAAGAGGAGCAGCATGGCCGGAGGGTACGGCCCGAAAAGGCCGGTCTTCGCGTGGGGCTGATGAAACCGGCGTGCATGATCGGACGATGTATGCCATAATGACGTGGTCCCGCGAGGGCGGGACGTGTGCCGAGTGTCCGGCAGGACCCAGGCACGGTTGCATGGACCGCAAGGCCCGTTCAAAGCGACCGCCGACCCCACCCGAGGACTCTCATTCCGAGTGCGGGGATTGCGACGCCTTCGGCGAAGCCGCCGCCCTCAGCCCCGGACTCTCCGCCAAGGTGCTGGTTCTGAACAAGCTGTACGTCGCGGTTCGCGTGGTCTCGGCGCGTCGTGCGTTCGGGCTTCTGTGCCGAGAAATCGCGGAAGTGGTCCACGTGGAGCAGAGTTCCGACGGCCCGCAGTACCACATGTACGACTTTGAGACCTGGGCCGACGTCTCCGCGGCTCGGGATCGCTTCGCGTCCGACGGGCACGACTGGATCCGTACGATGCGCTTCGAGATCGCCGTGCCCAAGATCATCCGTCTCGTGGGGTACGACCGTCTGCCCGCTCAGGTCGTGAAGCTCAACCGCCGGAACCTCTTCGCGCGTGACCGCAATTCGTGCCAGTATTGCGGGCATCACTTCCCGACGGCCGACCTGTCGATCGACCACGTCGTCCCGCGCATGGCCGGCGGGGGTGACACGTGGGACAACCTCGTCTGCGCCTGCATCCGCTGCAATGCCCGAAAGGGCGGTCGAACCCCGGAGCAGGCCGGCATGAAGCTCATCCGCAAGCCCGAACGACCGAAGCGCAACCCGCTCATCTCGCTCAGGCTCGGGCACGAGAAGTACGCGAGCTGGAGACAGTTCCTCGATTCGGCCTACTGGTCGGTTGAACTGCGTTGAGCAAAGGCCGCGAGCCGGTGTTTACTTCTTCCCGATGATCGCGTCGTACCGCTTGGCCGCCGCGAAGTCCTTCTCGGTTAGCCCGCCCGCGTCGTGCGTGCTCAGGCTGAGCGTGACCTTGTTGTAGCGGATCAGGATGTCGGGGTGGTGCTGGTCCTGCTCGGCGAGCAACGCGACCTGCTGCACGAACGACATCGACTCGACGAAGTTCGCGAACTGGTACGTCCGCTGGATCTGGTCCCCGCTCGCGCCCCATTCGGGCAGTTCCGCCAAACCCCGATCAACCTCGGCGTCGCTCAGGCGGTTGGGAACCCCGGGCTTGCGGGCCGACACACCGGCGTGCTTTGCGGTCTTTGCCATCGCGACGGCTCCACAACAGGCTCTTGCGCGCTCCCCGCGCCTCCCCCGAGTGTACCGTTGCCCGGCGATGCACGATCCCTCACCAAGTTTACGACCACTAACCACCCGCCTCGCCCCGTCTCCCACGGGCGCACTGCATCTCGGCAACGCCCGGACCTTCCTCATCACCTGGGCGCTCGCCAGAGCAAGCGGCTGGCGGATCGTGCTCCGCATCGAGGACCTCGATACGCCCCGCGTCAAGCCCGAGACCATCGCCGACACGATCGACACCCTCGCCTGGCTCGGGATGGATTGGGACGACGGGCCGATCATCCAGTCGGCCGAACTGGCTCGCTTCATCGACGCGATGCGATGCCTCGCCGCACGCGGGCTCGCGTACCCCTCGCCCCACACGCGCGGCGAGCTCGAAGCCGGAGCCTCGCTCAGCGCACCGCAGGAAGGCGTGAACGAGCCCGTCTTCCCGAGAGAATGGCGCCCCGCACCGGGGCCGCGACACTTCGACGTATCGCAGGGAGAGAACTGGCGGCTTGCGCTGCCCGACGATTCGTCCGTCACGTTCCACGACCTTTTCTGCGGCCCGATCACCCGCGATGTCGCCCGCTCCGTGGGCGACTTTGTCATCTGGACCAAGCGAGGCCATCCGGCGTACCAGCTCGCGGTTGTCGTCGACGACGACGCGCAGGGGGTCACTCACGTCGTGCGCGGCGACGACCTGCTCGATTCCGCCGCCAGGCAACTGCTGCTGATGAGGGCTTTGGGCATCGCTCGCGAGCCGGAGTATGCGCACGTGCCGCTCGTCCGCGGAGAGGACGGACGCAGGCTCGCCAAACGCCACGGCGACACGCGGGTCCGCGCCTATCGATCTCGCGGCGTTCGGCCCCAGCGCGTGGTCGGGCTTGTCGCGTGGTGGTGCGGGATCACGCCCGACCGCCGCGAGATGGACGCCCAGGAGTTCCGCGATCGCCTCGACCTCGGTACGATTCCCAGAGACGCGGTGACGTTCACACGGGAGGATGACGCATGGCTCTGCGGCACATGAACAAGGCGGGGGTTTCGGCGGTTCTGCTCAGGGCGCTCTGCGCGAGCACCTTCGCGTGCACGGCGATGCTGGTGGGCGCCTGCGACGAAGTCGGAGCCGCCGACCCCAAGAAGCAGAAGGAACCCCCCAAGGACACGAAGGTGACCATCGGCGGCAAGTCCTTCACGCTCGAACTGGCATTGGACGACAAGACGCGGTTCCAGGGGCTTTCCGGACGCACCGAGATCAAGCCCGACGAGGGCATGCTGTTCATCTTTCCACGGGCCGAGGAGCGGTACTTCGTGATGCGCGACTGCCCGGTGGACATCGACATCATCTTCCTTGACGGGGTGATGAAGATCACCGCGATGCACGAGATGAAGCCCGAAGACCCGCGCAAGGACGATGAGAAGCAGCTCGAGTCGGCCCCCGGTATCCCGGAATGGGCACGCACCAACCGCAAGTATGAAGAACGCCTGAAGCGGTACTACAGCAAGTTCGCGTCGCAGTACGTGATCGAGCTCAAGGGCGGGACGATGAAGGGGCTGGGGCTCAAGGAAGGACAGAAGATCGAACTGGACCCCGCGCTGAAGAAGTGGGTGCGGTAGGCCGATGACCCAGAACCGGCGTCGACCTTCGGCGCGGCGAGGGTTATCGCGCCATGAGTTCAGGATCCCTGATTGTGATCGGGCACGAGCCCGCCTGCCCGCTCGCCGCGGAGGTCGCGTGCCAGGTCATCGCGGCCTGGCCGGATGATTCGCCGCCCGCGCTGACCACCATCGAAGCCATCACCACGCCGGGCGTCGCGCTCCTGGTCGCACGGGGCGAGGATTTACTGAGCACCCTGCGTCCGATCATTCACAGGCTCGCCGATCGGCATATCGCGGCCGTCATTCTCTGCGATGAGCCGGCGTCGTGGAAGGCCCGTCTCGGGCGTGACGGGGTCTTCGTCCGTGCTCGTCGCTCGCCCGTCCAGGCGACTGCCGCGGTCCTTGCGACGCTGCTCGCCCGCCAGACGGAGATCGACGAACTGGCAGGCGAACTGGCGGTGGCCAAGGCGGCCCAGGGTGGGCTCTGCGGCGAGATGGACCGCCTGCACGATGAACTCAACCTCGCGTCGCGGGTGCAGCGCCAGTTCATCCCGCGGAAGATGCCCGAAGTCCGCGGGCTGGAGTTCGCGTCGATTTTCAGGCCCGCGGGGTATGTCTCGGGCGACATCTTCGACCTGCGCCAGGCCGACGACGACGTGTGGTCGTTCTTCCTTGCCGATGTCGTTGGGCATGGCGTGCCGGCGGCTCTGCTCACGATGGTCGTGTCGCGCAGCGTGGTCTGCCGCGAGCGTGTCGGCTTGTCCTGGCGGCCGGTGCCGCCCGCCGAGGTGCTCGCACGACTCAACGAGGAACTCTGCCGCCAGCCCGAAGGCCCCCAGCGCTTCGCCACCGCGGTCTACGGGCTGGTCGACGCACGCACGGGAATGGTCCGTCTCGCCGGGGCCGGCCACCCCCCACCGCTGCTGATGACCCCCGGTCGCGAGACCCGCAAGCTCGAGACCGAGGGACCGCTGCTGGGTGTCTTCGACGGCGCGACGTTCGATGAGGTCTCCGTCGAGATGACGCTGGGCTCGACGCTGCTGCTCTACTCCGACGGCTTCGAGCTGGCGTTCCCCAACGGAGCCACGCGCAGCGAGATTCTCAGGCCCACCACGCGTTATCTGGACCACTTGGGCGAGCTGGCGTGCGCCGATGGGTCCCCGGGCGTGCTGACCGCGTCGATGCGCAGGCTTGATGAGGTGCTCGACCGCCAGGCGGGCTCGCTTCACCGGCCGGATGACGTGACGGCTGTGGGGATCGCGCGGGTCCGCGCCGAGGTTCTCAGGGCCGAGAACGCCGCCGCCGCCTGAAGGGGCTCGCGTGCGGGCGTCACAGTCGGTTCACCCGGCACAACGAACTTTCGCCGGGACCAAAGTCGTGGCCAAGTCGGCCCGATGTATCGCAAGGTCGGGGTGGCCGGCACTCTAGCCGCCCACCGACGGAGGGGACCGCATGCGAAAGTGTGCGGGACCGATTCGGCTCGGAGATCCAACCGGCGAGGGGCCGGGGTCTGGATCTCGGGTGGTTGCCCGAACACCGAGCCCGAGGGTTGAGGCCCGCACCCAAGGGCCGGAGTTCAAGGAGCATGTTCATGCGTAAGCAGGTTCGTAAGGCGTTCACGCTGGTTGAAATTCTGATCGTCGTCGTCATCCTGGGCATCCTCGCCGCCATCGTGGTGCCGCAGTTCACCAACGCGACCCAGGACGCTCAGGCGGGCAACATCAAGGCTCAGCTCGACACGCTGAATAACCAGATCGAGTTGTTCCGCGCCCGTCAGAACGCCTACCCCGACCTCGCCACGAACTGGGACGAGCTCGTGGACGGCGGGTACATCAAGGCCGCCCCGCGGAACCCCTTCAACGGCGCCACGTCGGTGGGCTCGGCCGCGACGGACGGCTGGCACCTCGTCGACACGAACAGCGACGGCCAGTGGGACACGCTGGGCGCGACGAACTTCGACGAGTCGACCGGCCTCATGACGCCGGGCACGGTCTGATGCAAAGGCTCACGCCGTTCACGGACGAATGGCATGCCTGATTCATACCGGCCGATCCTCTCGCAGGGATCGGCCGGCTTTGTTCCCCAAGGCCGCTCGCGAGGACCCCGCATGCGCAAGGCATTTACGCTCGTCGAGATCCTGATCGTGGTGGTGATCCTGGGCATCCTTGCCGGCGTCGTCGTCCCGCAGTTCTCTCAGGCCACCAGCCAGGCCAAGGAAGTCGCCACCCTCGAGCACGTCACGCGCCTCCGCAGGGCACTGGCCGTCTACTACGTCCGCAACAACTCCGCATTCCCAGCCATCACCGCGGGCAACGGCAGTTGGGGCGAGCTCATCTCCGCCGGCTACCTCAAGGGCAGCATCCCCACCAATGACTGGGTCGGCGGGCCCAACGCCCGCAACATCATCATCCGCGACAGCGCCGACACCACCTACCACATGAACTACGGGTGGATCTATGACCCCAACACCGGGAACGTCTGGGCCGCCGGCTTCGACGCGCAGGACATCGCCATCCCCAGGCCCTGAACAGACAAGCGCCGTTATCCGCGGAACAACCCTCAAGGTCCGCCCCGCGACGGTCGATCGGAGACACATGGAACCCACCACCAACGCCGCTCCGAACGCCCCCGCGCATCACGCGTCTCGCACCTATCTCAACGTGGTGCTCACCGCGATCGCGCTGCTCCTGGCGGTCCACGCCATCAAGCCCGAGGGGTCGTGGGGTTCGCCCGCGATGGCCCAGCCCGGCGACACCCGCGAGGAGCCCGCCAACGAGCGGATCAGCGCCGCCGAACAGCGCAAGCAGATCATCGCCGAGCTCCGCACGCTCGGCCGAAAGCTCGACAAGGTCGACGGGATGCTGACCAAAGGGATCAAGGTCAGCGAGATGCCCGAGTTGAAGTTGCCGTCCGATCTTCGCGACGCGATCAAGTCCGCCCGCGCGGACCGCGACGCGAAGTAAGCATCCCAGGGGAGGCAGGGTTGTGTTCCGCTCCGCCCGCCGAAGGGCCTACACGCTGATCGAGGTGCTGGTCGTCGTGACCGTCCTCGGGATCGCCGCATCGCTTGTCATTCCATCGATGGGCAGCGCCAACGCCCTGCGCGTGCAGGCCGCCGTGCGCTCCGTCATCGCCGACGTGACTTTCGCCCAGTCCGACGCGCTCGCCTTCCAGCAGGGCCGCGCGATCATCTTCGACCTTGACAACAACCGCTTCCAGGTCGTTCAGGTGCGCGGGTCCAACATCGACCCCAGCACCGACCTCATCTACGAGACCCGCATCACCGGAAGCACCTTCGGCGATTCCCGCCTCGACGCCGCCTCGCTCGCCGGCTCCAACGGCCGAACCCTCATCTTCGACGAGATGGGCGCCCCCGTCACCACACCCGGGGGAACCACCCCCGCCAGCAACGGCACCATCCGAATTGTCGGCTCCGGACAGGCATTCATCCTCACCATCGAGGGGTACACAGGCCGAGTCTCTGTTGCTCGCGACACTGGTGGCGGCGGCGGCGGCTCCGAGGGCACGGGCGAGGAGGGCACGGGCGAGTAGCGTGCTCACCAGCCGCACACCCCGCGTTCACCCAGACAGGACGCATCATGCCGACAAACCCACGCTGGACCATCCTGACCTTCTTCAAACGCTTCCGCGGGCCCGCGGTCGCGTTCACCTGCGCGCTGACGATCCTCATCTGGATGAAGCTCCGCCTGACCACGGGCGTGCCCCGCTCCGTCTACGCGGTGCCTGAAGCGGGTCACTCTCCCGGTCCATCGAAGGCTCCGCCCCGCCCTGGCGAACCCGAGGCGATCGCTCAGCCCAAGGCCGGGCCCGAGGCCACGCCCGGCGCGGACGCGCTCTCGCCCCGATAACGGCACTGACTCCCGATCACGCACGCTGCCCACGCCCGCGCCGCCGCGGGCGTCTTCGTTTATCGGGCAGCGCGGCATCAGCGAGAAACCGACGATCGACGCGGCACGGCCCGATCCCGCGAAAGTCACGCCCGATTCGGCTCGACATAGGAAGAGACGACTCCCCCGGCACGCGTCTCGGGTGGTCGTCGGCATGCGGGGCGTGTGACGCGAGGGGCGCCACCCCGCAACCCGCACACGAGGTAAAGACATGAACCGTACCAACTCGGGTCCGACTCCCATCCGCACCATCACGAACCGCTCGGCGGCTGTGCTGCTCGCACACCTCGCCGGCGCCAGCGTGGGCCTCGCTCAGAACGACGCCCCGCCTTCCGTCGGGCTCGCGGGCTTCAACCCCGGCCCCTCGTCGGAACGTGATCCGTCCGAGTTCGCCGCCGACCGCGCCGTGCACCAGTCCCAGCCCGGCCGCGACCCCATGCGCAAGGGCAACGCGAAGATGGACATCAAGGTCGACAGCAACCAGCTCGTCGACCTGACCGTCAAGGACGAAGACCTCGCCAACGTCCTCGAGATGCTCTCCATCCAGAGCCAGCGCAACATCATCGCCTCCAAGGACGTCTCCGCCAGCGTGACGGCGAACTTCTACGGCGTGACGTTCTACCAGGCCCTCGACGCCATCCTCCACGCCAACGGGTTCGGCTATGTCGAGAAGGACAACTTCATCTACGTCTACACCGCCGAGCAGCTCAAGGCGATCATGGACGCCCAGCGCGTCCGCATGTCCAAGGTCGTCCGCCTCAACTACATCAACGCCATCGACGCCGCCGAGTTCGTCAAGGCCGCACTCTCCGACGGCGGTCAGATCAAGACCCCCGGCAAGACGGCCCCCTTCCCCGGCAAGAGCGACGTCCCCTACGGCTCCGACGAGTACTCCAACGACGCCATCCTCGTCATCACCGACTACGAAGAGAACATCAAGGCGATCGAGGAGCTGCTCCAGCAGATCGACACCCGCCCCGCGCAGGTGCTCGTCGAGGCCACCATCCTCCAGGCCTCGCTCAACGAGGCCAACGCCTTCGGCGTCGACTTCGCGCTCATCGCCGACGCCAACTTCAATGACTTTGTCGGGATCGGCGGCCCGCTCAAGACGGTCGACGGCCTGGCGGCGAACAACTCCGAGAAGCTCTCGGGTGCCTCGTCGGGCGACACCCCCGCCGCCGCCGGCGACGGCCGCGCGGGCGGCATCGTCTCCAACCCCGGCAACATCAACGGCCCGGCCACGCTGAAGATGGGCTTCATCTGGAACGACGTTTCCGCCTTCATCCGCGTCCTCGACGAAGTCACCGACACCACCATCCTCTCCAACCCCAAGATCATGGCCCTCAACCGCCAGCCCGCACGCGTCCTGGTCGGTCAGCGCGTCGGCTACCTCAACACCACCTCCACCGACACCGCGACCACCCAGACCGTCGAGTTCCTCGACACTGGTACCCAGCTCCACTTCAGGCCTTTCGTCTCCGAAGACCGCCTGATCCGCATGGAGCTCAAGCCTCAGGTCTCCACCGCCGTCGTCCGCGACGTCAAGAACTCCTCGGGCGCGGTCGTCACCGTCCCCGACGAGATCACCAACGAACTGACGACCAACGTCATTGTCGGCGACGGGCAGACCGTTGTGCTGGGCGGGCTCTTCCGCGACAAGACCCAGACCACCCGCCGCCAGGTGCCCTTCTTCGGCGACATCCCGATCCTGGGCGAAGCCTTCCGCGGGCACGATAACTCCGTCGAACGCAACGAGATCATCTTCCTGATCACGCCCTCGATCGTCAACGATCAGGCCATGATCGCCGCCGGAAAGCGCGGCAGCGAGATGATCGACAAGGTCCGCACCGGTTCCCGCGAGCAGTTGCTCCCCTTCAGCCGCGAACGCCGCAGCACCGAGCTGCTCGTCGAGGCCGAGCGTCTGGCCAAGGTCGGCGACACCCAGAAGGCCATCTGGAAGCTCGAGCAGAGCCTCACGATGAACCCGATCCAGCCCGACGCTTTGCGTCTGAAGGAGCGGCTCACCGGCGAGAAGACGACCTGGCCTCACCGCTCGATGCTCGAAGACATCATGCGTCGCGAGCAGGGCCTCCCCCAGGCCGACGCCTTCGAGTTCGAGAACGTCGAGCAGAACGCGACGAACGCCCAGACGGCGACCTCTACCGACCTGAGCACGGCCCAGAAGTCCATCGCCGCCGAGGCCGCCGCCTCTTCGACCACCACCACGAGCACCTTCACCGCCGCCGAGACCACGGCCCAGGGCGTGACGGACGCGGCGACCGTGAGCACCACGCAAGCCGCCCCGACCGACACGACCACCGGCGAGTTCGGCACCGTCCAGAACGTTGAGGCGGCCGACATGAACCAGGACCTGAGCCAGGTGCAGGTCATCACGCCCGCCGTCAACGAGCAGCCCGAGGCCAACCACGCCCCGAGCGAGCCCGTCGCGACGACCGAGAACAACACGACCACGGCACCGGCCGAGCTGCCCAAGGCCCGCCGCAGCGTGCGATTCCTCGGCTGGGCGAGCTGGTTCCCGTTCTTCGGACCTTCCCAGGCCCCGGTCGCGACCGTGCCGACGGACGAGGTCCAAACTGAACCCACCGGCTTGACCGAGCCGACCAACAGCAAGTGATCCGCCCGGCCCGGATGGAAACGTCCGGGCCGCGGGCTTTGGGGCGCCGCTCCACGCGAGCACGCCACCCCGGGAGAAAGCACATGACCAAGAGCCGATTCGCCCCCCTGTCCCGTTGCATCGCCCTCGCCCTGGTTCTCGGGCTCGGCGGGTGCGGCGGGCACGGGAAGTACACCGAGGAGCACTCCAACGCCGCCAAGGAGAAGCTCGCGGCGATGAAGTCCGCCCTTGAGTACCAGACCGCCAACGGCGACTTCCTCGCGGGCGATCTGCCCAAGGCCCTCAAGGTCGTCGACCGTTCCATCGCCCTCAACGACAAGGTCGCCAAGAGTCACACCCTCCGCGGGCGCATCCTCGCCGAGATGGGCAACCTCGACGAGGCCATGACCAGCCTTGAAACCGCGCTGACCATCGATCCCGAGTTCACCGACGCGCTCTTCTATCAGGGCGTCGTCAACGAGCGGCTCGAACGCCGCGAGCAGGCGCTGGCCTCCTTCACCAAAGCCTCCACGCTCGACCCCGCCAGCGCCCAGTACGCCGTCGCCTCCGCGGAGGTCATGATCGATCTGAAGCGATACGACGAGGCCCGCACGTTCCTCGAATCGCGAGGCCCGCAGCTCCTCAACAACGCCGCCGTCAAGCAGACGCTCGGGCACATCGCGATGATCCAGGACCGCCAGCAGGACGCCGCGACCCTCTTCAACGAAGCACGCCTCCTCTCGCCCAACGACCACGGCATCCTCGAGGACCTCGTCCGCGCCCAGGTCGCCCTCGGGCAGTTTGCCCAGGCCGAGGTCAACCTCCAGAAACTCCTCTCCGACAAGGACTACACCGGCCGCCGAGACCTCATGCACACCCGGGCCAAGTGCCTCGTGCAGCTCGAAAGGCTCGTCGACGCCCGCGAGATTCTGATCAAGCTCGCCAACGACCCGGCCGGCTCGGCCGATGCCGACGTCTGGAACGATCTCGGGCACGTCTCGTTCATGATCAACGACATGAACCGCGTCCGCCTCGCCGCGTCCAAGCTCCAGGCGATCGCCCCCAGGCAGCCCGAGGGCTTCGTTCTCAAAGCTCTGTGGGAACGCCGCCGCGGCGACACCCGCGCCGCCAAGGACAGCGTCACCCGCGCCATCGCGCTCAAGCCCACCGCCGACTCCTGGCTCCTGCTCGCCATGATCCAGCGTGACCTCGGCGAAACCCAGGGCGCGAACGCCTCGATCGCACAGGCCCTCGCGCTCGACCCCAACAACATCACCGCCCGGCAGATGAGCGCAACCGCCACCGCCACGGTCGACGCCGAGCGCTGATCTCACCCATCTACGCCGCTCTCACGACCGCCGATGCAGCGCTCCACGCGCCGCCTCGGCGGTCAGCGTTTCCAGGTGCGCCACCAACTCCCGCTTCACCGCGCCCATCTCCGGGCAGCCCGCGCCGAGAAGCCGCTCCATGCTCGTCACCGGACGCCCCGCAAGCCCGCACGGCACGATCAGCCCGAAGTGCTCCATCCGTGGCGACACATTGATCGATAGCCCGTGCATCGACGCCCACCGGCGCACGCGCACGCCCATCGCCGCGACTTTCGCCGCCGCCGGGCCCTCCCCGACCCACACGCCCGTCGCCGTCGCATCCCGCGATCCCGCGATCCCGAACGCCGCCAGCGTCCGGATCACCGCTTCCTCCAGCAGCCTCATGTAGTCGTGCAGCCCGAGCCCCAGCAGGTTCAAGTCCAGGATGGGGTACGCCACCAGTTGCCCGGGCCCGTGGTACGTCACATCCCCGCCGCGGTCCGTCTGCTCCACCGACACCCCGGCCCGCGCCAGCATCTCGGGCGTCGCCAAAAGGTGCGACGCCGCCCCGGGCCGACGGCTCACCGTCACCACCGCGTCGTGCTCCACCAGCAGCAGCGTTCCCACGCGCGCCCGCCCCGCATCCCGATCCGCCAGAACCCCCTCCAGCTCCGCCACCTGCCGCGCATACGCGTCCGCGTACGTCATCCGCCCAAGGTCGATCACCGGCAGGTCGTTCACGACCGATCGTACCCCGACCCCTCCCCCCCGACCCTACCATCCGGACCATGCCCAAAGTCCATCCCACCGCCGACGTGCACCCCAGCGCCATCCTCGCCGACGACGTCGAAATCGGCCCCGGTTGCGTCATCGGCGCCAACGTCCGCCTCGACGCCGGCGTCAAGGTCCTCGCCCACGCCTTCCTCGCCGGGCCTCTCCACGTCGGCGAAGCCACCATCATCTACCCCAACGTTTCCCTCGGCACGCCCCCGCAGGACTTCAAGTTCACCCTCGGCATGCCCACCGCAGGCGTCCGCATCGGCAAAGGGTGCCTCCTCCGCGAGTCCGTCACCGTTCACGCCGCCACCAAGCCCGACATCCCAACCACCATCGGCGACCGCGTCCTCATGATGGTCGGCTCCCACGCCGGGCACGACGCCACCGTCGGCAACGATGTCATCCTCGCCAACAACGCCGCTCTCGCCGGACACTCTTCCGTCGGCGACCGCGCCAACATCTCCGCCGGGTGCATGGTCCACCAGTTCAACCGCATCGGACGCCTCGCCTTCCTCTCCGGCGGCTCCGCCGTCTCCACCGACGTCCCGCCCTTCTGCGTCGCCTGGGGCCGCAACCGCCTCCACGGCGTCAACCTCGTCGGCATGCGGCGCTCCGGCATCCCGCGCGAGCACATCACCAAGGTCCGCTGGGCCTTCAACAAAGTCCTCCGTCCCAGCAGCACACGCCCCGAGATGGTCGCCACGCTCACCGAACTCTCGCACGACTGCCCGCCCGTTCAGGAACTCCTCCAGTTCGTCGTCGAGTGCAAGCGCGTCATCTGCCCGGGCATCGGCCGCCCCAGCCGCGAGCTCGTCGCCCTCTACCGCGCCATCAAACGCGGCACCCTCGACACCGACCTCCCCCCCGAGGACGACATCGGGTGACCCCCGGGCTCTTTGATCACCTCGAACCCAAGCCCTCGCCGCCGGCGGGCGTGACCGCCGCGTCTCTCTGCGTGCTGGGCAGCAGTTCCTCCGGCAATTGCTCCGCCATCGTGCTCCCCGCCGGGATCCTCCTGATCGACTGCGGCTTCTCCCGCCGCCGCACCCGCACGCTCCTCGACGCCGCGGGTCTCGCCGACGCGCCCATCCTCGCCGTCGTCCTCACCCACCTCGACACCGACCACGCCAACCCCTCCTTCCTCGCCTCACTCCCCGACGACACCCCCGTCTTCATGCACGCCCGACACCTCGGCCGCGCCGAACGCGAAGGACTCCTCCACCACCGCACCGAGCCCTTCCGCGACGACTTCTCGCCCGCCCCGGGCGTCCACGTCCGCTCGATCCTCGTCGCCCACGACAGCCTCGGCGCCGCCGCCTTCCGCGTCCACTTCGACGACGGCCGCGGCGACCTCGGCTACGCCACCGACCTCGGCCGACCCACCGCCGAACTCGCCGATCACCTCCGCGGCGTGGGCACCCTCGCCCTCGAGTGCAACTACTGCCCTCACCTCGAACTGGCCTCCAACCGACCCGACTACCTCAAGCAACGCATCATGGGCGGCTCGGGGCACCTCTCCAACGAGCAATCCGCACGCCTCGCCCGCGACATCGCGCCCGCCCGCCGCGTCGTGCTGCTGCACCTCTCTCGCCAGTGCAACACCCCCGACCGCGCCGCGGCCGCCCACGCCGGCGCCCCATACGAACTCCACATCGCCCAGCCCGGCGCCCCCACCCCGATCCTCCCGCTGGGCACTGCCGCGTCCCTCCCGCCCGCGTCGGTCTACGCTTGAGCAATGGCCAAGAAAGCGACCACGTCCAAAGCCCCCGTTGAGAAGCCCGTCAAGAAGACCAAGAGCGCGCCCAAGCGTGCCGCCGATGCCGGCGCCGACAAGCCCGCGCGCAAGCCCGCCGCCAAACCGACAGCCAAGCGAGCGTCCAAGAAGCCCGCCGAGCACGCCCCGCAGCCCGCGCCCAAGCCCGCGACGCCCGGCGCCCGCGACTTTGCCGTCGAGGCCGCACGACTCCTCAGCGACAACAAGTGCATCGACGTCGTCGTGCTCGACGTGTCGGGCATCAGCCCGATGACCGACTTCATCGTGATCGGCTCGGGCACCTCCGACCGCCAGATGCGCTCGACCCTCGACGACGTCGCCGAGCTCGGCCGCGCCCGCCAGTACACCCTCTCGCGTCGCAGCGTCGACGATCGCGCCACCTGGGTGCTCGCCGACTTTGTCGACGTGGTCGTCCACCTCTTCGAGCCCAACACCCGCGCCTACTACGACCTCGAGATGATGTGGGGCGACGCCCCCCGTGTCTCCTGGGAACGCACCTCCCCGCCCGCACGCGCACGCCGTGCAACCGCCGAGTGAGCCCGCAATGACCACCCCCGCGACCGTCCGCGTCGAGGCCAGCCGCGGCTACGACGTTCAGATCGGCCCGGGACTCCTCGCCTCCCTGGGCCAGACCGTTCGAGGGCTGCTCCCCAAAGCCGCTCGCACCGTCCTCGTCTACGACTCCGCCCTGCCCGTCGCGCTCGTTCGCGACGTCCGCAACTCGCTCTCGCTCGCCGGGCTCGCGGTCGAACAATCGCTTCTCCAGGCCGACGAGTCGCTCAAGACCCTCGACGCGCTCGCCCCGGTCCTCAACACCATCGCGACCCACAAGCTCGAACGCCACGAGCCCGTGATCGCCCTCGGCGGGGGCATCGTTGGCGACCTCGCCGGCTTCGCCGCCGCCATCTACCGTCGCGGCGTCCCCGTCATCCAGTGCCCCACCACCCTCCTGTCCATGGTCGACGCCAGCGTCGGCGGCAAGACCGGCGCCAACCTTCTCCTCGCAGGCGGAGACCTCAAGAAGAACCTCCTCGGCGCCTTCCACCAGCCCCACGCCGTCCTCGCCGACACCTCCACGCTCCACACCCTCCCCGACCGCGAGCTCCGCGGCGGGCTCGCCGAGTGCCTCAAACACGGGCTCCTTTCCGCCGCTTTCGGCGACCCTGATCTCGTCGCCTGGACGCTCGCCGCCCTGCCCCGCGTCCTCGCCCGTGACGCCGCAACCCTCGTTGAACTCGTCGCCCGAAATGTTGCCGTCAAGGCCCGTGTCGTCGCCGGCGACGAACGCGAGGAAGCCCCGAGCGATCAAGGCGGGCGCGCCCTGCTCAACCTCGGGCACACCTTCGGCCACGCTATCGAGACCCTCCCCAACCTCTCACCCGACGCCGATCCCGCCCGCGCCCCGCTCACCCACGGCGAGGCCGTCGCGCTCGGGCTCCATGCCGCCGCGGTCTGCTCCGCCGAGCTCGGCATCGCACCGGGTGAATTCCCTAGTCATGTGAAGGCCGCGCTCAGTGCCGCCGGGCTTCCATCCGCCGTGCTCGGGCTCCCATCCGCCGATCACGTGCTGCAACTGATGTCGCACGACAAGAAGGTCGCCGCCGGCCGCCTGCGCTTGGTTCTGCCCAAGGGCGACGGCACGTGCCTCGTTCGCGACGACCCGCCCAGGCACGCTGTGCTCCGGGCGATCGAGGCGATTCGCCGCGGATAAACCCCAGAAACATGGGGTTGCTACGCGCAAAAACGTGGACATTCAAGCGCCGGACCGGCCGAGTCCGATAGTTCCCCACGGAGTTATGGGCTATGTCCGGCGACCGAGTTCTTCGGCCGCCGTGCCCACCACGGAGAGGAGAAACCGGGCGATCACGTCCGGTATCAGGCCAGCGAACGAGATGCCCGGCGACGGGATTGTCTTGGCGTTGTGTTGTTCCCCGGCCCGAGGAGACTCGAGTGCGCACGATCACGATCATCAATCAGAAGGGTGGCTGCGGCAAGACCACCACCGCCATCAACCTGGCCGCCGGGCTCGCCCGCGCGGGCCTGCGGGTGCTGCTGGTCGACATGGACCCGCAGTCGCACTGCGCCGCGGGCCTGGGCATCCCCGAAAACAAGATCGACCTGGACATCGGTGACGCGATGCTGACCCCGCCGACGCGCCCCGTCGATCCGGGCCGGCTTCTTTGGCACGCCGGGCGGAACCTCGACCTCGCGCCCAGCCGCATGAAGCTCGCCGGGCTCGAATCGCCGCGCGGCGGGCTCGCCGATCGGCCCGACCGCGAGCGCCGACTCTCCATGGTCCTCGAACGCTTCCAGAATGACTACGACGTCGCCATCGTCGACAGCTCGCCCAGCATCGGGCTGCTCACCTACAACGCCCTCTGCTCAGCCAACATCGTCCTGATCCCCGTTGAAACCGGGTATTTCTCGCTCCAGGGCGCCACCAAGCAGGTCAGCACCATCAAGAGCCTCGCCAAGCGTTTGGGCCTGACGCCTCAGACCTGGCTTTTGCCCACGATCCACGACGAGACCAGCAGCGTCGCCCGCGACCTTCTCGACGAGCTCCGCCGCCGATTCTCGCACCATGTCATCCCCGCCATCGTCCGCCGGGACGCCAAGCTCAAGGATGCCGCCAGCTTCGGCCAGTCCATCCACGAGTACGACCCCGAGGCCGAAGGATCCCACGACTACCTCCGCCTCGCGGAGTGGTGTGTCGCGACGCTGGGGCTCCGCGGCTCCTTGCCCCAGACTGTCCCGCTGGACGACCTGCTCCCCGATGCGCCGGACCTCGACGAACCCGCGACGCAGGACACGACGCCTGAAGGCACTCCCGCCGCCGGCGATTCGATCACGACCGAGCTCAATCGCGTGATGGCCAACGCCGGGCTGAGCGCCGCCCCCGCCGCGAACTCGCCCGACTCACCCACCGGTCTCTCCCGCGCCGCCGAGCTCGTGCAGCGTGCCCAGCGACTGCTCCGCCGCCCCGAGGCCGCCCAGGCCCCGCTGCGCCTGACCGACAACGTCGAAGTCAAGCCCACCAAGGCCGCGGAGTCCGCGAAGTCGCTCTTCGGCGTCCGCTACACCTCGCAAGGTGTGCTCTTTATGCAGCCTCTCAACGCCGGGGCGACCATGGCCATCGCCGGCACCTTCAACAACTGGTCCCCCAGCGCCACCCCCATGCACCGCAACGACGCCATGGGCGTCTGGGAGCTCTGCCTCCCGCTCCCCCCGGGCGAGCACCAGTACCGCCTCGTGGTTGACGGCGTCTGGCGCCCCGACGAATTCAACCCCGAAGTCGTCTACAACCCCTTCGGCGAGCCCAACAACCTCTGCTCCGTCCGCACCACCACCGAAACCCTCAGCACCAGCGCCTGACCGCCTATCGTCACACGATGAGCGATAAAGCACGCGATCCACTGAACCCCGCAAGGAACGCCGCCACGCTCGGCCGCGTGGATCGTGCGCCCTCCCTCGAACACGACGAGATCGACGCACTCACCGATCTCTTCCTCGGCGAATCGCCCACTGCCCCCGCCGCCGCCACCGTCGACGACGACATTCCGCTCCCACCGCTTCGCTCACCCACGCCCTCTTCCCCCGCCAAGGCAACTTCCGCCGTCGTCTCGACGCCCCCACAGGCCAGACCCGCCCGTAGCACCCCCGCCGCGTCGACCGCGATCTCGCAAGGCCCCACCCCCGCGATCCCTCGCGCCGGCGAGATCGAGTCCATCGTTGTCGGCCACCTCCCCGTGCTCACCTCCGCCTGGGTTCACCAGTACGCCCGATCCTGTGCCACCAAGTCGGCCGGCCCGGTCGCCCTGGTTCGCGTGCGCGGCCGCTCGGCCTCCATCGACCTTCTCGGCCAAGGCCGAACCCTGACGCTTCCCGAAGGCTCCACCCTTCAAGCCGCCGTTGCCGCCGCCGCGCCGATCGCCGCTCATTGGATCCTCAGCGTCGATGAAGTCGGCGAGCCCGAACTCGCCGCACTCCCCGGCATCGCCCGCGTCACGCTCCTGACCGGTGCCAACGACGCCGCCGTCGTCGCCTGCTACCGCGCGATCAAGGGGCTTTGCCTCGCGCAGTCCGAATCGCTGCTGAATCCCCCGGCGATCCGTGCCGCCGTCATGGGCTCCCCGCAGGCCAAGGCCGAGCCCGCCGCCGCTCGACTCGCCAACACCGTCGCCACGCATCTGGCTCGGTCTATCGATGTGCTCGCCCTGCCCGATCGCATCTCCGCCGGCCCGAGCGTTCCCGTCTACGTCGGCGTCTGCGATCTCTCCCCCGCCGACCTCGGCCGGCTCATCATCGACAGCGTTCGTGCGAACCACGGCCTCTCGACCGAGATCGCCCAGCCGCACGCGCCAATCACCCCATCGCACGCCTCCACCGCCCCGCTCGCGCCGGCAGACCCCCAGCCCGGGCTCTGGGCGAAGGTCGCCGGGCTCCGCGGGCTCGAGACCCGCTGCCCGTACGCTCCTCGCGTCGAATTGGCCGTCTCAGAATCAGGCGAGGTTCACGCCTTCTCGCACGCCACGGATGAGCCGGGCGTCGAGCGGGCCCTCACCGACCTGACCGCCGCCTCGGCCTGGGTTCGCACCAACGCCGACGTGCTCCGCGCCGCCATCCCGGAACTCGCCCGCCGCGTCGGGGCAGTCCCCACTACAGAGCATCTGGTCACCTCGGCCGCCAAGCCCGCTCGCCGGCTGCTCGACAGCCCCATCCGGGTTCACCTGCTCGCGAACCACGACCTGCCGCTGATCGACCTCAACTGATCTCGCTCCGCCGCACGCTCAGTGAACGTCCTGAGCCGCGAGCCAGCGTTCGCAGTCGAGAGCCGCCTGGCAGCCCATGCCCGCCGCCGTCACCGCCTGCCGGTAGTTCTGGTCCGCCACGTCGCCCGCCGCGAACACCCCGGGAATGTTCGTCGCCGAGCCTCGCGACCGCAGCATCACGTACCCGCTCGGGTCGAACTCAACGCCCGAATCCTTCAGGAACGCCGTCGCGGGCGTGTGCCCGATCGCGATGAACAGCCCGCGCACCTCCAGCGTGCTCCGCTCCTTGGTCACCGTGTCTTCGAGCAGGAGCCCGGTGATGTGGTCCTCGCCCAGCACATCGACCACGACCTTGTTGTACATGACCCTGGCGTTGGGGCGGTCGAGGAACCGCTTCTGCATGATCTTGCTCGCCCGCAGCGAATCGCGGCGATGGATGATGTAAACCTCGGACCCGAACTTGGTCAGGTAGGTCGCTTCCTCCATCGCCGTGTCGCCCCCGCCGACGACCGCGAGGGGCTGGTTGCGGAACGCCGGGAGAGCGCCGTCGCAGACCGCGCACGCGGACACGCCCCCACCCTTGGTCGCAAGCCTCATCTCGTTGGGCAGCCCAAGCCAGTTGGCCGTCGCACCCGTCGCGATGATCACGCTGTGCGTCTTCACGACGCCCGAGGGGTTCTCCCCGTCGGCCGAGACCGTCAGTTCGAAAGGCCGCTTCGAGAAGTCGCAGCGGAGGATGTCCTCCATCACCACGCGCGTCCCGAACCGCTGGGCCTGCTCCTGGAACTTGCCCATCATCTCCGGGCCCATCACCCCGTGCGGGAACCCGGGGTAATTCTCCACCTCGGTCGTCAGCATGAGCTGCCCGCCGGGCAGCACGATGGTCGGCGTCTGCTTCGGGACACCCGTGTAGACCACGGGATGAAGCTGGGCGCGGGCGGCGTAGATCGCCGCCGTCCACCCCGCGGGGCCCGAACCGATGATCACCACACGTTCAACGCCGGCCTGGCCCATCGCCTCGCTCCCTCTTGGTCAGCATCCGCCTTACTTGATCCGATCCGTGTCCTTGAGATACTGCCGATACAGAGAGTTCACCGGCGGCCAGATCAGATAATCCGCGCTCGTCACTCGCTTCCACGTGTTCTGCACCACACGCGCCAGGTTCGGCAGATTGTCCGAACCCACCGAGTACAGCACCCACACGTCGTCCTTCAGCGGGACCGAGAAGTTGTCGCGATTCTCCACCACGATCGTCATGTTGTGCGGGCGACCCTGCGTATCAACGATCGGCCTCAGCAGATACAGCGGCGGCACCGCTCCCACGTCGATCCGCTCGTTGTTGAACGGGTCCGCGTCAACCGCCGTGATAAACCGCGGCCGGAGCGCCGCGATCGACGGCGGCACGCTGCGGTTCGCGTAGTAATACCCAAGCATCCCCAGCGCCGTCCGCGAGCCCACGATCTCGACGCGAACGATCTGCCTCAGCTCGAACAGCTCGAACATGTCCGACATCGAGCCCACCATCGGCTGCCTCGACGGGTTGATCAGCTTGAACCGAGGCGTCGTCCGCATCCGCGGATCAAACCACGACAGACGCCAACGCTGCTCCCAGTCCCCGTACGCGTCCGCAAGCGCTCGCTCAGCGTCCGGCTTGCTCGGCATCGACGACGCCAACGCCGACCACCGCGCCGACTCGTTGAAGATCTTCAGCGGCTGCTCCGCCGACGACACCCGGGCCATCAACGGCCCGACCTTCGCCGGATCGGCCTCCGTCGACGAGCCGTACGCCCGATCGATCAACTGCTGCACCCCGATCCGATCACCCTGCGGGAATCGGATCCGCTCAGTCCACAGCCCGTTCTCATCGACCAGCCGACGCAGGAACTCCGCGAGCCCGTCGGGCGTCAGCTTCTGCTCGCCGCGGAAGTCCAGCCAGCCGATATCTCGCATCCGCTCGATCGCGAAGCTCATGATCCCGTACCCGACCTTCGCCTCGCGGAAAAGCTCGCGGTCGGCGACCTGCCGGCCCAGGTACGCAAGGTCGAGCAGCAGATCGAGAGCCTTGCCCGGCTCGCCCGACGTCGCCAGCCGCGTCGCCTCGACGCTCGCCGCCTTCACAAGCCAGTCGAGCCGCTCCAGATAGTTCACCTTCGCGGCGGAAATCGTCGCCGGGTTGCCCAGCTCGACGTGCATGTTGATCTGCACCGCCGACCGAGACTCGCTCGTCACGCCGTACGTCAGCCCGAACGCCATCCCGGGCTCGTTCCCCGGGAATCGCTTCGTCGCCTCCTTGATCGCCGCGATCGCCGCCACCTGGGGCTCGGCCTTGACCCACTCCTCCGCCTTCGCCCACCCTTCCATCGAAGGCTCGAGCATCTGGTACCCGTCCTCGGCGATCACGACCGCGGGGGGCGGCGTGACCTTCGCCAGAAGCGGCAGAAGAATCGTGTCGCTCCGGCGATCCGCACGCACCTCGCGGGGCCGGCGGTTGATCGCGTCCAGCGACTGATCCTGCGCCAACGCGGGCGCCGTCATCGCCGTTGTCGCCACGCAGATCCCGAGGATGTGACCCATCAGAAAGCGGTTGTCCATAGCCGCCGATCGTAGCAGGACCGCCCGCGTTCTGCCCAAGCCCGGGAGACGCCCGCCGCAAAAACAAAGCGGCCCGGACCATCGGGCCCGGGCCGCGGATGTGTTCACTTCGTGCCGACCGGATCAGCCGACAATCCGCGAGGCGTCGTGCATGATTGCCGCCGCGCCGGACGTCTCGCGGTCCTGCTCGGCATCCTCGGCCTCGATCCCCTGGCGATACTCGGTCAGACGCTCGTTGAGCTTCGTCAACGCCTCGTCCACCAACTGACGGACCCGCTCGCGGCTGATCCCGATCTCGTCGGAAACCTGCTTGAGCGTCATCGGCTCGCACCCGTCCAGCCCGAATCGCAGCCGGAGAATCCTCGCCTCGCGCTCGTCGATCGTCTCGAGCAGCCGCTGCAGCGTCTTGAGCTCGTCCGAGCGGAGCACCGCCTCGTCAGGGCTCGACTGCTTGGTGTCCAGCAGCACGTCGGTGACCGACAGACGCTCGCCCTCGTGCGTCGCGTCCGCGACAGGCTGACGGAACGCCTTGATCGCCCGCTTGATCATCTTCACCTTCCGAATCGGAAGGTCCATGACCCGCGCCAGATCCTGCATGCTCGGCGGATAGCCGAGCTCGGCCTCGAGCTTGCGGTGCGCGATCTTCCACTTGGAGATCAGCTCCACCATGTACGCCGGCACGTGCACCGGCTGCGTCGCGTTCACCAAGGCTCGCTTGATCGCCTGCTTGATCCACCACGAGCCGTACGTGCTGAACCGCGCCCCCTGCGAAGGGTCGAACCCCTCCACCGCGCGCATCAGCCCAATATTGCCCTCCTCGATCAAATCGGTGAGGGGCAACCCCCTGTTCGTGTAGTTCTTCGCGATCGCCACGACCAGGCGCAAGTTTGACCGGATGAACCTCTCGCGGGCCATCGGGCAGTTGTCGTTGACAATCGCCCAGCCAAGTTCACGCTCCTGCTCGGCGGTGAGCAGGGGGTACTTGTTGATCTCCCGCAGATACAGCTGGATGTCTGATTGCAAGCCACGCGCGGATTGCGCAGCCTGACCTCTCGCTCCACTCACGTCCTACCACCTTTCACGGCGGGCGGTCGCCGTTCTACACACACTGGCCGGGCACCACACCCGGCCACCCAACTCTACGCGGGACAACGCGTTCGGATTCATCGGACGCGCAAGAATGTCCCATGAGTGCCTCGGACGATGGCGCACTCCTCCACCCTCAAACATGACACAGCCCAACGCCGGTGCCAACCCAAAGTCGCCAGATTGTCAAAAATATGTGTCCGAGAACTCCAGTCAGGGTTTCTTCCCCGCCTCCACCCCTCCAACGCACCCACTTTCGGAGATTGTCCTGCCTCATCCGGATCTTGCCGCGGACCGAACGTACCGTAAAGACCGATCAAGGCACAGGCCGGACCCGAACCGATGCAGGACGATCTCTCACCCATTCTTCAGCGATGGCCCTACCGCGCGGGGCAGCCCAACGTGCGCACGCTCGTCGGCGAGGACGGCGAGACCCGCATCCAGATCCGCCTGGACCTGGGCATTCTCCAGATGTTCGCCGACGGCCGCCCGGACGGGCAACGCCCCCACGGGTTTGAGAGCCTCCTTGAGTATCACGAGCAGGCGCTCGAAGACTCCGCCGACCAGCCCGAGGCCGAGCGGATCAAGCTCACGCCCGAGGAGTGCTCGGCCCTGCGGGACGAAGCGCTGCAGTACTACCACCGGTACATGGCGATGCTGGTGCTCGAAGACTTCGACGGGGTGATCCGCGACACGACGCGCAACCTGCGCGTGCTTGATCTCTGCCGCGACCACGCCGAGACCGACGAGGACCGCGAAGCGCTCGAGCAGTATCGCCCGTACATCATGATGGTCCGGACGAGGGCGACCGCGAGCCAGGCCGTCAAGGAGGGCGAGCAGCCGGCCGCGGTCTTCGCGATCGATCAGGGGCTCGACCAGATCCGCTCGATCTACGCCTCGCGTGGAGAGCCGACGTCCTTCGAGTCGTCCAACGAGCGGCAGATCCTGCAGCAGCTCCGCGACGCGCTGGAGCCCAAGGCCCCCAAGGGCCGACGTGCGGAATTGAAGGAACAGCTCGACCTTGCCGTCGCCGAAGAGAACTACGAGCGGGCGGCCAAGATCCGGGACGAACTCAAGGGCATGAAGGACGAGCCCTGAGTCAAGACGACGAGGCGTGAACGCTAGAGCCCGCCGAACTTGCGCTGCCTTGCGGCAAAGTCCCGAACAGCGTCGTGAAACGCATCACGCGAGAAATCGGGCCAGAGCGTCGGGGTCACGTGAAACTCGGCGTAGCTGATCTGCCAGAGCAGGAAGTTGCTGACGCGCATCTCCCCCGCGGTGCGGATGAGCAGGTCCGGGTCGGGGATTCCCGCGGTGTCGAGCTCGCCGGCGAGGTCGTCGTGCGAGAGCGTCTCGGGATCGACGAGCCCGCGGGCCGCCTTGTCCGCCAATCGCCGGGCCGCCCGCACGATCTCATCGCGTGCCCCGTAGTTGAGGGCGAGCACCAGCATCGTGCCATCGGCTCGTGCGGTGGCTGCCTCGACGTCGCGGATGGCGTCCCGCACGGACGCGGGCAGCCCCTCGCGGTCGCCGATCACGCGGAAGCGGATCCCCTCCCGCACCATGTGGTCCTGCTCGCCGCGCAGGTAGCTCTCGCAGAGTCCCATCAGCGCGGCGACTTCGTCCGCCGGTCGCTTCCAGTTCTCCTGCGAGAAGGAATAGAGGGTGAGGTACTCGATGCCGAGATGGACGCACTCTTCGAGCGTTTCGCGGACGACCCGTGCGCCGTTGCGGTGCCCGAAGGTTCGATCAAAGCCGCGGCTTTGCGCCCAGCGCCCGTTCCCGTCCATGATGATCGCGATGTGCCGCGGGATCTTCCCCGGATGCACATCGGGGAGGAAGGCGAGCGGGTCGGCCTTGGGCACTCTGGCCCGGATCCGGTCGACCGCCGCCCGCACGGCGGGGTCGTTGGGATCGAGCTTTGGTCGCAGCGTGGTGGGCATCGTGCGTCGCAGCGGGCGTACGTCAGAGGATCATCGTCTGTTCGCGATCCGGGCCCACGGAAATCACGGCCATCGGAACACCCGCGAATTCCTGGATGAAATCGATGTAGCGTCTGGCGTTCGCCGGCAGATCGCTGAGACGGCGTGCGCCGCCGATGGGCTCGGACCAGCCGGGAAGCGTGGTGTATCGGGGTGTGGCCCGGACAAGGTCGGCCGCGTCGGGCGGGAAGCGGTCGGTCGCCGACCCGTCGATGGTGTATCCCGTGCAGATCGAAAGTTCAGGAACCCCTGAAAGAACGTCCAGCAGCGTCAGGCACAAGCCCGTCGTGCCGTTGATCATCGCGGAGTATCGGACGGCGACCAGATCGAGCCAGCCGACGCGCCGAGGCCTGCCCGTGGTGGTGCCGAACTCGCGTCCGCGCTGGCGGATGCCGTCGGCCGTGGCGTCGAAGAGCTCGGTGGGCATGGGCCCCGAGCCGACGCGGGTGGAGTAGGCCTTCATGACGCCAAGCACGCGCCCCACGCGCTGCACGGGGACGCCGGTCCCTGGGCCGATGCCCGAGATTGCGCACGAGGAAGCGGTCACGAAGGGGTAGGTGCCGTGGTCGACGTCGAGGAGCGTGCCGTTGGCGGATTCAAAGAGCAGGCGTTTGCCCTGCGCGAGCAGGTCGTGGAGGAAGTAGGTGGTGTCTCGGATCATCGGGGCGAGGCGTTGGCCGGCGGCCAGGGCGCGGTCGGTGATCGCGTTGGCGTCAAGCTCGTGGCTGCCGCCGGAGAGATCGCGGAGCATCGCGGCCTTGAGGGCGCAGGCAAGACTCACCTTGGCCCGCAGCGTCTCTGGGCGGAGCAGGTCGCCCGCGCGGATCGCGGTGGCCCGCTGGGCCTTGTCGGCGTACGCCGGGCCGATGCCTCGCTTGGTGGTCCCGATCTCGGCCTGTCCTTCGCCGCTGCCGACGGGGCGCTGGCTGCCGGCCCGCTTGAGGATGTCCTCGCGGAAGCCGTCCTCGTCCTTGTGGTAGGGCATGACGACGTGCGCACGCGAGGAGATGATGAGCCCCGAGGTGTCGACGCCCTTGGCGGCGAGGGTGTCGATCTCTTTGAGCAGCCATTCGGGGTCGAGCACGACGCCGTTGCCGATCACCGCGTGCTTGCCCGGGGAGAGAATCCCGGCGGGGATCAGGTGCAGGGCGTATCGCTCGCCCTTGATGACGACGGAGTGCCCGGCGTTGGCCCCGCCGTTGTAGCGCACGACCGCGTCGTGGTCCCTGGCGAGCAGGTCGACGATCTTCCCCTTGCCCTCATCCCCCCACTGCAACCCGACGACGGCTGTGCACGGCACGTTGGCGGACATCAAGCGCACTCCCTGGGCGAAAGGCCCAAACGAAGACGTTAGGGCCCCGGTCCGAGAAAGGCACGTTTCCCAGAACCCCCGCCCAGCCGGGTGAAGTCGCCCTTGCTTCCGGCCGATGAGGATCTCGGAGGTGTCTCCGAGATGGCCGCTCCGGGCGATCAAATCCGCATTATGTGCCCCAACCTTTCCTGCCGGAAGGTTCTGGCGGTGCCCCATGCCGCTCGCGGGAAGACCGTGCGCTGCCGGGGCTGCGGGACGAATATCCGGATCCCGCAGGCCAAAAAGGAAGACGCCCCGGACAAGAACAAGGGCGTCGCCTGACCTGTCACCCGGGCCCAGCCGAGCGTCGCTCGCCGGCGTTCGAAAGGGCTTCAAGGCCAAGACGGATCCGAGTACAATCGAACGCGTCGCCGAGGAGGGTGAAGCGCCATGATGAGCCGTTCGTTCGCACGTGGGTGGGGTGCGCCGGGCCTGTGGGCACTGGCTTTTTTTGGCCTGCAGACCAGCACATTCGCCCAGCCGCTGTCAACGCAGTTCACGTACCAGGGCGAGCTCACGTCGGCGGGAGTCCCCACCGACGGGGTCGTGGACATGCTCTTCCGCCTCTACGACGGCGGCGGGACGCAGGTCGGGCCCACGCTCTGCCTGAACAACACGCAGGTCGTCGGCGGGCGTTTCTCCGCCGTCCTCAACTTTGGGGCCGTGTTCGACGGCTCGGCCCGCCTGCTGCAGATCGAAGTCCGCCCCGACACGGGTACGGGCTGCGAGGACACCGGCGGGTTCACCGTGCTCAGCCCGCGGCAACGCCTCAACGCCTCGCCCTACGCGATCACCGCGGGCGATGCGCTCACGCTCGGGGGCTTTGCGCCCTCGTACTTCACGAACGCCGCCAACATCTCGAGCGGCACGATCAGCGATGACCGCCTGTCGAGCAATCTGCCCCGGATGAACCAGCCCAACACGTTCCTCGGAACGATCACGGCTCCGTCGTTCTCTGGGAGCGGCGCGGGGCTGACATCGCTCAACGCGGGAGCCATCAGCACGGGCCTGCTCGCTCCCGCGCGGGGCGGGACCGGGGCCGACACCTCGGGCGCGGCGGTCGGGCAGGTGCTCAAGTGGACCGGCTCGGCGTGGACGCCGGGCACCGACAACAGTCAGACGTACGTCGCCGGCGCGAACCTGGTGCTCAGCGGGAACGAGTTTCGCCTCGCCTATCCCATCGTCCTGTCGGGCGCGACGGACTCTCAGACGATCTATGGGCTGAACACCGGGACGGGCAACGGGATCGTCGGCGTGGTGACGTCCGCTGCCAACCGCGCGGGGATCTTCGGGCTCTCGACCGCCTCGGGCGGAATGGGCGTGCTGGGCGAGGCCGCCGCAGGGATCAACCCCGTGGGCGTGATGGGCCGATCGACGGGCTCGAACGGCCGCGGAGTGTTCGGGGCGGCGACCGGCGCGGCGGG